>Ga0075421_100002850_pt1 | contig 20665 bp, 21 predicted proteins | sample SoiMetdeltSBSDD5_FD_75292 | JGI IMG/M metagenome (GOLD analysis project Ga0075421, IMG submission 75292) | Bulk soil microbial communities from a Populus tree surrounding site in Tennessee, USA - Soil MetaG P. deltoides SBSDD5 | ecosystem: Environmental > Terrestrial > Soil > Tree plantation... | reverse complement strand
TGCCTGGTGTGTCGAACTCTTGCTCGCCCGCGTCGTCGGGGAGGAGGTCGGATGGAAGCGAGCATCGACCGTGGACGCGCCTCGATTTCGTGTCGATAATGCGGGGCATGACCCGACCGTCGTCGCGCTACGACGTCATCGTCGTCGGGGCCGGGCACAACGGCCTGGTGACGGCGGCGTATCTCGCGCGTGCCGGGCGCCGCGTGCTCGTGCTCGAGCGCCGTCACGTGGTGGGTGGCGCGTGCGTCACCGAAGAGGTCTTTCCGGGCTTCAAGGTCTCGACCGCCGCCTACGTGAACAGCCTGTTTCGCAAGGAGATCGTTCACGATCTGGGCCTCGCCGAGCACGGCTTCGAGATGCTCGCGCGCGAGCCCTCGTCCTTCACGCCGCTGCCCGACGGCCGCTCGCTGCTGCTGGGCCCCGACGCCGAGCTCACGCGCAAGGAGATCGCCAAGTTCAGCGCGCGGGACGCCGAGCGGTACCCCGAGTACGAGGCCATGCTCGAGCGCGTGGCCGCCGTCATCGAGCCCACGCTGACGATGTCGCCGCCCGATCTCCTCCGTCCCCGGCTCTCGGATCTGCGCACGCTGTTCAGGCTGTCTCGCGCGTTCCGCGGTCTCGGCGAAAGCGCCGGCGAAGCGGTCGAGATCCTCACCGGGCCCGCCCGGACTGTCCTCGATCGGTGGTTCGAGTCCGACGAGCTGAAAGCCACCCTCGCCACCGACGCCATCATCGGCGCCATGGCGAGTCCCTCGATGCCGGGCACCGCCTACGTCCTCTTCCATCACGTGATGGGTGAGACAAACGGCAAGCGCGGTGTCTGGGGCTACGTGCGCGGTGGCATGGGCGGCCTGACGCAGGCCCTCGCGGCCTCCGCGCGGCGCTTCGGCGCGGAGATCCGCTGCGAGGCAGAGGTGGCGCACATCCTGGTGCGCGACGGCGCCGTGCACGGCGTGGCGCTTGCCAACGGCGAGGAGTTCACGGCGCCGGTGGTGGCCAGCAACGCCGACGCTCGGGTGACGTTCACCCGCCTGCTGGATCGGCGGCTGCTCCCCGACGACTTCATGGCCGCCGTCGATCGCATCAGTTACGACAGCGGATCACTCAAGATCAACGTGGCGCTGTCGGAGCTGCCGAGCTTCATGGCCCTGCCGGGCACGACACCGGGTCCGCAGCACCGCGGCACCATCCACATCGTTCCCGACCAGGACTACATCGAGCGCGCCTACGACGACGCCAAGTACGGTCGGCCGTCGGCCGCCCCGGTGCTGGAGTGCACGCTGCCGTCCGCCGTCGACTCCACGGTGGCGCCGCCGGGCACGCATCTCATGTCGATGTTCGTGCAGTACGCCCCCTACGCGCTGCGCGGGGGCACGTGGGATCAGCTCCGCGAGCCGTTCGCCGACCGCTGCTTCGACCTGCTCAACGAGTACGCGCCGAACTTCAAGCGCTCGGTGCTGGCGCGTCAGGTGCTAACGCCACTCGACCTCGAGCGCGTCTTCAATCTCACGGGCGGGAACATCTTCCAGGGCGCCATGACGCCGAGCCAGCTCTTCTCGTTCCGCCCCGTGCCCGGCTGGGCCGGCTACCGCATGCCGATTCGCGGCCTCTATCTCTGCGGCGCCGCCGCCCATCCCGGTGGCGGCGTGATGGGCACGCCCGGTCTCAACGCGGCTCGCGCCATCGTGGGGCGCCGCCGGCTGCGCGCCTCCGCCTAGCGCGCGGCGGAGCGAGCGGGCACGATCCAGAGAAACAGCGTGTGGTTGATGCCCGTGATGTCCATTGTCTTGCGCTCCAGCGGCTGCCAGTCACCGAGATCGTAGTTGTGGGAGACGATCCGGGTGCCGGGCTTGAGCTCGGCCAGGAGCCGGGGCCGGAGACGAAGATTCACGTCGGGCAGCAGGTACATGGTCACCACGGTCGCGTCGTCGAACTTCGCCGCGAAGATGTCCTGTTGCTCGAACCGGACGAGATCGGTCACGCCGGCGCGGCGGGCGTTGTCGCGCGCCTCCTGGACGCGCTCGGGATCCAGATCGTAGCCCACGCCGCGCGTTCCGTACCTGCGCGCGGCCGTGATGACGATGCGCCCGTCGCCGGAGCCGAGGTCGTAGAGGACGTCGTTCTTGCCGACGCGAGCCATCCCCAGCATCTCGTCGACAAGAGCCTGGTGCGTCGGCACGTAGGGAACGTCGAGCCTCGGCGGCCGGGCGGTCGACGGCGCCTGGGTGCAGGCGGCGGTGGCGAGCAGCAGCACGATAGCGTGGGCGGCGAAGATCGCACGACGGCGCATGGGGGCTCCCTCCGTGGCCGACAGTCTAGCGCTCCACGAACCGGCCAGGCTACTGGCCGCTCTGCTGGAGGAGCTTGGCGACGAGGCCGGTCCAGCCCGTCTGATGACTGGCGCCCACGCCGGCGCCGTTGTCGCCGTGGAAGTACTCGTAGAACAGCACGAGGTCGCGCCAGTGAGGGCCGGTCGTGAACCGTTCGGCGCCGCCGTGCGCGGGACGACGACCGTCACCGTCGCGCAGGAAGATCCGCGTGAGGCGCCGCGAGAGGTCACACGCCGCTTCCCAGAGGGTCATGAATTGGCCGGAGCCCGTGGGCATCTCCACCTTCAGGTCGCCGCGGTAGAAGTGGTCGAAGCGCTGCAGCGCCTCCACGATCAGGAAATTCATGGGAAACCAGATGGGGCCGCGCCAGTTCGAGTTGCCGCCGAAGAACCCGCTCGACGACTCCGCGGGCTCGTAGTCGACGCGATGGATCCGGCCGTTGATCTCGAGCAGGTACGGATGGTCGATGTGATACCGCGAGAGCGCGCGAATCCCGAAGGGGGAGAGGAACTCGCGCTCGTCGAGCATGGTCCGCAGCACGCGCGTGAGGCGGTCGGGGCCGACCAGCGCGAGCAGGCGTCGGTTCGTCAGGTCGTCGACGGGCTGAGCGGTGACCAGCCGCGCGAGATCCGGGCGATTCTCGAGGAACCACTGCATCCGCCGGGCGAAGCGCGGCAGGCGTGCGAGCACCTCCGGCTCCACCACGTGGGCCGAGAAGAGCGGCACCAGGCCGACGACCGAGCGGACTTTCATCTGCCGGCCGCCATCCGGTGTGTGGAGGACGTCGTAGAAGAAGCCATCCGTCTCGCTCCACAGGTCCACGCCCTCGACGCCGATGCCGCTGCTCATCGCTTCTGCGATGCGCAGGAAGTGCTCGAAGAACTTCGAGGCCATGTCCTCGTAGGCGGCGTTGTCCTGCGCGAGCTCGAGCGCGATGGCCAGCATGTTGAGCGAGAACATGGCCATCCAGGCGGTGGCGTCCGACTGCTCGATATGGTCGCCAGCCGGCAGCGTGGCCGAGCGGTCGAAGACCCCGATGTTGTCGAGGCCGAGGAACCCGCCCTGGAAGATGTTGCGCCCGTCGGGATCCTTGCGGTTGACCCACCACGTGAAGTTGAGCAAGAGCTTCTGGAACACGCGCTCCAGGAACAGCCGGTCTCCGGTGCCGCGCGTGCGCTTGTCGATCTTGTAGACTCGCCAGGCGGCCCAGGCGTGCACGGGCGGATTGACGTCGCCGAACGCCCACTCGTAGGCGGGGAGCTGACCGTTCGGGTGCATGTACCACTCGCGCAGGAAGAGGACCAGCTGGTCCTTGGCGAAGTCCGGGTCGACCAGCGCCAGCGGAATGGTATGGAAGGCCAGGTCCCAGGCCGCGTACCACGGGTACTCCCACTTGTCCGGCATCGAGACGACGTCGTCGTTGTAGAGGTGTGTCCACTCCGCGTTGCGGCCGTGCCGGCGCTCCGGCGGTGGCGGCGGCTCCGCAGGGTCGCCGTCGATCCAGCGGCGGACATCGAAGTGGTACCACTGCTTCGTCCACAGCATGCCGGCCAGCGCCTGGCGCATCACGTTATGCGCGTCGGCCGACAGCCGCTCGGGGATGACCGTCGCGTAGAACTCGTCGGCTTCGCGGCGGCGCGCGGACACCAGCGTGTCGAACGCCGTCCCGAACATATCGTCATGAGCGGCCGCGTCGGTGAGGCGGAGGCGGATGGTGCTCGAGGCGCCCGCCGCCAGCGTCACCCGATAGTGCGCGGCGGCCTTGGTGCCGACGCCCGACGGGTTGAGGACGTCGGTGCGGCCGTGCACGACGAACTCGTTGAACGCATCCTTGACGTGGGGCACGCCGTTCGGGACGCCGAAGAGCTTCGCGAAGTTCGTGTCGTTCTCGGTGAACAGCAGATCGGCCTCGCCGTCACACACGAGCCACCGGCGCCCCAGTGACTCGTGCTCGGCCGCGATGACGCCGTGGCCGGCCGCCTTCAGCCGCGGGCGGGCCGCCCCCACCTCCCACGACCACGTGTTGCGGAACCACAGCGTGGGCAGCACGTGGAGCGAGGCGGGCTCGGGCCCGCGATTGGCCACCGTGATCCGGATGAGGAGATCGTCGGCGGCCGCCTTGGCGTACTCCATCGTCACGTCGAAATAGCGCTCGTCCACGAAGACCCCGGTGTCGAGCAGCTCGTACTCCGGCTGCCGGCGGTCGCGTCGCGCGTTCGTCGCGACGAGGTCGTCATACGGGTAGGCCGCGTGCGGATACTTGTAGAGCCCGCGCATGTAGGAGTGCGTCGGGGTGTTGTCGAGATAGAAGTATTGCTCCTTGACGTCCTCGCCGTGGTTGCCTTGCGGACCGGTGAGCCCGAAGAAGCGCTCCTTGAGGATCGGATCGCGGCCGTTCCACAGCGCGAGCGCAAAGCACAGGCGCTGATGGTTGTCGGAAATCCCGAGGATGCCGTCCTCGCCCCACCGGTAGGCGCGCGAGCGCGCGTGGTCGTGCGGAAAGTAATCCCACGCCGTGCCATATGACGAGTAGTCCTCGCGCACGGTGCCCCACTGGCGGTCGGACAGATACGGGCCCCACCGCCGCCAGTGCACCCGATGCTCGCGGGCCTCGTCGAGTCGCGCCCGCTCGGCGGTCACGTCAGCCGCCTTGCGCGAACTCGGGATAGAGGGTCATGCCGCCGTCGACGAAGATCGTCTGCCCGTGGATGTAGTCGGCATCGTCCGACACCAGCCACGACACCACGCGGCCGATGTCCTCCGGCCGCCCGATGCGTCCGTACGGAATGAGCTTCAGGAGCGCCTCGAGCGCTTGTGGCGTCTCCCAGGCCGCCCGGTTGATCGACGTCTGGATGGCTCCCGGCGCCACCGAGTTCACGCGGATCCGGTGCGGCGCCAGCTCCTGGGCCAGCGTCTGCATCAGGAGCTTCACGCCTCCCTTGGAGGCGGCATAGTTGACGTGGCCGGCCCACGGAATCACCTCGTGCACCGACGAGATGCAGATGATCTTGCCGGTGGCCGCCGACACGTCGGGCCGGGCGCCCCGGCGGATCATCTCGCGCGCGGCCTCGCGCGCGCAGAGGAACATGCCGGTGAGGTTGGTGCCGAGCACCGCGTTCCACTGCGCCAGCGTCATGTCGGTGAAGGCGGCGTCCTTCTGCACGCCGGCGTTGTTGACGAGGATGTCGATGGTGCCGAAGCGCGCGACCGACTTCGCGAACATCTCACGCACCTGCGCCTCGTTCGACACGTCGGCCTGGATGGCCACCGCGTCCGTGCCGGCGCGCCGGAGCTCGTCGGTCACCGCCTCGGCGCCCGTCACGTTGCTGGCGTAGTTGACGATCACGCTGGCTCCGGCGGCCGCCAGCGCGCGCGCCACCCCGGCGCCGATGCCGGCGGCGGCGCCGGTGACGAGAGCTGCCTGTCCCCTCAGTGGTTGGTGCATCGTCGTCCTCCTCATGTTTCCGGTTTAGACACGAGCACGCCCCGGCGGGTTACGCGGCGAGAGTGTGGTCAGGCTCCGCGCAGCCGGTTTTGGAGCAGGCGGCGCAGGCGCGTCTTCATCCCTTCGGGCATCTCCACCCTCGCGGCGGCGGCGCCGAGCGTACGGGTGGCCCGGTAGGTCGCGAGAAAGGCGCGACAGGGCGCGCACCCTTCCAGGTGGCGCTCGAACTCGTCCCGCAGCCGCGCCGGCATCGTGTTGTCGACGTAATCGTCCAGCACCTCGATGTGCTCGCGGCAGGTCATGCGCGGGCTCCGCGGTAGATCCAGCCTCCCGGCGCGGCTTGCCCCTCGAAGCCGCCGCCCTTCTGGCATATTTGAAGGAAGACATCCTGGACGCCGGTGCTGCGGGTAATGCCGAAGGCCAGGCGGTAGACGCGCGATTCGAGGGCCTCGCCGTCGCCCGCCGGCGCGCGCGGGAGCAGGGCCCGATCATCGCTGCTCACGCGGGCAGTCTAACACCGCGGTGAATCGCCGCGGAGCGCGGGCGTGTCACGTGAGGAGGACGACATGGCAGACGACTTCGAGTACATCTCGCGCTCGCGCCTGGTCTACAAGAACGGCGCCCGGCACGCCTATCTGGGCGACGTCCCGGAGCCCGTGGTGTACGGCGTGCAGGGCGCGCTGCGGGAGTACTACGGAGCTCCCGAGGGACCGCCGGTGGCGTCGACGCTGGACCACATCGTGGCCGGCGTGGCCGGCTGAATGTACGGCACTCTGCGTGGCGCCCTGGCAGGGCGCAAGATCGCGTTCGATCGCGACACGTTCACGGCCGCGGCGGAAGGCCGGATCGGCGGCCACGGCAAGACGATTCGCATCCGGTCGATCAATGTGCACTACGAGCTCTCGGTGCCCGCCGACGCCCTCGAGGCCACCGAGCGCGCGCTCGCCGTGCACCCGCAGGGCTGCCCGGCGCACGCGAGCGTCGAAGGGGCCATCACCGTCACCTGGGACGCCAACGTACGCGCAGGCGACAAGACGGTCACTCTGCGCGGCTAACCGGCCAGCGCGCCCTCCGTCTACGGTAGCGGGAGGAGATGGTGCAAACGAGAGGTGCTCGAAAACGAGCGCGGGGCCGGTCGCGATGAGCGCGTCCCGGCGTCGACCCACGGTGTCCAATGCCGCATATGCGTGACGCCGGCGAGTTCCTGGCATGGGGCCGCGAGGTCACCGGCGATCTCCCGGCGGCGGAGCGGCGCGAATGGCTCTGCGTCAACGGCGTGGGCGGCTTCGCCTCGGGCACCATCGCCGGGACCCAGACCCGGCGATATCACGGGCTGCTGATCGCGGCGCTGGCGCCGCCGCTCGGCCGCACGCTCGTCGTGGCCGCGGTGCACGAGACCCTCGGCTACGGCGGCGCCGAATGGCCGCTGTTCACCGCGCGCTGGGCCAGTGGCGGCGTCACGACGGCCGGATACCGGCTGATCGAGCGGTTCCACCTCGAGGGCACCACGCCGGTGTGGACCTACGCGGTCGCCGATGCTCTCCTCGAGAAGCGCATCTGGATGGAGCCCGGGGCGAACACGACGTACGTGCGGTGGCGAATTCCGCGCGCCTCGACGTCGCTGACGCTGACGACGAAGGTGCTGGTCGATCATCGCGACTATCACGGGGCGACCCACGCGGGCGACTGGCGCATGGACGTCGCGCCCGTGGACGCCGGCGTGCGCGTGGTCGCCTTCGAGGGCGCCCGTCCCCTGCGGCTCCTCGCCGCGGGCGCCGCCGCCGTGCCCGCGCACACGTGGTACCGCGACTTCGAGCTCACGCGTGAGAGGGAGCGCGGCCTCGACCACGTCGAGGATCACTTGCACGCCGCCACCTTCGACGCGCGCCTCGATCCCGGCGCCGAGCTGACGCTGGTGCTGTCCACCGAGCCGGATCCGTCGCTCGACGGGGACGCGGCATGGAGCCGGCGGGTTGCCCATGAACAGCGGATCCTCGGGCGCTGGCGCGCCGCGCGCGCGGACGCCGCCGCCGCGCCGCCGTGGATCGAGCGGCTCGTCCTCGCCGCCGCTCAGTTCGTCGTGCGGCGCGCGGTCGCCGGCGACGCCCACGGCGCCACCGTGATTGCCGGCTATCACTGGTTCGGCGACTGGGGGCGGGACACGATGATCGCGCTGCCCGGCCTGGCCCTCGAGACGGGGCGTCCGGACGTTGCCCGGAGCATCCTCACGACCTTCGCGCGCTTCGTCGACCGCGGCATGCTTCCGAACCGATTTCCCGACGTCGGCGACACGCCCCAGTACAACACCGTCGATGCCGCCCTCTGGTACGTGGAGGCGGCGCGCGCCTATCACGCGGCCACCGGCGACGACGGGCTGCTCAAGGAGATCTATCCGACCCTCGAGTCGATCCTCGCCTGGCATCGCGAGGGCACGCGCTACGGCATCCGCATGGATCCGGCCGATGGTCTGCTCGCGGCGGGCGAGGCCGGCGTCCAGCTCACGTGGATGGATGCGAAGGTGGGCGATTGGGTTGTCACGCCGCGTATCGGCAAGCCCGTGGAGATCAACGCCCTCTGGTACAACGCCGTGCAGACGCTGGCAGGCTTCGCGCGACGGCTGCGAAAGCCCGCGCAGGATCTCGAGCGACTGGCCGCGCGCGTGGAGAGCGCCTTCGCGCGCTTCTGGAGCCCGGCCCACGGCTGGTGCTTCGACGTCATCGACGGCCCGCGGGGCGACGACCCCAGCCTGCGCCCGAACCAGATCCTCGCCGTGTCGCTGCCGCGGAGCCCATTGCCCATGGAGCGAAGGCGCGCGGTCGTGGACGCCTGTGCGCGTCATCTGCTGACGTCGTACGGTCTGCGCAGCCTGGCGCCGTTCGAGGCGGGGTACGTCGACCGGTATGGCGGTGACTCCCGCGCGCGGGACGGCTCCTACCATCAGGGCGCGGCCTGGGGTTGGCTCCTCGGACCGTTCGCCCTCGCGCACTTCGGCGTCTACGGGGACGCCGCGCGCGCGCAGGAGTTCCTCCTTCCGCTGGCCGACCACCTCGGAGACCACGGTCTCGGCTCCATCGCGGAGATCTTCGACGGCGCGCCACCGTTTGCGCCCAACGGGTGCATCGCGCAGGCGTGGAGCGTCGCCGAGACGCTGCGCGCGTGGCAGACGCTCGGATCTCCGCCCGCCGCACCGGCGCCGCCCGCCTCGGTGTCCTAGAGACGACGCCCGGGCCGCGACCAGGCGGCTTCGTCGCGGACCTGCCAGATCGAGCGAACCCGCACGATTTTGAGCGCTCCCGTCGCTGCGCGGGTTCGTGGAGGGGCTGATCGCGGCACGGGATCGCCGAGGGCCCATGAATCTGCGCGTGGCGTGCCGGTGTCTCAATTGTGTGGAGAACCGTCATGACCTGCCGTGACGCCGTCTCGCTGCTCGGCGAGTATCTCGAGCTCACGCTGGCGCCGAAGGACCTCGCGCGTCTGACCCTTCACCTGGCCGGCTGTCGACCGTGCCGAGTGTATCTGCGCACGTATGGCGAGACGTCGCAGCTGCTGCGCGATTCCGCCACCACCGTCCAGATGCCCGAGGAGGCGAAGCGGCGGCTCCGCGTGTTCCTCGTCGAGATGCTCTCGAAGGACTCTCGGTGATGAAGGTGGCCGAGCTGTGGCGCTACCCGGTCAAGTCGCTGGCCGGAGAGCGGCTCGAGGCGGCCGATCTGTCCGACAGGGGCATCGCCGGCGATCGGGTCGTCCACGTGCGCGACCGCGACGGGCGCGTGGCCACCGCGCGCACGAAGCATCGCCTGCTCGGTCTCCACGGTCGTCTGGGTACCGACGGCCAGCCGCTGATCGACGGGCGGCCGTGGACGAGCGATGAGGCGCTGACGGCCGTGCGCGCCGCGGTCGGCCCCGACGCCGAGCTCGTGCGGTACGACGGGCGTGAGCGGTTCGACGTGCTGCCGCTGCTGGTCGCCACCGACGGCGCCCTCGCAGAGCTCGGAGTCGATCACCGTCGGCTGCGGCCGAATATCGTCGTCTCCGGCGTCGAGGGTCTCGCCGAGCGAGGCTGGCCCGGTCACCGGCTCGGCATCGGTGGCGCCGTCATCACGGTGGCCAAGCTGCGTGCGCGCTGTGTGATGACGACGTTCGATCCGGACACGCTCGAGCAGGACGTCGGCGTGCTGCGCCGCATCGCCGCCGAGTTCGGCGGGCGAATGGCCCTCGACTGCGACGTGGTGCAGGGAGGTCGGATCAGCCTCGGCGATGAGGTCGTGCTCATCGACTGAGCGCGGTGTCGGCTCACCCGCGGCATGTGTCACGGACGTGACGTTCGGTTCGTCCATCGTGAGCGGAACTCCCGCCCAGACGCAGGAGACGCGTGGCGCCATCCGTGCATCGAAATTCAGGATGCCGAACTCAGCTCCGAGCCCCGAAACGATCGTCCGCGCCTCGTTCGACCTGGCCGGTCGCAAGGTCTCGTATCTCACCGTGGACGGCGCGGTGGGGTCGGAGACGCTGCTGCTGATCCACGGCGCCGGCGTCAGCGCACGAACCTGGGTGAACCAGCTCCGCGGACTCACCGACGTGGCGCGTCCCATCGCCGTCGACCTGCCGGGCCATCGCGATTCCGATCCAGCGCCCCGGCCGAGTCTCGAGGCGTACGCGGACACCGCCTACGAGACGCTGCGCCGGCTCGACGCTGGCCCGGCGTTCGTCGCCGGCCATTCGCTCGGCGGCGCGGTCGCCCAGACGCTGGCGACACGGCACCCGGAGATCGTGAAGGGCCTGATCCTGATTTCCACGTGCGCACGGCTGCCCCCCGACGACGGCGCGCTGCGATTGCTCGGCTTCGTGCCGGCGTCGCTCCGGCGTGCGCTGCTGCTCCACGGCGTGCGCCGGCTGCTCCTCGGGCCGTTCGCCACGCAGGACGCCATCGGCCTCACGCTCGATGAGATTCGCGGCTGCCGCAGCGAGACGGTCCAGCACGACACCGCAATCGGTCGTCAGATGGACATGGCGGCGATCGCGCACGCGCTCCGCGTGCCGACCCTCATTCTCTGTGGCGGACGCGACCGGCTCACGACCCCCGCGCTCTCCCACGCGCTCGGCGCGATGATCGGAGGCTGCCGGATCGAGATCGTGCCCTCCGCCGGGCACATGCTGCCGCTCGAGGCCCCGGACGTCGTGAACCGGACGATCCGGGACTTCATCGCCAGCGTCGCGCCCGAGCCGAGAGCCGCGGACCGCCCGGCGTGGTGGCGCCGCTTCATCGAAAGGGTCCTCTGTACGCGTCGTGGCCGGGGTCCCGGAGTACAGTGACGTCATGGACGATGACGACTCCAGCGAAGACGACCGCGACGACATCGAGCGCGAGGTCAGCGAGGCGATCCAGGCGGCGGTCATCCGCAACGCCGTCGCCTCTGGCTGGCAGGAAGGCCACTGTGAGGACTGCGCCGTCTGCGGGAACATCTGGCTCGAGGGTGAGCCGCCCACGCTGGCCTGCCCCAACGGCCACTTCGTGGACCTGGAGTGCTGCGATGTAGGTGCCGGCCTCACCCCTGTCTGTCCGATCTGCGCGGCGTAACGCCGTCTCGGTCCCGGTGGCTGCTTTGTCACCGACTGACAAGGATTTACCCGACAGGCGCCGCTCTGGGTCGGCCCTATCTACCTTTTACTTCAGTCGAATGCGGGTCTGGTCCTACGCTTGCTCTATGCTTGTCCCAGCCATGAAGGCCATCGCCGGCAAGTTGAGCGTTGTGGTCGCCGCAGGAGGACTGCTCTCGGGCTGCCTCACCGCATTCGGTGAGCGGGACGGGGCCGCCACCCAGCATCAGGCGGCCACCGAGCGTCGGGTGTCGGAGGACGCCTCGCGCCGGCAGACTGCCCTCGAGGATAAGGTGGCGCGCCAGCAACTCCTCCTGTTCGAGCGCGAGGCCGAGATCAAGGCGCTGAACCAGAAGCTCGAGGCGGCGATCCTCGAGGTCGTACGGGCGATGGCGAAGCTGCGCGGGCTCTCCGGGCGCGCCGAAGCGGCCTCGAATCTCGCGGAGACCGAGATCGCGCTCAAGTCGCTGCCGACCGACGCGACCCGACCAGTCGACACGGACCTGGCGCGGGCGCAGCAGTTGCTGGCCATGGCCAGCGAAGAATTCAAGAAGCAGAACTACGACGGCACCGTCTACCTCACCAGCCAGGTGAAGATGCTGATCAAGCCGCGCACCGACCGGCCCGCGCGAGGCGCGGAGGTCCGGAAGACCGACGGGGAGCTGGCGCTGGCCGCCTCGCTGGCTCTACGCGCGACCAACCGGAGCAACGTCCGGGAGGGGCCCGGCCCCGCCTTCAAGATCCTCTTCGTCGTGGAGAAGGGGACGGCGCTCAGCGCGCTGTCATACAGCGGGGTCTGGGTGCGCGTGAAAACGGACGACGGTCGCGGGGGCTGGATGCACTACACGATGCTCGATCAGCGCTGAGCGGTACCGGTCAGCGACCGCGCGCGATCTTGTGCTCGCCGGTCGCCATCACGCTCTGATTCCGCCCACGGCGCTTCGCCTCGTACAGGACGGCATCCGCGCTCTCGATGATGGCCTGGGCCTTCTCCCCGTGCTCCGGGTAGCTCGCCACCCCGATGCTGACCGTCACCTTGTGATGGCCGGGCTCGAAGGTCGCGGCCGCCACCGACTTCCGTAGCCGCTCGGCCAGCTGCATGGCGTCCGTCGAGCTCGTCTCGTGCAGGAGCAGGACGAACTCGTCGCCGCCATAGCGGGCCGCGTAGTCGATGCTGCGGATGGCGCCCTTGAGGAGGGCGGCGATCTCCGTCAGCAGCTTGTCGCCGACCTGGTGCCCGAAGCTGTCGTTGTAGCGCTTGAAGTTGTCGACGTCGATCATGAGGATCGACAGCGGGTGCTTGTGGCGCTGGGCGCGCGTGACCTCGGTGCCGAGGGTCTCCATGAAGTGCTTGTGGTTGTAGAGGCCCGTCAGCCCGTCGGTCACGGAGAGCGTCTCCAGCGTCACGTTGATGGCGGCCAGCTCTTCACGCCCCTGGCGCAGGTGCGCGACCATCGTGTTGAACGTCCGCGTCAGGTACCCGACCTCGCCGTAGTCGAGCACGGGCACGCTCACCTTGAAGTCGCCGTTGCCGACCTGGGTGGCGCCGGCGGTGAGACGTTCCAGCGGACGCACCACCGTGAGCGCCAGCACGTAAGCGGTGAGGCCGATGACCACCACCAGCGCCACCAGCATGACCAGGGTGATGGTGCGCTGACGCGAGACGCGCGCGAACGCCTCGGCGCGAGTGATCTCGGCAACCACCGACCAGCCGAGGGCCGACACGCCCCGCATCGTCCCGATGGCGGCGCGCCCCTGCACGTTCGTGTACGTGCCGATCGTGTCGCTGCTCGTCGCCAGGGTCTTGGCCGCCGCCGCCGGCACCCGCGCGGCCAGGGTGGCCGCTCCGGTGGGGCCGGAGCTCGCGATGATCCGGCCTTCGCGGTTGATGAGGTGCACGCCACCCGTCTGCCCCACCGAGAATTCCTTCAGCATCTTCTGGATGGACACGAAATTGAGCTTGCCGACCATGGCGCCGAGCAGCCGTCCGTTGGCGGCCTTGATGGGGACGGCGATGAGCATGACCGGCTTGTCACGCGCCGCGTCCCGGTACGCCTCGCCAATGACGTTCTCGTCCGCCTGGATCTGCTTCACCCACTCGCGCGGAAGCTGGGGACCGACGGCGGCGCCGCTCGCGGGCACCAGCCGGTGGCCGCCCAGATCGAGTACCGAGAGCTCGTCGTAGTCCGGGAACTTGGCGCGGACCGAGGCCAGATAGTCCATGACCCGCCGGCTCGCCTCCGTGTTGCGCGAGGCGGCATCGCGCGGCCGCGCGAGCAGCTCGAGGTTCTCGGTCACCTCGTACGAGCTGGAGAAGACGCGCGTCTCGTAGAATCGCTCCTTGAGCCAGAGATTGAACTCGCGTGCCGTCTGGGAGCTGGCGTTGCGCAGCTCCTCGGATATCTTCGCGTTGACGTGCTCGCGGTTCATCGAGTACGAGTGGTAGCTCATCGTCAGCGACGGGACGAGGGTGGCCACCAGGGCGAAGACGAGGATCTTGATGCGCAAGCGGTCGAGGTGCAAGCGGTGCAGAACCCGGTGCGCCGTGGCCTCCCAGGCGCTCAACCGCCGATGCATGCCGCGCTTGGCCTCCGGCGAGGCGGACTGACTCACCACGACAGGTTAGCAGGCTCGAAACCGAGCCCTAGCATTTTTGGCGACGATAACCCACGGGAGGGCGCGAGATGGAGCGAGTGGTCCTGGCCGCGGCCGTTCTGCTAGCATCCTCGGCATCCATGAGCTCCATCAGCCCGGCTGTTCGCGCCGACCTCGCTCCCACCGGCACCCTGCGCGCCGGGATCAACTACGGCAATTTCATTCTGGCCCGGAAAGACGCGGCCACCGGTCAGACACGCGGCGTCGCCATCGACCTGACACGCGAGCTCGCGAAGCGGCTTGGAGTGCCGGTCGAGATCGTGGCCTACGACAGCGTGGCGGCCATGGTCGACGCCGCCAAGACGGGGTCGTGGGACATCGCGTTCCTCGGCATCGATCCCGCCCGGGCCGGGGAGATCGGCTTCACCGCCGCGTATCTGCAGATCGAGGCGACCTACCTCGTTCCCGCCGGCTCGGACCTCCGCACGGTGGCCGACGTGGATCGGGACGGGGTACGCGTGGCCGCGCCCGCGCGCGCCAACTACGAGCTGTTCCTGAGTCGCAACCTCAAGCGCGCGCAGCTGGTGCGCGCGGCCACCGCCGACGCCGCCTTCGAGCTCCTGGCCAGCGGCAGAGTGGAGGCGCTCGCCGGGCTGCGACAGGCGCTCATCGGCCTCACCGACAAGCTGCCGGGCTCGCGCATGGTTGACGGGCAGTTCATGGCGGTCCAGCAGGCGGTCGGGGTGCCGCAGGGTCGCGACGCCGGCCTCGTATACCTGCGCGGCTTCGTCGAGGAGGCCAAGGCGTCGGGACTCGTGGGTCGCGCCATCGCGGAGACGGGGGCGCGCGGTGTGTCGGTGGCGCCGAAGGCCGAATGAGCGATGCGCCGCGCCGCACCGCCGTTCCCGACTTCCTGTACGGCACCGCCTGGAAGGAGGACCGAACCGCCGAGCTGACGACGCTCGCACTCCGGGCTGGCTTCCGCGGCATCGACACCGCCAACCAGCGACGGCACTACTTCGAGGCGGGAGTCGGCGCCGGCCTCGCCGCTGCCTATCGCGACGGAGTCGTCACCCGCGCCGACGTGTTTCTCCAGACCAAATTCACGTACCTCCCCGGCCAGGATCATCGGTTGCCGTATGATCCCTCCGCGCCGCTGTCGACACAGGTGGCCCAGTCGATGGCGAGCTCGCTCGAGCACCTCGGCACCGACCACGTCGACAGCTACGTCTTGCACGGCCCCGCGTCCGGCACCGACTGGAGCACCGCGGACGCGGAGGTCTGGACGGCCATGGCGCGCGAGCGCGACGCCGGGCGCACGCGGCTCCTCGGCGTGAGCAACGTTTCCCTGCGCCACCTCCACCAGCTGCAGGCCTCGCGACACGAGCTCCCCGCGTTCGTCCAGAATCGGTGCTTCGCCCGCACCGGCTGGGACCGTAACATCCGGCTGTTCTGCGCCGAGCACCAGGTCGTCTATCAGGGCTTTTCACTGCTGACGGCGAATCCGGCGGTGCTCCACCACCCGTATGTCGCCGGGCTCGCGACGCGCGCGAATGCGACTCCGGCGCAGGTCGTCTTCGCCTTCTCTCGACGGCTCGGGATGCTGCCGCTCACCGGCACCAGCGACGCCGGACACATGAGAGAGGACCTGGCCAGCGACATCGTCCGGCTATCGTTGGAGGAGGTGCGCGCCCTCGAGTCGCTTACCGGCTGAGCGGCGCCCTGCTTGCGTCCCGCGCGGTGACGGAGGCGTAGAGCGAGCGCTGGACCTCGACGTACCCGCGCGCGAGCACGCGCAAGTGCCGGCGCAGGGCGCGATGGGCGGCGGGAAGCTGGTGGAACGGCAAGCTCGGGTAGAGATGATGCTCGGCGTGATAGGGCAGGTTCCACATCAGGAACCGGACGGGCCACACCGAGATGGTTGTCCGGGTATTGGTGAGGCCGTCGTCGTCCTCGCTACAGCCCGTGTGCTCACTCAGAAGGTAGAGCCGCAGGAACGGCAGACCCAGCGCGAGCGGGAGTAGCCAGTACCAGATCACCGCGGTCGAGCGAAACATGATCGAGCCGAGGACGACGCCGGCCAGCACGGCCAGGAGCACGCGCGCCGAGCGCGTCACCGCCGGCCGGGAGGCCGGCGCGACCCAGTCGAGACCATCGAAGCGTCCGCGCGACAGCATGAAGAGGTTGCTCGCGCGCGTCCGCCAGTACGGGACGGCCGTTGCCCGCCACCAGTACTGGCCACGCGATTGCGGAGGCGGCGCCGTCAGCAGCTCGGGATCGCGGGCGGGGTCCTGAGTGTACCGATGATGGGCGAAGTGGAACTGGCGGTAGTACGTGGCGATATAAAGGATGCCGGCGCCGGCGAGCCAGCCGACGAGCTCGTTGAGTCGGCGCGTCCGGAAGGCCGAGTAGTGCACGCACTCGTGCATCACCGCGAACAGCGACACGAGCACGAGGCCGTGCAGGAGGAGCGCCAGCGGCAGCCACCACTGGCCGCGGCTGCCGTGAATGGCGGCCACGCCGGCAATCAGCAAGATGGCGTGCGCGGCGGTGCGCCATGCGCCCTGGCCGTCCGATTTCGCATAGAGAGCCGCCAGCGTGCTCGCGGGAATGAGGCGCATCTGCTGCGAGCGACGGCCGACCTGGCGCCACTCCGTGGCGCGCGGTGCTGCGAGTATGTCCACGCGGGCATGCTATCCCACGCCGGCGGCGGTGCGCGACGTCCTCAGCGGAGGCGGTTGCCCATTCTGGCCTCCGTCCACGCCCCCACCGCGGCCCCCACCGTATTCACGGCCACGTCGACGATCGACGAGTAGCGACCCGGCAGCCAGTACTGCACCGTCTCCATCGCGAGGCTGAAGGCGGCGGCGCTGCCGACCACGACGAGGAATCGCGTGGACGGGCCGAGGTCGAGACGGCGGGCGCTCCGGTGCAGGCCCCAGCCGAGCGGCGCGAAGATCGCGATGTTGACGGCGACGTCGGCGATGAGTCGTCGCCCGATCGGAAGCCGGAACTCCATCAGGTAGCCGCGATGGACGTGCGGCGCGCTCAGGGGAGCGACGAGGAGGATCACGAGCAGGATGGTGTACACCAGCGTTCCGATCAAGGCCGAGTCCCGAAGCCGCGCCACCGCTGCCATGGTCTCATATGCGCCGCCGCGAGGAGGGAGCGCGCGTGAACGCGCGACCTGACTTCGGGTACACTGCTGGCCGCGAGGGACCCATGAAGATCAGCGCCTTTCATCTGATGCCGCATCGCGAGCTGCCGGACGACTTCGACAAGCGCTACGAGTCGGTGTGGGTCACCCCACCATGGTGGGAGCTGGCCGACGCCCGGCGCGTGGGCCAGTACTACAACTGGACGCTCGACGAGCTGCTCTACGCCGCCCGCGCCGGGTTCGACGGGGTTTGCACCAACGAGCACCATCAGAACGCCTACGGCTTCATGCCGAGCCCGAACCTCATGGGCAGCGTGCTCGCTCGCGGAACCCAGGGTCTCGACGTGGCGATCGTGCAGATGGGCGCGACGCTCCCGACGTCGAACCCGCCCATCCGCGTGGCCGAGGAGTACGCGATGCTCGACTGCATCAGCGGCGGCCGGCTGGTGGCCGGGCTTCCGCTCGGCAGTCCGATGGACGTGAACCTCTGCTATGGCATCACGCCGATGGAGCATCGCGAGCGCTACCGCGAGGCCTTTGCGCTGACGCTGAAGGCGTGGCAGGCGCGGGAGATCTTCGCGTGGAACGGCCGCTACTATCAGCTCGCCAACGTGAACCTGTGGCCGCGCCCCATCCAGCAGCCGCATCCGCCGGTGTGGGTGCCGGGCTCCGGCAGCGTCAGCACGTTCGACTTCGCCGTCGACAACGACGTCTGCTACTGCTTCCTCAGCTACTCCGGCGCCAAGGCAGCCACGACCATGATGCAGGGCTACTGGAAAGTGGTCGCCGACAAGGGGCGGGAGCCCAATCCGTATCGTGCCGGCTTCCTGCAACTCGTGGCCGTGGCCGAGACGGACGCGCGCGCGGAGGAGCTGTACGCGCGCCACGTCGAGTACTTCTACCACAAGTGTCTGCACTGGCCGCTCGAGTACGGATCGCCGCCGGGCAACCAGGACTATCGCAGCCTGCTCTCGAGCGTGAAGAGCAACGTGCGGCGAGCCGAGGACGCCAAGAAGCTGCGCTATCGCGACTTCGTCGAGAAGGGCTACGTGATCGCCGGCAGCCCCGCCACCGTACGCCAGCGGATTCGTGAGGAGGTCATCAAGGGGCTGCGCGTCGGCAACCTCATGGTCCTGCTGCAGATCGGCTCGATGCCGCACGAGCTGACGCTGCAGAACATCGACCTTTTCGCGCGCGAAGTGCTGCCGGATCTCCGCTCGACGTGGGACGACGAGGGCTGGGTCAACCACTGGTGGCCGGAGCGACTGCGCGCCACCGCGCCCGCGCTCACCGGCGCCGGCGCCGCCGCCGCGGGCGGGCAATGAAAGGCGCTGCGCTGAACCCGAGGCGCGCCACGGCTTGGCCGGGGCGCGGCCGAGCGCTGGGGGTCTGGGGGCCATATCGGGGCCCCCAGCAAGAACGATGACCGAGCAGACGGTCGCGGTCTGGCAGGGGAAGATCCGGATGCGCGTGCTGTCGGAGGGCCGCGGACCGGCCGTCGTCTTCCTTCACGGGCCATGGGGGCTCGCGTGGGATCCGTTCCTCGACGAGCTCGCGCGTCGCTATACCGTGTACGCGCCCGAGCATCCCGGGACGACGCCGGAGGCACCGGACGACGTCTATCACCTCGACGGCCTGTGGGACCTCGTCTTCTGCTACCAGGAGCTGCTCGACGCGCTGGGGCTCGACAGCGCCATGCTCGTCGGCCACTCCTTCGGTGGCATGGTGGCCTGCGAGCTCGCGGCCGCCGATCCCCGGCGCACACGCCGGCTGGCGCTGATCGACCCGATCGGCTTCTGGCGGGACGGTGACCGCATCACCAACTGGATGATGCTGTCGCAGGCGAAGCTGCGCGACGCGCTTTTCCACGACGGCGGCGGCGAAGCGGCGCAGCGCATGTTCGGCGGCACCGACGACCCCGATGCGGTCGCCGCCACCCGCGTCCGACTGATGTGGGCGATGGGCGCCACCGGCAAATTCATCTGGCCGATTCCCGACAAGGGGCTGAAGAAGCGGATCCACCGCATCACGGCCCCCACGCTCGTGCTGTGGGGCAAGGACGACCGTCTCGTGCCCGCCGTCTACGCGGACGAGTTCAGCCGGCGCATCCCGGGGGCGCGCGTGCAGCTCGTGGAAGGTGCCGGCCACGCGCCGCAACTCGAGCAGGCGGAGAAGGTCGCGCGCATGGTCGGCGACTTCTTCGCGTCCTCCGACCGATGAGCGCCGGCTTCGACGTGCAGCCGGTCGCGGGCGCGCTCGGCGCCGAGATCGCGGGGGTCGACCTCTCGCGGCCGCTGTCCGACACCACCTACGCGGGGCTCCGGCGCGCGTGGCTCGAACACCTCGTGCTGTTCTTCCGCGACCAGGAGCTGACGCCCGCGCAGTTTCTCGCCTTCGGCCGCCGCTTCGGCGAGGTCATCGAGTATCCCTTCGTGAAGGGGCTCGACGACTATCCCGAGATCATTCCCGTGCTGAAGCTCGCGCACGAGCACGTGAATTTCGGCGGCGTGTGGCATTCGGACACCGCCTACCTCGAGGCGCCGCCGATGGCGAGCATGCTGGTGGCCCGCGAGATTCCGCCGGTGGGCGGCGACACATTGTTCGCCAGCATGTACCTCGCCTACGAGACCCTCTCGGACGGCATGAAGCGGCTGATCGAGCCGCTGGTGGCCATCAACAGCTCGTCGAAGGCCGACGCCAGCCGCACCCGCGAGGACCGCATGAAGGACAGCGGCCGCGAGGGTCGCAAGGAGTACGTGTCCGCGCATCCCGTCGTGCGGCGACATCCCGAAACCGGGCGCCGCGCGCTGTACGTCAACGTCGCGCACACCGTGCGCTTCGACGGGATGACGGAAGAGGAGAGCGCGCCGCTGCTCGAGTATCTGTTCCGCCACCAGACCCGACCGGAGTTCACGTGCCGCTTCCGCTGGCGCCGGGGCTCACTGGCGATGTGGGACAACCGCTGCGCCCAGCACAACGCCATCAACGACTATCACGGTCACCGGCGGCTGCTTCACCGGATCACGCTCGCCGGCGACACGCCGAAAGGTCCGTAGCGCCCGACGGTCAGAGGAGCGTGCACGCCTCCTCGAAGGCGAGCCGCGGCAGCTTCGCCATCACCTTGCTCGGGTCGCCGTGAACTCGGCGTCGACCTTCGCGTTGTCGAAGCCCGACATCCCGCCCACGTCGAGACCGAGGGCGCGCGCGGCCAGCATGAAGTAGGCGCCCTGCAGGGTGCCGTTCCGGAATGCCGTCGTCTCCGCCAGCGCCGCGCTTGCCTTGTACGGGTTTGCCATCTCGGGCCGATGCGGGAAGAGCTGCGGGAGCAGCTCGTAGAACCGCGTGTCGTACGCGATGATGACCGTCACCGGCGCCTGCTTCGTCTTGTCGACGTTGCCCGGACTGAGGGCAGGGAGCAGACGGGTCTTGGCCTCCGGCGTGCGCAGGAACACGAGCCGCGCGGGACACGAGTTCGCGCTCGTGGGCGCGCGGAGCTGCGCCTCGGTCACCGGCGTCGGTCGCCAGCCATTCTGCGTGCGT
>Ga0075421_100002849_pt1 | contig 20669 bp, 23 predicted proteins | sample SoiMetdeltSBSDD5_FD_75292 | JGI IMG/M metagenome (GOLD analysis project Ga0075421, IMG submission 75292) | Bulk soil microbial communities from a Populus tree surrounding site in Tennessee, USA - Soil MetaG P. deltoides SBSDD5 | ecosystem: Environmental > Terrestrial > Soil > Tree plantation... | reverse complement strand
GTGTCGGCTTGGTCACGGCGATCGCCGGGGAGATCCCGTCGCTCGACCCGAGCCGGATCCACAACCAGGCGGACGGCTACATCTACGCGAGCAACGGCCGCGTGCTCTCCGTCCTCCGCGGCTCCCAGAGCAGGGTCATCCTGCGCTCTACCGAGATCTCGCCGTTGATGAAGCAGGCCATCGTGGCGATCGAGGACAGGCGCTTCTACGAGCACCGCGGCGTCGACCTGCGGGGGATCATGCGGGCGGTCTGGGCAGACGTCCGCGGCGGCCGGGCCGTGCAGGGCGGCTCGACGATCACGCAGCAGTTCGTCAAGAACACCTACACGAAGAATCAGCACTCGATCGCGCGGAAGCTTCGCGAGGCCGCACTGGCGTGGCAGCTCGAACAGCGCTGGTCGAAGGACCGGATCCTGACCGCGTACTTGAACACGATCTACTTCGGAAACGGCGCATACGGCGTCGAGCAGGCGGCGCAGACCTACTTCCACCACTCGGCTGCGCCGGGGAAGCTGACGCTCGCCGAGGCGGCGCTGCTGGCAGGCATCCCCGAGGATCCCGCCGCCTACGACCCGGCCACGAATCAGGATGCGGCGCGCGAGCGCCGCAACCTCGTCCTGCGCGAGATGCTCGACCAGGGCGATATCGGCCGGGACGTCTACGTCCATGCGATCAATCAGCCGATGCCGAAGCGGCAGGACATCCGGCTCCCGGGCGATCAGGGGCCGGCGCAGTACTTCGCGAACTACGTGAAGCAGCAGCTCGTCGACCGTTACGGCTCCGGGCGCGTCTTCGGAGGCGGGCTCAAGGTCTACACGACGATCGACCTGAAGCTGCAGAAGATGGCGCGCAACTCGATCGGGAAGTGGTTGACCAACCCTGCCGGCCCAACGGCGGCGCTCGTTGCGATCGACCCGCGCGACGGCCGCGTTCTCGCGATGTTCGGCGGCAGCAACTACCGCAAGAGCCAGTTCAACCTCGCCGTGCAGGGCGAGCGCCAGGCGGGCTCCTCGTTCAAGCCGTTCGTGCTCGCGACCGCGCTCAAGGAAGGGGTGGCGCCCAACACGACCTTCGAGTCGAAGCCGGTCACCATCGACGCCGGCGGCCGGCTCTGGGAGGTTCACAACTACGAGGACGAGTACCTGGGGCCGATCACGATCCAGCAGGCGACGGCCTACTCCGACAACGCGGTGTTCGCACAGCTCACGAAGCTCGTCGGGCCGCAGAACATCGCCAACACCGCGAGGTCGCTGGGAATCACCACCCGGCTCGTCCCCTACTTTTCGATCGGGCTCGGCGCGCAGGGTGTCAACCCGCTCGAGATGGCGCGGGCATTCTCGGCCTTCGCCGACGGCGGCAAGCGGATCGACGGCAGGCGCTTCGGCAATCGGCCTCGCGTGATCGCCAAGGTCTCGACCGAGAAGGGCAGGACGATCGACGACAACGCGGCGCACCCCGTGCAGGCGCTCTCCGCCGACGACGCCGGGATCGTCACCGCGCTGCTCCAGAACGTCGTCAAGTACGGGACCGGAAAAGCGGCCGCGTTGTCCGGCGGACGCGCGGTCGCGGGTAAGACCGGCACCACCGAGAACTACGGCGACGCGTGGTTCGTCGGCTACACGCCCCAGCTCGTGACCGCGGTCTGGGTGGGCTACCCGAACCGCCTTCGTCCGATGACCTACGAGTACCACGGCAAGCCCGTGGCCGGAGGCACGTTCCCGGCCCTGATCTGGAAGAGCTTCATGGAGCGCGCGCTCCCGTACCTGCACGACGCCCCAGAGAGCTTCCAGGGCGTCTCGATTCCGTACGGCTCGCCCAAGAACGTCACGTTCAGGGATGGTCGGCTACAGCTCGACAACGGGTATTGCCGCGTGACCGAGACGGTCGAGTACTTCGGCGACTCGGGGCCAAGCCACACGGCCAACTGCTTGCCCAACGAGGTCGAGGTGCCGAACGTCGTCGGCCAGCCGGTCGGGCGTGCCCGCAGCGTCCTCGCCGCTCAACCGCTGGCAGCGACGGTCGTCTACAAGCCCGCCGAGCCGCGGGAGCGCGTCGGCGTCGTCGTCAAGCAGTTCCCGGCCCGCGGCCACCTCTCTTCGGGTGACCGGGTCACTCTCGTCCTCACGAAGGCCCAGCAGGGCGTCGTGCCCAACGTGGTCGGGCTGACCTTGGATCGCGCGAAGGCCAAGCTGGGCCCGCTGAAGCTCGAGGTGACCGTCTCGCCGACCGAAGCCGCGGGGTCTGCGCGGGTCGTCGCCCAGTCGCCACGGCGCGGTCGCGCATCTGCGCCCGGGATGGGCATCACGCTGGTCGTAAAGGCCGGCTGAGATAGCGCGAGCCGGCGAGCCCGTAGCGCCAGGGCAACTCGGCGGCGCGGGTGATGCCGATCCGGGGACCGCGAAGGATCTCGGGCCGCCCGCGCCGCGGCTCGAGCCGGAACGGCGGGCGGTCGAGCGGCAGGCCGTCGTGCGCGCGCGTGATCCCGAGCGCCTGGCAGAGCCGCCCCGGGCCTGCGCACAGGAGCCGCTCCTCGTCGAGCCCGCGCCGTTGTCTCATCGTCTCGACCCCGTGGGTCGGCTCGAGCGCGCGGATCAGCACCGCGTCGGCGATCTCCTCCGCCTCGCAGACGAAGTTGACGCACCAGTGGATCCCGTACGAGCGGTACACGTATGCATGCCCCGGCGGCCCGAACATCGAGGCGTTGCGCTCGGTTCGGCCTCGGTAGCCGTGCGCGGCGGGGTCCTCGTGGTGGTAGGCCTCGAGCTCTACGATCCTGCCGCCCACGCCGTCGACGAGAAGCGTCGCGCCGATCAGCTCCCCGGCGACCCGATGCACGTCGCGAGCGAAGAAATCACGCTTGATCACGGATCGACCTTCGCTCGATATCGCAGCAACGCCGGGAACGCGAGCGCAAGGAGGCCGCAGCCCGCGACGCAGGCAAGCCCGCCCGAGACGATCGAGAAGCGCAGGCTCGTCACGGAGGCGACGACGCCCGCCTCGAGGTTTCCGAACGTCGGCGCGGCGGCGACCTGAGTGAACTCGATCCCGGTCACGCGTCCTCGCATGGCGTCCGGCGTCGTCGTGAGGACGATCGCGCTCCGCCAGAGCGCGCTGAGGAAGTCGGCCGCTCCGGCCAGCGCGAGCATGAACAGCGCGAGCCAGAGGGCAGTCGTGTAGCCGAACGCGACGAGCGCCGCGCCCCAGGCAGCGGCGGCGATCACGACCCCGACCCCCTGGCGGCGGACGCGACCGGCCCACCCGGAGAACACCGACGCGACGAAGGCCCCCGCGTACGGCGCGGCGTAGAGGAAGCCGACCGTCTTCGTGCCGCCCCCGAAGTGGGCGCCGAGGGCCGGGAAGAGCGCCATCGGCATGCCGAAGATCATTGCGTTCGTGTCGACCAGGAAGATGCCGAGCACGACCGGCTGCCTCACCACGTAGCGGAAACCGTCGCGGATCGATCGCAGGCTCGCAGCTTCGGCGTCGTGTGCGGGCGGCAGCTTCGGCAGCTGCCAGATGCTCGCGAGCGAGACGAGGAAGCTGACGACGTCGAGGACGTAGGTGCCGGTGAAGCCGAGGGCCGCGATCAAGAGGCCGCCGGCGGCCGGACCGGCGACTGCGTTGAAGTTGGACGAGAGGCTCTCGAGCGCCGAAACGGCGACGATCTTTTCCTCGCGGACGAGCCGCGGCGCGAGCGACCGCATCGCCGGGGTGCCGAAGCTGAAGACGGCCGTGCCGGCGAAGTCGAGGGCGTAGAGGGCCCACACCTGCGGATGCGGAAGCGACGCATTGAGGACGAGCGCGACGGAAACGAGCGCGAACCCTCCCTCGGCGAGAAGCAGCATCGTCCGCCGGTCGACCGCGTCGGCGATCGCCCCGCCGACGATCGGCGCGACCAGCAGCGGCACGAGCGTCGTCAGGTAGAGAAGCCCGACCTGGAGCGTCGAATGGGTCAGGTGGTAGAGCTGGATCGGCACCGCGATCCAGGTGATCTCGCCGAAGAGCCACGAGATCGTCTGGCCGATGTAGAGCTGCCTGAACGGCCGCGACTCGCGCAGCGGGCTGAGGTCGATGGTCAGGCGCCCGAGCAGACCGGCGGCGCGCGGGGCGGCAGAGCCGACGGGCTCCTGCTCGAAAGGTGGCTCCGGGCCGCTCAGGGGCGGCTAAAAGAGCTTCTCGGATTCGTCGGGCTTCGCCGTCGCTTCGAGGATTCGGCGCGCGCGCCTGCCGAGGTCGTTGACGTCGACGCGGCCCTGCTGCGTCTGCTCGGCGACCCGCTCCGCGAGATCGAGCGCCTGGTCGAGGATCTGGGTGCCGCCGGCCGCGTCCTGGCCCATCTCGTGGAGGATCGTTCGCTCGGTACGGGAGGCGACGATCGGATCGCTGACGCCTTCGACCCAGACGAGCGTCCGGCGCCCGTGTCCACGGCGCTCGTCGCGGATCGGCTCGATCGCGTAGATCTTGTCGGCGCGGGCGTACTTGCCGAAGCCGAGGAAGATCATCCGGTTGCCGTCCGCCACGGACGGATTATCGCGGTCGTGGAAGACGCGGCCGCGTCAGAACGCGGTTGCGAGCGAGCCGGTCGGGACGAAGGCGACCCGCCCCGGCACCGACGCGTTGCGAACGTTGTACGCGTAGAAGAGGCCGGCCGCGGTCAGCCGAACGCCGACGAGGCCGCGTTGCGCGACCTGCGGCAGCGCGAGCGGCGCCCGCGCGCCGTCGGCGAGCCGGACGAGAACGAACGTCCGCGGGGTCCGAAGCAGCGCGAATCTCTGCGTCACGCTGACCAACTCGTGAACGGAGTCGCTTGCGAACGCGATCGACTTGACCGCTGCGCCCGTGCGTGGGTCGTACAGATCGAGTGAAGAGGCGCGCTCGAGGACGAGGCGAGACGCGCTCAGGCCGACATTCCGAAGGGTTCCGGTGGAATCCGGAACGACTGCGGCCCGAGCGCCGCCTGCCGTGAAAATCGCGACGCTGTCGGCGTGCTCCACAGCGACCAGGCCGCCGCCCGCCGCCGCCAGGGAGTAGGTATCCGGCCCGGACGCGATCGTCGCCGCGTGCCCGGACACGATCCGGACGAGCCTCTGGTCGATCAACCGCAGCTGCGGATCGTGGCGGCCGCACGAGAAGGGATCGGCACGATCGCAGACGAGCCTCCAGGCGTTGTAGGCGAGGACCGACCCGCTCCCGACGATGTTCCCGATCCAGGCACCGCTCGGGTCACCGCCTGCGCGGTCGCCGTTTACCCGGAAGTCGAGTTGTATAGCGCGTGCGCCGCGGAGACGGGCGGCAAACAGGGTTAGTTCGAGGTCGTTGCCGCCACCGTGCTCGATCCAGGCAACCTGGTCGTCACTGAGCGCGAGAGCCCGAACACCGTCTCCGGCGCAACCGTTCGTGCGGAGATGGAACCCGCTCGTGCGGTTCTTCGAAGCGTCCCAGACGACGATGCTGGCGCACGGGCGCCGTTTCGCGGGCGCGACCGCAGCTCGTGCGCCGTCGGCGGCGAGGAGCGCGATTTTCGCGGTGCGGAGAGTGGAGGTCGGCCGAAGGGTGACGCTCTTCGATCCACTGGTCGCCGTGCCGGCCCCGATTAGGACAGCGGCGCCGACGAGGGAAACAGCCGCGTTTCGCAGTCTCATCTCACCCTGAATCTACGCCGCGGTTATTAGGAAGAAGTCAGCCCATTTGAAGCAATTCGCGCAGCCTGCCGACGACGTGTTCCTGGTCATCGGGCTCGATCTGCGTGAAGAACGGCAGCGCGAGCGTCCGCGAGCAGGCGTCTTCCGCGACCGGGAACATGCCCTTGCGGAAGCCGTATTGCTCACGCATGAACGGCTGGAGATGGACGCACGGGACGTATTCCGCCGTGCCGATTCCCTGTGCCCGGAGCCCCGTCATCACTGCGTCACGGTCGATCTCCGGCCCCAGCTTGACGACGTAGACGAACCACGAGCGCTTGTGCGCGGCGTCGTCGGGTAACGGCGTCTCGACGCCGTCGACGCCGTCGAGCAGGTCTTCGTAGCGGGCCGCGGCCGCGGCCCGCCGCTCCAGGATCTCGTCCAGCTTCTCGAGCTGCGCGATCCCGATCGCGGCCTGAATGTCGGTCCAGCGGTAGTTCCAGCCCAGCCGGACGTGGTCGAACCAGGCGCCCGTGTCGTAAGTGCGGCCCTGGTTCCGCAGGCTCCGCAGCAACTGCCATTCCTCGTCGGAATGCGTAACCACGACGCCCCCCTCGCCGGTGGCGATCTGCTTGTTCGGGTAGAAGCCGAAGACGGCCGGCGGTCCGTGGCCGCCGATCGCCGTCCCCCTGTACTCGGCCCCGAGTGCCTCCGCGGAATCCTGGATCAGGGCCAGTTCATGCCGGTCGCAGATCTCCCGCAACTCGTCGAGCTCGCAGGGATAGCCGAACATGTCGACTGCGACGACGGCCTTCGTGCGCTCGGTGATCGCCGCCTCGACCGCCACGGGATCGAGGTTCAGGGTCCGGGGGTCGACATCGGCGAATACCGGCGTCGCACCCTCGAAGATGAAGCAGTTTGCGGAGGCGACGAAGGACACGGGCGACGTGATCGCCTCGTCGCCAGGCCCCAGGCCGGCGATGTGGCAGAGCAGATGCAGTCCCGCGGTGCCACTCGAGACCGCGGCCGCGAACGGCGCGCCCACGCGCTCCGCGACGAGCTCCTCGAAGCGGTCGATCGTCGGCCCGAGCGACAGCCGGCCGGAGCGCAGCACTTCGAGGACGAGCTTTTCCTCCCGCTCGCCCATCCACGGACGGGCCAGCGGCACCTCCTTTCGAGCCGGCGAAGCCGGCTCGCGAGTCTCCCGAGCGGAGCGAAGGGACAAACTAACTACCCGGAAAATGCGAGAGCATTTTTCGGGTCTAGGCTTCGGCTGCGGTGGGCTCGGGCTGCTCGGCGTAGTCGAGCCACTGCGCCCAGCGCTCGCTGCGCCCGCGCACGGTGTCCAGGTAGGCCGACTGCAGCTCGAGCGTGACCGGCCCGACGCCGATCGTGACGTCGTCGATTTCGCGGAGCGGCGTCACTTCGGCCGCGGTGCCGCACATGAAGGCCTCGTCCGCGAGGTAGAGATCCGAACGGATGAGGCTCTTCTCCACGACGCGGTGGCCGAGGTCCTGCGCGATCTGGATGACGGTGTCGCGCGTGATCCCGGGCAGGATCGAGGTCGACAGGTCGGGCGTGTAGATGACGCCGTCCTTGATGACGAAGACGTTCTCGCCGGAGCCGTCGGCGACGTAGCCCTCGGCCGTGAGCAGGATCGCCTCCTGGTAGCCGGCGCGATTCGCCTCGGTCACTGCGAGCATCGAGTTCAGGTAGACGCCGGTCGCCTTGGCGACGTGAGGGATCACGTTCGGGCCGATCCGCTGCCAGCTCGAGATCTTGGCGCTGATGCCCTTCTTCAACCCCTCCTCGCCGAGGTACGCGCCCCACGGCCAGCTCATGATCACGACGTCGACAGGGTTGCCGACCGCCGAGACGCCGAGCTCGCCGTAGCCGTAGAACGCGATCGGTCGCAGGTAGCACTCCGGGAGGCCGTTGACCCCGATCAGCTGATGGCAGACGCCGCGCAGCTCCTCGACCGAGTACCCGAGCTCCATCCCGAGCAGCTTCGCCGAGTTCTCGAACCGCTTGAGATGGTCGCTGAGCCGGAACACGGCGGTGCCGTTCTCGGTCTCGTACGCGCGGATACCCTCGAAGACGCCCGAGCCGTAGTGCAGCCCGTGGGTGCCGACGTGGACGCGCGCGTCGTCCCACGCGACCAGCTCGCCGTTCATCCAGATCTTCTCGGTTTCACGCATGCGCGGCCTCCTTTGAACCAAATGTTAAGGGTGGGCTTCGACGGCGTCCATCTGAACGGCGCGCGAGAGGCGCAACAGCTCGCTCGGCGCCAGGGCGGCCATGTGCCGCGTCGAGCCGGCGCCGATCCAGACGACGGGGTGCTGGAGCAGTGAACGGTCGAGATAGACAGCGTCGACCTGCCGAAGCGGAAAGGGTGCGACGGCGCCGGGCTCGAAGCCGGTCGCGTTCCGCACCTGCTCCGGGCCGGCGACCTTCGCCTTGGTGCAGCGGGCTTCCTCGCCGACCTTGGCCCGGTCGGCGCGACGGTCGCCGGGGACCATCACCAGGATCGAGCGGCCGTCGCAGTCGAAGACGAGCGACTTGACGATCTGCCCGAGCTCGCAACCGACGGCCTTGGCCGCGTCCTCGGCGGTCGGGGTCCCGGCCGAGAACTCTTCGATCCGCGACTCCGCGCCCGAGTCGCGCAGGTACGCCGCAACCTGCTCGACCTCCTCGGGCCAGGAGCGCGTGACCACGGGCGGAAGGGTAGCCGCCTAGTAGACGCCTGGGACGAAGCGCCGCGGGGTCCGCTCGCGGTAGCCCGCGTACCCGGGCTGCCGCTCGACGAGCCACTCTTCCTCGAGCCTCGACTTGAGGTCGACGACGACGGCGAGCAGTACCGCCGGGATCAGAGCGAGCGGCGATTCCACCAGCGAGGCGCCGAGCGCCATCAGGATCAGCCCTCCGTAGATCGGGTGGCGGACGAGGCGGTAGACGCCGCGCTCGGCGAGTGCAGCGTGCTCCCGCGGCCTCGGAAAGACCGTCATCGCCCGCGCGAGCGTCAGGCGGGCGAACGCGAGGACGAGCAGCGCCAGGCCGACCAGAAGCAGCACGATCCCGACCACCGTCAGCACGCCGGCAACTCGCTCCGGCCAATAGACCCCCGTGAGCGCGGACAGTGGAACGAGGACGATCAGCGCCAGCTGAATCGCAACCCAGCCCTCACCGCGCGGGCCGAGCCGCGGTAGGTCAGGAGAGCGAGATGAAACGGACATCGTCGAAGCCCTCGCGACGCGCCCCGTCGACGAGCTCCTGCGGCGGCGGGCTGTCGACCGACAGGGCCATCAGCGCCTTGCCGCCACGATTCGTGCGGGAGACGGCCATGTTGGCGATGTTGACCCCGGCGGTGCCGAAGAGAGTCCCGACCCGCCCGATCACGCCGGGCAGGTCGTCGTAGCGGAAGAAGACGAGCAGCGGCGCGAGCTCCATCTCCAGCTCGAAGCCGAGGGCGCTGACGAGCCAGTGGCGGTTGTCCTTGCCGATGGTCGTGCCGGCCACGCGGACCTCGTCGCCGTTCGAGCGCACGGAGACGCGAACGAGGTTCGTGAAGTCACGCGACGCGCGCCGTCGCTCCTCGCGTACCTCGATCCCGCGCTCGGCCGCGATCAGCGGCGCGTTCACGTAGTTCACGAGCGTCTCCGACCGCCCCTGGAAGGCCCCGTTCAGCGCCGCGACCGTGAGCAGGCGGGTGTCGTAGCCCGAGAGGCTGCCGTAGTACGCGAGTGAGATCTGGTCGGCACGTCCGCCCGCCAGCTCCATCGCGAGCCGGCCGAGCTTCGCGGCCAGCGGCACGTAGGGGCCGAGCGCCTCCATGTCCTCTGCGCGGATCGCAGGGATGTTGACTGCGTTCGTCACAAGCGCCCCGTCGAGCGCCGCGGCGACCTGCTCGGCCACGATCACGCCTGCACGGTCCTGGGCTTCCTCGGTCGAGGCCGCGAGGTGCGGCGTCACTACCACGTTGTCGAGCTCGAGCAGCGGGCCCGAGTACGGCTCCGCCGAGAAGACGTCGAGTGCCGCCGCAGCGACCTTCCCGGAGCGCAGCGCCTCGAGCAGCGCGTCTTCGTCGACGAGCTCGCCGCGGGCGGCGTTGATCAGGCGCACGCCGTCGGGCATGCGCTCGAACGCGCCGGCGCCGATCGACTCGCGAGTCTCGTCCGTGAGCGGCAGATGCAGCGTCAGGAACTCCGCGGCGGCGTAGACATCCTCGGGAGCCTCCGCCCGTTCGATGCCGAGCTCGCGGAAGCGCTCCTTGGCCACGAAGGGGTCGTAGGCGACAACCCGCATCCCGAGCCCCAACCCACGCCGCGCGACCTGCTGGCCGATCCGGCCGAACCCGAGCACGCCGAGCGTCTTGCCCTCGAGCTCGATTCCGCCGTAACGCGAGCGCTCCCAGCGCCCTTGCTTGAGCGCGGCGTGCGCCTGCGGGATGTTCCGCGAAAGAGCGACCAGTAGACCGATGGTGTGCTCGGCGGCGGAGACGACGGTCGACTCGGGGGCGTTCGCGACCACGATCCCTCGCCGCGTCGCCTCCTCGACGTCGACGTTGTCGACACCGACTCCGGCACGGCCGATCACCTTGAGCCGGTCTGCTCGCTGGAGGACTTCGGCCGTCAGCTTCGTGGCCGAGCGGATCACGATCGCGTCGTAGCCGCCGATCCGCTCCGCGAGGTCGCCGTTCGGCTCGACGTCGACTTCGAAGCGGTCGCGCAGAAGCTCGATCCCGGCCTCGGCGATCGGCTCGCGGATGAGGATGCGTTGCGTCACACGCGGGCGCGCTCGTCGTACGCCTCGAGCGCGCGGGTGACGGCGACACCGCGCTCGATGTCTGCGCCTAGGTCGGCCAGCACCAGCTCGACCGCGGCGAGCGCGGTCGTGATGTCGAACACGTCGAAGTAGCCGATGTGGCCGATCCGGAAGATCTTGCCCTTGAGCGGGCCCTGCCCGTTCGCGATCGTGATCCCGAACCGGTCGCGGAGGGCGAGCACGAGCTCGGTCGCATCGATCCCCTCCGGCGCGCGAATCGCGGTCACGACCGCCGAGCGGTCCTCGTCGGGCGAGAAGAGCTCGAGGCCCATCGCCTTCGCGCCCTCACGGCACGCGCGGCCGAGCCGGACGTGTCGGTCGAACACCGCATCGAGCCCCACGTCGAGTAGCAGGCTGAGCGCGACGTCGAGCCCCGCCACAATCGAGACCGGTGGCGTGAAGGGCGCATCGAGTGCGCCCTGCGCCTTGCGCGTCCGCTCCCAGTCGAAGTAGAAGCGCGGCGAATCGCCCCGGCCGGCCCAGGCTCGCTCGGAGGCCGAGACCATCGCCAGGCCCGGCGGCGTCATCAGCGCCTTCTGGGAGCCGGAGAGGACGACGTCGAGGCCCCAGGCGTCAGTCTCGACCGGCACGGCCCCGAGGCTGGACACCGCGTCGACCACGCTGAGCGCACCGTGCTGCGACGCTGCGGCCGCGAGCGCCTGCAGGTCGCAGACGACACCGGTCGACGTCTCCGAATGCGTCAGGAAGACCGCCTTTGCCCCGCCCAGGCCCGCGAGCCGTGCGGTGAGGTCATCGGCGCTCGGAACCTCGCCCCAGGCGTACTCGAGCGCCTCCACGGCCGTGCCGTACGAGGAGGCGATCGCCCGCCACCGTTCGCCGAAGTGCCCGGCCGAGACCACGAGCACTCGCTCGCCCGGCGAGCAGAGATTGGCGACTGCCGACTCCATTGCGCCTGTTCCGGCGGAGCCGAACAGGAGCACGTCGCACTCGGTGCGGAAGACTTCCTTCAGGCGCGTGAGCGTCCGGTCGTAGACGGGCCGGAAGTCGGGGCTGCGGTGGTGGACGACCGGCTGCGACATCGCGGCGAGCACCTCCGGCGGCACCGGCGTCGGGCCCGGCGTCAGCAGGTAGCGCTTTCCGCTCACTCGCGGTGAGACTAGCTCAGGGCAGTGACGGCAGCGGATTCACCGCGGCCCCGCGGACGCGCACCTCGAAGTGGAGGTGCGGGCCCGACGCCTCGCCGGTCGACCCGACGCGTCCGAGTTGCGTGCCGCTCGCCACCTTCTGCCCGACTCGAACCGAGAACGAGGACAGGTGTGCGTACATCGTGATGACGCCGCTGCCGTGGGCGACCTCCACCAGGTTCCCGTAGCCGTTCGGGTTGAAAGCGGCGAAGATCACACGACCGGGCCAGGCGGCTCCTATCGGCGTGCCGGCCGGGGCCGTCAGGTCGAGCCCGGGATGGAAGCCCGTGCCTCGGGGACCGAAGGGACTGCCGATCACCGCCCTCAGCGGCCAGGCGAGCGCGATCGGGCAGCGCGGCAGCGGCGCCCGCAGCGCGCTGAAGGTCGCGGGCCCGGCGACGCCGTCGGCCGGGAGGTGCGACCAGTGTTGGAACTTCTTCAACGCCCGCTCCACGTGTGCGCCGAAGCCCCCGTCGATAGTGGCATTCGGGAACCCGTGCCAGGCGAGCGCGAACTGCAGCTCGGCGACGTCCCAGCCGCTCATCCCGGGCGCAAGCGGCCGCGAGCCCAGCATGTGCGCCGCGAAACGGCCGAAGGCGCGGCGGGTCTTCGGGCCCGCGACTCCGTCCGGCGTCAGGCCGTGCTTTCGTTGGAAGCGAGCGACTGCCGCTGTCGTCCGCGGGCCCAGCACTCCGTCGACCGGGCCTCGGTAGACGTGGTGATGTCGCAGCGTCACCTGCAGGGCCGCAACGGCAGGGCGGCCCGCGGCGTGTGCGGCCGGCACGGCGAGGAGTGCGCCCGCGGCGAGGGCGACGAGGAGCCGGATGAGCCTGAGGCGTGGCATCACTCGAATGAGGGATCGGCCGGATCCACGAATTCTTTAGATCGGGAGGGTTCGACGCCAGACCAACGGATACCGACGCCCGATGGCGCGCTACTACCTCGGCTGCATGCACGAGCAGTACGGTCCGCGCGAGCTGCTCGAGCAGGCGGTGGCCGGCGAGCGGGCCGGCTTCGACGGGATTGCCTGCTCCGACCATTTCCAGCCGTGGTGGCATCAAGCAGATCGAGTCGCTCGCGGACGGCGACGTGATCGTCAAGCTCTCCAACCAGTCCGGGCCGACCGCGCTCGATGCGCTCCGGATGTACGGCGAGCACGTCCTGCAGAAGCTGCGTTCCTGACCTTGTTTAGCTCCCCGGGGACTAGTACCCTGGGGACTAATGGCGGGCAACCTCTCCGACACCGAGTTCGCCGTCCTCGGACTGTTGACGTTCGGGGAGCGCTCCGGCTACGAGCTCGACAAGCTGTCGCGCCGGAGCATTGGGTACTTCTGGCGTCCCGCGAGGAGCAAGATCTACGCGATTCTGCCGCGCCTCGTCGAGCGCGGGCTAGCCGCCTCGAAGCCGGTCGCTCAGGAGCGGCGGCCCGACAAGCAGCTCTATGCGATCACGCCGGCCGGCGAGGAGGCGCTGCGCGGCTGGCTCGACGTGGCCGAAGGCGATCTCTCCGAGTCCCGCGGCCTGCTGCTGAAGCTGTTCTTCGGCGGCCACGCCGACTCCGAGATGCTGAAGGCGCAGGTGCTCGAGCGAAAGCGCTTTGCCGAGGCCAAGCTCGCCGAGCTCGAGGAGATCGAGCGCGGGATTGATCGCGAGGAGGACTTCTTCCCGTACCTCACCCTGCTGCACGGCCTCGAGGCGACGCGCGCGTCGATCGCCTGGACGAATCGCGTCCTGAAGCTTCTCGACCGCGAAAGAGCGCGTGCGCGGGCCTAGCCTCGCAGCGCTCGCGCTCGTCGGAGCGGTCGTCGCGTCGGCCGCGACGGCGGCTTCGAACCGGGCGCCTCGCGTCGTGGCGAAGATCCGTACCGGCGGCGACCCGATTGGGCTGGCCGTAGGAGCCGGCTCGCTCTGGGTGGCCAACTACACAGGCGACCGCTTGGAGCGGATCGACACGGCCCGGAACCGCATCTCGGCGCGGATCCCGCTCGGCAACGCGCCGTACGCGACCGCCGTTGGAGCCGGATCCATCTGGGTCAGCTCATTCGACTCGGGCAACGTGACCCGCATCGACCCTGCGACCAACCGGATCGTGGCGCGGGTCGACGCCGGGGTCGAGCAGGCCGGGCTCGCAGCGACCGTCGGAGACGTTTGGGTCGCGGTCTACGGCCGCGGCCAGGTCGTCCGCATCGACCCTGCCACCAACACGGTCGCGGCCAGAATCAACGTGGGCGGCAACCCCGAGGACGTCGTGTTGGCCGTCGGCGCGGCGTGGGTGCCGAACGAGAACGGCACCGTCTCCCGGATCGACCCGACCACGAACGCCGTGACGGCGACGATCCGCGTCGGCGCCGACCCCGACAACGCCGTCTTCTGTCGCGGCCGCCTCTGGGTGTCGAGCCTGCGCGGGCCGCGCCTCTATGTCATCGACCCGGCGAAGAGCGCCGTCGCCGCACGGGTACGGGTCGGGACGGGCAGCGTCGGGCTCGCGTGCTCGCGGGCGCTTTGGGTGGCCAACTACGACACCGGCCAGGTACTCAAGATCGATCTCGCCCGCCGCCGGGTGCTCCGCCGCGTCGCGGTCGGCATCCAGCCGCGGGAGGTCGAGCTCGGCGCCGGAGCCGTCTGGGTTTCCAACCAGGGCTCCGGCACCGTCTCGCGGATCAGGCCGTAGGCGTTACTCCTCGGCCTTGTAGAGGCCGACCAGGTGACCCTCCGGGTCGGTGAACATCGCGAAGGTGACCATCTCCATCTCGGTCACCGGCACGACGGTCTTGCCGCCCGCCCCCTCGATCTTGTCCAGCGTCGCCTGCGGATCGGGAACGCCGACGTAGAACGTGGCGTGCCCGGGCCCGCCCTGGGCCTGGCCGATGCCGCCGCCGATGCCCGATTCGGACGCGTCCGTCATCCCGTAGTTCATCTCGGGTGCGGGCATGTTGAAGCTCCAGCCGAAGACGTCGCCGTAGAAGCTGCGCAGCTTCTCGCCGTCCTGCCCGACAACCTCGAACCAGCTGACGCGGTTGGCCATCTCTCCCTCCTTGCGACCCCGTGTTTGTCTTGCCTACATACCTGAGACGAACGGGCGCGGAATTTTGCGACAAGCGATCCGGAGGGCGACGGCTTCAGCGTCGCCCTCCCTCTCGCCTCGGCTACGAAGCCGCGTAGAAACGAAGCTGCAACAGCTTCAGGCCGTCGTTCTGGTAATTCCAGAAGTAGTTCTCGAGGCAGCTGTTGAACAGGCTCACGGTCACCGGCTGAGTTCCGCTCACGCCGAGGCATGACGCCAAACCGGGTGTGGCTGTCGAGTCGATCGTGAGGGTCAAGAACAGCAGCTGGTTCGTGACGTCGGAGAAGGTCGACTTGCCCTTCGTGCGGAAGTACATGGCGCTCTCCTCGGAACAGAAGATTTGTCCCGCGTCGAGGAACGAATCCGCACAGGTCGTCTGAACCGCGGCCCCGCCGGGAGTCCCGAGCGCTCGGGCCCACACCGTCCAGGAACTCGACACGTCAGCGGGCAGCTGGAAGGCGGCCCCGTTGCTGTCTGTCGCGTTCGCGTCCAGCACCCCGAAGCTCTGGCCAGCCGGGGCCGGCGTGAGCGAGATCGTGTTCACCTTGTCCAGGGCGCTGTACGGCTTTCCGTTCAGGCTGGTCGCGTCCTCGCCGCCATTCAAGAGCACGAAAATGCGACTGCCGTTGTTGCCGGTCATGTCGGCGCTCTTACCCTTGGGCACGCCGATGATGTTGAGCGTGTAGTGGCTTCCGTTTGGAGCCCCGTTCCCGGTCGTCCCGGTACCCGCGCCCGCACCACCCGACAGCGCGAACGCGACGGCTGTCAAGCACATGAATGCGGCAACAAACCCGATCCTCTGCTTCATGGAAGCAGACCTCCTTCTGCCGCAAGTCGTATGACGATGTTCCCCCTGCTTCGTCGGTGCGCCAACCGCCCTAGACCCTCAGACGGGTGACCACTGGCCCGACGATCAGGGACGACTTAAATCCGAGCTCGGCCGCCTGGGGTACTCACGATGTCCCTGTCCGCGGCCCGCCAAGGAGGCAACGATGACGGACTCGAGTTTGTACGACCGGCTCGGTGGCGCATTCGCCATCGCAGCAGTGGTCGACCACTTCAGCGACGCGATCGTGCGTAATCCGATCGTCGGCCAGACATCGGAAAATCCCGCTCTTCGCGAGTGGCACACCAACAATCTCGCCAGACTTCCAGGGCTCAAGTTCATGCGCACCCTGTGGGTCTGCGACGTCGCCGGTGGGCCACAGCAATACGCAGGCACGGAGCCGGGCAGCACTCCCCTCGGCCTGGAAGAAGCTCACCGCGAGCTGAAGATCTCGCGCGCCGAGTTCGATGAAGTCGCGGCTGAGCTCGGGCGAACGCTCGATTTCTTCAACGTGCCCGAGCAGGAAAAGGAAGAGGTTCTGGGTGCCTTTGCTGCGCACAAGGGCGAGGTGACCGACGGATACACCCGTAGTGGGGGCGAGCTGAGTGGCGTAGCCGGCGTGTAGCGTCAGCGGAGTGACGCGGTTCGTCGTCGACTGCGAGACGCTGCTCCGGATTGCCGCCGGCGAGATCGAGGTCGCCGCCGAGCACCAGCTCGTCGCGCCGACGCTCGTCCGGTCTCAAGCATTGGCGGCGCTTTATGAATCGGCGCACCGCGGCGAGATCTCGGCCGCCGAAGGGATCGAGCGAGTGACGCGGCTCAACTCGCTGAAGGTTCGCTTCCTCGGCGACAAGGTGCTCCAGCGGACCGCATGGAGGGTCGCGGACGAGCTGGGGTGGGAGACAACCTACGACGCCGAGTACGTTGCGTTGACGCAGCTCCAGGCCGACAGCTTCGTCACTTCCGACCGGGACTTGGCCGGGGCGGTCTCCGGCCTCGTCACGACGGCGACGGTCGAGGCTCTGTCTCAGAGCGACCAGTAGAACCAGAGGTCGCGGCCTGATGCCCGCGCGTTCGCGGCCAATCGGGCGAGGCTGCGAAGAACCTCGTACGTTTCATCGACCGTCCAGCCGCTTAGCTGCAGCTCGTCGGTCGCGGTCCATCGCTCAGCGACTCGTGCGAGGTCACTAGCCGTTGCGAGGGCATCCCGAAGCGTGGTCGGAATCGCGTCGATGCCGCACTCGCCGGTCTCGCTGCACCAATCCGTCTCGGTCTGCGCCGTCAGTTCCTCGCTGTCGCCGACGTCGAGGATTTCGCCGAGAGTTCCCGTGGTCACTGACGAGTGGGTCTTTGCAGAGACAGTTTCGAAGCGTCCCTCGGGTCCGAGCTCGACGAGCTCTTCGTCGATCTCGTCCGGTCGCGCGGCGAAATACTCGCCGATCATCAGCCGAAGAAGATGTCGATGTGGGCCACTTTGCCGTGTTGCATCGACGCTAGTCAGCTTGCTTGGCAGCGATGAGTTCACGTGCTGCGTCGAGATCCTTGGGGCTGACGGGGATCTCGCGCCAGCCTCCGAAGCCGCCTCCGCGCTCCGCGGAGATGTCTGCTGCCCGGTCGGCGCACCGAATTTCGTCACTGCGCAGAAACGAGCAGATGACGTCGGCCTCGCCTTGACTCCGAACGATCGTCACCCGTACGACATCCGCCACACGCCGAGTTCTTGCACGAGCCGGGTAGCGCTTAAGGTCCGGGGATGGCGCGTTGCAACCAGCCGTTCGGCGTCAATCGGGATCCCGGCCATTTCAGCGACATCCCGCGCCCGGACTAGCGAGGACTGCAGATCCCCGAGCGGCTGATCGACGTAAATGGCGTCACGCTCTGCACAGAGTCATTCGGCGACGCCGGGGATCCACCGATGCTGCTCGTGATGGGCCTCGGCGGTTCGATGCTCTGGTGGCCGGACGGCTTCTGCCGGTTGCTCGCCGGATGCGGGCGCTTCGTGATCCGGTACGACCAACGCGACACCGGCCGATCGACGACCTACGAGCCCGGGCATCCGGGTTACACGGGACGGGATCTGCGCGCCGACGCGCTCGCCTTGCTGGACGAATATCACCTCGACGCAGCGCATCTCGTCGGCGTGTCAGCGGGTGGCGCGCTCGTGCAGTTGCTGGCGCTCGACTTCCCCAGCCGGGTTCATTCGCTCGTCCTCATCAGCACCTCGCCCGCGATTCGTGGTGACCGGCGTCTGCCACCGCCGAGCGCCGCCTTCGCCGAGTTCGTGCGCTCAGCAACGGTCGACTGGTCGGACACCGACTCGGTGATCGAGTACCTCGTGAGCTACGCGCGTCTGCTCGCGGGAGAGGAGCGATCATTCGACGAACCCGAAGTGCGCGATCTCGTCCGACGCGACATCGAGCGGGCGAACGACATCGCAGCGCTGCAGAACCATGATTTGCTCGAGGGCGGCGACGACAAGCCGCGCGAGGAGCTGTCGTCGATCGAGGCGGCGACGCTCGTCATCCACGGCACCGCCGATCCCGTCTTCCCATTCCCGCATGGCGAGGCGCTTGCAAGCGAGATCCCGAGTGCGCGTCTGCTCTTGCTCGAAGCGGCAGGACACGGCGTCCAGCGAGCCGACTGGGAGACCGTCACGCAGGCAATCGCAACTCACACAGCCGCGAGCTCGAACAAGACGACATCCGGCTAATCGGCGGTTCGAGAAGGTAGAAACCGCCCTGGGCCGGCGTTCGGAATTTCTCCGAGGGCTGAGTGAACTCACTACGATTCCCGAGTGGATCCGGCGACCGGGTAGCGGTTAGGCGCGGCTGATTGCCGCGTGTCTTCGGCAGCGTGTCGAGGCTTGAGTGTTGGGCTTTCGCCGCTGCGCGCAAACCGCTACTTCGGAGGACCAGATGACACGGCAGAATCTTTTCTCCGGCCTGTGGGACGGAGAGGGCGAAGAGCATGGAACGCGGCGTCGGGTGTTTTGGCGGCCGGACAACGCTCGGATGGGGGCAACGCTCTACGAACTCGCCCCCGGAGCGCCGGAGAGCCGCGTGCACATGCATTACGGAGCCGAAGAAATGTTCTTCGTTCTCAGCGGCCGCCCGCTGTTCCGGAACCAGCACGGCGAAGAGGCCCTGGCCCCCGGCGACTTCGTCTTCTGTCCGGAGGGACGGGCCGGGCTGCACACATTCAGCAACCCGACTGATGAACGCGTTGGGATCCTGGCGATCAGTGCCGGGAGCTTCCCCGACGTGGTCGCCTATCCCGAACACGGATACGCGTGGGTGGCGACTCGCGATCCCGATCCGGCCCTCCTTGCGAAGGGCGGCGATCCCGGCATCATCGCCCGGTTCGAGATCCCGATCGAGTAGACCTTCGAACGCTGTTACCCGACCCCGCGGCGGCTCTACCGCCGTCGCGGGCGTCGGGGCATCGTGCGATTCTGCTGGGGCACACCGGCGCGCCTGGGCCAGCTTTCGCGAATGGAACCCGAGGTAACGAGACGGGCGTGCGAGTATCGGCAAATGCGGGAAGCGCCGTTCCAGATCCGCCCTGCCCGCGATGATGACCGGCTGCAGCTGGCGCTCCAATTCGCCGCGGTCGCCGAGGAGCGCGACGGGATCGCAACCGAGCCGCCCGTCGACGTCGAGGCGCGCGCGGCAAGCTGGACGATCGATGGGACGCTCGTCGCGGTCGCAGGAGCGAAGATCATCGGCTCCTTGGTCCTCGAGCCGAGTCGGCACGGTTTCGGAGAGATCGGAATGGCCGTCGCGCGCGAATGGCGAGGACGCGGCGTCGGCTCGGCGCTCCTGGCGGCCGCGATCGAGTGGGCACGCGACCGTGGTCTGCACAAGCTGAGCCTCGGCGTCTTCGCGCATAACACGGCCGCGATCGAGCTCTACCGAAAGTTCGGCTTCGTCGAGGAGGGCCGTCGCATCAAGCAGTACCGGCGCGCGAGCGGTGAGCTCTGGGACGCCGTCGAGATGGGGCTGCTGCTCTAAGGCGGCCGCGAAGCCGGCGCCGCGCCGCCCCTCTCACCAGCTCGAGGCGCTTTGTCGTGGGCGCCTCTGCTAGAAGCAGACGCGTGGGCGAAATGCGGGAGCGGATGCTCCGTGGCGAGCTGTACATCGCGGATGATCCGGAGAGCGAGGCCGAGTTCACGCGGGTGCAGGAGCTCCTCGCGCGCTTCAACCGCGCCGCTCCTGCCGCGTGGGACGAGCGGGACCGGCTGCTCCGTCAGATGTTGCGGGAGGTTGGCGAGAAGGTCGTCGTCCGGGCGCCGTTCTACTGCGAGTACGGCGTGATCAGCATTGGCGACGGCTCGTTCGTCAATGTCGACGCGGTCATGCTCGATGTGGCGCCGATCGTCATTGGCGCGGCGTGCCAAATCGCCCCACGGGTGCAGCTCCTCACCGCCACCCATCCAGTCGATCCGGAACCCCGGCGCCGTGGCTGGGAGTACGGCCGGCCGATCACGCTTGCCGACAACGTCTGGCTGGGCGGCGGCGTGATCGTATGTCCAGGCGTGAGTATCGGACAGGACACTGTCGTGGGCGCCGGTGCCGTGGTCACGCGCAACCTGCCGGCGGGCGTCGTCGCGGCCGGCGTTCCCGCTCGAGTTCTGCGCGAGATCGGCGACGGGGATCGCGTCGAGGTACCTCGTCGCCCCACGTGAACCGCGTCGTCAGGATGAGCACGCGCCGGCGCAGACCGACTCGCGATGAGTCTTCGGTGGTTGATCAGTCCCTTGCTACGACGGGAGTGCGTAGCAGGGTGAGCTGCGGCCTGAGCGGGCCGCCGAGACAAGGAGGCATGTGATGACGCGGTACCTGATTTCGTTCCCCAGCGGCGCGATGGACCACATCCCCCATGAGGAGTTCCCGGCCGTGGGAGAGGCTGCTCATGCTGTGGTCCAGGAGGCCATGGACGCAGGCGTGTGGGTGTTCGGCGGCGGGCTGGCCGAGGACGTGGATCCCGTCATGGTGGCCGGTGACGGGACGATCACCGCCGGCACTTACCCTCAGACCAAGGAGTTCAACGGCGGGTTCACCGTCCTCGACGTGCCCTCTCGGGAGGCAGCCCTGGAGTGGGCCGCGAAGATCGCCGCCGCCTGCCGCTGCTCGCAAGAGGTCCGGCAGTTCCAGTACGACCCGGCCAGCTGACGAGGGCAACCTCAGCCGGAG
>Ga0075421_100002846_pt1 | contig 20674 bp, 13 predicted proteins | sample SoiMetdeltSBSDD5_FD_75292 | JGI IMG/M metagenome (GOLD analysis project Ga0075421, IMG submission 75292) | Bulk soil microbial communities from a Populus tree surrounding site in Tennessee, USA - Soil MetaG P. deltoides SBSDD5 | ecosystem: Environmental > Terrestrial > Soil > Tree plantation... | reverse complement strand
TCGTGGCTCACCGGCACGGTCGAATCCGGACGCCAGCGATGGGGATACGAGATCGACCTGCGCTTTCGACGCGTCTTGAACGCGTTCGGCGGCGGTGCCGATGTGCGCCTCGGCAGTCGCACGCGGGTCGGTGTGATCGCCCGGCAGAATGCTTACCGTCATGAGCAGGACGCCGAGTTTCTCGGCAGCAATCTGCGCGATCTGCTCGACCGGCACACGGTTGCTCTGGGCGCCGATCTTCGCTACACCCTCACGCCGCTGACCACGGCGGTCGTGTCGGCCGAGCGCGGCCGTGACCGCTTCGAGTTCACCTCGTCGCGCAACGCGAACAGTTGGCGGGTCGATACCGGTCTGGACCTCGCGCCCACGGCGCTCATCGCCGGGCGAGGGCGCGTCGGCTATCGCCGGCTGGTTGGCGTTGGCGGAGATTTCCCCACCTTCTCCGGCGTGGTCGCTTCGGTGGCCGCGACGTCGACGATTCGCGGCCGCGCGCGTGTGGAAGCCACGACGTCGCGCGACGTGGATTACTCGTGGGAGATCAGCTACCCGTACTACGTGCTGACCGGCGTGACGTTTGTCGTCACACCACAACTCACGCCGCGCTGGGACGTGCGCGGACGCGCCGGCCTGCAGCGCCTGGCGTATCGCGCGGCACGCGGAACACCGGAACTGCTCGACGATCGGGTCGATCGTCTGCAGTTGTTCGGCGCAGGGATCGGCTATCGCATCGGGCGCGATGTTCGCGTCGGCATCGACACGGATCAGGAACGCCGCCAGTCGCCGGTTCGACTGCGCGCGTATCGGGGTTATCGAACCGGACTCTCGGTGACGTATGGACGTTGAACATCGGCGCACGCTGGCCGCGCTTCTCCTGGCGCTGCTCATTCATGTCTCGCTCGGCGCGCAGGTCACCAATTACGTGGTCGGCCCGCAGGACGTGCTGGCGATCACGCTGTTCGATCAGCAGGACCTGAGCGGCAAGTACACCGTCGAGGCCGACGGCACCTTCACCTTTCCGTTGATCGGGCGAGTGAAGGCCGGCGGCCTGTCGCTGCGCGACGTCGAGCAGACGCTGCGCACGCAACTCTCGGACGGCTTTTTCAAGAACCCGCAGGTGAGCGTGTCCGTGGAGCAGTACCGGAGTCAGCGCATCTTCGTGGTCGGCGAGGTCCGCGCGCCGGGCCCGTACCCCCTGGTGGGAGACATGACGCTGATCGAGGCGCTCGCGCGCGCCGGTTCGACGACCGAGCACGCGGCTGGCGACGCGCTGATCGTCAGGTCGGCCGACGGCGGCCGGATCACGGGACCGGTGCTCCCGGATCAGAGAAGCGGCGCGGAAGTGATCCGCGCCGACATCAAGGCACTGCAAAGCGGCCGGCTCTCGGAGAATGCGGCACTCCGCGATGGTGACACCATCTTCGTGCCGCGCGCCGAGCTGGTCTACGTCTTCGGACACGTCCACAGTCCTGGCGCCTATACGCTGCAACGGGGTGTCACCGTGCTCCAGGCGCTGTCGCTGGCCGGCGGCGTGACCGACCGGGGCGCCACGGGCCGCATCCGTATCGCCCGCGTCGTCGACGGAAAGAAGCACGAGGAGCGGGTGAAGCTCGACGACAAGGTGCAGCCCGGCGACACGATCATCGTTCCCGAAAGGTTCTTCTAATGATCGATCTCGAAGATTTCGACCGCGACTCGGATGAAGCCGGATCGGCGTCCCACTCGCATGCGCGCGAGACGGCGCGGCACCAGCGCGTGCGGGGATCCGAACGCTCGTTCGCCGACGTGCACCTGCTGGATTACCTCCGCGTGCTGTACAAGCGGCGATGGGCGGCGTCCACGATGTTTCTGCTGGTGCTGCTGGCCGCGCTGGTGCAAATCTTCACGGCCACGCGGGTGTACGAGGCACGGACTCGCATCCTGATCGAGTCGAACGAACCCAACGTCGTGGCGTTCAAGGAAGTCATCGATCAGGCGCAGGCCGAAAGCGATTACTACCAGACGCAGTACAACATCCTGCAGAGCCGCACGCTGGCCAGAGACACGCTCGAGGATCTACGGCTCTGGAACAGTCCGCTGCTGAACAGCGAAGGTCTGCTCTCCAGGACGGGTGCGCAGCTGCGCCGTCTGATCCCGTTCGCGCACGGCGCGGGGACACGTCCTGAGTCCGTCAATCGAAGCGCCGCGCAGTCGCGCGTCATCGATCTCTTTCTGCAGAACCTGACGGTCTCGCCGGTGCGAAACAGCCGTCTGGTGGACGTCCGGTTCCGGCTCGCCGATCCCGCCGCGGCGGCCGCTGTCGCCAACAGCATCGCCGAGAACTACATCGAGCAGAGTCTTGCCTACAAGTTCACGGCGTCGAGAGACGCGAACGACTGGCTGCAGAACCAGCTGTCCGAACAGCGCGCCAACGTGGAAGCGTCCGAGCAGGCGCTGCAGCAGTACCGCGAGCAGAACGACGCCCTTTCCCTCGACGATAAGCAGAACATCGTCGTTCAGAAACTCGCCGATTTGAACGGCGCGGTGACGCGTGCCAAGACCGAGCGGCTCCAGAAGGAGGCCTCGTACCGGCAGCTCGAGGCAGGAGGGCAGGATTCGGCTCTGCTCGACACGTTCCCGGCGATTCTCGGCAACACGTTCATCCAGCAGCAGAAGTCCGAGCTCGCCGCACTGCAGCGGCAGCAGGCGCAGTTGGCCGACAGACTGGGTGATCGGCATCCGGAGATGGTGAAGATCCGCTCGGCGATTCAGAATGCCCAGGCAGACCTTCAACGGGAAATCGCCAAGGTCGTGCAGGCGGTCGGCACCGAGTACCGTGCGGCGCTCGCACAGGAAACCAGCTTGACGGGCGCTCTCAACCAGCAGAAGGCGGAAGCGCTGGCGATGAATCGCAAGGCGATCGAGTACACCGTGCTCGAGCGCGAAGTGGAGAGCAGTCGGCAGATTTATCAGAGTCTGATGCAGCGCGCACGCGAGACGAGCGTCGCGCGGGATCTCAAGTCGAGCAACATCCACGTGATCGATCGCGCCGAGATCCCGCGGCTGCCGTCATCGCCGCGCGTGCTCATGAGTCTCGTGCTCGCGGTGTTCGGCGGAATGTTCCTGGCCTGTGGGATTGCGTTCTTCTTCGAATACCTCGACAGCCGGATCAAGACGCCGGAAGAAGTCGAAAGCTATCTCGGTCTTCCGGCCATTGGCTTGATCCCGGCACTCGGGACGACGTGGCGGAACGGCGAGCCGCTGCTCAACCGCGGCGTGCCTCCGAACTTCGCCGAGGCATTCCGCGCCCTTCGTACGAACGTGTACTTCTCCGTTGCCGAGAAGGGTTGCCGCGTGGTCGTCGTGACCAGTTCGGCGCCACGGGAGGGGAAGACGACCGTGGCGAGCAATCTCGCCATCGGCTTCGCCCATCTTGGTCAGCGTGTGCTGCTGATGGACGCCGATCTCCGCCGTCCGCGGGTGCACGAGGTGATCGCTCAAGACCAGGAACCAGGCCTCTCGAACGCCCTGGTCGGCGATGCCAAGGTCAGCGACGCGGTGCGCCGGACGGAAGTGGCCGGCCTGTGTGTCCTCACCGCCGGCCGCGTACCACCGAATGCCGCCGAACTGCTCGGTTCGCGCCGCTTCAAGGATCTTCTGGCCTCCGCCCGCAGTCAGTTCGACTGGGTGATCATCGATTCCCCGCCAGTCATGGCGGTCACTGATCCGACGATTCTGGCGAGCCTGGCCGACGGTGTCGTATTCGTCGTCGGCGCCGAGACGACGAGCCACAGGGTCGCTCGCCGCGCGGTCGAACAGCTCAAACGTGGCCGAGTCGTGCTGGCCGGCGGCGTGTTGAACCGCGTGCAGATCGAACGTCACAGCTACTACTACTCGCAGTACTACCGGCCCGAGTACGCCGATTACTACGGAGCCGCAGAACACACGTGATCGCTCGCGCGCAGCCGCGCCGCGTGCCCTCGCCGACCGTCCGGGTGGCGCACGTCGTCAGTCACCCGATTCAGTACCAGGCACCACTGCTGCGCCGGCTCGCGCAAGAACCTGGACTCGCGCTGAAGACCTTCTTCCTCACCGATGCCGGCGCACAACCATTCCACGATCCAGGGTTCAACCGGGTGGTGAAGTGGGACGTGCCGCTGCTCGAGGGATACGACCACCAGTTCATCGCGCGCGGCCTGACCTTGCCGCTCAAGTTCAACCAGCCGGTGCGTTGCTCGTGGCGAAGGGTCTTCGCGGCTGGCGGCTTCGATGCGCTATGGGTGAACGGCTACGCGCATGGCCCACTGCTGCGCGCGATCGCGGCGGCAAAGTGGCTGGGTATCAAGGTGCTCGTTCGTGGAGAGTCGCACGACGGCCTGCGCCCTCACGAGCCCCGCTGGCGGCGCGCGGCGCAGCGCGCGGTCTTTCGCCAGGTGGACGCGTTTCTCGCCATCGGGTCGGCAAATCGCGACTTCTATCTTGCCCGCGGCGTCGCGCCGCAGCGCATTCACATGGCGCCGTACAGCGTGGACAACGACTACTTTCGCGATCGCATCAGTGCTGCCGCGTCGCGACGGGCCACGCTGTTGAATGACTTGCAGCTCTCGCCGTCGCTGCCGATCGTGCTGTTCGCGTCGAAGCTCCAGCCGCGCAAGCGGTGCAGTGATCTCCTGCGCGCGTATGAAACCATCCGAGAACACACCCGTGCGCAGATCGTGGTGGTTGGCGATGGCAGCGAGCGCGCCGAACTGATGGAGTATGTCCGCTCCCGGCGTCTCGACGAGGTCAGATTCGTCGGGTTCAAGAATCAGTCGGAGCTGCCGGCGTACTACGACCTCTGCGACGTGTTCGTCCTCCCGTCAGACGTGGAGCCGTGGGGACTCGTCATCAACGAGGTGATGAACGCGGGGAAGCCGGTCGTCGTCAGCGATGCCGTTGGAGCGGCCCGCGACCTCGTGCCCGACGGCCGATCGGGCTGCGTCTTTCCCGTCGGAGATGTCGGCGCCCTTGCCGCGCATCTGCGGACGCTGATCACGCAGCCGCATCTGCGGCGGCGAATGGGAGTTCACGCACGCGCACTCGTGGCCGAGTGGGGAATCGATGCCACGGTTGCCGGAATTCGCTCCGCCCTCCATGCGCTCGCGCCTGCCTGAATTCCTGTGGCCCTCGAGTCTGGACGCGCGACCGTTCGTGTCCACGGCCGCCGGCAGCGGTGCGCTTGCTGTCGCCGGACTCCTGAGCGGAATGCTGGCGGCACGCTTGCTTGGCGTCGAAGGACGGGGCGAGCTCGCCGCGGCGCAGGCGTGGCCGCTGTTCCTGGCCAATCTTGGCGGCTTCGGTCTGCCGGAAGCGGTCGCGTATTTCGCCGCCCGCACTCCTTCACAGGCCCGGGCGACGCTCGCAACGGGTCTCGTGCTGGCGGTGCCGCTGACCATCGCCGGAGTCGTCGCAGGTGTGTGGCTGCTCCCGCATGTGCTCGGCAGCAATCCGGCCGGCGTGCAGCGGGTCGCGACGATGTGCCTCGTGCTCGTGCCGCTGCTGACGTTCACAGCCGCGCCGCTGCAAGCGATTCGCGGTGTCGGCCGCTACGCGTCCTGGAACGTGTTGCGACTGATTACCCCGCTGACGTGGCTGGGCACGCTGCTCGTCATTCAAGGCACCGAATCCGCAAGCGTCCGCACGCTGGCCATCGCATTCATCGGCACTACGGCGCTCGCCGGCATTGCGTCGCATCTCTATGCCTGGAAAACGCTCGCGGGTACGGTGCATCCGGACCGCAGCCTCGTCAGGCCGATGCTTGCGTACAGTGCGCCGACCATGGCGGCCGCGGTTCCGCATTGGCTGAACCTGCGGCTCGATCAATTGATCGTGATTGCCTTGCTCGATGCCCGAGCACTTGGTCTCTACGTCGTCGCCGTCGCGTGGAGCAGCGCGGCGCATCCGCTGGCGATGGTCGTCGCGCACAATGCGGTGCCGGCGCTGGCTGCCATGCCCGACAGCCGCCGGCGCGCCGACCTCGTGTATCGGGCGGGCGCGGTCGCGGCAGTCGTGACGTCGGTGTTGCTCCTCGCCGCGACGCCGGTCCTGCTTCCGATGATCTTCGGGACGGAGTTTCAGGCAGCAGTTCCCGTTGCGCTCGTGATGGTCCTCGCCGGAGCCGTTGAAGCCACGAACCTCGTCGGCGCCGAGTGCCTGCGCGGTCTCGGTCGTCCGCGCGCGATTCTGGTCGCCGAATGCGTCGGCCTGGCCGTTACGGCTGTCGCCTTGCCGCTGCTCGTGCTGGCCGGCGGCATCATGGGCGCGGCGGTGGCGTCGCTCGTGAGCTATTCGGCGATTCTCGTCGTGCAGCGGCGCCTGATGCTCACGGCGCGCCCGCATTCGGCTCTCGACCTGGCCGCACAGATTCCACCGAAGCTGGACCCCGTCGCATGAGTCGAAATCTGAACGAGGCGTCGTGGGACGGCCACTCGCGCGGACATCTTGACGTATCCAATTCGTCAATGATGTTTGGCGTGAGTGCGGTAACAGTCGCAATGGGTCTGTTGCTGGTCCTCGCCGCGTTTCTCGACGGCGGCCTCGGGTCCGCGGACTCGTCGCTGCCGCTGTACTTCCTCGGTCTGCTGGCTCTCGCCGCGTTGACCTGGTGGGAGTCGACCCGCCCGCGTGTCGGCATGCTGCCGGCGTGGACGTCACCGCCCGCGTTGATTGCAGGCTGGACGCTGCTCTGGCTGTATCTGCCATCGCTCGCGGTATTCGTGGACGAGGACCTTCTCGACGACTTCACGCTCGGGCAGGGTGGGCAGGCCGTGCTCGTCGCCGGTTTGCCGGTCACCTGCGTTGGCCTTGCGGTCTTGTCACTCGCGTATCACGGGACGGGGCTGGCATTCGGCCGCGTCGCCCGCGGCGCCGAACGAGCGGCGCGACTTGCGACGCTGCCGCGCATCCTGGGCCTGTATGCGATCAGCACGGCGGCACGAGTATTCCGCCTTCGCACCCTGGGCGTCGCCTTCGGCGCCGATCTCGCCTCGTGGGGACCGCTGCAGTCGGTGGACCAGTGGATTGGCTCCGCCGAGGATCTTCGGTTCCTCGCGCTCGCGCTCCTGGTTGCACATGTCGTGCGGCAACGCACGGGGTCCGTCTGGCTTGGCATCGCGCTCGTCGTGGAGTTGGCGGTGGCGGTCTCGTCGGGCTTCCTCGTCCCGGTGATCCTGCCGGTCATCCTCTGCGCGACGACGGCGGTGGCTTGCGATCGGCTCAGAAGAGGTCACGTGGTGCTGCTGGCTGTCGCCGGTGTCGTCGTGGCGACGTTCGTGCCGGTCGTTGCAGCCGTTCGTGCCGACCAGACGGGCACGATCGGCACGCGCGTCAGCGACGGCGTTGCAGGCGCGATCGCTGCACCAGCCAGGTACTGGATCGATGGCGTTTCGGGCGGCAACGGCGTGTACGACAAATTCTTCGGACGACAGGCTGAAGTGGCAACCGCCGCGGGTCTGGTCAGACTCCAGGCACCGTCGGTCGTTCCTTTTGAGGGTCTCGATCGGTTTCTCGATCTTCCCGCAAGTCTGATCCCGCGTGTGATCTGGCCCGAGAAGCCGGTGACGTCGCGCGGTGTCTGGTTCAGTTCCACGTTTCGAGGCCTGGACGAGAACACCACGTCCTACTCGGCGATGACGATCTTCAGCGAGGGGTATCTGTTCTATGGATGGACCGGCACGGTCCTGGCGATGCTCATCGTCGGCGTCGTGCTCGCCCTCGTTCGCCGTCTTCTCGACAATCGCGCGCTCGTGCTGGTGTATCTCGCACTCGTGCCCACCATCCTTCACATCGAGCCCGAGTTCTCGTCGTATCTCCTGACGCTGATCCAGCGCTCCGTGGTGTTCGTCGTCGTGTACCTCGTGCTCACGCACACGCGGCGCCGCCGACACGCGAGGGTGCGAGTCCGGGCATGACGAGGCCGCGCGTTCTGGTCGTCGCCGATTACTACCTTCCCGGGTTCAGGGCCGGCGGGCCTGTGCGCGCCATCAGCAACACGATTGCCAGGCTGGCGGCTTGCGCCGACTTCTTTGTCGTCACACGCGACCACGACGCTGACGGTTCGACGTATGACAACGTCGAGACCGAACGTTGGACCGGCGGCGGGGCATCCGAATCGGTGCGGTATGCACGCCGGCTCACGCCGAGCCTGCTTCGACAATGCGTTGCCGATAGCGGATGCGACGTGATCTGGTTGAACAGCTTCTTCTCGACCGCGTCCCTTGGCGTGCTCGCGCTGCGGTGGATGAGACGCATTCACACGCCGGTCCTGCTCGCGCCGCGAGGCGAATTCGCACCGGCCGCACTCGCACTGAAGCCGCGGCGCAAGGCGATCGCCATGCGGCTGCTGCGATGGAGCGGATGCCTGCAGCGGATTCACTGGCTCGCCTCGTCCGAAGTGGAGCGTCAGGAGATCGCCGATGCCATTGGCACGGAGTCGATCACGTGCATAGCGGAGAGCGTCGCGGAGGTTCCGCGTGATGACGAGCTCTGGCCGGCGAAATCGCCGCGACGTCTGAGGGCGGTATTCGCGTCGCGTGTCGCGCCAATGAAGAATCTGCTGTTCCTGTTGGACGTCCTGGCCGGTTGCGACGGCGACATCCACCTCGACGTCATAGGTCCTCTCGAGGATCGGGAGTATTGGGCCAGGTGTCAGGCGCAGATGACGCGGCTTCCGCCGCGTGTGACCGTGTCATACGCCGGCGAGGCCGCTCACCGGGATCTCCAGCGCCGCTTGTCGTCATACGACCTCATGATCCTGCCCACGCTCGGCGAAAACTTCGGCCACATCGTGGTCGAAGCGTGGGCGGCGGGCTGCCCGGTACTGGTGAGCGATCGAACCCGGTGGCGCCATTTGACTGCGTCCGCTGTTGGATGGGACGTGCCGCTCGATCGCGGCGCGTGGATCGCGGCCATCGAGGCGTGCCTCGCGATGGACCCGGACGCTCACCATGCGATGCGCCGGCGAGCTCGGGAGTACGCGCGACAGGTCTGGCAAGAGGGCGTCTCCGGCGACCGTTCACTCCTCGGGCTGATCGCCAGCGAGACCGGCCAATGCGTGTAGGTGTCGTCGCACCCGACCTGCGCGAACCGGGCGGCGTTCGCGAGAAGACGCTGTTCGTTGCACGTGCGTTGCGGGACCAGTTGGGTGCCTCGGTACGTCTCCTCTCGCTGGCGACCTCACGCGGCGATGACTCGAGCATCCTGATACATCGACCAAGCACGTGGACGAGGTCGCTCGTGACGCGCTATTCGGCGGAGGAGTTCAGCGTCGATCACGTCGGCGCCATCGGCGCCGAGATCGAGGCGGCGCGCTACGGCCGGCGAGGCGCGATGCTCGATCTCGTCGCGGACTGCGACGTCGTCCACGTTGTGTGCGGCACCCCGGCGTTCGCGAACGTGGTCAGCGGATTTGGCGGCCCGGTCGTGGTGCATTTCGCATCGTTCGTGCGGCATGAACGGCGACGCGATCACCCACGCCGTGAATACGTTGTCGATCGCTGGCGACAGGTGATGACGTCGGCAGTGACGATGATCGAACGCCGGGCGCTCCGCCGGGCCGACGCCATCATCGCCGTGAACAGGACGCGTCTGGCCGAGGCGCGGTCGGTGGCGCGACCCGGTACTCCAGCCGCGGTCGTTCACACGGGTGTCGACACGAACTGGTTTTCGCCGGGGCCGTACCGGGAGGACGGGTTCCTGCTGACCGTTGGTCGCCTGAGCGATCCGCGGAAGAACCTCCCGGTGCTGCTGCAGGCGTACGCAGCGGCGCGGAAGCGTGCGCCGCACGTGCCGAATCTCGTGCTCGCCGGCCCGACGCCCCCGCACCAGAACGATCTGGCGCTGGTGGCGGGACTGGGCCTGACCGAAGTGGTGCGCTATACCGGACCGCTCAGTCGTCGAGCGCTCGCCGACATCTATCGCAACGCGTCAGCGTTCGTGCTCAGCTCCGATGAAGAAGGACAAGGCATTGCCATCGTCGAGGCGATGGCGTCGGGGCTGCCCGTCGTCGCCACCTCCTGCGTGGGGCCATCCGAGGTCATCACCGACGGCGTCGAAGGGATTCTCACGCCGGTGCGTTCGGTGAGCGGCCTCGCGGACGCCATCGTGAATCTCAGCGCGGACACGGTGAGGCGCCGCCACATGTCTCGAGCGGCGAGGGCCCGTGCGGTTCGCGATTTCTCGCTCGAGCGCGCGGGCACGAGCCTGTGCAGTGTGTATCGCGAGCAAAGCAGTCGGCTCGATGCTCAGCATCTTTCGCGCTGATCGCCACGACCTGTTCGAGCTGGCCGTGAGGCTCCTCGAACCGGAAATCGCCGCGGCCATGCCGAGCAACCGGCCGGCGCACGTCGTCGTGAAGCCGAACTGGGTGCAGCATCGGGCCGAGTCGAATGACGCATGGCATGCGTTGATCACGTCACCGGATCTCGTCCATCAGGTAGTGCGCGCTGTGGCCACACTCACCAAAGGACATGCGGTGATCAGCGTCTGCGACGCGCCGCATACCTACGCCGACTTCGATGCGATTCTCAGTCGCGGGGCGCTTCGCGACCGCCTTGCCTCGGTGGTGACGGAATGGCCGTCGTTGCACCTCGAGACGATCGACCTGCGTCGTGAGCGCTGGTTTCGGCAGGACGGTGTCGTGGTTCGCCGCGAGCTCAACACGGAGGATCCGCGCGGTTACACGGCCGTCGATCTCGGTGCACGGAGCTGTCTGCATGGCCACGGCGGCGAAGGGCGCTTCTATGGTGCGGACTATGACCGCCGTGTCGTCAATCTCCATCACCGCGGCGATCGACACGAGTACCTGCTGGCCGGCACACCGCTCGACGCGGATCTGTTCATCAATCTGCCGAAGCTCAAGACACATCGGAAGACCGGCATCACCGCCGCGCTCAAGAATCTGGTGGGCATCAACGGCGACAAGAACTGGCTTCCGCACCATACCGAAGGCTGCCCGGCGGACGGGGGCGACGAACGGCCGGTCGTCGGATGGGCGGACTGGGTGGAAACGCGGGTCAAGACGCTGGCGCAAGCGGCAACGCTCCGCGCCCCCGCTATCGGCGGAACGCTCTACCGCCTCGCACGCCGGCGCGGGATCGCGCTGCTCGATGGCGAAGGCACGTCGATTCGCAACGGAAACTGGCGAGGCAACGACACGTGCTGGCGGATGGCGCTCGACCTGAATCGTGCGCTGCTCTTCGCCAACCGCGATGGCAGCCTGCGAACCGCCACACAGAGGAAACGCTACTTCTGCATCGCCGACGGAATCGTCGGCGGCGAAGGCAACGGGCCGACCGATCCCGAGCCGGTGTTGTCGAACGTGCTCATCGCCGGTGGAAACCCTGCGGAAGTAGACGCCGCGGCCGCGCGTGTCATGGGCTTCGATGTCGAATGTCTGCCGATCGTCCGTCACGCGTTCGACCGCCACGAGCTTCCGATCGGAACCACAGCGCTTGCCCTGGTCACGTGCTTCGACGAGCGGATCGGAGCGCAGATTCCGGTCAGCGACGTCGCGCCCGCTGTCCCGGGCGGTTTCCGTCCACATTTCGGATGGACGGACATGATTGGAGCTCCCCCGGGTATCGCGTGCGGGGCGGCCGGAGCGGCGCGAACGCAATGAATTACGCGCTCGAGCGTCTGTACGAAGTGCTGCCGGTTGGTCTGCAGCATCTCGCGTGTTCCGCGGAGGGCCTTCGCATCAAGTGGATGCGTTTTGGCGGCCAGTTCGATCAGGTGCTGCAGGCGGTCGAGGCCAGAAGTGCGATGCCGGCCGGCGACGTCGCGACGCTGCGCGATACGCTCTTCCGCGAGTTCGTCGCTGATGCCGCGCTGAATTCCACGTTCTACCGCAATCACGCCGCGTTTCATTCCGCTGCCGCCGGGCGTCCATTCCGCCCTGACGAGCTGCCGATCCTCGAGAAACGGACCGCTCAAGATCACGCGTCAGTCATCGCGCGCACCGACATACGAGCGGCGCGAATCGCCTCGACCAGCGGATCGACGGGCATGGGGCTGCGCTTTCCGGTGACGCGTCACGCGATCTGGCATCAATGGGCGACGTGGTGGCGATTCCGACGCTGGCATGGCATCGAGCGCGACGAGTGGTGCGGACTCTTCGCCGGCAATCCCGTCATGCCCGTGGTTCGGCGGCGGCCGCCGTTCTGGCGCATCAACGCTCCAGGCCGGCAGATCATGTTCAGCGGAGCGCACCTGAGCGCCGACAACTGGCGCGCCTACGCCGATGAACTGGCGCGGCGGCGCCTCGCGTGGCTCCATGGGTATCCGTCGCTGCTGGCACTGTTCGCGAGCTTTCTCGTCGAGCAGCGGTACTCGATCGGCACGAGTGTGCGCTGGGTGACGACCTCGGCCGAGAACCTCCTGCCGGCTCAAGCCGATCTCATCGAGCGCGCGTTTGGCGTGAGGCCGCGCCAGCACTACGGCATGGCCGAAGGCGCCGCCAACGCCTCGGAGTGCGCGAAGGGCCGGCTGCACGTGGACGAAGACTTCGCCTTCGTCGAGTTCGTGCCGTCCGGATCCGGCGCGGGCTACCGGATCCTCGGCACCAACGTGACCAACCGCGCGTTTCCGCTGATCCGCTATGACGCCGGCGACGTCGCCCACGTGTCCGGACAGAGCTGCGACTGCGGTCTTCCCGGGCGAATCATCGATCACATCGATGGTCGACGGGAGGATTACGTCGTGCTGCCGGGCGGTGCGATGGTGGGACGCCTCGATCACATCTTCAAGGATCAGGTGCGGGTGCGTGAAGGGCAGATCTATCAGCCCGATCTCACGCGCGTCGTGCTTCGCATTGCGTGCGCGAGCGGCTTCACCGCGCAAGACGAGCAGACCCTCGTCCGCATAGCGCGTGTGTGGCTGGGCGACAGCCTTCGCATCGAAGTCGAGCGTCTCGACGCGCTGCCGCGCACCGCATCCGGCAAGCTGCGATTCGTCGTCTCTGACGTGATTGGGGCGCGCCTCGATGCGCCATTGACCGCGACATGAAGCAACTCGTCCAGTCGGTGCGCAATGGCGCGGTGAACGTCGTCGACGTACCGCCGCCGCAGTTGGCCGGGCCTGGTGTGCTCGTGCAGACCGCGGTGTCGCTCATTTCTTCCGGCACCGAGCGGGCCTTCACGGAGTTCGCGAAAAGCTCCGCGCTGAGCAAGGCACGGGCGCGGCCCGATCTGGTGAAGCAAGTGCTCCAGAAGGTTCGGCGCGACGGCGTACTCGGCGCGATGACGGCGACTCTGGATCAACTCGATCGCCCCGTGACCCCAGGGTATGCGTGCTCGGGCACCGTGATTGCCGTGGCTCGCGGCGTCGATGACATCCGCGTCGGAGACCGGGTCGCGTGCGCCGGTGCCAGCTACGCCACACACGCGGAAATCAACTACGTTCCCAAGAACCTCGCGGTGCCAGTACCACGGCGGTCGTCGGGCGAACACGTGGCCTTCGACGAGGCCGCGTTCACGACACTGGGCGCCATCGCGCTGCATGGTGTACGGCTGGGCGCACCGGAGCTCGGGCACCGCGTCGTGGTGATCGGCCTGGGCGTCGTCGGCCTGCTGGCTGCGCAGATTCTTCGTGCACACGGTTGCCGCGTCTTCGGTATCGACCCCGATTCGGAGCGCTGCGGTCTTGCGCGTGCGTTCGGGGTTGACGAAGCTGCGGCGCCAACCGGTGTGGAACGGCTGGTCTCCCACTGGAGCGTTGGTGCCGGCGCCGATGTGGTCGTCATCGCGGCGGCGAGCCAGGACAGCGGCCCGGCGGTACTGGCCGCCGAGATCGCGCGTGACAGAGGGCGGATTGTCGCCGTGGGTGCGACAGGGATGGATCTGCCGCGCCGTACGCTGTATCGGAAAGAGCTGTCGTTCGTCGTCTCACGCAGCTACGGACCCGGCCGATACGACGCCAACTACGAAGAGCTCGGTCAGGACTATCCGCGAGCCTACGTGCGATGGACCGAGCGCGAGAACATGCGGACGTTTCTCGAGCTGGTCGCGGACGGCCGCGTCGACGTGCGCCCGCTCATCTCACATCGGTTCGACATCGAACGCGGAGTGGACGCCTACGACGTGCTCGCGCAGGGACAAGGCCTCGGCGTCCTGATCGAGTACGCGAATGCCGCCACCGCGACAGTCGCGACGTCGATACACACTACCTCGCGTTCTCGTGTTGGTTCTTCAGAGCGCTGCCGCCTCAGCGTGATCGGGGCAGGCGCGTTCGCGCGACGAGTACTGTTGCCGTCCCTCGCTCATGCCGGCGCCAATCTTCGCGCAGTCGTCGCGGCCACCGGGCCGTCGGCACGATCGGCCGCCGAGCGGTTTGGCTTCGTCAGCTTCTCGACGTCGCCGGACGCGATATGGCGCGATGCCGACTGCGATGCTGTCGCCATCGCTACACGACATGCCACCCATGCGCAGCTCACCATCGACGCGCTCGAAGCAGGGAAGGCCGTGTTCGTCGAAAAGCCGCTGTGCGTCACCGAATCCGAGTTGGACCGCATCGCGCGCGTCGTCGATGCCCTGCGTGCGGCCGGGCAGTCGCCCTTCGTCATGGTCGGATTCAATCGCAGGTTCGCACCGGCCGTCGCGGCGGTGCGTGCCGGAATCGCCGGCACGCCGGTGAGCATCGTGTACCGAGTGAACGCCGGTCCGATCGGCGCCGACAGCTGGGTCGCGCGCCCCGAGGAGGGTGGACGCATCGTCGGAGAGCTGTGTCACTTCGTCGATCTGTGCGCGCATCTGGCCGGCTCTCTCGTGGCCGAAGTGTTCGCCACACGCTCCGCCACTGGCCCGGATGACGTCATGGTGAGCCTGCGCATGGTGAACGGATCGATGGCGACCGTTGCGTATCTCACGGACGGCGATCGTGAGGCGCCGAAAGAACGCATCGAGGTGTTCGGCGGCGGATGTCTTGGCACGATCGACGACTTCCGCCGGGCGCGAGTCACCGGGACCAAACGGGTTCGGCGTCACGGATCGTGGCTCACTCGTCAGGACAAGGGACACGCCGCGGAAGCCAAGGCGTTCGTGGACGCGCTCGCCTCGGGCAGCGAGTCGCCAGTGTCATGGGACTCCATTGTCAACACCACCCGCGCCACGTTCGCGGTGGTGCGGTCGCTGGAATCGGGCGAGCGCGTGGGCGTGGAATGACGAACATCGCGGGTGCGGACGCCATCGTGGCGGCTCGCGGCGGGGCCTGGGTGAGGATCGAACACCTTGCGCGCATCCTGCAGGTCTATGTGCGCCCGGCCTCCGGTCCGTTGTCGTTCTGGTACGAAGAGCCGGAGATGAACGGCGCATATCGCCGGGACACGCGTCAGTACTACATGCGCTTCCGCGGAAAGGCCGGCTATGCCGGGCCATTCGATGGCAGCGGCATTCCGCTGCTCGACTATCGCGGGCGCATCGGGCGCCAGTACAACCCGATTGCCATCGCGCAGTACGGCCTGGCGCGATTCAACCGCTGGTGTGAGAGCGGAGCGGACCACGATCGGACGGCATGGCTGGCCGCCTCTCGATGGCTCGCCGACGGCTTGCAACCGAACGCGCATGGGGTGCCCGTGTGGGTCCATCACTTCGATTGGCCGTATCGACAACTGCTGCGAGCACCGTGGTACTCAGGGCTCGCTCAAGGAAACGGTCTGTCGTTGCTGGTTCGGGCGGCACGCGAGACAGGTGACGACATCTTCAGCGATGCCGCGCATCGAGCGTTTCAGTCGCTCGAGCGGCCCGTCTCGCAAGGCGGAGTGCTCGCGATTGACGCGCAGGGCGACGTCTGGATCGAGGAATACATCGTCGATCCGCCGAGCCATATTCTGAACGGGTTCATCTGGGCACTGTGGGGTGTCCGCGACTACGCCCGCTGGAGCGGGAAGGAAAGTGCGGCATCCCTGTGGGACTCGTGCGTCGACACTCTCGCGACACGCATTCGCGAGTTTGACATCGGCTGGTGGTCGCTCTACGAAGCGCGGCATTCGGGAAACCGGATGCTCGCCAGCCTCTACTATCACCGGCTCCACGTCGTGCAGCTTCGCGTGCTCCACGATCTCACGGGTATCGACGCATTTGCGGACTGTGCGGAGAGATTCGAAGCCTACGCGCGACGCCCGCTCGCTCGCGCTCGAGCCTTCGTCGAAAAAGCCTGGTTCAAGGCCCGTCACTACTGATGGCGACCGTTGTCACACTCGTCGGCGGGGCGCGGCCGAACTTCGTGAAGCTCGCGCCGCTGTATCGCGCCTTGCGACGGCGCGTCCAGTTCGACGTGCGCCTCGTTCACACCGGTCAGCACTATGACGAGGCGATGGCGGGGAGCTTTTTCAAGGAGCTCGATCTGCCCAAGCCACACGCCGCGCTGAACGTCGGGTCCGGCTCGCACGCAGCGCAGACGGCTCGTCTCCTCGAGGGCTTCGAAGATCATCTTCGCGTGAGCCGCCCCGACATCGTCGTGGTCGTCGGTGACGTGAACTCGACGATGGCCTGTGCGCTCGCCGCGGCGAAGACGCGCTATCAAGATGGCAGGCGGCCGCTGATCGCTCACGTCGAAGCGGGTCTGCGCAGCTTCGATCGCTCGATGCCAGAAGAAATCAACCGGATGCTGACCGATGCCCTGGCCGACTACTTGTTCGTGTCGGAGCGATCGGGCGCCGACAATCTGCGCCGCGAAGGGCGCGCCGCCGACTGCGTGTTCATGGTCGGCAACGTGATGATCGACACGCTGCTCGCGCACGTAGAGGAGGCATGCGGGCGGCGGCCCTGGAGGCAGCTTGGCGTTCCGCGTCGAGGGTATGCGCTGGTCACGCTGCATCGGCCATCGAACGTCGATGATCTCGAGAGTCTTGCCGGGCTATGGGAGGCACTGGGCCTCGTCAGTTCGCGTCTGCCTGTGGTGTTCCCCGTTCATCCGCGGACGCGCGACAGACTGCGGGCGGCCGGCCTCAGCGCCCCGCGTGGCGTGCATGTGTGCGATCCGCAGCCGTACGTCTCGTTCCTCGGGCTGTTGAGCGGAGCTCGCGTCGTGCTGACCGACTCAGGCGGTGTGCAGGAGGAGACCACGGCGGTCGGAGTGCCGTGCCTTACGCTTCGTGAGAACACCGAGCGGCCAATCACGACCATCCTTGGAACCAACCGTGTCATAGGCGTCGACGTCGCCAAGATCGTCGCCGCGGTGGACGAGGTCCTGGCCGCGCCGATGCCAGCCAAGCCATCGCTGCCTCTTTGGGACGGTCGTGCGGCGGAGCGGATCGCGTCGATTCTCGAGCGCGACGCGGCAATGGGTCGCATGTCTGCCGTCGACAGGGCATTGGCGACAACCGAGTGACATGCGAATCCTCTTCCTGACTCACTACTTTCCGCCCGAGGTCAACGCCCCGGCGTCGCGAACGTACGAACACTGCCGCGAGTGGGTGGCGGCGGGCCACGAAGTCCACGTCGTGACCTGTGTGCCGAGTCATCCGGTTGGCCGGCCGTTTCCGGGCTACCGGCGATGCTGGTATCGACGCGAATCGATCGATGGCATCCACGTGCATCGCGTATGGACCTACCTCGCCGGTAACCGTGACGTCGTCAAGCGGACGCTGAACTTCCTGTCGTTTGCGCTCTCAGGAGCCTGGCGTGCCTGGCGGCTGGGACGCTTCGATGTGGCCATCGGCACGTCACCACAGTTCTTCTGCGCGGTCGGGACGTGGCTGGCGGCACGACTGCGTGGCATGCCGTGGGTGTTCGAGCTGCGCGATTTGTGGCCCGAATCGATTGCCGCGCTTGGTGTCATGGATCGGCGATCGATGCCGATGCGATGGCTGGAGCGCATCGAGCTGCTGCTGTATCGAGACGCCGCCGCAGTCGCATGCCTGACGCGCAGTTTCGCCAGGAACCTCGAGTCGCGTGGCATCGACGGCGCAAAGCTGCACTACATGCCGAACGGCATCATCCCGGAGTTCTGGTCCGGCGGAGACCGTGATCGCACGCGCCAGGAATTGAACATCACCGGCGATGAGGTGCTCGTCAGCTATGTCGGCACGACTGGCATGGCTCACGACCTTCGAACGGTACTCGACGCCGCGGCGCATCTTCACAGCCGCGCGCCACGGGTTCGCGTGCTGATCGTCGGCGACGGCGCGGAGCTCGATGCGCTGCGTGACGACGCCGAGCGGCGCTGCCTTGGCAACGTGCGTTTCATGGGTCTCGTCCCTCGTGAGCGTATCCCGTCGCTGCTCGCTGCCAGCGACGTCATGCTCGTCACGCTCAGGCCATCTGAGGTCTTCAGAACCGTGCTGCCGTCGAAGATGTTCGAAGCGATGGCCGCCTCGCGGCCGATCGTGCTGAGCGTCGAAGGCGAAGCACGCGACACCTTGCTCCAGGCCGGGGCCGGGATCGCCGTCGCACCGGCCGATCATGCGGCACTGGCCGAGGCTGTCTGCACGCTCGCACGCGACCCTGCTCTGCGTTTGACGATGGGCAGGTCGGGCGCGAGATTCGTCCAAAGCGAATTCAGCCGCCGTGTGTGGGCCGCCCGCTATCTCGGGCTGCTGGAGACTGTGGCCGTCGCGGCAACCGCACCGGTTGCGTCACGCCGGACCGTCATGACTCGATGACCCTGGTGAACACCGTACTCTGGCTCGTGCTGCCGGCTGTCGCCGCAGCCGTGCTGGCCTTTGCCATCACGCCGCTCACCGCGCGCCTCGCCGTGCGCCTCGGCGCGCTCGATATGCCCGGCCATCGGAAGGCGCATTCGACGCCGATTCCACGCCTCGGCGGGCTTGCGGTTGTCATGGCGAGCGTCACCGTGTGGGCGGCTGCGGCCTGGGTGTTCGGAGTGTCGCTGCCGCGGGAACTAACGATCGGCTTGCTGGTAGGTGGATTGCCGATCCTGTTCGTGTCCGCCCTGGACGACGTGAAAGGTGTGCGGGCGCGCCGCAAGCTCCTGGTTCATGTCGCCGGCGCGTCGATGGCCGTCGCGAGCGGAGTCTCGCTTGGTGAGACGGTGCACTTGTTCGACGTGTCCATCACCGTCGGGCTGTGGTCGGCGCCGCTCTCGGTCTTGTGGCTCATCGGCGTCACGAATGCGTTCAACTTGATCGACGGGCTCGACGGTCTCTCGGCTGGGCTCGGCCTCATCGCCGCCGTGTGTATGACGGCCGTGTTTGGTCTGGCCGGTCAGCCGGTGATGGCCGGTGCGGCGCTGGTGCTGGCGGGCGCGCTGGCCGGTTTCCTTCCCTACAACCTGCATCCCGCACGGCTCTTCCTTGGTGATGTCGGCGCAACCGCGCTGGGATTCTGTCTCGGTGCTTTTGCGTTGAAAGGCGGATCGACGCTGTCGTCAGGGTTTGCGGCGCTGGTGCCCGTTTTCATCATGGGGTTGCCCATCGCCGACACGCTCATTGCCATGACGCGGCGGACGATCGTGCGCCTCGAGTCGGGCGGGGGAGGCATGTTCGTCGCCGACCGCAATCACATCCACCACCGTTTGCTCGCGCATGGCATCGGCCACGAACGCGCTGTGCTGCTGCTGTATGGCGCGGGTGCGATCTGCGCGGTAGCTGCGTTTCTTTCACTGTTCCTTCAGGCGCGTCACGCTGCACTGTTCATTCTGGCGGTCCTGGTGGCTGGCGGAGTCGGCGTCCGTCGTCTCGGCTATGACGAGTTCGCCTTCATCCGGCGTGGCACCGTGCTGCGCGTCTACAACTCACCGGCCTTCAACACCTCGATGTTCGTCGTGTTCGCCGACCTGGCGATGTCGGCGATCGCGGCGTATCTCGCCATCGGGCTCAAGCTCGAAGACTGGAGTCTTCGCGAAAGCCTCGAGACATTGATCGATCTCGCCGCGCTCTTCGCGCCGGCGACAGCACTGAGCTTCTGGTGGAGCGGTATCTATCGCCGAAGCTGGCGCGTTGCCGATGTGGCGGACCTGGCTCGCGCGTGCGGGGCGGTGATCGTGGCAACGGTGATCGGAGCCGTTGCCCATCCGCTGCTCGCGCCCTCTCCGCTGCCCACCTCCTTCTTCCTCATCTACGGCCTCGTCACCACGTCCCTGGTGATGTCGTCGCGTGCCTCGTACGTGGTGCTGCGCAAGAGCCAGCGGCGCGCAAGCCATGGAGGAGCTCCGGCGTTGCTCTACGGTGCCGGCTCTCACGGCATCGCCGCCGCGCACAACCTCTTCGACAACCCTGATGCTGGCCTGAAACCAATCGGGTTCGTGGACGACGACCCACACATGACCGGCCGCCTCCTTGGCGGATTGCCGGTCGTGGGACGCTCCTACGAGCTGGACTCATTGATCGCGGCACACGACGCCAGGGCTGTCATCATCGCGTCGCCGGCGGTCTCGCCGGAATCGCAGACACGGATTGCGAGCGCCTGCGGCCGTCGTGGGATCGGACTGCTTCGCATGCACGTGCAGCTCGATCGGGTGCTCGAGGCAACGATAGCGGCCGAGCGCCGTGAGGTGCCTTCAACGACTACAACCCTCTCTCAGGCGCCGCCGAGCGTTCTCGTGCTGGAATCGGAGCCGTGCGTCAGCTGCGGTGGTCGCAACGTGCACCGCTCGAGAGCCAAGGGCGTGTACGAACGCGTGCGGAAGTGGCACACACCGGCGCGCCCGTTCCGCTGTAACGACTGCGGCTGGCGAGGCTGGCTCTTACCGCTGGAGCGCGGCATCG
>Ga0075421_100002843_pt1 | contig 20683 bp, 14 predicted proteins | sample SoiMetdeltSBSDD5_FD_75292 | JGI IMG/M metagenome (GOLD analysis project Ga0075421, IMG submission 75292) | Bulk soil microbial communities from a Populus tree surrounding site in Tennessee, USA - Soil MetaG P. deltoides SBSDD5 | ecosystem: Environmental > Terrestrial > Soil > Tree plantation... | reverse complement strand
TGGGGCCAGTTGGCGGCCTGCAGTATCAACGCCGGTACGACAACGAGAAACCGAAGTATTCGCATAGCATCATCAGTTTATAACACTGGGACTGGTCCAATGCCTGAGTGGCCGGGGGTGTGGGAGTCAAGTTCGGGCACCGCGGTCGGGCAGCCTAAATGTACTTTTGGGCGCCGGGGATGGAAAACAAGCGGCGACGCGAACTTACACCGCCGGCAGTTTCCCAACGGCTGTAGTACTGGGAGATTTCGATGGCGACGGCAAGCTCGATGCGGCTGTGGCCGGCACTGGCATGTCGATCCTTCTCGGTAACGGAGACGGAACGTTCAGGACTCCTACTAGCTCTACCGGCGGACTGGCGCGGTCGCTCAAGCAGACGCATTCCCACGGCTAGTGATCTCCTTGATTTTTCCGGAAAGGGCTGCCGCTCTGTATGGCTTCTGAAGGAAGCCCGCCAGACCCTTTCCCGCAAACCGGGAAGCCGCCTCAACCTCGCTGAAACCGCTCGACAGGATGATTGGAACGTCGGCGCGCACCGCTTGCAGCCGCGGAAACGTTTCTTCACCGCTCATCACGGGCATCGTCAGATCCAGTAGCACGCATTTGATACGGCCGGCGTCCCGGCGAAACACTTCCAGACCGCGCTGCCCGTCCTCGGCCACCAATACGCTATAGCCGTAATGCTCCAACGCTTGTTTCGCAAGACTCCGGACGATCTGCTCGTCATCGATAACGAGAATGGCTCCTTGGCCCGAAAGATCCTGTGCCTCCTGCGGCTGCCGCAGGCGGCGGTCCCGAGAATGAGTAAGCGCCGGAAACAGTACTCGAAAGACGGTTCCTTGCCCGAGGACGCTCGAGACTTCGATTGAACCGGCATGGCCGCGCACGATCCCGATAACAGCAGCCAAACCAAGACCGCGGCCCGTGAATTTAGTTGTGAAAAACGGATCGAAGATTCTGGCCTTCGTGGGCTCATCCATACCGCAGCCAGTGTCGCGGACCTCCAGCAGCACATAACAGCCGGGATTGAGTTCGTTGCGATCAGCCGTAGCTAGTACTCGCAGATACTGCTCGTCGACGTGCTGCCGACGCGTCCCGATCGTCACTATTCCGTGTCTCCCCGCCGGTATAGCCTCCGCGCCATTGATGACGAGATTCATAATGAGCTGCTGAACCTGAGTGGCGTCCGCCTCGATCGTGGGCAGATCTTCTTCTTGCTCTAGCCGTATCTCGACCGTGCGAGGGATCGCTGCCTGAATCAGAGGGACGATTTCACGCACATCGGTCGACAGATCGATATGGTCGAGGACAAACTGACCCCTGCCCGAATAGGCAAGCATCTTGCGGGTCAGTTCGGCTGCGCGCTCTCCGGCGGCGACCACGTCCTGGATCGGAACCCGAACAGACGAATCCGAGCGGAGTTGTTCCAGGGCCAGGCTGGCGTTGCCCAAAATACCGACCAAGAGATTATTGAAATCATGAGCGATGCCGCCTGCAATCACACCCAAACTTTCCAGCTTCTGAGCTTGCCGCAGCACCTCGGCGCCCCTCTTCTGGTCAGTGATGTCTCGCGCTACATGAGCGGCCCCAGCGATTTGCCCGGCCTTGTCCCGGATCGGTGACAATGTTAAGGAAACTTCGACTGGAGAGCCGTCCTTGCGAACCCGCACCGTCTCAAAATGGTCCACGCGCTCGCCATTCCGAAGCCTTTGCACGATATCGTATTCCTCGTGAGATCGATCCTGCGGTACCAGTTCACGAATATTGTGTCCGATGATCTCCTCTGGTTTATAGCCATAAAGCCTCTCCGCGCCGGAGTTCCAGGTCTCGATGGCGCCTTCGAGCGACCGTACGAGCATTGCGTCATCGGAAGATTCCACGATCGACGCCAGCAGCCGGCTCTCATGGTTGGAACGAGCTAGGTCTGCGTTTGATTGCCGCAATTCCGCGGTGCGCTCCTCCACGCGGCATTCCAGGTCTCGATTCAGGATTTCGATCTCGGAGACCTTTTGCTGCAACGCGCCTTCTGCCTGATCGCGGCTGGCGGCATAGTTCTTCGCCAATCGACCGACCCAGAAAAGAAGCGCGAGTGTAACCCCAATCGCCGAGGCGAAGATAACCTCCACCTGCCTGCTTGTGCGTGCCTCGATGCGGCTTCTCGCCAGGAGCGCCCGCTCCTCCTCTTCCATCAACTCCCTTGACGCATCACGGATCTGCTCCATCAGCCGCTGGCTACCGTCGACCTCGATCGGACTCAAGGCGGCGTCCACTCCTTTTCGTCTACTCAAATTCAGCGTTCGACGAAGATCGGCCAGCTTGGTATCGACCAGCGGCTTGAAACGCTCGACATTGCGTTGCTGCGGGCGGTTATCGGCGGTCAGCTTTCGCAGGCGTTCCAGCTCGATTGGCGCTTGCGCAGCGCCGGTCTCTGAAGCGCGCAGGTACGATTCCTTGCCGCTGAGAAGGTAGTTGCGCAGGTCCCTATCCGCGTTCCAAACGAGAAGCACGCTTTCGCGTATGGAGGAGCGAACCTCGTACGTATGTGTGATCCAGGCGACCTCATCCCGGAATTGCCGGCTAAGCCAGAGGGCAACGGCTGTCAATCCGACCGGGATAAGGGCTATCCACAGGAAGGCGAATCGGGCTCGCGGCTGACTGGTCACGCTGCGGGTCCTCGCCAGCAAATCATAAGAAGCATAAGCCGGAATCCCTGTTTCCTGTCTACCCTAGTGTATACCCTAGTAAGGCCGTTTGAGGCGTCTCTTTCGCCCAGCTGGCGCAGACGCCTGTTTCGGTGTGATGATCAGCCATCAAGCGGTTACGCTGGTGCATCTCAACTCCGATGAGATGCGGGTAGCACCGGATTCCAGCATCCGTGAGGACGTCGCCTTGACCTTGCGCGAGGACACAGCAGTATTAGGCAAGACATGCTCGCGGGAGTGCTATACCGTAGAGAGAACTGGTATGTCCATGGCTTAGTTGTTTCTTGAGGATTGGAGGTCAACATGACTGGAAAATTGCGCGCCTATGTGGTCGTGGCAGGTTCTGTGCTGATCGTTACGTTGCTGGTAAGCGGCCGTCGAGATCCCATTGGTGCGACGACGGTTGCTCGGTATGAAGAGGTAAAAGGTTGGCCAAATCTTCCTCCGAGCGTTCGGCTTGGCGAAGTTGCTGGCGTTGCCGTCGACATGAATGGCCACGTGTTCGTTTTCCATAGGCCGGGCCGGGGGTTCGCCCGCGCGGAAACAACGAAGCTCGCCGAACCGGCAGTGCTCGAGATCGACGCAAATACTGGCAAGCTCATTTCGTCATGGGGCGCGAACACGTTCCTTGTGCCGCACGGCATTACCATCGATGGGCAGAATAACGTTTTCCTAACTGACGTCTCATTGCAACAAGTTTTCAAGTTCACCCACGATGGAAAGCTCCTCTTCGCGCTTGGGGAACCACGGGTCGGAGCCTGGGATGCGACGCATTTCAATGAGCCCACGGACATTGCCATCCGCCCGGACGGAACCATTTATGTGTCGGACGGCTATGTGAACAGCCGCGTCGCGCTCTTCGACCAGAACGGAAAATGGTTACGGGAATGGGGTAAGAAAGGATCGGGCGAGGGGGAGTTCAGTAATCCGCACGGGCTCGTGCTCGTGCCGGGCAGTGGTGACGTCCTCGTCGCCGACCGCCAGAACTTGCGCCTTCAACTGTTCGACCGGGGTGGCAAGTTCAAGCGGCAGTGGACCGGTGCTAAGGATGCGCAAACGACAGGACGCGTCTTTTGTGTTGCTGCCGATTCTGACGGGTTTGTATACCTCGGAATCCGCCGTGCCGATTACGATACTGAACACACCGGCGTCCTTAAACTCGACCGCGATTGGAATATTATCACGTCCATCGGCTTCGGGAAGCCGGGCGACCCAGTGTTCAACGCCGTTCACGATATCGCGGTCGGCCGCGATGGCTCGATTTATGTGGCCGAAACACGAACCAAACGTGTCGTCAAGCTCCGACGGGAGAGGTGATGGCGGAAATCCTACCAGATTTACCGGCGCTGGAACTTCGCGACGGCAAAGCTATGCAAGGCGTCGGTTATTCAATATTTCGTCGCGACCTGGCGGGATGCGTTCGAGCACAATGTCATGAATCGCGCAGATGTTGAAACTTGGCTCCTAGGTGGCGTGTCGCAGCCAGTTCGCAGGGAACCCATTTGCTATAAGATCTAGGAAGTTTTGAAGAGGGAATATGAGCAATCGTGGGATTAACATTAGCGCCGCTTTGGCAATTGTTTTGAGCCCGTTCTCGATAGCCGTGTTTGCGCAGGGTACGCCGGACTCGGTCGACACGCATTTGCGGGCGGCCAAAACGGCTGCTGGATTCGACTTTACCGGCGCCCTGGCCCGCTTGTGCGTGGCGCCGCCGACGGTGCTGGCTGTTGGCGACACTGCGCCGGGGCCCGCGCCCGCGCGCGACACATGGTTTAGCGAGCCGGCAAAAGTATTCGACAATCTTTACTTCGTGGGCTCAAAGATTCACTCTTCCTGGGCGCTGACCACCAGTGAGGGCATCATTCTCATCGATACGCTGTTCACATACAACTCTGAGGAAGAGATCATCGGTGGTTTGAAGAAGCTCGGTCTCGACCCGGCTAAGGTCAAGTACGTTATCATCAGCCACGCGCATGGCGATCATGTGGGCGGAGCCAAAATGATGCAGGATCGGTTCGGATCACACATCGTCATGGGCGGGCCCGATTGGGATTTGATCGAAAAGTCTGTCAACGGGTACCCGCAAGGAAAACCAAAGAGGGATATTGTCGCCGATGACGGCCAAAGGATCATATTGGGCGACACGGCGGTGACCATCGTCACGACGCCTGGCCACACGCCGGGGACGTTGTCGATGCTATTCACGGTGAAGGATAATGGCAAGGCGATTCACGTGGCGTATTCGGGCGGTACCGCGTTCAACTTTCCAAGCACAGTGTCGAACTTCGACGTTTATATCAAGTCGCAGCAAAAGATGGCTGCCGCGGCTGTGGCGGCGAACTCGACCATCCTAATGTCAAATCACACGGAATTCGATTCCGCGATTCCCAAAATCAAGATGCTTGCGGCGCGCAAGCCCGGCGAGGCGCATACCTTCGAGCTTGGGAAACAGGCTGTGGCGCGCTATTTCACCGTCACCCGGGAATGCGCTGAAGCGGCGCGGCTCAAACTGGGACAATCGCCAAAATAGCTTAATGAATCGTTGATTCGGTTGCTACTTTTTCTTCGCCGTAAAATTCTGTGGATTCCCTCGGCCTTCCACTTCACGAGTGAACGCGATCTCGTTCCCGGATACTTTGCCTCTATAGGAGATCTTAATTGAGTTGCCGTTAAACTCCAGGTTCTGGACAAACGATACGTTGTCGCCTTCTACCTTGCCATCGGAGATCGGCGCATCAGACATAAGCTGGTTGCTTATGCTACCGCTGAGCTTGGCGCCCTCAACCTTAAAGGTAAATGTCGTTTCCATCATCTCGCCGCGCACGGGGACCTGCGCGACCCAAGCGCCGGCGACGTCGGCGGCCAATGCGGTGATGGCAGCCAAAAACAGGAACATGAGCGATAGAGCTGTGCGTTTCATCGGTTCAGTATACTACTGTGGGTTTCGCCAGCGCGCTTCCACTTCGTAGACCAGCATGCCGGCCAGCGTGATCTTCCCCAAGATATACGGACCTTGACAGTGTGAACACGCAAAGTATATAAGAAACCAGGCGATCTTCAATTTGTCATCTATTATTCTTGCAGATGGAATCGTATTCCCAAGGAGGAAATCGGCTATGAAGGCCCTTACATTCGCGATCGCCTTGACAGTAGGCGTCCTCGTGTTCCAACCGCGCGCCAACGCCCAGGCAGTCGCCAACGCCGAAATTCACGGACTGATCACAGATAGCACCCAGGCTGTCGTTGCGGGTGCGGTTGTTACTGTCACACAGACTGACAACGGCCGCGTTCGAACCGCTACGAGCGGGGCGGATGGCTATTACGTGCTCCCGAACCTCGCCGTCGGACCTTATAAACTGTCGGTCACGAGCCCGTCCTTTGCGGCCTACACTCAGACGGGCATCCTCCTGCAAGTTGGCTCCAACGTGCAGGTCAACGTCACTCTCCAAGTCGGAGCTGTCGCTCAGGAACTCCAGGTCGCCGCCGACGCCGCGATGGTCGAAACCACTGGAACCGCTATTTCCCAGGTCATCGACCAGATTCGCATTGTTGAGCTTCCTTTGAATGGACGGCAGGCTACCGATCTCATCCTTCTCGCCGGTGGCGCCGCGCTCGCTCCGAACGCCGCCGGCCGCTTCATTACCACTCACGACTGGCCCAGCGCCGCCCCGGTTTCGGTCTCAGGCGGACAAGGCAATTCGAATAATTACCTTCTCGATGGCGCGGACCATCGCGATACCCACTCCAACATCAACCTCCCCTATCCGTTCCCGGACGCCCTTCAGGAGTTCAACGTCCAGACCGGTGGCCTCTCCGCACGCAACGGCGTCCAGGCTGGAGCGCTAGTCAATGTCGTCACCAAGTCAGGATCGAACCAGCTTCACGGCAACCTTTTTGAGTTCGTCCGTAATGGAAATTTCAACGCGCGAAACTTCTTTGCGCCCCGCCAGGACACTCTCCGTCGCAACCAGTACGGCGGGACTGTAGGCGGGCCAGTTAAGAGAGACAAGATCTTCTTCTTCGCGGGATATCAGGGTACAAAAGAGCGTACGGCGCCGCCCGACTCCATTGCTTTCGTCCCTACTCAGGCCGTCCTCAGTGGGGATTTCAGCGCGATCGCATCAGCTGCCTGCCAGTCAAACGGCGTCGCCCGCACAATCGTCGACCCAGTCACACGCCAGCCTTTCGCAGGCAACGTCATCAGCCCGAGCCTCTTCAGCAAGCCGGCCGTTGCCCTGCTGAAATTCGTTCCGACATCGACTAATCCCTGCGGCCGCCTCGTCTATTCGATCCGCAACACTCTCGACGAGTATCAGTTCGTCACGCGCGGCGATTGGCATCAGAGCGAGAAGCACACCGTCTTCGGACGCTACTTCATCGCCGACAATAACAACCCGCCCATCTTTGATAACAATATTCTGAATACTACCCGCGCCGGACTGCAGATGCGCGCGCAGGCCGTCGTGCTAGGCAGCCAGTTGACCATCACGCCGACCTTCCTCAACGCTGTCCACTTGACCTTCTCCCGCCTGGCGATTACTCGCGGCGTGGCCGAGGGCATGCCTAGCCCCGTTTCGGTTGGCGTAAACATGTTCAACGTCCACCCGAACTACATCGACCTCGCGATCTCGAGTTACTTCGGCATGGGTGGTGGCTCCAACGCTCCGTCTCTGTTCAATCGTAACCAGTGGCAGCTCGCTGACGACATCGACTGGATTCGCAGCCGCCACCACTTCAGCTTCGGCTTCTCTCTCATCAAGGTTCAGATGAACGAGCGCAACGTCCAGCGCGGCAATGGAACCTTCTCCTTCAATGGCCAGCTTTCCAATGAGCCGCTCGCCGACTATTTCCTCGGCCGTCCGAATTCCGTCATCCAACAAAGCCTCGCCGAAGTAGGACTCCGGCAGCGGTACTTCGGCATGTACTTCCAGGACACGTTCAAAGCCAGCCGCAAGCTGACCATGACGCTCGGAGTCCGTTGGGAACCTGAAGCTCCGCAGCGCGATATTGCCGGCCGCGGCCAGCACTTCTCCGCCGCCGCATTCGCCGCTGGATCGAAGACGAGCCTATACACCAACGCGCCGCCCGGATTGTTGTATTACGGCGACCCCGGCATCCCCAAAGCCTACGCCAACGGCAGGAATCTAGATTTCGCGCCTCGGTTCGGGCTCGCCTGGGACCCGAATGGCGACGGTAAGATGAGCGTCCGCGCGTCGTACGCCATATTCTTTGATACGCCCATGTCCTTCACTGCCCGTGACTGGGCCAACGCTGCTCCGTGGGGCAACCAGATCAACCTCGCCGCTCCCGCCGGAGGGTTTGACAACCCGTACTCGACATATCCCGGCGGCAATCCGTTTCCCTTCGCCTACCCGCCGAGCAAGAGCGCTATATTCCCGCAGCAGGGGGCTTACATCAACTTCCCCCTGAACCTCACTCACCCTTATTCGCAGAAATGGAACCTCAGCATCCAGCGCCAAGCCGGGAAGGACTGGCTTCTCAGCGCGACCTACTCAGGCGACAAGGGCACGCACTACCGCTCCTCCACGGAGATCAACCCGGCGCTGTTCGTGCCCGGCGCCACGGCAGCCAACCTGAACCAGCGCCGTGTTCTGTATCTGCAGAACCCGTCCACCGGAGCCTTCTACTCGGCCATCACGCAACTCGACGACGGAATCAACACCAGCTACAACGGACTCAAGCTCTCGGCCCAGCACCGGTTCGCCAACAATTTTACGGTGCTCACTTCCTACACCTGGTCGCATTGTCTTCAGAGCGCGCAGCCAATACCCAACCGCGTAACCGGCAATCAATATCAGAATCCCTTCGATCGAAACGCCGACCGCGCAGTCTGCGACTTCGATCTGCGCCACAATTTCGTCACTACGTTCGTCTACCAGGTTCCGAAATTGACCAACACGGCCGTTAACGCAATCCTCGGGAATTGGGCCTTCTCGTTCCTCCTTTCCAGGAATAACGGGTTTCCATTCACGCCATCTACCGGCATAGACGCGTCTCTATCCGGCGTCGGCCGTGACCGTCCTGACGTGGTCAATGAACCGTACGTTCGAGACACCAAGACACTCCGTTGGATTTCCGCCACGGCCTTCGTTCGCAATCAGCCCGGCAGGTTTGGCAACGCGGGATACAACTCGCTGCGCGGTCCCGGTTTCTTTAATGCGGACACCAGTCTAACCAGGCACTTCCGGTTCCGCGATCGCCACCGCTTCGAGCTCCGCTTCGAATTCTTCAACGTGCTGAATCATACAAACTTCGATATCCCTGCCAGCAACCTGAATGCGTCTACGTTCGGAATCATTCAGAGCGCACGGGATCCGCGGATCCTCCAGTTCGCGGCGAAGTATGCATTCTAGGGCCCGGCGATTGACTAGAAGTAGCTCAACAATCTATAATCTTTAAAATTTGCCAATCCGCGCGGGTCATCGATCCGCGCGTTGAGCGGCATGCAGGGAGGCCATATGAATCCGTTTGCAAAATCATTCGCTCTGTCTCTTACGCTGATGAGCCTGGGTGTCTTGCCGGTTGTCGCCCAAACCGGAAACGTCGGCAGCATCCACATAACCGTCGTCGACCCGACTGAGGCAGCCATTCCCGAGGCTGTCTTGGAACTCCGGGACCTCGGGACCAACGAAACTCGTACCGCTGTCAGCCAGGCGAACGGCGCTTACACATTCCCGAGCCTGCCATTCGGTCTTTATCAGTTGACCATCACGGCGAAGGGCTTTCAGCGCGAGGTCTATCAGTCTGTGCAAGTGCAGACTGGCCGTGCAACGGAAGTTCGCTCTACCCTCCAGATCGGCGCCACTACCGAGACAGTACAAGTCGAAGCGGACGCAACACCGCTGATCGAACCTACCTCCACGACGCTTGCCACCACGATCGATACCAAACAAGTCGTGAACCTGCCGATACAGGGCCGCAACGTTTTCAACCTGGCTTTCACAGTGCCAGGGTTTGCTGCGGCGCCGCTCGCGATCGTCAGCCAGACGACGTTGTCCCAAGGGCCGCAGGATAATACGATCCCCACCAGTGGCACCTACAACGGCCTGCCGGGCGGGGCGATCACAGGCGCTACGCTGGATGGCGTGCCCGGCATCAGCAGCCGGTTTAAGAGCGCTGGTTTCTCTTATGGAACGGTGGTGGTTCAACCCCGTCTCGAGAACATTGCGGAAATGACGGTGCAGACCGGGACGATGGACTTGAGCGGCGGCGCCGGGACCTCCTCGCTCCAGATCGCCCTCGTCACTCGCCGGGGTACGAACACGTTTCATGGACGACTCTTCGAAGATTTTCGGAATACCTCGCTCAATGCCAATAGATGGATTAATAACGCAAGGTCGCTGCCGAGGGAAATCATCAAGCTGAACGACTTTGGTGGCAGCATCGGCGGGCCGATTATCAAGGACAAGCTTTTCTTCTATGCTGCGATGGCGGCTTCCGTTTCGCCGTTAACGCGCGTTTCGAACGCAATGGTGCTGAGCCCTTCGGCGCAGCAGGGGCTGTTCTCTTACCGCACCGCCAGCGGCGCTCTGCAAACCGTCGATGTGCTCCAGGTGGCCGGTACAGCCGGTTTTCCCAACCGGGTCCACTCCAACATTGCCCAGCAGTTCACAAAGATCAACAGTGTACTCGGCAATGGCACACTAATTCCCACCAGTGACCCAAATCTGTTTACCCTCAGCCACCTCGTTTCCGCGAAGCAGACGATCTTGTATCCGACGCTGCGTCTTGACTACAGCCTCAACCAGGACATGCGTTTCAGTCTGTCGTACAACCAGACCAGGACCGAGTGTACGTCGTGCAACGTTCCCACATGGCCGGGAGGAATCAACCCTTACGATGCCGGCGCGGTGAACCCGAACAATCGCATCATCTCCCTTTCTTATGACTGGTCCGTGCGTCCGACTCTGATCAACCAGTTCCGCGCTGGTTTTACTGGTCAATACAGCAACTTCAACCCGGAAAACCGCGGCGTCGACCTGAGCACGGTTCACACGCAGAACTGGGCTTATGGGACCTCGGCCGTCGCGCTCGGGAGGTTGCCGGTTTCGTCCTTCTACCCGGTACTCAGCGCCAATGACAGCCTTATTTGGCAGAAGGGCGCCCACTCGTTCACGATGGGCGGAAGCTGGTGGCGGGAGCAGGATCACTACTGGAACAGTCCCAGCGGATTCCCTCGCTACACATTCGGAATCAACACGCAGGATCCGGTGGCGAGCGCGTTCAATACGGCGCTGGGCAGCGCAGGAGTCGTTCCGCTGCAGAATTCCCAGGCTCTATACGCGACGCTGGTGGGGAGAATCTCCGGCGTGTCCACGACGCGTCCACTCGACTTCAAGACAAAGCAATACCAGCCTTTTGGCCAATACAATCTGAACGAACTGCAGCAGCAGGCCGGCTTCTTCTTTCAGGACCGCTGGCGCCTGAGTCCAAATCTGACGCTGAATTGGGGACTTCGTTGGGAACTCATGTTCGATAATCACGATGTGCAGGGCGACTACACCAGCAGCCGGTCCGTAGCCGACCTTTGGGGACCCACCACCCTCGGCGCGCCCTTCCAGCCCGGCGCGCTCGGCGGCATACAAGACCCGCAGATGATCGCGGCCGTTCATCACTACAAGTCCGACTTCGTGAATCCGCAGCCAGCCGTAGGCATCGCATGGAGCCCTAGCCAGACCGGTGGTTTGTTAGGCGCACTGATGGGCAAGGGTCGAACCGTGATCCGCGCCGGATTCGCGCTACGGAACTACAACGAGGGGCAGCAGAACTTCTGGGCATTCGGTTCGAGTAGCGGCGCGTTCTTCTATCAGAATCTGAGCTTGACGGCCAATCCGGCTCAGACACCTGGAAATTTCACACCTGGTTCTCTCCACATCGGCGATCCGCTTCCGCCGTATCTGGGCGCTCCTGCGACCTGGCAGCAGCAGATTTCGCAAGCGGCGACGACATTCACAACCGTCACGCCATGGGGGTTCAATCCCAATCTGCGGTCGCCGTATGCCCAGGAGTGGAATATTGGTGTTCAGCGACAGATCGGTTCCGGAAGCGCCCTCGAAGTGCGCTATGTCGGAAATAGGGCCCTACGCAGCTGGCTGGCTCACAATATCAACGAGGTGAACATCTTCGAGAACGGGTTCTTGAAGGAGTTTCAGAACGCTCGGGGCAACCTGGCCGCTAACCGGGCCAACGGACGAGGCAATAGCTTCGCTAATAATGGACTGCCTGGTCAGGCATCGCTCCCGATTCTGGCTGCGGCCTTCGCCAGCACGACGGGCGCGAACTACACGAACGCTACGTACCTTACGCAACTGGACACCGGAGCCGCCGGAGGTATGGCGAACAATATTGCCGGCAATCAGGCGTTCATTTGCAACATGTTCGGAGCCACTTTCTCTCCCTGCGCAGCGCGCGGCGTCACGGGCCCCGGGGCCGGGTATCCCATCAACTTCTGGCAAGTGAATCCGTATGCAACCGGGCGGGCTGTTCAATTCCTGGACTCCTCAGGCAGCTCGAATTACCACGCCATGCAAATCGAATTCCGGCAGCGGCCCGTGCACGGAGCGCAATTCAACGTCAATTACACTTGGGCGCACGCGATGGGTCTGATGGCGCAGAATGCCATTCAAGGGCAGGCCACCGGCCCCCAGCTGTATTACTCCAATCGTAACTTCCGTCTGAACTACGCGCCCAGCGCTTTCGACATCCGGCACGTCGTGCACATAGCCGGCACTTACGATCTTCCATTTGGCCGCGGCAAGAGGTTTCTGCAGGGTAGCCGCGTTGTCGACAAGATTGTGGGCGGCTGGACGATTGGAACCGTCACCGCATTCCAGACCGGATCGCCAGTCGTGCTGAACGGCGGCTACCTGACCATGAACGAAAAGGATCCCGGCGTAGTCTTCCAGAACGGCCTCACCGTGGACCAGGTGCAGTCCTCCATTGGCGTCCACAAGACTGGTAGTCCATGGGCCTATTTCATCGATCCGAAGTATATTTCCGGCAGCGGCCAGGCGGATTACACTAAGATCGCTCCTCAGAACGTTGCCGGCCAATACGGTTATCATCCGTATCTGTACGGGCCGAACTGGTACAACATCGACATGTCCGTCATGAAGACGATTCCGATCCGGGAGAGTTTGCGGTTCACTTTCCAGGGCGCTTTCCTCAACGCGCTGAATCACCCCACGTTCGGCCCTGTGACCTCCGGCGCCAGCGTCGCGAACATTCAAAATCAGACTTTCGGCCAAACCACGGGCGGCCCCTCCGGACCCCGTGTGGTAGAGTTCCGCGCGAACCTCGAATTCTAGTGGCGTGTAGTAGCAAGTTCGTTAGCATTACAGCCTAAGTTTTTTGCAGCGACACGCCACTGGGCCATCGGCGGATGTGATGAGTTTATAGGAAACAAGGTAAACCATGAACAGAATCTCTCGAAACTTGACAGCCGCGGCTGCGATTGGCGTGGCAGTCGCCAGCTCGCTCGCCGCTCAAGGACGTGCGCAACTCTCCGATAGCGACAAAACCGCGCGCTGGTCGAAAGAAAATGAACTTGCCTCGCTAGCCATCATCGAACGTAAGGTTATGATTCCGATGCGTGATGGCGTCCGTATCGCGGCCGACATCTATCGCCCAAAGGACACGTCCAGGAAGTATTCGGCAATATGGGTTCGTACGCCCTACAACTTTAATTTTTGGGACGTGGCCAATGGCGTGCCCCGCGACATGACGGCGGCGCTCACGGCGATCAAGCGTGGCTACGCCTGGATCGACATGCAAGAGCGCGGCCAGTTCTTTTCCGAAGGTGAGTGGGATGTGCTCGGCGCTCCACTTACCGACGGAGAAGACGAAGTCGCGTGGGTGATTCGCCAGCCGTGGTCCAACGGAAAGGTGGCCACTACCGGTTGCTCCTCAACCGCCGAATGGCAGATCGGCGTGGTCGCCCGCGACATTCCGGGCTACGCTGCATTCAATCCGCAGGGATTCGGCTGCGGCGTTGGACGCATCGGTCCATTCCACGAACAGGGCAACTGGTACCGCGGCGGCGCATTCATGATGTACAACGTCAATTGGTTCTACGGCAATCAGAAGCCGCAGCGTCCTTTGTTCCCTCCCAATACGTCGCAGGAGGACCTGATCCGGCTTTCGAAATCCTGGGATCTCTCTGCCAGGATGCCGCCTGTGGATTGGTCAAAAGCGTACTGGACGCTTCCTGTACAAGACATCCTTAGGGCAGTTGGCGGACCGAAAGGCGTTTTCGCCGACTCTATGCCCGTGGCGACCGGTGGCAGGATGATTCAGCGCACGCCAAACGATCCGGCCTGGTATAAGGGCGCCCTCTTCCATGATGATAAAACCATCAACGTGCCAGGTCTATGGTTCATGTCCTATTACGACATCGCCATTGCGCCCAACCTCGAGTTGTACAACTTCGTTCGAAGAACAGCCAAAGGAGAGGTCCGCGACCAGCAATGGGCGATCATCGCGCCGGTCGGACATTGCCAGTTCACGCGCGCGACTGAGAAAACTATCGTGGGCGAGCGCGACATGGGCGATGCCCGCTTCAACTATCAGGAGGTCATGTACGGATTCTTCGACCGCTTCCTGAAGGGCGAAAAAAGCTCCGTCCTGGACGCCTTGCCCAAGGTGACCTATTACACGATGGGCCTGAACAAATGGCAGGGCGCCGATACCTGGCCGCCGAAGGGCGTGCAGCCAATGAGCTTCTTCCTCGGTAGCGGCGGAAAAGCGAATACATTGCACGGCGACGGAGCGCTCTCTCTAAAACCTCCGGAGACGGACACACCTGACCGTTTTACTTACGATCCGATGAATCCGGTTCCCACCCGGGGAGGCTACCGCTCCACCGGCAATGCCGGCGGAGTCGATGGCTCCTACGACCAGCGTAAGGTGGAGGAACGGCCCGATGTTCTCGTCTACTCCAGCGCGCCATTCACCGAAGGACTGGAGGTCACCGGAACCATGAGTCCGACGCTTTACGTATCGTCCGACGTGAAGGACACGGACTTCACCGTGAAGGTGATCGACGTGTACCCAGACGGCCGAGCCTACACTTTGGATGAGTCCATTCAGCGCATGCGCTACCGCGACGGCTACGACAAACCCCTGGTTTGGATGGCGCCCGGGAAGGTGTACAAAGTAGTGTTTCTGCCGCTAATCACGAGCAACTACTTTGATGTGGGGCATCGGCTCCGCGTGGAAATCAGCAGCAGCAGCTTCCCCGAGTACGAGCGCAATCTCAACACGGGCGGGCGGAATTACGACGAGAGTAAGGGGATCGTAGCTCACAATGTCGTGCACCACTCGGTGCAGTATCCCTCTTCACTCACCGTGACCGTGATGCTGCGGCAAGGCAAGGCGAAGTGATTACCTTTACCGATCAAGAACGACGGGGCCACTCGGCTAACGCGAGATGCCGAAGGAATATAGCATCGCACGGGTCCTGATATAAATCCGTCCTTCACTCAACGCAGGCGACGCATGCACCTCTTCGCCCAAATCGTTCGTAGCTAAGACACGCCAGTCCGCGCCCGCCTTCAGAACCGTGATCTTGCCCTCGACGTTTGCCAGATATACCTTGCCATCGGCGGCCACTGGGGAAGCATAGTATTCGCCGATCGCCTCCCGGTTGCGCCCCTCCTTCAACAATCGGCCTGTCGCCGGATGGAGTGCCGTAATAATGCCTCCATCCCGGACGATGTAAAACACCTCTCTATATACGAGCGGCGCGGGAATATACGGCAGGTTTTTCTTAAAGCGCCACACGGCCGATTTGGGTTCCAGTTTGCCTTGCGCCTTGTCCGCGTGGATGGCAAACACTCCGCTTTCACCCGCTCCCATACTCCGTGCTTCATTCCATTCTTTGGACGTGATGTAGTTGTCGCCGTCCGTATCAAGCCAACCGAATTGGTCGCCGAAGTCCTTATCAGCCAAGAACTCGGTGGGCGATAGGCGCCCGTCATGATCCTTATCGAGAGCCGTCAACTCCGACTCAAACGTCGGCATCCAAGGCTCGCCGCTGCCTAGTGTGGAAGCCAACACCGTATCGCCGCTTACCACTGGAGTTCCAAGAGCGCCCATGGACGCAATCGGCATCCACCAGCGCGGCTCTCCAGTTGCCAAATAATACCCGTCGATCCGAGTGGAGCCCAGCACAATTAATTGCGCAGGCCCCTGGAAAGGCCGGAACACCGTCGGGGTCGCCCATCCGATGGACGCGCCCGCGCGGTCCGTCTTCCACCGCTGCGCTCCGGTCCTGCGGTCCACGGCGAGCACGAACGATTTGCTTTGCTGGTCACAAACCAGGATGAGCAGCTCGCCGGCGAGGATGGGGGAAGCACCCATCCCGTAGAAGTTCTTGAATGGACCAAGCGGCAGCCTCCAGCGCTCCTTGCCGTCTATGCCGTAGGCTGCCAATCCGAAATCGGGAAAGAAGACCACAACGCCGTTTTCATCGGCAACCGGGGTGGGCGAAGCCGGATCGTTGGCCTTATAGGTTTTACTGAACTGGGCGCGCTGGATATGCCCGCGCCACAGTTCTTTCCCCGTCTTCGCGTCCAGGCAGATGGTCAGCAGGCGCCCAGGCTCGCTGGCGGTGACGTAAATCCGTCCGCCCGCGACAACCGGAGAAGACTGCCCATAAGGGACCGCAGTCTTCCAAACCACATTCTTGGTAAGTGAGAATTCAACAGGATATCCGGAAGCGTTATCGACGCCGGAGCCGTTCGGTCCGCGAAACTGATTCCATTGCGAATCTCCGCCCAACCCGGCAGCAGCGGCAAGTGCCAGCGTCCAAGCAAAGCGCCCAAGCATAGCCGCCCAGTGTATCATCTATCCGCGCGTATTCAGAAAGGAAAACTCGCCTAGTGGCTTGGCGTTCTCAGTCCGAAGAGCAGTCTCATACTAGCGCCAGGTGTTTCCACACTTGCGCCCAGCCGGGCTGAGAAGCGTGAGCTTTCGGCAACCGTGCGTAGCTCGAAGCGGGAGGCGATTTGTGGCGCCCGAGTAATCGTGCCCCATGCCGCCTCATCCCCTCTATAGACTGGTGCCTTGGAGCCGACGTCGCACATAGAGAAAGCCTCCCCAACAAGTCAGCGCTCCCAGACAAACGAGAGCCGTTGCCGGAAGGGGCATCTCCTGCAGGAACGTCCACGTGATCCGCCCGTTGTCAAACCGGAACGACAGCGGGAGCATGGTCAGGAAGATCGCGAAGCCCATCAAGATTCCGCGCCACCGCAACAATTGTTTCGTCATATTTAACGTCTCCTTTTCTTGTGTGGGTCGCAACGTGACGGGCAGCTCCGGCAGTGGGTTGGCGCGTAATGCTTCGACCGTGCTGGCCAGATCTGGGTCCAGCCGGAGAAACTCCTCCACCAAGGCTATGGTGTCGGCGCTCGCTTCGCCGGCCAGGTAGGCTGGCAACAGGTCGTGGATCACATTCTGCGTTACTTTCATGCGGATACCCCTTGGTTGCGAATCTTCGCGAGCCTCAACCGCGCCCTATGTACCTTGACCTTCACGGTCGCAACTGGCAGGCCAAGCGCTACCGCAATCTCCTCGTAGGGGAGACCTTCGTCAGCCCGCATCAAGAGTGCCGCCCGGTCCACCTCCGGGAATTCCTGCAAAGCGCGCAGCACCCTGTTGAGCTCATCCTTCACTTCCACCTGGCGCAACGCGCTCTGGCCGCTGTCAGGAATTGTTTCGTCCAGGCCCTGACGACGTAAGCAGCGCCTGCGCTCCATCAACCACAGATTGCGGGCGATGGTCAGCAAATAGGCTTTCACGGTCGCCAGGCGTACCGGCTCCGGCGAACTCCAGACCCGTATGAAGGTCTCCGATGTGACATCATCGGCCAGTGCCGGGTCACCCGACAGGTACAAGGCGAAGCGGTAGACGTCCCGTGAATAGCTCTCGTATAGCTCATGAAATCGAGTCATGGGAGCGGTTGTGGCTCACGTACAGAATATGCCGTCACCCCCAAAAAGTTCCCGCTGAAAATCTTTCTTCTCCGCGGTCTTCTGCCCTATGGCCAAAACCCTATGCGGCTTTGCTCCGTCAGGGGGCCCCGATTTCCGGCCATTTTCGCGTGACGTTCCGCCTAGCCGAAGACCGATCTACTAGCGGATCTTTAAGTCCACGATCGCATACACGCCCACGTGTGGAACCGTAAACTCCGTCACACCGTTCTTAATCACCAAATCCTCGGGCTTGGCTCCGGGGTACCCAAACGCGGCGAGCCGAACATCGCCGTACGAGCCGCGCACTAAAACGCGGACGCCCTCTACGTTATCGCGGCCGTAGTTCAGCAGATGAATCCGGGCGCGACCCTCGCCCATATACAGCCGGCCGATGACGACCTCAGTCCCGAAAATCCGCAGAAACCGCTTCTTGTCAGTGAGCAGGCTGCGAGCCTTATCGGCGACGGCTACAGGGTTGGCCGCCTCGGCCTCGGGGAATTCAGGCGAACCGATCCGCACGTTCAGGTCCGCCGATGGATCCGGGGCCCTAACGACACGGCATAACAGATTTCGCCGCACCATCAGATTGACAACCTCCGGGATCAGCGGCGAGCCCGTGTCAATCACAGCGATGTTTGCTGCAGGGGTTAGCTTCGATACATCTTCCGCGTTTTTGAGAAACGCGAGTATGCTGCCCAACGGCTTCAAATCCTCAGGCTCGGCTCGGACCAAGGCGTCCACGCCGAAAGCGAAAGCCTCAGCAGCCGCAAGCGGAGCCGTCCCTTTGGAAAGCTCATAAACGTACTTACGCTCCGAGTGCCGCAGAAATCGCCATCCGTTTGAATCCACCCACGGCGCGCGTGTCGCCGACGCCGTGCCAATGTCCCGGGTAGTCCACTTCACACCGGGAGGCGGGACCTTCTCCAACTCTTCGGAACCAACCACAGTGACGCAAAATCCTGCGCCGGACCAGGCCTTTGCCACATTTTCTGTCGCTGCGATGCATGGAATCGCGGCCGCCTTCAGCGCTTCGGACGTCTCCGGACCACGATCCCAAAGCAGAGTGGGCAGGGCAGCGGCAAGTAGCAGGGCAAACATCAGATCTCGATTCTCTTTAGTTTGATTTTCTTGATGTCATATACGCCCAGGCCGAACTTCCGTGCAGCGTATTCGATATGTCCGGGCTCCCGAAGAAACCGGTCAATGTTCGGATCGTCTGCATAGAGCGGGCCTGGCTGAACGTGCTTCATGTCATGATGCCAGACGCTGACAGCGCCCTCCGCCTTGCGCTTATTGTCGATGATGTCGAGCAGCAGGCGGTCCATCGCGACTGGATCGGTTCCGAACATCATCTCTTTCGGATAGAACCGGAACTTGCGGGTGCGGGAGAAGGGCCCGCCATGCCAGACGCCCCTCAATCCATCCATGATATTGAGGACCGTGCGGGATCGGATCGGCTCAACCGCGGCCAGTGTTCCGATGAAGCTCAGCGTGTTCGTCTTGACGCCCTTATGGGAGCGCGCCACGTTATCGAAGCTTCCGTAAGCGATGTTCTTGAGGCAGCCCGTCACACCCGCCGCCCCATGGTCCTTCATGTTCGGAACGTTAATGATCTTGGTGAGCTTTTCCGTAATCAAGGCAACCATGTTCGACCGGGTGTTCTCTTCACCAAAGAAATTGCATTCGACGTAGGTCTTCGGATCCGTGGCCCGACCGGCGGTGTGGAGTTGCACGCCCTTCGGCACGTAATTCTCATAGCCGGCTCGCGGCAATTGGCTGCGCTCCCAGACGTAAATCTGTTCCGGCTTTAAGCCGATCGCAATCAGGTTGCGGGCGATCTCGGCGATCACGTCCGGCATCGACATCGCGCCGGGCGCGCCCGAGCAGTTTGCTTTGATTCCGACGACGTCTGAGCTGGTGAAGAATTTTCGCCAGGCGTCGGCGTCCGTCTTCGCTCGGGTTAGGGATCGCATGCCGCCGGAGATCATCTCCTTCACCGTGGGCGCATCGACCTTCTCGGTCTCCGGGTCAATACACTTGTCGGCGTGCACGGATACGACCTGCCCCGGATAAAGTCCCGGCATTCCAGGCTGTCGCGAGGGCTTAAAGGAGGTGACAATTTCGTAATCCGGGATCGTCGGCTCGGCTGCGCTGGCCAGCGTGGCTGCGCCGGACACCTGAAGAAAGGTTCTGCGTTTCAATGTGCCTCCTTAATACTGGATCGCTCCGGGCGTCTCTAATCTTACGCGAAATAGCGTGATTCGCCCGGTCAGATACAGCGTCTTGAAATCTGCATCGCCGAAGGCGCAATTGCGCGGATTCTCGGGCAGGGCAATGCGGCCCAGCGGCTGGCCCTGGGGCGAATAGACTGCGATCCCCCGCGCCGTGACGTAGAGGTTACCTTTCACATCGGTTTTGATGCCGTCGGGACCACCGGGCAGATCGGCGATGAGCACTCGCTCGTTGGTCGCATGGCCCTTCCTGTCCAGGTCGTAAGCTCGAATATTGCGCTCGTCGGTATTGGCGACGTAAAGGATCTTTCCGTCGGGTGACAAAGTGATCCCGTTTGGACGTCCTTTCGGCTTCGCAATCAATCCCATTTTGCCGTTTGGCGCGATATCGTATACACCGTAAAAGTCCAGCTCGCGGTTCTCCAGCGGCGTAAATAATGGGTCAGTGAAATAGACGTGGCCGTCGCGTCTGACAACGATGTCGTTTGGCGCATTCAATCGCTTGCCTTCCCATTTATCCGCCAGCACTTCGATCTTGCCGGATTTCGAAGTGCGTGTGACACGGCGGGAGCGATACTCGCAGGTATAGAGACGCCCCTGGCGGTCGAGAGTGTTGCCATTTGCGCCGTTGCTGTCACTGCGAAAAACAGTGACGCCCTTAGTGGGGTCATAACGATGGATTGTGTTCGTGCTGTAGTCGCTGAAGAGAAGGTATCCCTGCCGCGACCAGACTGGACCTTCACCACCGGGAAAGCCA
>Ga0075421_100002840_pt1 | contig 20695 bp, 19 predicted proteins | sample SoiMetdeltSBSDD5_FD_75292 | JGI IMG/M metagenome (GOLD analysis project Ga0075421, IMG submission 75292) | Bulk soil microbial communities from a Populus tree surrounding site in Tennessee, USA - Soil MetaG P. deltoides SBSDD5 | ecosystem: Environmental > Terrestrial > Soil > Tree plantation... | reverse complement strand
GTCGAAGGCCGGGCCCTGGTCACACGGCGCATGCGCCCGCTCACAGTGAATGGCCGAACGATCTACCAGGTGGGTTTGCCCATCCATTGGGGTTTCGTGGGACGTGTAAAGGGACCGTTGATCAACAACCTGAGCCCGTCTGTCTTGGATCCAAACTCCGGTACACCAGAGTATAAAGGGTTTCTGGTGAACGTGGAGAAGGTGTGACGCCTGTTCTAATCTCATGAGTAAGCCACCCGCGGTTGCCAAACTCATCGACACCTCGTCTTGCATCGGCTGCAAGGCCTGCGAAGTGGCCTGCCAGGAGTGGAACGATCAGGAATTCATCGTGGGCGGTGTAGGCGGGTCTTATCAAACGCTGCCGGACCTGGCCCATAACTTCTGGAACCTGATCAAATTCCATGAAGAGGAACGTGACGGAAGGATGAATTGGCACATGGCCAAGTACCAATGCATGCACTGCGTTGATCCAGGCTGCCTCCGTGCCTGTCCAGCCCCAGGGGCCATCGTTATCCTCGACAACGGAATCGTGGACTTCAACCATGAGAATTGTATTGGCTGCGGATACTGCATTACGGGTTGCCCCTTCGATGTTCCCCGACTTAGCCCCAAGACAAACAAGGTCTATAAGTGCACGCTCTGTTCCGACCGTGTGGCGGTCAGTCTGGAGCCTGCCTGCATCAAGGCCTGCCCGACCAACTGTCTGAGTTTCGGCAGCCGCGCAGACTTACTGGGAAGGGCGGAAAGGCGAGCCGAACAGCTTCGATCTGATGGTTTTCAGAATGCCGGTGTCTACAACCCTTCTGGTGTGGGAGGAACCAACGTGATTTATGTTCTGGCTCAGGCCGACCGACCTGAGGCTTATGGATTGCCGAAGGATCCGCGTATCCCATGGACCGTCGCTTTATGGAAAGGGCCTTTAAAATGGCTCGGCAACCTCGTCCTCATCGGTGGGATTCTGGGAACCTTTTTCCACTACGTTCGCTATGGTCCTCGGAGAGTCAAGAATGCTGAGTGAAGAACGCATCGACCGGTTTACGTTTCAAGAGCGAGCCGTTCACTGGTTGGCTGCCTTGAGTTTTCTTTACGCGGCCTTCACTGGCCTGGCTCTATGGTCACCCCGACTCTTTTGGCTTTCAGCTGTCTTTGGGGGCGGTGAGACGATCAGGGCATGGCACCCCTGGGGTGGCCTGATCCTGGCGGTCGTTCTAGGTTGGATGTTTCGAAATTGGGCGGCCCAGATGAAGCTGGATGGCGACGACCGCATCTGGCTGAAGAACGCCCACCGTTACGCCACCCACGACGAAGAAGGACTTCCTGAAGCCAGTCGCTTCAATGCGGGCCAGAAGATGCTGTTCTGGGTGCAGTCTATCTGTGCGATCATCCTGTTCTCAAGCGGAACTGTCCTTTGGTTTCCGGAGGCGATGCCTCGCTCGCTACGTCTCGCCGCGATCCTGATTCACCCGGCGGCAGCCGTCGTGTCCATCGGGGGCATCATTGTTCACATCTATATGGGAACGGCCGCCGTTCCGGAAGCATTTCGTGGCATGATCCAAGGACAGGTTAGAGGCGCTTGGGCCGCTTCCCATCATCCCAAATGGTACCGCGAAGTGAGAAAGCGTTGAAAACCATCTGGCAGCGCCGGGTGGATCGTGCTCGCTACCTGGCTTCCCGCCACCCAGCCTCTAGTGAGGGTCTTACCTTCGTAGCAGAACTCAATTCTCTCCAAAAACAGATCGCCGCTTCAGCCGACGACTGGAACTCCTTATTGGCCTGCCGGCAAGGCCTGTGTGAATTGGCCACCCGCCAAGGTCCGCTGCCACTCGGGGAGACCGCACTCCATTTGGATGAGCACAGCTGCCAGGAGGCCCTAGTAAGTTATTGGACCCTGTCGGATACGCGATCCGCGCGGAGTTTCTTTGCCCGCGCCCTGCTTCAACCTATGGTTGCATCCCAAAAGCAGGAGATTCTGACAGGCCATTTAGGTGTCCGTTTCGCGCAGAAATCGGGAAGCCGATGCCCCGGATGCGGCGATCTCCCGCAGGTTGCTGCGCTTCGAGCCAAAGGAGATGGCAAGGCTCAGTTTCTCTTCTGTGCGCTCTGCTTGCAGGAGTGGGCCTTTCCACGTGGATGCTGTGCCGCCTGCGGAAAGCAGGGGGACGCGAATCTCTCCTACTACGACTCCTCGAGTTTCCCCCAGTTCCAATTGCAGGTTTGCGAAGCTTGTCACTTCTACCTGCTGGCGGTTGACGTGACCAAGGAGACTTCGGCTATTCCTGACATTGATGAACTGGTGGCGCTTCCACTGAGTCTTTGGGCCCAGGAGAAGGGTTATCTGCGCATACAACCCAGCTTGATCGGGCTTTGACGACTTGAGACTGTCGTGTCGCGCGGCAAACCAGCCCTCAGTTAACGGGGGGATGCCTGCGAGCGGCAATCTCCAGCCAAGCGAATCGTCCCGGCTACCAATGCGTATTGCTGCCACCGGCAAACGGAGAAATTGCAAACCGCGAAACAATGGGCTTGCCGCGAGGTATTCGTTTGGACATGATTGAGGCTTAGCGTGAAAGGTAGACCGAATCTATGCCCCAACGTCATTTTCGTTACCAGTCTGTGGCAGATCTGGAGCAGGAGATTCAGCGACTGGGCTTGCAGATCGCTCTCGAAACCGATGTTGAGAAGATCAAGTCTTACCTCGGCAGACCTGTCCGCATCGGCGCGTTCAAGGCTGGAAATTCGATGGCCATTCACCCGATGGAAGGCTGTGATGGCACACCCATCGGCGAACCCGACGAGCTCGTGTTTCGCCGCTACGAGCGCTTTGGGCGGGGTGGGGCCAAACTCATCTGGTTTGAAGCGACGGCGGTTGTGCCCGAAGGCCGCGCCAACCCTCGACAGTTGCTCATCAGCGAATACACGGCAAAGTCACTGCAGTTACTCCTGGATCGCACCCGTCGGGCGCACCGGGAGGTTTTCGGAACCACAGACGATCTCGTCGAAGTGCTGCAACTGACACACTCCGGGCGCTATAGTTGGCCCCTGCCCCTGATCTGCCACCACCATCCTGTGCTGGATGGGGTGACCTTCCTTAATCGGAGGAAGGGCGTCACCATTCCCGATGATTATTCGTTGTTGAGTGACGGGTACATCGAACAACTGGAAGACCGTTTCGCGGACGCGGCTAAACTCGCTGAGGCGATTGGGTTCAAGGGTGTCGACCTCAAGATTACGCACGGCTACTTCGGTAACGAGCTGCTTGGGGCTCGCAGTCGTCCCGGCAGGTATGGCGGTAGCTTCGAAAATCGAACACGCTTCTTCAAAAACGCTTTCGAGAAGATCAAAACGGTCGTTAGCAAGGACTTCATGCTGGCTTCGAGGTTGGGTGTTTTCGACGCAGTGCCCTACATGCCCGATCCTGAAACACAGGTCGGGCGACCGCGCGCCTATCCACTCCCCTACACCTGCGCTTGGGGTGTGCAGCCCACAGACCCGACAGAGCCAGATCTCACCGAACCGAAAGCCTTGATCGGCATGCTCAAAAAGCTAGGGCTGTCGCTGCTCAATATTTCTATGGGGAACCCTTACACCAATCCGCACATTGGCCGTCCCTTTGAGAAACCTGACGATGGCAACTATTTCTCGCCGGAGCACCCTTTGATCGGAGTCGACCGGCACTTTCGGCTATGTGGCCATTTGCAGCAAACGTTCCCCGATCTCGTTATGGTAGGAACAGGTTACAGCTGGCTGCAACATCTTCAATTGCATGCAGGAGCAGCCAACATTCGCGACGGGCGAGTGACGCTGATGGGGGTTGGACGAGGTGCGCTGGCTTACCCGCATTTCGCCAAAGATGCGCTTTCCAAAGGGGCTCTCGATACATCTCAAACTTGTAAGACGCTAACGTTCTGCACGTACCTCATGCGTCAAAAGGACCATCCATTGGGGCAGTTTGCCACCGGCTGTCCTCCCTTTGACAAAGAGGTCTATGGGCAGATCATCAAAGAGGCCAGAGCCCACAAGAAATGAAAACCTACTTCACTTCGTCGCCGTCAAACGGTGGAAACTCTACAGGCGGAACCAGGATAGCGAACGGTCAGGCTTGTGTATATTTCGCTGCTTTTTTCGTCACGTCTTCATAGTACAGACCCAGAACCTCGCCAATCTGCTGCAAGCTAAACGGCTTGGGGATCACTGAGACGGGCGCATGGTCCAAGACGCTGCGGAAGAGATCATTTTCGCCAGCGACTCCGGTCACAACGACGAAAACAAGGTGACGATCAATCTCCTTCAGGGCTTTCAGAGTTTCCACGCCGTTCATCCCGGGCATGCTGAGGTCAAGAAAGACCATGCGAAACGATTCCTGTTTGACCGCTTCAATCGCTTTGGGTCCGCTGGCGACTGTCACTGCCTGGATATCATGGAATTCCACCATCCGCTTCAAAGCCTCGCGCACCAGCTCTTCATCATCAACGACCAAGACCCTCTGCCGCGAAGAATCCTGACCGCCAGTTTTAGGCGAAGAGGCTAACCACGCGTCGATTTGCGACTTCTTGAAGCGGAGACTTCCTCCAACCTTTAAGGAAGGGATCTTGTTCTGACGCGCCAAAAGATAGACCGTCTGTTCTTTCAACTTGAGGTAATCCGCGACTTCCTTAACGGTGATCAGAGAATCATCCATGAGGCCTCCTCAAAACCTCTCTCATTCCCAAGAATTCAGAGTTGCAGTTTAATCCGTAATCCGCTATTTTCCAATTAAATAGATAAATCTTTTACTGTTACTGTTCATCCAGGAAAAAATCCTCGGTGCATAGGCGCAACCGTCCGCTGCACCGATCCTAGCGGAGAAGTAATTCTCCGAAACAGCACTTTTCAGTTGGTAAAGAGTTTCCCAAAAGCTTAAACTGGCACATAAATCTGGCGAGTACTGGTTTTCTGCAGAACGGGGAGGTGTTCAAGACTTGTCCAGATTGGTGTGCGAAGTTTGTGGCAGGTTGATTGTCGCTCCTGGGCGATTTATCCATTTGATGAGGCAATCGTGAAGCTTCCTTCCTTGGACATTTTCAAAGGCTTTGATCGCACATTTACCGTTCTGGTGGCCGACGACCAACCCGAGAACCTCGCGTTGATTCGAGACATCCTGACGTCGCCTCTCTGCCGCGTTGTCACCGCCAGTAACGGCAAGGACGCTCTGGAAAAGGCCTTCGAGCATCAGCCCGATCTAGTTTTGCTCGACGTCGTGATGCCGGAGATGAACGGCTACGAAGTTTGCCGTTGCCTGAAGACCCACCGGCAAACGCAGCTATTACCTGTCGTGATGATTACGGCATTAAATGATCTCGGAGATAAGATCCGCGGGATCGAAGCAGGAGCCGACGACTTCCTTAACAAGCCCTTTAACCTGGCTGAATTTGCAGCTCGGGTGCGCTCGCTTCTCAGGCTGAAGCAAATCACCGATGAGCTTGAGTATGCCGAAACGGTGTTGCTTAGCCTGGCTCTGGGGGTCGAAGCAAAGGACCCGAATACTATTGGTCATTGCGAACGGCTGTCTCGATACTCGGTCAAGTTGGGCGAGAGACTGGGTCTGGACAGTGGCTCTCTGAAGGCACTACAGCGTGGTGGGATTCTGCACGATATCGGGAAACTCGGCGTTCCAGATTCCATTCTGCTCAGTCCAAGGCCACTCAGCGGAGAAGAGTGGCTGGTGATGAGACAGCACACTTTGATCGGAGAGCGAATCTGTCAACCATTGCGATCCTTCAGCCCGGTGCTGCCAATCATCCGTTATCACCATGAGCGATGGGATGGCCGTGGGTATCCAGATGGGCTGAAGGGAGAAGAAACTCCCGTTACAGCGCGGATTTTGCAAATTGTGGATGTGTTCGATGCCCTCTGTTCTCAGAGGCCCTATAAGCCTCCGTTCGACGTGTCAGCCGTTGTCGATCAGCTCCACGATGAAGCGCGGCAAGGCTGGCGGGACGCCGAACTCACCTACGAGTTTATCCGACTCGTCGAGACTCAAGAATTGGAGCATCTCCACACGGTTTCGCCTGGTGCAGCCCTAGCAAGCGGCGCATCAGGGGAGTAGTAGGCGATGACCATGCCCTCGATGTTCAGCTCTAGTCATCGCGGTGCACGTGATAGCGGCACACCCTAATCCTCTGCCAACAAAGCTAGCATCTCGCGTACGGCCCGATCCAGACCTACGAGCGCGGCACGTGAAATAATGTTATGCCCGATGTTGAGTTCTTCTATTTCGGGAATCTGACTTATGGCCCTGACGTTGCGGTAGGTGAGCCCATGCCCGCCGTGCGCCCGAATTTCGCATGAGTCCGCTAGGATGGCAGCCGCCCTCACTTCCTCAAGTGCCTTCGCCGTGGCCACTTCCGTCCTGAGTGTCAAATACAGCGACGCATCAGCGTAAGTGGCTGTGTTGATCTCGATGATTGAAACCCCCATACGCTGGGCTGCTTCCACTTGCTCCTTTTGGGGGTCAATGAAGAGGCTTACTGTAATACCCCCCGCTTCCAGCTCCCGCGCTGCGTCGTAAACTAGATCGTAGTTCCGCACACAATCCAGTCCTCCCTGCGTGGTGATCTCTCCTGGGAACTCGGGAACCAGGGTTACCGTGTCCGGTTTTACGTCCAACGCGATGCGTACCATCTCCTCAGTGGCTGCCATTTCGAGGTTCAAGCGAGTCTTGACTGTTTCACGTAGCAGTTCAACATCGCGATCCTGGATATGACGCCGGTCACTCCTCAAATGGACGGTTATTCCGTGAGCACCAGCAAATTCTGCGATGAGTGCAGCCGCTACAGGATCCGGTTCATTGGTCTTGCGCGCCTCTCGCAGCGTGGCGATATGGTCGATGTTCACTCCCAGCTTGGTCATCGTTGCAATTCTTCACTCCTACCGGTTTTTCCAAGTCATGGTGACGCCTGGTATCCTTGCTTCGATTGATGTTGACTCATCCCGGCTTCAGCCGCCCTCCCCCCAACGAGAGAGAGGACAGGGATTTCTGTCACCCATCCTGCAATCCTCGACAGCCGACTTCCTTAAAGTAGAAGGGCCGATTTCCTGGAGGACATCGATTACCAATCCTGTTCGCTGTCTTGATCTGCGTTTTCGTGCAACCGAAGTCCAAGTCCCACTTCGACTCCAGAATTCACCAACGCTAGCTATGTCAGCGGTACCTCCCGCACAAGTCATTCCAACGGATGCGCAGAAGATCCATAAACATCTTATAGGAATCACTCAGAAAGCGGACCGTCGTGCCTTCTACATGATTCCAGTGAACAGGGACTTCGAGCAGGCGCAGGCCGCGTTTCCTGGCAATGTAGAGAATCTCCGGATCAAAGCCAAAACCCATGATGGTCTGACGTTGAAACACGGGAACTGCGGCTTCGCGGCGAAAGGCTTTGAATCCACACTGCGTGTCCTTGAATGGAAGACCGATGAACGCCTGAACGAGCAAATTGAAGATGCGCCCAGAAGCTTCGCGGAACAGCGGCTGATGAACACCGATCAGCGAGCGATCCACAGCGCGCGATCCGAAAGTCATGTCGTACTCCCCTTTCAAAATGGGCTCGACCAGTTTGGTCATTTCATTGATCGGAGCGGACAGATCGGCATCCGTAAACAAGACCACCTCGCCACAGGCCTGGAAGACGCCGCTTCTTACACTGTACCCCTTTCCCTGGTTTCCTGGATTTTGGACCAGACGCAGGCAGCTCCACCGAGACCGCAATTCCTCGACCGTGGGCCCGGTTTCGTCGGAGGAGCCATCATTCACCACGATCACCTCGGCATTGCATCCGTTGCTCTCCAGATGCTCCCGAATGGTGCCGAGAGTTTGAGGAATACGCTTTGCTTCGTTGTAAGCCGGAATGACAACAGAGACTCTGGGACTCGCGCGCATAGCGACTGGTGAATATATTACAAGCTTTGACAGCCCTTCAAATCGTTTCTTATAATTCTTGTCCCCTTTCGGCGCTGGAATTCACGGCGTAAAGGCAAGAGAGAGCTAAACCTGATGACTAACGAAAGTCTAACAATTCGCGGAGCACGAGTTCACAACCTAAAAAATGTTAGCTGTGAAATTCCCCACAATAGCTTGACTGTGATCACTGGAGTCAGTGGCTCCGGCAAGTCCAGCCTGGCCTTCGACACGATTTATGCCGAAGGTCAGCGGCGCTACATTGAGTCGCTTTCAGCATACGCACGGCAGTTTCTGGAGCGGATTGAGAAGCCCGAAGTCGATGACATTGCGGGTATCGCTCCAGCTGTCGCCATCAAGCAAAAGAACTCGGTGCGAAATCCCCGTTCGACGGTTGGCACGGTTACCGAGATCTACGATTACCTCCGTCTGCTGTACGCGCGGGTGGGACGAACCTTTTGCTGGCAGTGCCAGCGAGAGGTCAAAAAGGATATTCTGGACGAAGTTGTCCAATTGTTGCTCTCCTTGCCAGAAGAGACCCGGATTTATGTGCTGTTTCCATTTTCCCATTATCGAAAGTTTTTGGAACTGAAAAGCCCTGCCCAGAAGGAAAAGCGAAAGCGGAAGAACCCTGAACAGGACATCCTCCAACAAGTCCTCCTCGACCTACGCAAGCAGGGCTTCAACCGGCTTTACCAGAACAGCCAGGTGGTCGAGCTGTCGAATCCCGACCTGCTCTTGAGTCTGGACTTTTCCAAGCCGCTCTTTCTCTTAGTGGATCGGCTTGTGGTAAGACCTGACATCCGCCAACGGCTGATGGATTCGGTGGAGACCTGTTATCGGGAGGGGGACGGCCGTGCCGTTGTCGAAGTGATCGGACTTCCGGAGTCAAGCGTGGCAGCCGAACCAGCCGGGCGTCCCACTGTCGTGCCTCTGTACAAGAAGATTCGCGAACAACTCCGTGTTGGAGACCAGTTCGCCTTCAGCGAGAAATTCGAGTGTCGGGAGTGTCAGATCCTTTACGAAGAGCCCGAACCGAGGTTATTTTCTTTCAACAATCCCTTCGGTGCCTGCCCGAAATGTCAGGGCTTCGGGAATACCATCGACTTCGATCTAAATCTCGTCGTTCCCGACAAGGAAAAAACCCTTCAGCAGGGTGCCATCGAGCCATGGACCAAACCCCGTTACCGTCAGCTGATGGCCGAATTCAGACGGTTCGCGAAGCTGAGGGGTATTCCTCTAGATGTTCCCTATCGTAGTCTTAGCGAAGAACACAAGGAGCGAATCCTTAGCGGCGACGAGAAGTTCATCGGGATCAAGCGTTTCTTTGATTATCTGGAAACCAAGAAGTACAAACTCTATATCCGAGTGTTTCTGAGCCGCTATCGGGGGTACAGGCAGTGTCCAGAATGTCAGGGCTTCCGGTTGCGACGCGAGGCTCGGGCGGTAAAGATCGCAGGCAAGGAAATCACTCAGATCACTTCGATGACGGTGGAACAGGCCTACCATTTCTTTCAAGACCTGAGCTTGTCACCCTTTGAGTTCTCGGTGGGTGAGAGAGTTCTGCAGGAAATCCGAACCCGTTTGAAATTCCTTTATAACGTCGGCCTTGAGTATTTGAGCCTCGATCGCCTTGCTTCAACGCTTTCGGGGGGAGAAGCGCAACGCATCCAACTCGCCACGTCGTTAGGCTCCTCTCTCGTAGGGGCGCTATACGTGCTGGACGAGCCTTCCATCGGCCTCCATCCGCGCGATAATTCACGACTTATCGAGATCTTGAAGAACTTGCGAGATATGGGGAATACGGTGCTGGTGGTCGAACATGAGCCGGAGATGATGAGAGCTGCAGACCGCATCATAGATCTGGGGCCTGGTGCTGGAGAACAGGGGGGACATATCGAGTTCTCTGGTTCTTACTTCGAGTTACTCTCTTCACCAACCTCTCTCACCGGAAAGTATCTGAAACAGGAACTGAAAATTCAGGTACCGAGAACGCGTCTCTCACCCAATGGTCAATGGCTAAAGGTCTACGGAGCGCGCGAGCACAACCTCAAGAAGGTGGACGTCGCGATTCCGCTAGGCATGATGACCTGCGTTACCGGGGTCTCGGGCTCAGGGAAGTCCACGCTGGTACGCGAAGTCATCTATGCCGCCCTAAAAGCCCGCCGTGGCGAGTCCTCGGAGAAAGAAAACTACGATCGGATCGAAGGAGCCGAATGGATTTCCGAGGTTGTCCTGGTGGATCAGTCACCCATTGGCAGAACGCCACGCTCCAACCCGGTCACCTACACAAAGGCTTTTGATGCCATCCGGGATTTGTTTGCTTCGACGCGGGAGGCAAGAGCTCATTCCTACAGCACAGGACATTTTTCGTTCAATATTCCGGGAGGCCGCTGTGAGACCTGTGAGGGAGACGGAACCGTAACGGTGGAAATGCAGTTCTTAGCCGATGTCGAGCTGGTGTGCGAAGAGTGCAAGGGCACGCGATTCAAACCAGGAATCCTGGGGATCCGGTATAAAGGCAAGAACATCTATGAAGTCTTGCAGATGACCGTGCGGGAAGCCATTTCCTTTTTCTCCGCCGTTCCACGCATCACCAACCGACTCAGGGTGCTCCAGGAAGTCGGACTGGGCTACCTGCGTCTGGGGCAGTCCGCAACCACGTTGTCTGGCGGCGAAGCCCAGCGAATCAAGCTGGCATCGTACCTGTCGCGCCACGTCCAGCAGCGGGTTCTCTACATTTTTGACGAGCCCACCACGGGACTCCATTTTGACGACATCCACAAATTGCTGGTCGCCTTTCGCAAGCTGCTCCAGATTGGAGCAAGCCTTCTCGTGATTGAACACAACTTGGACGTGATTAAGACCGCCGACTGGATCATTGACTTGGGCCCTGAAGGCGGGCACAAGGGGGGCACAATCGTTACGTATGGTCCGCCGGAGGAAGTCGCGAAAGTTCAAGAGAGTTACACGGGCCGGTATCTGCGGACTGTACTGTGCAGATGAAACTCTATTGGGTTGTGGCTCTACTAGCGACTTATCATCTTTGGTCTCCGCCTGGACTTTATGCCCAATCCCGGAGCAGAAGTTCGGTGGCCAAAGCCAAGACGAGGAGCACTGCCAGCTCGACTGGGCCAGCAAAGGAACGCCCGTCTCACTTCGAAAACGCCGAAAGGCTGTCCAAAGAAGGCAATTTTCTGGAGTCGATTCAGGAGTACAAACTCTCACTGGAAGATTACCCGGAGAATGAAGCCGCTCTCTTTGGAATGGCTTTGGCTCAGACCCAGGCGGGGTTGGTTCAGGAGGCGGAGCAGTCCTACCGAGCCGCCCTCAAGATCAATCCGAAGCTCTGGGAAGCTGAAACCAACCTGGGAATGCTCTTGCTGAAGCAGCAGCGATTTGAGGACGCTCTGCCTCATTTCAAACGGGCTCAAGAGCTAAATCCCCTGAGTTTTCACACTTCATTTTTCACCGCAAAGGTGCTGGAGTCCCTTGGGCGGTTGCCTGAGGCAACGGCCCAATACCAGCTAGCGCTACCTCTCGCGCAAGATGGAGCGGAGAAGCTCGAAGTTCACCTGTCGCTGGGACAGATCTACCTCAAAACGCGGTCTTGGGCAGAAGCCGAAAGACATCTGGCCGTTGCCAAGCAGTATCAGGGGGATAGTACGGCGCTGGATGTGGAGCTAGCTCAGCTCTACCTGCAAACCGGCGAGAACGACAAATGCGTTGCACTTCTTCAGCCCCTGGCCGAGCGCCTACCTGACAACGCTGAGATACAGGAGCTGCTGGGAAGGGCTTACGCGAAAACTGGCTCTTTGGACAAGGCATCCGGCGCACTCGAGCTGGCTCTTGCCCAGCAGCCGGATTCGAAAAGACGCCAGAGCATCTCGTTGCAGCTGGCCATAGCCTATCAGGAGCTCGGTAAGATCGAGAAGGCCATTCAGGTTCTGCAGCCGGTTGCAGGAACCTCCGCAGATTCCAAACTGCATTTCCACCTGGCCACGCTTCAGCTGCAGAGCCGAAATCTCGATGCCGCGCTACAGTCTTTCCTGCGGGCTCTCCAACTCGATCCCAACTGTGTTGACTGTCATAGCAACCTGGGATCGATCTTCATGCTGCAGCAGAAATACCCAGAGGCTGTTCAGGCTTTCACCCGATTCAAAATAGCGCGTCCCGAAATCGCCGGGACCTACTTTTATCTGGGAATCGCTTTCGATAAGCTGAACGATGTCGAGAACGCCTTCGCTCACTATCAGAAGTTTGTCGAGCTGGATCTGGGAAAAAGTGACAAGCAGGATTTTCAGGCAAGGGAACGGATGAAGGTGTTGGAAAAACGAATCAAAAAGCGGTAACTTGAAAGCGTTTGGTACAAATTCCCGGACGATGGGTTCGGTCTTTGCGCCAGGAACGAACAAGTGGTTCATGAGATCGCGACGTGGGTTAGCTATCCTTTTTCTCCAGGCATTCACGCTTCTGTTCTGTTGGGATGGTTTTGTCCGGAGCGATGATGAGAAACTGAAGAAAGAGTTGCTGCGGCAGCAGGAGAGACTCAACCGCGAAAACAGTCCTGTAGGAAAAGCCAAAGTCCTCGTCAAAATCTCCGATCTTCACCTTCAGGGTGCTGCACATGCTGTCAAGACAGGCTTCAGCGAGGCAGATCGTTTTCTTGTCCAATACACGGAATCGGTTAACCAAGCTCTAGGCGTTCTCAAGTCATCCGGTCGGAACGCCCAAAAAAATCCCGATGGGTTCAAACAGTTTGAGATATCCTTGCGCAAGCAGTTGCGATTGCTCGACGACCTGAAATCTCGGTACCCATACGATCAAGTGGAAACGATTGATCGGGCGATTCAGGCCGCCAAGTCGGCTCACGAAGATATGTTCGAGGAGATCTTCGGCGTCGAGAACACGAACCCGGGAAAAGAGAAAGAGAAGGAATCTGCGTCTCAGAAGGAAAAGAAATGAGTGCCAGTCCTCGATCGCTGAAGTTTGTTCTTGCGGCGGTGTTGGTGCTATTCAGGTTCAGCAGTCCGGCGTACTCGCAGAAGGAAGACTACCTCAGCGATGACGAAATCGAACAACTGCGCGAGGCACAAGACCCACCGGAGCGCATTAAGCTCTTAGTGGAACTGCTGGAAAGACGCCTGGACAACGCACGTTCATTGAAAGACCCAGATTCGGTTAAGGCGCAAGCCCCGGACGTCAAGACGAAAAAGAAGAAGGGCGGGGCCAACGAAAAGGAAGAGACTGCTGCCTCCGTGCCCCATAGGAAGGCCGAAACTCAACCTGCAAAATCGTTCGCGGATTGGATGGACGAATATCTTCAATGTCTCGAAGAGGTCAGTGCCAATTTGGAGAATTTCTCAAGCGTTCCTTTGGATCCCAAGGCCTATTTGAAGTCCCTGAACAAACTGGACGAATCTCTCCATCAAAACGCGCAGTGGATCGGACAGCTCGAAGCCAAGCTTGATCCATCCGAGAAGAAAGTCGTTGAGGAAATCAGCGAAGTGTTGCAGGAGCTGAGCGAGGACGTGAAGGCAGCAATCGAAAAGACCGAGGAACAGATCCACCTTTTGAAAGAAGCACAGAAGGCTCGGTCGTCACGAAGAGACAGATGAGTCAGCTCGCTCTGTTTGAGTATAGAGAAACGCTCAGTGTTGAACAGGCCCGGCAGATCTTCGCTGAGGCCGCAGACGCAATGCGCATCCAGTGTTTCCCTCAACCCATTCATGTCGAGTTCTACCCGTTTGTTGGTATCAATCACACGATCCGGTTCCGAAGCGGCCAGCTGTTCGTCCGGCTGAGCGATCTCTTCCAGCAGGCCCCGCCTGAAATTATCAGAGCTCTTTCGATTATTCTTCTGTCCAAGCTTTTCCGGCGCAGAATCCCTGCAGCAGTCAATTCTGCCTATCGGTCCTATGTCAACTCGTTGGAGATGAAGGAAAAGTCGCTGCTCGCGCGAAGTCAACGGGGACGCAAACTCCTCACTGCGCCAAAGGGCCGACACTACGACCTCTCACAGCTCTTCGATGAGCTTAACGAAGAATACTTCGGAGGAAAGATCCAAGGCGTCAACTTGGGGTGGAGTCTGAGGAAAAGTCGTCGGATCCTTGGCCATTTTGATCCCTCGCACGGTTCCATTACGGTGAGTCGGATCTTTGACCACCCCCAGGTGCCTCAGATGGTGGTTAGCTACATCCTCTTTCACGAAATGCTCCACGCAAAGTTTGCAACGTCCTCTAACTTTGATCTCAAGAACCGTCATTCCCACCAATTCAAGAACGAAGAGAGGAAATTCGCTGACTATGAAGCCGCTAACGCATGGTTAAAGCGCTATCTCTGACCTCACCAACAGGCAACACAAGTTTCATACCAATCTGTTGAAAACTGGCCAGGAAATCCGCAAAAAAATTGATGGTTCGCTAAACCCTTACTTTTCAAAAGCTAAACATAAATCAATTCTTTTCAATCAGTTGAAAACTGATCATTTTGAGTGCAATCTGCGCGAGGGCACGATTGACGGGCATTTGTAGAGGTTTTCAGCCGCTTTTCCACAAAGTTATCCACAGTTTTTGTGGATAACGGATGCGGCATCTAACTCCCTCCCGAGTGCTTCGGTCGACTTGCCTTCGCCGCATTATCTGCAGCGCTCTGAGTCTGCGTGCTTAGAGGCTCCTCCAAGTCGGCCTCGCCGAAAAGCTCGTGTCGAATACGGTCTCGTTCCCGATCCATCTGCTCAGGCGTCGCTCCAAGCTGCCGCAACATGAACTCGGTCATGGCTAACGCTACTTCTCCCTCTCCTGAAAAGACAACGTCCGCACCGGCACGGCGCATTGCTGCGGCCTCCCGCAAATGAACGGAACGGGCAAACACGCGGATTCTGGGATTGAGCTCACGCGCTAGCCGGATCATTTCCTGGCTGCCCGGCATTCCGGCAGTACTCAGAATGAGACTAATTGCCTGCTTGGCTCCAGCCTCGGCCAGTGTCTCCCGGCGAGACGCATCGCCATAGACGGCTCGTATCCCTTCAGCCCTCAACCGGCGGACGGTGTCGAGGTTGAGCTCGATAATGACAGGTTCGATCTCGCTCTCCAGGAGCAGCCTCGTCACCGTTCGGCCGACGGGACCGTAGCCTACCACAATTGCTCGGTGATGCTTCTTGTCGATGTCTGTCACCGAGGTGACGCTGTTCGAGATGCTCAAATTCGTTCGAGGAACTGGGAGTCGCGAGAACCAGAATCGTCGATTGAGCCAGGATTCCATGCCGCTAGCAGACCGGTAGAGAAGCGGGTTAAATGTGATAGAAAGAATAGCTGCCGTAACAAGAGCGTTATTAGCAGAGTCTGTCAAAAGCCCTAGGTCTCTACCCAGTGTGGCAAGGATAAACGAGAACTCTCCGATCTGCGCAAGAGACACTGCCACGGTTAGGCCTACACGCAAGGGATAGCCGAGCAACAGTACAATCGCGAGCGCGGCTACTGGTTTCCCCACAAGAATGATGGCCAGCGTGGCGGCTACAAGTTCGGGGGCTGCAAGCAAGTACGTCGGATCAAAAAGCATTCCCACCGAAACGAAGAACAGAACCGCGAATGCGTCCCGCATCGGCAGCGCTTCTGAAGCGGCGCGAAGACTGAAATCCGAGGTTCCTACGACCATCCCGGCGAGAAAAGCGCCGAGAGCCATTGAGATGCCAAACAACTTGGCTGAGCCGACAGCGATACCCAGCGCCAGTACCAGAATCGTCAATGTGAAGAGTTCTCGGGAACGGGTCGCGGCCACTTGAGCCAGAAGCCAGGGAATCATCCGACCTCCCACCAGGAGGGTGAAGACAACGAGAGCTCCCAGCTTCAACACCGCGAGCCCCAGCGAAAGGGCAAAACTTCCGCCACTTGCATAGCCCCCCTCTGAGATCACAGGCAGAAGCACCAGGACCAAGACGGTGAAGAGGTCTTCAACCACTAACCAACCCACTGCGATATGCCCGCTTGGCGTGTGCAGGTCGTTGTGATCCGCCAAGACGCGCAGGAGGACCACTGTGCTGGCTACTGAGATGGCCAAGCCGAAGACGAGGCCTGCCGACCAACTCCACCCCAAGGAGCGGCCAACCACACATCCGAGGGCCGTTGCCAAAAGAATTTGACAGATGGCTCCGGGAATCGCAACGCGACGAACCTCGAGCAGTTCCTTCAGGTGAAACTGAAGCCCGACGCCAAACATCAAGAGGATCACACCGACTTCGGCGAGCTGGTCGGCTAGATGCTTGTTCGCAACAAATCCAGGGGTGTTCGGACCGACGGCCAAACCCGCCAGGAGATAACCGACGATCGGTGACAGCCCCAAGCGATGAGTGCAAAAGCCCAGGACGAGCGCAGCCGCCAAGCCACCCGTGAGTGTGAGGATTAGATCTAAGTTATGCATGACACCCCTAACGGCTGAGCCATGGTTCGAAGGGACCGTGCCAGGATACGATTGGCACGATCCATTTGATGTGTCCATGACAGAAGGGCGATCCGGGTCAGCCCTGCAACGCCATTTCTCCTGTACCGTCTCTCCAGACTCCAAAAACAAATCTGTGGGGCCGCGCCATGAGAAACGATGAGAGAAACACCGAGGAAGTGAGAGCTTGGTACGCCCTTGGATGACCTTCTCGAAGGTCGCTGGGAAAGAGTGCCCGAGGCGACGCGGTTACCTTTCAGAGCGGCGAACCCGTCACACTTCGATCCTGAATTCCTTCAGCCGATCGACCACCGATTGAGGTGCCTCTACTTCGACATAGACTTGATCGTCGACGTAGGTCCGCTCGATGAGCCGACAGCAGGAATACAGTTTGGAGAGCAAGTTTCCATTCTTCTGACTGAAAAGGAACTTGGCTTTGATGAGAGGATCTCCGGAGAGGCATTCGTCGATCCTGGCTAGAAGCGGGTCGATCCCATCTCTCTGTGTGGCTGAGATACTGACCGGCTTGGAGGACTCCGAGGAAAACCGCGGCGCAGTGACGACCAAATCGATCTTGTTGTGTACCTCCAAAACCGGTTTCGAAGAGATCTTTAGCTCTTCCAGGATCCGGAGAACGGCTTCACGCTGCTGGCGACAGTGCGGGCTGGAGATGTCGATGACATGAAGCAGTAGGTCGGCTTGGCCAATTTCTTCAAGCGTTGCACGGAAAGCGGAGATCAGTGTCGGGGGCAGCTTGTGAATGAATCCGACCGTGTCAGATAGAATGACTTCGCGGCGGGATGGCAATTTGATCCGGCGCAAAAGTGGGTCGAGCGTTGCAAACAGTTGGTCGGAAGCGAACGTTCCCGCATGTGTTAGGGCATTGAACAGCGTGGATTTGCCCGCGTTCGTGTAGCCCACCAGGGAAACAGTCGGCACTGGAATGGAGCTTCGAAACGTCCGATGCAGACCGCGATGGGAACGAACCCTTTCCAACTCTTCTTTGAGCTTGTGAATTCGTCTGTAAATTCTTCTCTGGTCCGTCTCGAGCTTGGTTTCGCCAGGACCTCTGGTACCGATGCCACCACCGAGCCTGGAGAGCTCCACTCCTCGGCCAGCCAGGCGTGGCAACAGGTAACTTAGCTGAGCCAGTTCCACCTGAAGCTTTCCCTCTCGTGTTCGAGCCCGACGGGCAAAGATATCCAGAATGAGCTGCGTCCTGTCGATAACGCGGCAGCCAATTTTTCTTTCGATGTTGCGTTGCTGGGCGGGAGAAAGATTCTCATCGAAAACCACCAAGTTGGCATTGTGCTCATGCAGACGCTCCTCAAGCTCCTGGAGTTTTCCCGAGCCAATCAGATAAGCGGGATCAAAGTGTTCCCGTTCCTGAATCATTCGGCTGACGACCTGTCCGCCGGCAGAAGCCGCCAGCGAAGCGAGTTCGTCCAGCGATTCATCTAAACTCAGCGCATCCTGTCCAGGAGCAAGAGCCTTAGGCGAGGTCTTGAGGGCACATCCAACCAACAGGACCTTTTCCCTATGGGTATCGGTTAGATCCATTTTAACTTGCGGACTCTGGTGCGGCACTGGCGGGGGCGTGAGCGGCGGCGCTGAACGACTTTCCGGCCGCCACCGTCGAGATGGCATGCTTGAAAATCAACTGATCCTGGCTATTGGACTCCAGAATGACCGAATACTTGTCAAAGCTCTTAATCCTTCCCGTCAGTTTCACGCCACTCATTAAGTAAATCGTAGTCACCGTCTTTTCTTTACGGGCGTTGTTCAGAAAAACGTCTTGAATGTTCTGCACTTGCTTTTCCATCTTCTCTTCTCCAAGGTAACGGTAGACACCATAAGAAAACCGACCTCGGTATTGTAATGGTGGCGCGGTTTGTTTCGCACGCAAAATTTCGAGGCAGCAAACGCAAGTGCGTGCTCTCGTGTCAAACTCCACCACAGTCGGCGGGACCTCCGGGCCGCAGCGGCAGTCCGCCGCCTGTCCAAGAATCTCCAAGAAACCTCTGAACACACGCCTTCACCGCTGATTGAGTTTCAGCCTGCGAACCAAAACCGTCAAACCAAAGCAGGTTCTTCTCCCGACGAAACCATGTCAATTGCCGTTTGGCGTAACGTCGCGTTTCGAGCTGAGTGGACGAAATAGCTTCCGCCAGAGTCAGCTCTCCCTTCAGATAGCGAACAGTCTGGGCGTAACCCAGCGATTGAAGCGGCTTGTGCTGTTCATTGAACCCTCGATCCAGTAGAGACTCGACCTCGGTCAACAACCCATTCGTAAACATCGCCTCGACGCGACGATCGATGCGCTGATAGAGGAGGTCTCGCCGCGGGTTGAGCCCGATTTTGAGAATGTCAAATCCCCGCAAAGGGTCTCGGCTGTTCAGCCAATGCTGGGACAGTGGTTTGGCAGTGAGAAAGTAAACCTCAAGGGCCCGCAGGGTCTTGGGCTTGTCGTTGGCACCAATTCGTTTCGCCGAAGCTGGGTCGACTCGATTCAAGAGGCGGTGCAAATGGCCGGGGCCTTTGCGCGCTGCCAAAGTATTCAGCCGCGATCTCAACGACTCCGATCGCTTTGGCCCTTCGAACAGCCCTTCGAGTAGCGCCCTCAGATAAAGCCCCGTTCCGCCGACCACGATGGGCGCCTTGCGCCTGGCTTGAATCTCCTTCAAGACAGGTCGCCCCAAATTTAGAAAGTCGCCCGCTGTGAACAATTCGTCAGGATTTACAATGTCCAACAGGTGGTGCCGAACTCCCTGCCGCTCCCGCTTCGATAGCTTTGCCGTTCCGATATCCAAATACCTGTAGACCTGGACGGAGTCACAGTTAACTACCTCTCCGACAAATGTTCGGGCCAGTTCCAAAGCCAGAGCGGATTTGCCGCTTCCGGTAGGTCCGACTACAACCAGCAAAGGGGCATTCATCGAGACAAAGACAGATAGCGCAAAAGCAAATAGAGCAGCAAAGCGGTTGCCAGCAGGCAAACTCCGAATTGTTGGACACGAGAGAACTTCACGCGATCAGTCCAATCGAAGATGGGTTCGTCAGCCTCTGACAGTGACACACAAATCCGTGTCCTGGAAGGAAAGTCTAGCACAACGCTTGAAGCTCATGTGGTGGGCGACGGCAGTTGACCGCGTTCTCCCTCACGATGATTTCAGGACATCGAGATGATCGCGGTAACGCAGACGGACCTCGATGAATTCGCTGTGGCGGAGCTTAAGTTCTCGAGCAATCTGCCGGAGTGCACTATCCTCTTGAGCAGAAATGGAACGATTGACCGCCGAAACGGCGAAGAGGCAGTTCAACAAGGCGAGCTTCTGTTCTTTGGTTGCGGTGCGATTGAATGCACGCGTCACGACATAATCTTCGATCCCGCCAAAAAGCAGGCTTTGTGTCTTGGCTATCTGCACTACAATAATAGCCTGCTCTTCAGGAAGATGGCCCTGTTCGGCAACGATTCGCTCCATGAGCCGCGTCTCTTCGGTGCTGATTTCCTGATCGGAACGCGCAACCCGGCTTAGAATATAAGCAAACGCAGCAATGAAACGGGCGCGCTCGAGCTCCATTTCGTCCAAAGCTGCAATGATCCTGCGAACACTTTCGGTCTCATCGGTCGAGGACAAACGACTTTCGTCTTGAACGTCTACCCTAAACAGTTTCCAGATCGACATGGGTGCCGCCTTTGGACCTGCTTGACAGTCTAAACGATCTGAGAGGCGAGCGTTAATCCTAATGGACACAGACAGCGTGGAGGACAAGTCTTTGCGAACGATCGAAGCTGTTCGCAGGTTTAACGAGGCCTTCAATCGCCATGATGTCGATGCCATCACGAATGCGATGACAGCCGATTGCGTCTTCGAAAACACTAACCCCACGCCTAATGGCGCTCGTTATCAGGGCCAGCACGCCGTCAGGGCATTCTGGGAGAAATTCTTTCTTAGTTCTCCGGACGCCCTCTTTGAGACCGAGGAGATGTTTGCCGCCGGGGACCGTTGCGTTGTTCTTTGGGTTTATCGAAAGATGAGCGATGGTCAGCCCTGGCACCTTCGCGGTGTAGACGTCTTTCGTGTTCGGGATGGCAAGGTGGCCGAGAAGCTGGCTTATGTCAAAGGGTAAAGTACTGCTGAAGGCGGTAGTGGGTCGGAATTGCTGAATGGTTCATTCAGCTCCTCGCCGCAACTGAATGCGTTGGCGGCTCCAATTATCCAAGTCGTCGGTGTCCTCGACATTGAATTTCTGGAGAGGAATCAGGTCTCCGCAAGCCAGACTTAGGCTCACAAACTTGCCGCTCGTTGCGACTGAGATCACGGT
>Ga0075421_100002837_pt1 | contig 20724 bp, 9 predicted proteins | sample SoiMetdeltSBSDD5_FD_75292 | JGI IMG/M metagenome (GOLD analysis project Ga0075421, IMG submission 75292) | Bulk soil microbial communities from a Populus tree surrounding site in Tennessee, USA - Soil MetaG P. deltoides SBSDD5 | ecosystem: Environmental > Terrestrial > Soil > Tree plantation... | reverse complement strand
AGCCCGCGGGCATGATCCCGACCACCGTGTGGATCTCGCCGTTGAGCGTCACCGGCCGCCCGACAAGATTCGGGTCCGCGCCGAAGCGCCGCCGCCAGAGCCCGTCGTTGAGCACGGCCACGCGCTCGCCGCCCGGCGCGTCCTCCTCGGGCGTAAAGCCGCGCCCGGCGATTGGGTTAACCCCGACCACGCGGAAGAAATCGGTCGAGACTCTGAGGCCGGGGACGAACTCAGGCTCGCCCCCGCCCGCGAGGTTGACTCCCGAGCCGACCCCCTGGGTCGCGGCCAGACCGTCAAAAGACTGGCTCTGCCCGCGCCAGAAGACGAACTTGGATTCGCTCACGCCCTGAAAGGTAGCGCCCGGCCGGTCCGGCCAGAGCGCCATGACGCGCTCCGGCTCCGGGTAGTCCAGCGGTCGGAGCAGCACCGCGTTGACGACCGTGAAGATCGCCGTCGTCGCCCCCGTCCCGAGCGCCAGCGCGACGACCGCCACCGCCGTCACCCCGGGCCGCTTGACCATCATGCGCAGACCGTACCTCAAGTCTTGCCACATAAGCATCTCACCTGTTCAATCTTCGATTTGAAATTACATCGAACGCTATTGCTGCCGCAGCGCGACCAGCGGATCCACTCTCGCCGCCCGCCGCGCCGGCAGGTAACAGGCCGCCAGCGCGACCAGCGTCAGGAGCAACGCGACGAGGGCGAAGGTCAGCGGGTCGGTCGCGCTCACCCCATACAATAGTTCCTGCATCCACCGGGTCAACGCCAGCGAGCCGGCCACGCCCAGCGCCACGCCGAGCAGCGCCGGCGTCATTCCCTGCCTGATGACGAGCCCGAGGACGTCGCGCTCTTGCGCCCCCAACGCCACCCGGATGCCAATTTCGTGGGTCCGCTGCGCGACGGAATAATTGACGACGCCGAACACCCCGACCACCGCCAGGAGCAAGGCTGCCGCGCCCAGGCTGCCGAGCAGCAGCAGGTTGAACCGTTGCCGTCCGACCGAGTCCGTCACTATCTGCTCCATCGTCGCGAGGCCCAGCGGTAAATCTTGATCGAGCGCCCTGACCCGCTCGCGCACGGCGGCAGCCAGGCGCAATGGATCGCCGGACGTCCTCACCGTCAGCCGCATCGAGGCCTGCGGCTCTTGCAGGTGTAAGAGATACATTTCCGGGTTTGGCCGTGCGGCCAGCGTCGTATGCCTCACGTCTCCGACCACCCCGATGACTGTCAGCCAGGGACTGTACACCGCCTTGATCCGACGGCCGATGGGGTCTTCGCCCGGCCAGAGTTGCCGCGCCAGCGTTTCGTTGACGATCACAACCGGCATTGGTTGTGACTCACTGAAGCGCGGCGGGTCGGGTTGTTTCTCGTACCAGCGGATGAGCGGCAGCGCGTTCCGGGCGTCGGCCCCGGTAAAGAAGCGGCCCCGTCGCAGCGGGACGCTGAGCGACCGGAAGTAGTCGGGGCTGACGATGCGGTAGGCGGCGTAAGGTTCTTGCCCCGGCGGCGGCGCGGGGCGCCCCTCGACGGTGTAGGGCAGCCAGCTGTCGCCCCCGGCCAGCGGGAGTTGAGACGTGGCGCCCACCGCGTCCACACCCGGCAACTCTCTCAGCCGCTCCATCACCTGGTCGTAGAATCTCGCCTGCTTCTGCTCTTTCGGGTAGCGCTGCCCGGGGAGCGAAAGATTGACCGTCAAGACATGGTCCGGGTTGAAGCCCGGATCGACGCTCATCAGGCGCGCGAAGCTCCTGGCTAACAACCCGGCGCCCACCAGCAGGACCAGCGCCAGCGCCACCTCGAGCATGACGAGCAGATTTCCCACCCGCCGCCGGCTCAGGCCGGCCGACGATCTGGCTGCCTCATTGAGCCACTCGTTCAGATCCGGGCGGGAGCCGCGCCAGGCCGGTGCCAGGCCGGTGATGATTCCGGTCAGCAGGGCCGAGCCGGCGGTCGCGGCCAGCGTCAAGCTATCCAGCCTGACCTTCTCCAGCCGGGGGATATTCTTGAGGCCGAAGGCGGGGAGCAGGTCAATGGCCCAGAACGCGAAGAGAAGACCCACGCCCCCGCCGAGCGCGGCCAGCAGCAAGCTCTCGGTCAGCGACTGGCGGATCAACCGGGGCCGCGAGGCGCCGAGAGCAGTCCTCACCGCCATTTCCTTCTGTCGGGTGGCGGCGCGGGTGAGTAACAAGTTAGCGACGTTAGCGCAGGCGATCAGCAGGACGCAGCCGACCGCGCCACACAAGATCAGCAGCGCCCGGCGGATATTCCCGACGACCTCCTCGTGAAGCGGGACGACCTGCACCCCGTGCCCGACGTTGAAGCTCGGGAATTGTCGCTCGAGCTGACGTGCGATGCCGGCCACGTCTGCCTGCGCCTGCTCCGGGGTGACGCCGGACTTGAGACGGGCGACCACCACGTGATTGTGCGCTCCCATCCTTTCATGGGCGCGCGGGAGGTCGATCGGCGTCCACAGGTCGGGCTCCGACTCCAATGCCGGCATGACGCCGACCACCGTATAGCTCTGGTCGCTCAAGGTGATCGCCCGGCCGACGATCTCCGGGTCGCCGCCGAAGCGCCGCCTCCAGAGCCCCTGGCTGAGCACTACCACGCGGCCCCCGCCCGCCTGATCCTCCTGCGGCAGGAAAGCGCGACCGAGCGCCGGCGGGACACCGAGCACCGAAAAATAATCGGCCGAGACGTTCAAGGCGTCAACCGTCTCCGGCTCTCCGGCGCCCGACAAGTTGTAGCCGCCGCCGACGTAGATGGCGGCCCGCTCAAAGACGCGATTCTGCTCCCGCCAGGACATGAACTCGTGCGCGGAGATCGGGATGTTGGCGTCGCCGGAGGAGGCGCGCCGCTCCCACACCAGCACCAGCCGGTCCGGGTCTTTGAAGGGCAACGGACGGAGCAGCACCGCGCTGATCAGACTGAAGATGGCCGTGTTCGCCCCGACCCCGAGCGCCAGCGTGACCACTGCCGCGAGCGCAAACCCCGGGCTCTTGACCAGCATCCGCGCGCCGTAGCGCAAGTCTTGCCACATAAGCCCTCCGGGGGCAGTCAGCTCTCAGCTAAACCAGGAGAGCCCCTCTGGCTGAGAGCTGAAAGCTGGCCGCCGACTGCTATTCGTAGCGTAAGGCAATCAGCGGGTCCACTTTCGTCGCCCTCAGCGCCGGCATGTAGCAGGCCAGCAACGCGACCCCGGTCAACAGCACCGCGATGACACCGAACGTCAAGGGGTCAGTCGCGCTCACCTCGAAGAGCATCGCCTTCATCCAGCGCGTCAACACGAAAGCGCCGGCCAACCCGATCGCCACGCCGATCAGTGTCAGCGTCATCCCCTGCCCGATCACCATTCTCAACACATCGTTCGCCCGCGCCCCGAGCGCCATGCGGACGCCGATCTCGTGCCTCCGCTGCGTCACGCCGTAAGCCATGACGCCGTAAATCCCCGCCACCGCCAGCAGCAGCGCGAGGCCGGCAAACCCTAAGAACAAGACCGTGTTAAAGCGCGGCTGGGCGATCGATTCATAAACGAGTTGCTCGAGCGCCCGGAACTCGGTGACCGGCTGCGCGCCGTCAACGCTGAGCGCGGCCCGGCGGACTGAGGCGGCGACCACCGCCGGTTCGGCCGCCGTGCGCACCACCATGGACATGGCCGCGGGCGCGGTCTGCAAGTAGGTCGTGTAGATGTCGGGCGTCGGCTCCGCGTCCAGCCGTTGCGTGCGCGTATTCGCCGCCACCCCGATGATCTCGAACCACACCGGCCGGCCGTCGTTCGTGCCACCGAAACTGATGCGCCGGCCGATCGGATTCTCGCCGGCGAAGCCGCGCCCGGCCAAGGCCTGATTGATGATCGCGACGTTGGGCCGGCCTTCGATGTCGCCCGCCGCGAAATCCCGCCCCCGCAATAAGGGGATCCCGAGGGCGCGAAAATAATCGGGGCTGGCAATGCGGAAGTTGGCCGCATGCCATTGCGATGCGGGGCGCGCCGGCTCCCCTTCGATGAAGAAACCCGTGACGGCGCCGGGGGCGAGCGGCAGCGTATTGATCGCGCCGACCGTCTCCACGCCCGGCACGGCGGAGAGGTTGGCGATCACCCGCTCGAAATAAGCGGCGAACTGCGGGTCGTCGCGATACCGGTCGCCCGAAGGCGCCAGGCGCAGCGTCAGGACCTGTTGCGGATCGAAGCCGGGGCTCACGCGTTGCAGTTGCACGAGGCTGCGGAAGAGTAACCCCGCGCCGACGAGCAGGACCAGGGATAACGCGACCTCCGCGACGACCAGCGAGTTGCGCAGGCGGCTGCGGCGCACGCCCCCCATGACGCCGCGCCCCTCCTCCTTGAGCGATTCGGAGAGCGCCAGATTCGAGACTTGCCAGGCCGGGGCCAGGCCGAAGGCGATCCCGGTGACTACGGAAATCCCCAGCGTGAAGCCCAGCGCCTGCCCGTCCAGGCCGATCTCCCGCAGGCGGGGGATGTCGCCGGGCGAGAGCGCGATCAGCCCTTCGAGCCCCCACCACGCGAAGAGCAGGCCGAGCCCCCCGCCGCACGCCGCCAGCAAAACGCTTTCGGTCAGGAGTTGTCGCATGAGGCGCCGGCGACCGGCGCCGAGCGCCGCCCGGACGGCCAGTTCTTTCTGCCGCCCGGCGGCGCGCACCAACATGAGATTGGCGACGTTCGCGCAGGCGATCAGCAGGACACACCCGACGGCGCCGAGCAGGAGCCACAGGACCGGCCGGATGTCGCCGACGAGGTGCGTGTGCAAAGAGACCACGCGGTTGAACCGGTTGCTGTTCGTCTCCGGGTACTGCTGCCGCAAGCGCGCCGTCAGGGTCTCCATTTCGGCGTGCGCCTGCGCCACGCCGACGCCCGGCTTGAGGCGCGCGATGACGCTCAGGTAGCCCAGTCCGCGCGTCTCGGCCACGTTCATCTCGTTGTTCAGTTCCGGCGCCAGCCGCAGCGGCGGGACCCAGGCTTCCCGCTCGCGCGGGTAGTCCATGCCCGGCGGCGCGATGCCGATGACCGTATAACTCTGCCCGTTGAGGGCCACCGTCCCGCCGACGATCTCCGGGTCTTCGCCGAAGCGCCGCCGCCAGAGGCCATGCCCGAGGACGATGACGGGCGCGTGTCCGGCCGCTTCGTCCGCGGGTTGAAACAATCGCCCCCTCACGGGCCGCACGCCCAAGACATCAAAGAAGGCGGCGGAGGCCACGGCGAGGCGAATGCGCTCCGGCTCGCCGCCCTCACCCGTGAGATTGGCTTCGCGCTCGTGAATGGCCGCGATCTGCTCGAAGACCGTGCTTTGCGCCCGCCAGTCGAGGAAGTTCGCCGGCGTCGCCTGCCGCCGCTTCCCGTCCGGCCCCAATTCCTGAATGGCGACCATCCGCTCCGCTTCCGGGAACGGCAGCGGGCGGAGCAGGACGGCATGGACGACACTGAAGATCGCGGTGTTCGCGCCAATGCCGAGCGCCAGCGTGAGCACCGCAATCGACGTGAAGCCCGGCTGTTTCAGTAACGTGCGCGCGCCGTAGCGCAAATCTTGCAGTAAGCCGTGCATCGCGGTTCCTCCCTTTCCCGTTTCACTCGGTGCGCAGCGCGACCAGCGGGTCGACCTTCGTCGCCCGCCGCGCCGGAAGCCAGCAGGCGAGAAAGGCTACCACGGTTAACAGCAACGCAATCACGATGTAGGTCAACGGATCGGTCGCATTCACTGTGAACAAGAGGCTCTTCATCAATCGGGTCAGCGCCAAAGCTGCGGCTAATCCACTCAGGACTCCGATCAACGCCAACTTCATCCCCTGACCCACGACTAGCTTCCACACATCGCGGCTTTGTGCTCCCAGGGCGATCCGGATTCCGATCTCCTGAGTTCGTTGTGTGATAGCGTTCGAGATAACACCATAGAGACCAATGGCGGCCAGCAGTAGCGCCACTGCGGCAAAACTGCCTAACAGCCCCAAATTCAGAGTCTCCGGCGCGAGTGATCTGCGACGCAGTTCATCCAGCCTCTGAACGTCATAGACCGGCTGCCCCGGATCCATCGCGAACACCTGCTGAAAGGCTGCGGCTGCTAACTTCTCCGGCTCAAAGGCGGTCTTGATCAAAACTGTCCTGCCAGTCCCCGCCGCTTGGAGTGCGGAGAAGTAAGCCTGCACAAAACCGCCTTGTTCGTTGAGGCGTGTCAACTTCACTCGCGCCACCACTCCCACCACTGTCATCTGCGGCTGCCGATCCCGTGTTAACCCACAGCATCTGACCTGTTTTCCGATCGGGTCTTCGTTCGGCCAATACCGGCGAGCGAACTCTTCGTCCACGATGATGACATTGAGACCGGCTGCCCAACGTTCTGCATCGCTCAGGCTGCTGAGGTCATGGCGACGCAGATGCTCACGATTGTCCTGTTCGGTGAAATATCGCCCGCGCAGTAGCGGAATACCCATGGTGCGAAAATAGTCGGGACTGGCCGCAGTCAAATCCATTGAGGGGCGCTCATTTGGCGGACGCGGTGGCTGACCTTCAATCTCAAACACCGGTTGCCAGCCATTAGATCTGAGCGGAACCTGTGACGCGAATCCTACCTCTTGCGCCCCCGGCAATGCCTTCAGTTTCTCCTGCAATCTCTGGAAGAAGGCGATCTGCTGATCTTCCTTGTCATACTTTTGTGGCGAAAGATCGAGCCGAAAGCTCAACACGCGCTCCGTAGAGAAACCAGCGTTGACCTGTTGCAAACGATGAAAACTGCGCAACAGCAACCCCGTGCCGACCAGCAACACTAGAGTCAGCGCGATTTCCACTACCACCAGCCACTGGCGCAGTAACGCTCGCCCGCCTGCGGCGCTGCGTGCCGTCTCCTTGAGTGCGCCCTGTACCTCGAGATGGCTCGACTGCCATGCGGGAGCCAAACCGAAAACGACGCCGGTCAAGACCGCGATCACAACTGTGAAAGCCAGCACGTTGGTATCGAGACCGACCTCTGTGGCCCGCGGAATGGCATCTCGGCCCATCACCAGAATCAGCGGCACTCCCCATTGCGCCAGCAAGAGGCCGAGCCCTCCTCCCGCCGCCGCCATCAAGGCGCTCTCGGCAAGTAGCTGCCGCGTAATCCGCCAGGCGGTAGCTCCCAGGGCGACGCGCACGGCCATCTCCCGTTGTCGCGCCGCGGCGCGCGCCAGGAGCAAATTGGCCACGTTCGCGCAGGCGATCAACAACACCAATCCTACCGCGCCGAGCAGCGTCCAGAGTGCCGATCGCGAATGGCTGACGTAATTGTCGAGTAACGATTCGATCCAAACGCGGTGGTGTCTGTTCGTGTCGGGATACTGTTGTTCCAGCCGAATGGCGATGGCATCCATCTCGGCGCGGGCTCGTTCCAGAGTCACACCGGGCTTGAGACGCGCAACACCACTTAACCCTGGATAATTGCCGCGGTTCTGCCAACTTGGGTGGCTGGAAAGTGGCCCCAGCGGCGTCCAGATGGCCACTCGGCTCGGGAATATGAAGCCCGATGGCATGACGCCAATCACGGTGTAAGCGCGCCCGCTGAGTGTGATCGATTGATTGATGATTCCGGGATCGCTTCCGAACCGGTCTCGCCACAACTCATGGCTCAGCACGACGAGCGGCGGCGCGCCGGGCTTGTCCTCTTCGTTGTTGAAGAAGCGTCCGACAGCGGCTTGCACCCGCAGTGCCGCGAAGGCATCAGCCGAAATATTCACTGCAGTGAGCTGCAGCGGTTCACCTCGACTAGTCAGGTTATAGCTGCCCCAGTTGAAGACACCGACATGCTCAAAGACTGTCTGCTGCGCCCGCCAGTCAATGAAATTAGGGTATGAGATTGACATCGTTGGGTATTTCGGTGAGCGCTCGCTCACCGACACCAATCGCTCCGATTCTGGATAAGGCAGTGGGCGCAACAGCACCGCATTGACGACGCTGAAGATAGCAGTGTTCGCGCCGACGCCGAGCGCGATCGTGATCACGGCAATGAGCGTGAAGCCGGGTTGCTTCAACAACATGCGTGCGCCGTAGCGCAGGTCTTGCAGTAAGCTGTCCACTGCCATTCCTTTCTTTCGCGCTTCACTCAGCGCGCAGAGCGATCATCGGATCCACCTGCGTCGCCCGCCGCGCCGGTATCCAGCAAGCCAGCAACGCCACACCCGCAAGCAGCATAGCAACGGCCACGAATGTCAACGGATCAGTTGCGCTGACACCGAACAACAGACTCCGGAGCAATCTTGTCGAGGCCAGGGCGGCTCCCAGGCCGATGACCACGCCCGCGCAGATTAACGCCAGGCCTTGCCCGACGACGAGCCGCAAGACGTCCGTTGTTTGCGCGCCCAGCGCCATCCGGATGCCAATCTCTTTCGTGCGCTGGCTGACGGCGTAGGCCATGACGCCATACAACCCCATCGTCGCCAACACCAGGGCGAGGAGGGCAAATGTCATCGCCATCTCCGCGGCCAGGCGCGGCCCCCAGAGCGTGAAACGCAAGTGCTCCGCCCCGACGTTGAGGTTGAAGATTGGCACGCGCGGGTCAAGTTGCTGCGCCGCGCGCCGCACGTCCGCGACGATAGAGTCCCCTTGACCGGCGGAGGGCGCGCGCACGAGGAGCATCAATTGCGACTGGTATTCGCTCTGCAACACGGGCACGAACAGAAAGGGGCGAGGCGCTTCGACCAGATTGCGATAGCGTCCGTCCCGAGCGATGCCGACGACTTCCATCAATGCGCCCTCGCGGGCAGCCCGAAAGCGTTTGCCGAGCGCGTTTTGTGCGCTGCCGAAGAGGCGCCTCGCCGCTTCCTCATTAATAATTGCTACCGCCGGCGCGTCCTCGCGGTCATGGACGGTGAAATCGCGCCCGAGCACGAGCGGCGTGCCCACGGTCTCCAGATACCTTGTGCCGACGGCGCTGAAGAGAATCTCCATCCCCTGATTGGGCGGTGGCGGCGCTTCGCCTTCTTTGATGACTGGCGAGGTGCTCATCCAATCGTCGCCCAGAGGTAGCGTACCGGCGAGCGACGCCGCACGCACGCCGGGCAGGGCTTCGACGCGCCGCACGAGTTCCGCGTAAAACTTTTTGCCCTTGGTCGCGTCGTACCCAAGTAGCCCCGGATCAAGCCGCAACGAAAGCAGGCCCTCAGTCTGAAAGCCCGGGTCGGACGTTTGCGCCGCGTACAAACTCTTGACGAACAAGCCGCCGCAGACGAGCACCACCACCGAAATGGTCAGCTGGGCAACGACCAACAGGTTGCGCAGACTCCAGCGACGCATGCCATGACCGCCGCCGCCGGACTCGCTTTTGAGCACCGACACTAGATTGGTACGCGCGGCCTGCCAGGCTGGAGCAAGTCCGAAAACCAGGCCTGTCGCCAGCGAAATCGCCAAGGCCCACACCAGCACGCGCAGGTCGGGGCTAAAATCAATCTCCACTCGATACGGCATCACGTCCGGCACAGAAGCGCCGATCAGATCAGCACCCCAAAACGCCAGCAACAAGCCGCATCCGCCGCCGAGCAAAGCCAGCAACAGGCTTTCCGTCAGCAATTGCCGCGCAATCCGCCAACTGCCAGCCCCCACTGCCAGGCGAATCCCCATTTCGCGCTGGCGCGCTGCGGCGCGCGCCAGTAACAGATTGGCCACATTCGCGCAGGCGACCAGCAAGACCAGCGCGGAGACGGCCAGCGCCAGCGCCGCGATCAGTTTGAGAAAGCCGTAGAGTTCGTCGTACCGGCCTTCAATCTCCGGCACGACATTGACCTTTTTATTCTTGCTCGCATCGGGATACCGCCGGGCCAGACTCTCCGTGATCAGGTTCAGGTCGGCTTCGGCCTGCTGCACGGTGACGCCCGGTTTCAAACGACCCAAGACACTCAGGTGATTCCAACCACGGGCGGTTCTCCACCCATCTTGACCCTCGAGCTGCGTCCGCATCATCATCGGCGCCCAGAAATCGAAACCCAGCGCAAACTTCATCCCTTTGAACGAGGGCGGCGCAATGCCGATGACCGTGAACGGATGGCCGTTCAAGGAAATGCTGCGCCCCACCAGCTCGCGATCCCCATGGAAACGCCGTTGCCAGAAACTGTGACTCAAGACCACGACCGGATGCGCGCCCGGCGTGACATCCTCCGCTGGCAGAAAAGTGCGCCCCAGCGCAACGCGCACACCCAGCACATCGAAGTAATTGCCGCTCACGATCTCGCCCCAGATGACGTCCGCTTGCTGCTTCTCGCCTTCGCGCCCGGCGACATCAGCGGCAAATGCCACCGAAGCCATTTTGTACGCCGCCACCCCGGAGAAAACACGGTTCTGCTCACGGAAATCAACATAGTCAGGATACGAGACGTGATCCCAGACACGCGCTTGCTGCTTGCCGCCGACAAATGCCATGGCCAACTCGTCCGGCCTTTCCACGGGCAGCGGGCGAAACAGAAACGTATTCGCGCTGCTGAAGATGGTCGTGTTGACACCAATGCCCAACGCCAGCGTAGCCACCGCAATCAAGGTGAAGCCGGGTTGCCTCAGCAGCATGCGCGCGCCGTAGCGCAGGTCCTGGAGTAGGGTGTGCATCGATCCTCCTCAAGCGGTCAGCTTTCAGCTCTCAGCCAAACCAAGAGCCTCCCTCTGGCTGACCGCTGAATGCTGATCGCTGATCGCTATTCGTGGCGCAAGGCCACCAGCGGGTCCACCTTCGTCGCCCGCCGCGCCGGTACCCAGCAGGCCAGCAGCGCCACGCCCGTAAGCAACACCGCAATCACGGCAAACGTCAGCGGGTCAGTCGCGCTCACGCCGAAAAGGAGGTTGTGCATCAACCGCGTCAGCGCCAGCGATGCCAGCAGACCGCACCCCACGCCGGCCAGAGTCAGCTTCAGTCCTTGTCCCACGACTAGCCCCAGGACATCGCGCGCCTGCGCGCCCAACGCCAGGCGGATGCCGATTTCGTGTGTGCGCTGGGCGACCGCAGACGAGATGACTCCGTAGATGCCGACGCAGGCCAGGATCAGCGCGACGGCGGCGAAGAGAGCCATCAAGGTGGTGCGAAACCGCGGCTGCGCCGTGGCGAAGGCCAGCCGCTGCTCCATGGTCTGGATCAGCGCCAACGGCACTTCGTTGTCTGCAGACTTGACCACGTTGCGTACGGCGGCGGCGAGGCCCAAGGGGTCGGCGGCCTCGGTCTTCAGGATGAGGGAAATTCCCGACGATTGGGCCTGCGCCAACGGCTGGTAGAACGCCGGTTGTGTCTCATCGGCCAGGCCGTTGTATTTCACATCGCCAACCACGCCGACGATCTCGTTCCAGACCGGTTGCCGTTCGTTGCCGGTGTTGAGCCGTTTGCCGATCGGGTCCTCGCCGGGGAAGAAGCGGCGCTGGAGCGTTTCGTTGATCAGCGCCACGCGCGGGGCGTCGGCGGCGTCGGCGGCGGTGAAGTAACGCCCGCCGCGCAGCGCGATGCCGAGCGCGCGAAAGTATGCGGGACTTACCCGGATGACATAGGCAATCGGCGGAGGCTGACCTGGCACAGCCGGGCGCCCTTCAATCCCGAAGCCGTCGGAGAAGTCAGTACTGTCCGGGGGCAAACTGTTGCTCAGTGCGGCGGCGCGCACACCAGGCAGTGCCTGCGCTCCTTCGAGCACGCGTGTATAGAAATTGGTGAAGTGTTGCGGCTGAGTGTAACGATTCTCTGGCAGCTCAAAATAAGCTGCCAGCACCCGCTCCGGGTTAATGCCCGGATCCACCTGCTGCAAACGCCAGAGGCTTTTCACCAGTAGCCCCGCACCGACCAGGAGCATGACGGCCAGCGCCAGTTCGGCGACCATCAGCAAACTGCGCCAGCGCCGCCGGCCGGCGCTTTCCGTTGCGCTACGTCCGCCCTCTTTGAGCGCCTCGTTCAGATTTAGCCGCGAGCTCTGCCAGGCCGGGGCCAGCCCGCAGACGATGCCCGTCAGCAGCGAGACGAGCACTGTCCAGCCGAGCACGCTCCCGTCAATGCCGACCTGCCCAAGGCGCGGGATGCCCTCCGGCGCCAGTTTCACCAACAGGTCAATACCCCAAGTCGCCCCCAACGTTCCCAGCATGCCGCCGAGGAGCGCGAGCAACAGGCTTTCGGTGAGTAATTGCCGGATAATGCGCCCGCGCCCCGCGCCGAGCGCCGTGCGAATGGAAATCTCCTTCAGGCGCGCCGCCGCGCGCACGAGCGTCAGGTTGGCCACGTTGACCGCCGCGATCAGCAGCACGAGCGTCACCGCGACGAGCAACGCCACGAGCGCCGGACGCACATCGCCGACCACGTAATCGTTCACCGGCAGGACGTTGAAGTCGAAGGTCTGACCGTCGAAGCTCGACTTCATCGCGCGCGTGTCCGCATGCGCTTGTCGCACGGTCACGCCCGGCTTCAAACGTGCCACGCCCGTGAGGAAGTACGGCCCGCGCCGCGTCGGCGTCTCGACTTGCCGCGCCGCCCACAACTCCACCTCTTTGGTCGGGATAGGGAAATTGAGTCCGGGCGGCATAACACCGATCACGGTGTAGCTGTCTCCGCTGAGGGTGAGCGTGCGCCCCACGACCTGTGGGTCAGCGCCGAAGTGGCGGCGCCAGTAACCGTCGCTGAGCACCAGGACGAGCCCGGCGCCGGGGCGGTCCTCATCCGGCAAGAACGTCCGTCCTAATGCTGCCTTGACACCCAACACCGAAAAGAAGTTGGCGGACACGCCCGCACCAAGCACCCGCTCTGGGGTCTCGCCGCCCGTGACATTGACAGACAGGTAATTGAATGCCGCGATGCTTTCGAAGGAACGGCTCTGCCCGCGCCAATCGAGCAAATCGGCAACCGCGAGCGGTGTGCGGTCACCGCCCGCCGCCGCCGCCCCGTTGTTCCAGACCATGACCACGCGCTCGGGTTCCCGGAACGGTAGCGGCCTGAGGAGCACGGCATTAACGACGCTGAAGATCGCCGTGTTCGCGCCAATCCCGAGCGCCAGCGTGAGCACGGCAATCAAGGTGAAGCCCGGTTGCTTCAAGAGCATGCGCGCCCCGTAGCGCAGGTCTTGGAGTAGGGTGTGCATCGGTGCTCCTCAAGCGGTCAGCTCTCAGCCAATCCAGGAGCTCCCCTCCGGCAGAGAGCTGACCGCTATTCGTAGCGCAAGGCGATCATCGGATCCACTTTCGTCGCCCGCCGCGCCGGGATGTAACAAGCCAGTAGCGCCACCAAGGTGAGCAGCGCCGTGATCAAGCCGAACGTCAGTGGGTCGGTGACACCGACTCCATACAGCCAACTCGACAGCCATTGTGTCAGCCAGTACGCCACAGCCAGCCCCACCGCAATGCCGACGCTCACGAGTAGCACCCCTTGCCCGATGACCAGCCGCAGCACGTGACGAGTCTCTGCGCCCAATGCCATCCGAATGCCGATCTCCTGCGTGCGCTGCGCGACGGAAGCGGTGAGCACGCCGTACAGCCCCAACGCCGCCAACGCCAGCGCCAGGAACCCGAAAAAGCTGAGCAGTGCGGCAAAGAGTCGTTCCTCGGCGAGCGATTGCGACGCTTGCTCGACTTGCGTCCTGACATCGAAGAGCGGCAGATTGCCGTCTACCTCGCGCACGGCTTGACGAATGGCGGCGAGGAAATTGGCTGGGTCGCCGGAGGTGCGCACTTCAAAGTTCATCTGGCCGAGACCCCGGAGTTCCTGTAACCAGGAGATGTAGATCGTCGGCGGAATCTCCGCGCGCAAGCTGGTATACTTCGCGTCTTGCGCCACGCCGACAATCTCCAATTCGCCGGGTCGGTCTGGATCGAAGCTGATCCGTTTGCCGACGGGGTTTTCGTTGGGGAAGAAACGGCGCGCCAGAGTTTGGTTGATGACGGCGACGCGGGGCGCGCTGGCGTCATCCTGCGGACTCAACCCACGACCGAGCTGGACAGGCAGTTGCATGGTCTCGAAAAAGTTGGCGCGGACGATGTGGACATGGGCCGGGGGCGGATTAGTTCCGTCAACGGCCTGCCCCGCCCGATAAAACCCTGATCTCCTGCTGCTGCCGGCGAGCAACGGGTGGCGCGAGAAGGTGACCGAACGCACACCGGGCACGGCTTCAATCCGCTCGAACATCCGTTGATAAAGACCCTTGAGCCGTTCACCTTGATAACCGCTCAGGCGCGGGTCTGCGCGGAAGAGCAAGAGATTTTGCACGTTAAATCCCGGCGCGACGTGTTGCAGATTGCGCAGCGTGCGCAGAAACAGCCCCGCGCCGATCAAAAGCAACAACGAGAGCGCCACTTGCGTCACGACCAACGATTTGCCGAAGCCCGAGCGCGAGTAACCGGCGGAGCTTCTGCCGGCATCTTTGAGCGCCGGTGTCAGGTCAACCCGCGTCGCGCGCCACGCCGGGGCCATCCCGAACAACAAGCCGGTGAGCACCGAAACGACGAACGTAAACGCGAGCACGCGCCAATCCAAGCTGGTTTGGAAAGGCAACGTCTCGCGTCCCGGAAAACGCAGGCTCAACAACAAGTCTCTGCCCCAGAGCGCGAAGAGCAACCCCAGCGCCCCACCCGCTACCGCCAGGAGCACGCTTTCGGTGAGCAATTGCCGGACAAGGCGCCCGCGCCCCGCGCCCAACGCCAGGCGCACGGCGATCTCTTTCCGCCGCTCTGCCGCGCGCACCAGCAGCAGGTTGGCGACATTGGTGCAGGCGATCAACAAGACCAACCCGACGACGGTCATCAACAGGTATAGTGATCGCCGTTGATACCAGCCAAAGTCCGTGTCGCCACGCCGCCCCGACGCCACCGTCAGGCGCGGGTAATCTTGCGGCGCTACCGGCTCGGCCTGGGTTTGATTCGGAGGGCGGCGGAGATTTTCAAGCCCGGTGCGTTGCAAGATGGGTTCAAGCTCGGCGCGCGCCTGTTCGGGTGTCGCGCTCGGCTGCAAACGCCCCATCACCAACAGCCACCAGAGCCCCTGCCGATTCAGATTCGAATTGTCCCCTCTGACCAGCGGCTCCATGAGCAACGGGATGGTCAAATCAGGCGCATTCCCACGTCCTGTCGTGCCGGCAAATTCCGGCGGGGTGACGCCGATGATCGTGAAAGCCGCGTTGTTCAAGTTGATCTGTTTGCCGATGACCGCCGGGTTCGCGCCGAATCTGCGCTCCCAATAATGATAGCTCAGGACTGCGACGGCAGGCGCCGCCGACCGATCATCCTCGGTCGTGAGCGCGCGGCCTAACAACGGCCGCACGCCCAACCCGGTGAAATACCCGCCGGAAACGACCTGCCCGCTGGCCACTTCCGCCTCTCCGTCAAAACTGGCATTCACTTGCTCCAACTCGGCAAAGGCGAACAGATCGGTGAGCGCGCTCTGCTGCTGACGAAACTGCTCGAAGGTCTGTCGCGGAAACGAGGTATTGACGCGCACGCCTGTCTTTTCGTCCGTGCGTGCAGAACCATCGTAGCCGAACCCTCTGAAGCTGCTCCCGGCCACCCATTTGAACTGCACCAACCGTTCCGGTTCTTTGACCGGCAGGCTTTTCAAGAGCACCGCATCGACGAGGCTGAAAATTGCCGTGTTTGCGCCGATCCCTACTGCCAGCGACAGCACAGCAATCAGCGTGAAGGACGGTTGCTTCAAGAGCATGCGCGCGCCGTAGCGCAGGTCCTGCCCAAACGTCTGCATCGCTACCTCCTCGGCTCAGGCCGCGGCTCTGCCGCCCGATACGCAGCGCTTGCGTCAGCGCAGCACGGTCATCGTTTTGCCGGCGCGCTCCAGCAATGCTTTGGCCACCTCCGGCCACTGCGCCGCCGCTTTACCGTCTTTCGACAGATCGGCGGCGGACAGTTTCATCGGCCCCAGATCTTCCAGATAAATGACCATCAACTCATGGCGCCTGGCTTCATCAACCAGATGCACGAGGCGCTGCCACAAGACGTCGTCGCTCGCCATGCGGTAGCCTTTTTCTGCCAGAAAAGCGCGGGCGCGGGCGCCGTCGGAATCCGGCCGCCCCCCGGATTCGAGCGTCCGCGCCGCGGTGTCAGCAATAAATTCAAGGCCGCCCAGGTTCACTGTCTGCTTCGACCGGTAGTTGTAGCTATGTGTATTCGTCGGCAGGTAGCCCTCAAACTGTACCCAGTACATCCGGCTGACGCGGCCCTCCTTGTCGGCGTCCACGAAGAAATGCTGCTCGGCCCGGGCGACCTCATAGAGAATGAAATCCTGCGTGCCGACGTACTTGAACGCGTCGTCGAATTTCAGACGGACGGCGGGCATTTCGGTCGAAACCAGAATCTGGTCTTTCACCATTCGCGCCCGCGCGGTTTTCACCTGCCTGGCCGAGGCTGACCTCGTCTGCCCGGAGATGCTCGCGAGGGAGATGCTGATGAAAACGGCAGCCGGTATCAGTGAGTGTTTTGCGCGCATGAATTCTCCACGACTCCGCGGTCTTCCTTCCGATTTGTCAGATCGCCGCGAGGTGATTTCCCGGTGTCACTAATCACACCTCAAGGCGACCACTGGGTCGACCTGCGTCGCCCGCCGCGACGGTACCCAGCAGGCCAGCAGCGCGACTGCCGTCAAGAGCAGCGCGACGCCGGCGAACGTCGCCGGATCGACCGCGCTCACGCCGTACAACAGACTCTTCATCAACCGTGTCAATCCGAATGCGCCCGCCAACCCGACCGCCACGCCGGTGAGTGCCAGCATCATGCCCTGACCAATCACCAGGCGCAGCACATGACCAGGCTGCGCTCCGAGCGCCGTTCGGATCCCGATCTCATGTGTCCGCTGCGTCACCGTGTAGGCCATGACGCCGTAGAGGCCGACCACCGAGAGCACGAGCGCGACCGCCGCAAAGAGCACGACCAGGAGCATACTGAATTTCCGCGCGGCGACAGTTCGCGCCAGCAGTTGCTCCATCGTGGCGACGCGATACACGGGTTGATTCTTATCCAAAGACTGCACGGCGCTACGCAGTGCGGGTAGCAGGCCGAGCGGATCGGACTGCGCGCGCACGGCCAGAAACATAAATTGCACTCTCCAGCCAGGCAGCGGCGGCTGCAGGTAGGGCACGTACAAGGCCGGTCGCGCCTCTTCGTCAAGCCCGTCCTGCTTCACATCCCGCGCGACCCCGACGATGGACAGCCACGGGAAAGGCCCGGTCGGATTGCCGACCTTGATTCGCCGGCCGAGCGGGTTCCGATCGGGAAAGAAGTGCCGGGCGAGCGTCTCGTTGATGACCGCGACGCGTGGCTGACCTTCACGGTCGCCACTAGTGAAGAAACGCCCGCTCGCGACACGCATGCCCATGGCGCCGAAGTAATTCGGGCTGGCCTGGAAAAAATCCACATTGAGCGGAAACTCGGGCAGACCTTCAATCGAGAAGTTTCGACTATTCCCCGATCCGCCGAACGGCATGTTATGGACCACGCCCGCCGCCTGCACGCCGGGCAGCGCTTCAATGCGGTCGAGCGCCTGTTCATAGAATGCCCGTTGCTCTCGGCCCTCGGAGTAATCCGCCGGGGAAAGCGCCAGCCGCATGGTCAACACATTGGCCGGGTCGAAGCCCGGATCAACCTGCAGCAAGCAGTAAAAGCTCTTGAGTAGCAGCCCTGCCCCCACGAGCAGCGTCAACGCCACGGCGACCTCACCGATAACGAGCAGGTTGCGTAGCCGGCCGCGACCGGCAGAGGCGCTCCGGCTGCCCTCCTTGAGCGCATCGTTGAGCTTGAGTTTTGACGACTGCCACGCCGGCGCCAGGCCGAAGAGGAGGGCGGTCAAGAGCGAAACAAGCAACGTGAAGATGAGCACGCGCCCGTCGATTTCGATCGGTCCGCTGTTGGTCAGATCCGCCGGCGCGAGCTTGAGCAGGTAATCGTTGCCCCACAGCGCCAGCAGAATGCCGAGCACGCCGCCGGCCAGCGCCAGCAACGTGCTTTCCGAGAGGAGTTGTCGAATCAGCCGCCACCGGCCGGCGCCGAGCGCGGCACGCACGGCCATCTCCTTCTGCCTTGCGGCGGCGCGCGCCAATAACAGGTTGGCGACGTTCGCACAGGCGATCAGTAACACGCACTCGACCACGATGAGTAGCACGAGCAACGCCTCGCGGACATCCTCCACCAACTCATCGCGCAGCGAAACAAGCCTGATGCCCCAGCCGCTGTTCTCTTCGTAATTGGCCGGATGCTCGCGCTGCAGACTGCGCGCCAGCACGTCCATCTCCGCCTGCGCCTGCGCCATGGTCACGCCCGGTTTCAGGCGGGCGACGCTGCGCAGCCAATGCGAGCCGCGCTCGTCATTACTGAGGTCGGCGTTGGTGATGGCGATTGGCCGCCAGATTTCAGCCTCTGCGCCCGGGAACCGAAAGCCTTGCGGCATGACGCCGACCACCATGTGGTTCGCGCCGTCGAGCGTAATCCCCTGGCCGATTAATTGCGGATCGCCGCCGAACCTGCGCTGCCACGAAGCGTGGCTGAGAATCACGACTCGTGAGTGGTCGGGCTCATGCTCCTCCGTCAGAAAATGGCGCCCCAACACCGGATTGACGCCGAGCAACGGGAGGAGATTGGCGGAGACTTGCGCGCCGTTAAGCCGCTCCGCCTCGCCTCTGCCCGTCAAAGTGAATTCCGTCCCGGCGTAGACGCCGACCTGGGTGAAGGAGCGCGTCCGCTCGCGGTAATCGACGAATTCGGGGATTGAGACATAGAGCCTCTTCACTCCCGCCGCCGGCAGTTTGCCCCAAATCGTCACCAACCGTTCATCGTCAGCGTAAGGCAGCGGGCGCAGCAGCACGGCGTTGACCACGCTGAAGATCGCCGTATTCGCGCCGATCCCGAGCGCCAGCGTGAGCACGGCAATCGACGTGAAGCCCGGTTGCTTCAACAGCATGCGCGCGCCGTAGCGCAGGTCTTGCAGCATGGTATTCATCGCCCTCCCCGGTTATCTTCTCTCGTACGACTCGATCAGGCGGTTGAGCCACTCCGGCTGTCTCGGCTCGGGGCGCCGCTGCAATCCCTTCGCCAGCATCCACCGGTGCAGCCAGGAATCCCCCCGTTCGGATGAGGCGGCGGGCAGCTGGTAAGCTCGATCTGTGAGGGCTTCTTCCAGCGGGATGAAGTGGTAGCCCCGCCGCTTCATCATTTCAACCAGCGCGTCGAGATGGTCGGCGTTGAGTTCGTTGGCGTGCAGCAAGAGCGTCTGCTTCACCTCATACCTCAGGAAGTCGGTCGAGAGCTGCTCGAAGAACGCGAAGCATGCCTCCATGTACTTGAGGTATTCCCGCGCGATCCGCCCGATATTTTCCTGATCGCCGCGCTTGCGGGCGGCGGCATATGCGGCGGCGTAGACCCATTCTTGATTGTCGATCGTTACAGGCGCAACGGTATAGCCGCGCGCCGCCAAAAACTGATTGAGTGCCCGCTCGTACTCAGGGGTCGGCCCCGTCCGCAGCTGCGTGTGGCGGAAATAGCGCAGTCTCATCCCTTTTTCGCGGAGCAGCATTCGGGTCACGGTCTCCCCGCGAATCACGTCCTCTTGATATTCGGCGAGAGAGGCGCTGTTGATCTGAATATGAGAGAAGGTATGATTGCCCAGCTCCAGCCCGGCGTCGAGCCACATGCGCAGCAGCGCGATGCGCGCATCCGTTTCGCCGCGCACATAAAGCCTGCCCTCGTTGACGAACCCGACGGCGGGGATCCGGTGACGGGTGATGCACTCGACCAGCTTCCGGTTGACCTCGGTCACCCGCGCGTTTCCGGGCACGGCGGGCAGGTCGTCAAAGGTGACGGCGACCTCCCGCCGGCCTGTCCCGCTGAACGGCCGGTGTGGCGCTGGCTCCAAGAACAGAAGGCTAATCGCTAAACTGATGGCCGTGACGGATAGGCAATAGCTTTTCACTTGACTCTTCCCCTGACGCGACACCGCCCGATTGAGGCCTCTGTCATTCAGATCGCAAAGCCACCAGCGGATCCACTTTCGTCGCCCGCCGCGCCGGGACCCAGCAGGCGACGACCGCCACCGTCAGCAGCAACAACGCGATCAGGGCGAAGGTCAGCGGGTCGGTCGCGCTCACCCCGTAGAGCAACGTTTGCATGAGCCGCGTCACCCCCAGCGCGCCGAGCAACCCCAGGCCGATACCGATCAAGGTCAGGACCAGCCCCTGCCCGATGAACATCTTCAACACGTCCCGCGCTTGCGCGCCCAGCGCCATCCGAATGCCGATCTCCTGAGTCTGCTGGGAGACGGTGTAAGAGATCACGCCGTAAATGCCGGTCAGCGTCAGCAACAAGCCGGTGAATCCGAACAACGCAAAGAGCAAGGTGTAAAACCGCTCCGGCGCCACCGTCTCCGAAATCGCCTGCGCCAGCGGCCGAACGTCCGTCACCGGCACGCTCTTGTCGCCTGCGCGGACGGCTTCGGTGAAGCTTCTGGTTAAGACCGCGGGGTCATTGGCGGTGCGCACGAAGAAATTGCCCCAGTTCCAACTATTCTGCTGAAATGGCAGGTAGAGTTCGGGCGTCGCCGCGGTGGTCAAACTGCTGTGATGCACATCGCCGATGACACCGACGATCTCATATTGCTCCGGGTCGCCCTCATTCTGATTGACGCCAAGGTCAGCGATGATTTTGCCCAGCGGATCTTCATTCGGAAAGTAACGCCGGGCGAGCGTCTCGTTGATGATCGCCGAGCCGCCGACACCGCGCTGATCGTGTTCGGTGAAGTAGCGGCCTTTCCGCAAGGGAAT
>Ga0075421_100002832_pt1 | contig 20748 bp, 18 predicted proteins | sample SoiMetdeltSBSDD5_FD_75292 | JGI IMG/M metagenome (GOLD analysis project Ga0075421, IMG submission 75292) | Bulk soil microbial communities from a Populus tree surrounding site in Tennessee, USA - Soil MetaG P. deltoides SBSDD5 | ecosystem: Environmental > Terrestrial > Soil > Tree plantation... | reverse complement strand
GCGGGCGGAGCGCCGCCCGGGCGCCGGCCTGTCCACGCGCGTTGGCCGCGTGGTGCAGCACGAGGAGCTGCAGCGCGTGATCGATGGCGTGCAGCCAGGGGAAACGGTTCGTATCCCGGTCGTAAACGAAGAGATTGTGGTGCAGCGGCGTCCGACCGACGAAACATCGATCACAGGGAGATAAGGCATGAATGAAATCACCATCGTCAAGCGGCGCGCACGCGTGTTGCCGATCCTGCTGATGCTTCTGGTGGTTGCACTGTTGGTGCTCGCCGGGCTGTGGATGCTCGGGATGCTGCCGGGCCTCGAAGCGGCGCGCGTTGACGCGCTGCATGATGCAGGATGGGACACGCCTGTCTATTATCAGACCACCATTGTCTGATTCAGACAGTCTTCACATATCCCGTTGATCTGGCGTATCTTACAGATACGCTACTCGGCGGATCCTCCCCGTCCAGAGTGGAGGAGTCCGCTGCATGTTGTGGTTCTTCGACCGGGACGATGAGAAAGTCGAAGTGGAAACGCGCTTCGACAACAACACGCTCGATTACGTCTTGATCATTCGATGGCCAGACGGCCGCGAAGAGACTGAACGCTGCCCAGATTCCGAAAGCTTCAGTGCGCGGGTCAACGCGCTCTCTGAACAACTGAAGTCGATGAACTGGCGCAACACAGGATCCCCCATCGTGCTGCCCGAGGGGTGGCTCGACAAACGCACCCGCCATTAGCCCTGCGCGGGCGCCCCGCAGGCCGTCAGCGCAGGCCCATCTGCTCGGCGGCGAACGCCCATTGATCGGCCCGTTCGGCAATAAGTTTGTCGGTCGGACGGTAGCCATGCGATCCCTGGACCTCGACTCGGATCAGCACCGGTTTCGCGCATCCCTGCGCGGCCTGCAGCGCCGCGGCGAACTTGAACGAATGGCTGGGCACGACGCGATCGTCATGATCAGCCGTGGTGATGAGCGTCGCCGGGTAGCACGTGCCGGGCTTGACGTTCTGTACCGGCGAGTACTTGATTAGAAATGGGAACTGCGCCGGGTTCGACGCCGAGCCGTACTCGGTGGTCCACAGCGCCCCGCCGGTGAACTTGTCGTAGCGCAGCATGTCCATCACGCCGACGGCGGGCAAGGCGACGGCAAACAGATCGGGACGCTGCTCCATGACGGCCCCGACCAGCAGTCCGCCGTTCGATCCGCCCATGATGCCGAGCCGGTCTGGCGACGTATAGCCGTCCTTGATCAACTGCTCCGCGACGGCGATAAGGTCGTCAAACACGTTCTGCTTGTTCTCGAGCATGCCCGCCTTGTGCCAGGCCTCGCCGTATTCCGCGCCACCGCGCATGCTGGCCGTGACCCAGATGCCGCCGCGCTCGAGCCACGCCGGCACGTCCTGCCGGTAGACCGGCAGCGTGGTGACCGAGAAGCCGCCGTATCCATAGAGCATTGTCGGGTTGCGGCCGTCGCGCGCGACGTTCTTCCGCGCGGTCAGGAAAAACGGCACACGCGTCCCGTCCCTGGACGTGGCGAAGAGCGCCCTGGTCTCGAACCGGCTCGTGTCCACGGGGGGCTTTGCGATCTCAAATCCTTCGCTCGTCTTCGTTGCCGGATCGAACACGTAGACCGAGGACGGCATCAGCGGCGAGGTGAAGCTGTACCAGATATCCGGCGCGTCCTCGCGTCCGCTCAACGCGCTGATGGTGCCGGCCTCGGGCAGGGCGACCTCGCCCTGCGGCGCGCCGTCGAGGCCGAACAGCGACAACCGGCTCTGCACGTCGACGAGGTACTGCACGACGATGCGGCCACCGATCAGGGCGACGTACTCGATCGCTTCCTTGCGCTCCGGAACGATGGTTTTCCAGCGGCTCGCGGCTGGATTCTGGAGATCGACGGCAAGGATCCTGCGATTCGGCGCGTCCTTGTCGGATCGGAGATAGAGCGTCGCGCCGCGGTTGCCGAATGCCCAGTACTCCGCGTCGTTCACGGCCATCACCGGCTTGACGGGTGCGTCGATCTTCGGCGCATCCGGCGTCAGCAGATCCGCGTAGTACAGGCTGTTCTTGTTTTCCGCGCCTTCGAACATCCCGATGAGCAGGTAGCGCCCGTCTTCGGTCACCTCGCCGTTGATGATCCAGGCCGGCAGATCTTTTCGTTCGTAGACAAGCCGGTCCTGAGACTGCGGCGTGCCGATCCGGTGGTAATACAGCGCCTGTCCCGAGAGCGCCGCTTCGAGCACCTTGTTCTTCGGCGGCTCGGGATAGCGCGAGTAGAAGAAACCCCTGCTGTCGTGCGTCCAGGAGATGCCGGAGAAGCGCATCCACTGGATCTCGTCTGACAGGTCCTTCCCTGAGGCAATGTCACGGACGTGGATGGTGTTCCAGTCCGCACCCCCCTCGGACAGGCCATAGGCGAGAAGCTTCGCGTCGGGCGACGGGCTCCACTGCGACAGCGAGACCGACCCGTCCTCAGAGATGGCGTTGGGATCGATGACCAGCGTGGGCGGCGCCGCTGGGCTGCTGCGAACGAACACGGGCGACTGCCGCTGCAGCCCCGTGTTCCTGGCGTAGAACAGCTTGCCGCCTTCGATCACCGGCACGCCGACGCGCGGGTAGTTCCAGAGCTCGGTCAGACGGCTGTTGAAATGCTCGCGCAGCGGCAGCTTTGCGAGGTACGGGTCGGTGACCGCGTTGGACGCCGCGACCCAGTCCGCCACTTCCTTCGAATCGAGCGCCTCCATCCATCGGTACGGATCGGGGACCTTCGTCCCGGCGTAGTCGTCGACGACGTCGCCTTTCGCGGCGACTGGATACGGAAGGCGTTCCACGGCAGGTTCAGTGCGCTCGCAGGCTGACGCGGCAACCGCCAGCAGCGTCATCGTCGCGATGAGGGGCAGCGCCATCACAGTCCGACCTCCGGCGCGGCGATCATAGATCGGCTGCGTCGTGGAAGGATCTGGCGCGGCCTCGCGCCGCCCGCGCGCTAGGCTCGTAAACGCAGCTGGTCGAGGGCGGGGGCAGGCGAGCGGCTTTTCAGGACGCCGTCAAGATGCCGCGCCACCCATACGTGGCTGCACGGCAGGCAGGCGTACCACATCCGGCGATGGCTCGCCGCGTCGAAGCCGACGCCGCCGCCGCGCCCGCACGAGGGGCAGACGGCGTCGTGGCACACGACATTCGTGCCGTTCAGCTCCTGCTCGCGCATCCGCAGGAGCCGGCCGACCCGCGTGTAGAGCAGGTTCGGCGCAAAAGGCTTCATCAGCACGCCGTCGCAGCCCGCCTTGAGCGCCTCGGGTACCAGCGCGGGTTCCGAGGTCGTCGCGAGCACCAGTGTCACCCCCGCCTCGCCCGCCTTCGACTGACGACAGACCGAAACCCCGTCGCCGTCCGGCAGCGCGAGCTCGGTGATCACCAGCGTCGGCTGGAAGGCCTTGAGCGCTCGCAGGGCCTGAGCTTCTGACGACACGACAGTGACTTCGAAGTGTCGTCGCAATACCGGAAAAAACGAATCCGCGCCGGGATCCACGAACAGGATCGAGACCGGATCCACGGATTCAAAAGCGAATGGGCTGAACATGGGCAGTCCTTTATCGTCCGCGCACGATCGAGCGGCGCGTGGCCAGGCGCACCTTCGGTTTTTTCTCCGAGGCCTTTGCGATCCCCTTCGCGACTTCGACCGGGACCTGCTCGAAATACAGGTCGGGTTGGGGCTTTGGAACCGCTGCGCGCTTGATGGCCATACACGAACACTAGCAGGGACGTCGCGATACGGGCTGACTCGTTGGCGCGCCGATAGGCGCGGCGTGTACCGGCGAATAACGGCCAATAGCGGCCGGATACGGACCCACAAGAGGTGACTTGCTTTTGCGTCAGGATATTTTTACGATAGTGATACGTTACGTCAGGTTAGTTTAATGTTAGTGCCACGCAGGGAGGGTGCGATGGCCGGTCGAAGCACGAAACCGAAAACGGCGATGAACTTCGCCTCGATGCGCCAGGCCGACGTGCCGCAGGGGCGGAACGGCAAGCACAAGGCGATCGTCACGCGAATTCTGTCCGACCTGGATCAGATCGAGCCGGGCACCGCGATCAAGGTGCCGCTGGCGCAGTTGAAAGAGAGCAAGGCCAAAGTGCGGTCGGCGCTGAATCGCGCGACGCGGAAGAACGGCCACGAGGTGGCCACCGCCAGCGACGACACCTACCTGTACGTCTGGAACGAGCCGAAGTAGGGCGGCGGGTCAGGCTCCGGAATTATCCGGGGCCTCTCGAGTGCCGGCACGAAGCGCGGCAGGTGCCGGGCGTGTCGCCTGCTTGAGCGCCTCGCGGTAGTCTTCCGGCGTGTTGAGATTTCGCAGCGTCAGCAACTCCGGATCGGCCGACGCCACCTCGGACGGCCGCACGCGCCTGGTTTTGAGGGCGTCGAACAGGAACGCGGGCCGCAGGCGGCCATCGGCGAGCAGCGCTTCGACGTGCGGCAGGATGCTGCGCCGGTACACGGCCGAGAGCGGATGCGTAAACCCGTCAATCTCCATCACAGCAATGTCGTGATCGCCGAGGAGATCGATCATCAGGCGCACGAACCCGGGAACGAGCAGCGGCACGTCGCACCCTGTGATGTACGCCGCCTCGACCGACCCGGGTAGTGCGTTCAGCCCTGCGCGCAGCCCTTCGAGCGGTCCGCGGCCTTCCTGCTCGTCGCGGGCGATGCGCGCGTAGCCGGGCAGCATCGGCAGCGCCTGGTCGCGCGCCGACACGACGACGATGGGAGTGACCACCGAGCCGAGCAGCCGCACGACGCGCTGGAGCATGGTCTCCGACCCGAAGGGCAACAGCGCCTTGGGTGATCCCATTCGGGTGGATTTTCCGCCGCACAGGACGATGCCGCCGGCTGTAATCAATGCATCGACTCCGCTACCACGCTAACACGTCGGGACAACTGTTCACGCTTCTGCGTTCTTGGTGCTCGGTTCGTGTTCAGGTTCGGGTTCTGAAGTTCGGTGGAAGAGAGCCCGGCCCGTCGGGCCGAGCTCCCGCGCGATCTCATTGATCCTTGCTGACGGTCGCCGTGGCCCGTGGGCGTTTCGGGGCCTTGGTCATCCCCGTCCGCGACTGGGACATCAATTCGCGCGCAAGCTGCGTGAGCAGGTTATCGGCGACTTCCTCTTCTGCGAGGGACTTAGACAGCAGCTCCGCCACGGCGGGGAGTCCGATCTGCCCGGCCATCGTGCGCGCCGTCCCGTAGGCCGAGATCTCGTAGTGTTCAACCTTCTGCGCTGCCGCAATCAGCCCCAGATCCGCGGCCGCGTCGTCGAGTTCATGGCCATCGGCCACCACTTCTTCCCCTTCTTCGAGCAGTCCCTGCATGCCCTTGCAGGTCTTGCCCTTGGCGGGAACGCCGACCAGGGCGAACGCGTCTTTCAAGCGTTCTACCTGCGCCTTTGTTTCTTCGAGGTGATTCTCGAGCGCCAGCTTCAGCCCCGGTGAGCGCGCGGCCTTGACCATCTTCGGCAGAGCCTTGACGAGTTGTCCTTCGGCATTCACGAGATCCCGGAGCTGCGCGACCAGCAACTCTTCGATCATGTCGGTGTCGCCGGCAGTGCTGGTCGTGCGATCGTCAACGCGCGGCTCGCCGGCGCCTGACTCGCCGTCGTGCCCGAGCGCCTGGAATGCCGGCGCTTCAACCAGCTGCAGATCTTCGCCTTCGTTCCACGGACCACGTGCATCGATCTCGCCGTCTTCGCCGACGCCGGTGGACGTGTTGAAGAACTGATCGACGAGCCCCGGCGTCGGTGGAATCTTCCCGATCATGAAGCGGGGCTTGTTCATGCTCTCGAGCGCCGCCGTAAACGCCTTCATGTGCGTGATCTCGCGCGTCATCAGGAACTGCAACGCGTCTCGCGATCCGGCGTCGGTGGTGAAGTTGATCAGGCGTTCGTAGACGATCTTGGCCCGCGCCTCGGCGGCAATGTTGCTCCGCAAATCGACGTCGAGCTCGCCGGTAATCTTCAGATAGTCCGCGGTCCACGCATTGCCCTGCGAGTTGTACAGGTTCACGCCGCCGCCGCCGGCGATGGCAATCAGCGGATCGGCCTCCGCATGTTCGCGATCGAACTTGGTTGGCTTCAGGTGCAGCCGCGCGAGCGATCCGATGATCTCCAGGTGACTGAGCTCCTCGGTGCCGATATCCATGAGCAGGTCCTTGCGTTCGGGATCGTCGCAGTTGAGTCCCTGCACGGAGTACTGCATCGCGGCGGCAAGCTCGCCGTTGGCACCGCCGAATTGCTCCAGGAGCATGTTGCCGAACCTCGGATCCGGAGTATCGACGCGCACGGTGTACATCAGCTTCTTGACGTGGTGATACATGCAACCTCCCAGCACCGGGGTTAAATCAGACGTGCGGTGCGATGCGGAGGATCGAGCATGGACCATGCCGGTAAGTTTTTGATTTATGGATGTCACGAAGGTGATGCAGGGCTGCGGGATGCACGGTATGAATCGTGAACACGATATGGGAGGTGCTGGCAATAGGCATTGATGCCTGCATCAATCCCACAAATGCCTTCTTCCGATGTCCTGCCCGCCGTGGAGTCGCTGTCGAGCGAGAGCGTCCCGACTGATTCCACGCAATCCGCGCTCGACCCCCGAGGTATCGCGCTCGCCGTGCTGGCCACAGCCGCGGCAATCCTGCTCGCGCAGTACATGCAGAGCGTGCTCATCCCGTTTGTGCTGGCCGGCCTGGTGTTCTATGCCCTCGATCCACTGGTTGACCGTCTGCAGCGGCTCCACGTGCCCAGGGCGCTCGGTGCGGGGCTGGCCATCTCGCTCGTGGTCAGCGGCTGCGCCGTCCTCACCTATAGCCTCATGGATAATGCGCTGGAGGTCGTCGAACAACTGCCTGTCGCTGCCCGGAAGGTGCGGAGCCGCCTGGAAACTGATCACCCACCGACGGCCATCGAGAAGGTACAGGAGGCCGCGCGGGAGATCGACGCCGCCGCCGCTGCGGCGGCCTCGCCTGAAGCCTCCGCGCCTCCCGGTGTGGCACGCGTCGTCATCGAAGAACCCGCGTTTCGCGCGTCCGACTACGTCCTGTGGAGTTCGCTCAGCGCGCTGAGCCTGCTTGGCCAGGCGTCGCTCGTGCTGTTCCTCTCCTACTTCCTGCTCGTCTACGACGACCTGTTCAAGCGGAAGCTGGTCGAGAATATCGGACCGACGCTGGGACGAAAGCGGATCACGGTGCAGATCCTCAACGACATTGCCGTACAGATTGAGGGCTTTATCGCGGTCCAGGTGGTCACGAGCGTGGTGGTGGGAATCGTTACGGGCGTGACGTTGTGGGCGGTCGGGTTGAACAACCCGTGGGTGTGGGCCGTCGCGGCCGCGGTGTTGAACGTGGTGCCCTACTTCGGTCCGTTGATCGTCGCCGCCGGCCTCGGCATCGTCGGTTACCTGCAGTTCGAGTCCGCCGCGGCCGCCCTCGGAGTCGCGAGCCTGGCGATGCTCATTACAACTGTTGAAGGGTACTGGCTGACACCGGCGCTCATGCAGCGGGTCGCGCAGATGAACCGCATCGCCATTTTCGCCGGCATCCTCTTCTGGAGCTGGCTGTGGGGCGTCCCGGGCATGCTGCTCGCGATCCCGATGATGGTCGTTACCAAGGTCGTTTGCGATCGGATCGAAGGCCTGCAGCCGATCGGCAACATGCTCGGTGAGTAAGTGAAGCTCGTGCGCGCGGCCACACCGTGTAGCGTCGCGCGCGAACGGATCCAGCTGCTACGATCGTGATGGAATTGCTACTACGGGATGGGGCAATGGGACGAACGAGCGTGATTACAGCCGCGCTGACGCTGGCAGCTCTTCCAATGCTCGTGGCCGTCTGTGGTCAGACGAGGACCAGGGACACCCACACGAACGAAGCCACGTGCCGCGTCGATGGTGAGCTCGCGAGGCTGCCGCAGCTGCCCGAAGCGAGCGGCGTGACGGTCAGCCGGCGTGTACCCGGGCGGTTGTGGACACATAACGATTCCGGACAGCCGGTGTTGTTCATACTCGATGCTCGGGGCAGTGTGACCGGCCGCATCCAGCTCTCGGGCGCAATGGTGGTTGACTGGGAAGCGATATCTGCCGGCGCCTGCCCGACAGGATCGTGCTTGTACGTCGGTGACATCGGCGACAACAACGCCACACGCGACCTCATCACCATCTATCGATTGACCGAACCTGGCGACACGCCGTCGGGAGCAACGGCGTCCACCGCAGCCGTTGACGTCTTTCATGCGCGATACCCCGACGGGGCGCACGATGCCGAGACGCTGCTGGTCACGCCTGATGGCGGTTTGTACATCGTGACCAAGGGTAGTACAGGACCGGTGGCGCTCTACCGGTTTCCCGGCGAGCCTCGCGCGGACGGCCGCGTCGTCCAGCTTGAACAGATCGGGCACCCGCGATCATCCGGCCAGGCCAGAAGGGATGAGCAGATCACCGACGGCGCCGTGTCGTCCGATGGCGCGCGCGTGGTACTGCGCACGCATGAGGCGCTGTATTTCTACCGAACGGCGCAGCTGCTCGCGGGCGATTGGACCGTTGCAGAGATTATGAATCTCAAGCACGTCGGCGAAGCGCAGGGCGAAGGGGTCTCCCTTGGACCCAACAATGAGATCTACCTGGTTGGCGAAGGCGGCGGCGGATCGCGGCCGGGAAGTTTCGCGCAGCTCACGTGCGCGCGCTGACCAATCGGCTGGCGCACCACTTGCTCCTTCCTGTTTGATCACCCGGAACTGTCCGGACTCACAACTCTGCAGGAGGGTACCCATGGCAGACCGATGGGATTACCGCGACGATCGCAGCTACCGCGAACGCCACGAACGGCCGATCAGCGACCGCGCGGGCGACGAGGTGCGGTCGTGGTTTGGCGATGATGAGGCGGCGCGCCGCCGGCGAATGGACGAAATTCGCGACGAGCGCCACGAGCGCGACTGGAGCGACCGCGCCGCGCGCACCGGCGAACGGGCGTGGGAACGCACGCGCGAAGCCGCGCGCGACCTGACCGATCGCGATCGCGACGGGCGGACCGGGCTCGCCGAGTTCGCCGACAACGACCGCGCGTCGTACTTTTCCGGCTATTCGGGCTACTACTCACGGCCGACCTATCGTGACGACTACTGGACGCGCGAGCGCAGCTTCGGCGACACCAGCCGTTACGGCTGGCAGAATCCGCCCTACTCGGGGCCCAACTACGTCGGCCGCGGCCCGCGCGGCTACCAGCGCACTGACGAGCGCATCCGCGAGGAGGTGTGCGACCGCCTGACTGAGGATCCGCGCATCGATGCCAGCGACATCGAAGTCCACATGAAGGGCGGCGAACTCACTTTGTCGGGCAGCGTTCGCACTCGCGAGGAAAAGCGCTTCACGGAGGATCTGGTGGAACGGATCACCGGCGTCCGCGAGGTCAACAACCACCTGAGAGTGCGGCCGGCCACCGAGGTGATCGGCACCGCCCGCAGCGGCGCGGCGGTCCTCGGCCTCAACGACACACCGCCACCGCAGACGCGCAACCACTAATCTCGTAATCGGGCCAACCGACACCGGCGAGCGTCGGTTGGCCCGTCATGCCGCAACCCTGAAATTCTTCGTGCAGCGCAGGCCTGGCGTTGACACAGGTTTGCTCCCTTCGCATAGACTCCCGTGGTTCAACACCTGATCTTCTCGAGCGAGCGCAGGGAGAGGCGTGATGGATGGCGACGTCCTGGTGTCCGACACAAACTTCTATCAGGTCAGGCAGAACACGCCGATATTCTTCGAGGCGAAGATCGGCAACGGCCAGGTGGGCGGGACGGCGCTGAGGCTCAACGGCAGTTCGATCCCGGTGAATCCAACCGGCCCCACCAAGATCGGACAGGACGGCCAGGACCTGCGCCGGTCGGTGCTGCAGTCGATCACCACGGTCAAGGACATCAGCAAGACGACGAACAATACGTCGATCGAGCACACGCTCTCCGGCGGCCTCAGCACCGAAGTCTTCCCGTACGCGATCAAGGTGAAGAAGGACAAAGGCATCGCCCGGTACTTCATCACCTACGTGCTGTCGTGACGATCACGCGCCGCCAGGCTTTCCTCGTCAGCGTGTTCGCGGCCGTTGCCATGCTCGCCGGCACGCGCACCGTGCTCGGGCAGACCGAGGCACCGACGCTCGCCTCGCTACGGACGCCGCCCTCGCCGGCATTCACCGCCCTCGGTATTGAACCGAGCGCCGTCGAGCGCCCGGCGACGCCCTCTGATGTGGCGCTGTCGTTCGTGAGCAAGCTCCGCCAGGGGACGGTGCCGAAAGACTATGCGTTCGAATTGAGTCCGTACTGGCTTGTGAGCCAGCCGAACCTCTCGTGGAGCGACGACGTGACGCGGAATGTGGCCGAGTCGGTTGCGCGGACGCTGAGTCTGTCGGTGGCGACGGCCGAAACCGGCGTGACCGGCTCGCCGCTGACATCACTTGCGGTCGGCGTGCGCACTTTGGTGACGTCGGGCCATATGACGCCGGCGACGCAGCGCGCGCTCGGCGCACTTGAAGCAATGCTGAGCCAATCGGGCGACGTCTTTCTCAGGATGGTCGGCGAAGCCGGGCTCGACGAACTCGACAAGCGGCTGGCGAGCGGCGACGTGACGACGGCCGAGTACGAAGCCCGCAAGCAGGAGATTGCGGCACTCGTACTCGAGAGCGATGAGTACCGTGAGGCGATGTCGCGAGCCGAAGACGTTGCCGCCAAGCGCGAAGGTTTCTTCCTTGAAGTGGCGGCCGGCTTCGTCTGGGATTTCGCCGCCGGCTCCTGGGAGTCGCGGGCGTTCCGGAAGCGGGGCGTATGGGCCACGCCCAGCTACGACTTCGGCGCGTGGAACCTGGTCGGCGTCCTGCGCTATCTCGACGAGACCACGGCGCCAAGCGAGGATGCGCTCGATTGGGGCGGCCGCGCCGTCTATTCCACCGCCGACTATGCGCTCTCCCTCGAGTTCGTACGGCGATCGCCGATCGACCCGACCGAGACCATCAGGCGGAGCCACCGGTTCGTCGGCATCGGCGAGTACCGCATCTCGCCTGCGACCTGGATCATCGCGTCGTTTGGCAAGGACCGTCAGAAGACGGGGTCCAGGGAAACACTCATCGCGCAGCTCGGACTGGCGTTCAGCTTCAGCAAAGACCGCTACTTCTGAACGGCCCGCGACGGCAGCGAATGGCTCCCTCCGTGACGAATGAACCACGACGGCACGACGGTCACGACTGGTCTTTCGAAAGGAGTCAACGCCCAACTCCCAAGCTGCCAACTCCCAACGTTTGGGAATTGGGAATTGGGAGTTGGGAGTTTGATATTCGTGTTCGTCGTGTTCGTCGTGGTTGAATAAGCTGCGGGCTTTCCTGGAGATCACTGCAATGCGTAGGAATGACATCGTCGCTCTGGCGCTGGCGCTCACAGGCGCGGTGGGCGCGGCACAGACGGACCCGGGCTCGCGGGCGACGCCGTCCGCAGCAGAAATCGATGCCCTCTATCCCGACATCGAAGCGCTCTATATCGATCTGCATCGCAATCCGGAGCTCGCCTTCCAGGAAACCCAGACCGCCGCGAAGCTTGCCGCGCGAATGAAAGCGCTCGGCTTCGACGTCACCACCGGCGTGGGCCGCACGGGCATTGTCGCGGTGATGAAAAACGGCGCAGGGCCGACCGCGATGATGCGCACGGAACTCGACGCGCTGCCCGTTGCCGAGAAGACAGGATTGCCGTTTGCGAGCACCGTGGTGGCGGGCAACGCCGCAGGCCAGTCCACGCCGGTGATGCACGCATGCGGCCACGATCTCCACATGGCGGCGTGGGCCGGCACCGCGCGGTGGATGGCCGAACACCGCGATCGCTGGCGCGGCACTCTGGTCATGGTGGGCCAGCCGGCCGAGGAAGCCAGTTCGGGCGCAGCCGCGATGCTGAAGGACGGACTGTTCACACGCTTTCCCCGCCCGAACTTTGCGCTCTCGCTGCATGACGACGACACGATGCCGGCGGGGACGATCGGCTATCACCCCGGTTTCTTCCGCGCGATGTCCGACGCGGTGACGATCACGGTCTACGGCCGCGGCGGCCATTCGGCGATGCCGCACAACACGATCGATCCCGTCGTCCTCGCCGCTCGAATCGTCGTCTCGCTGCAGACGGTGGTCGCGCGTGAAAATAATCCCGTCGATCCGGTCGTGGTGACTGTCGGCTCGATCCACGGCGGCACGGCGGGCAACATCATTCCCGACGAAGTACGGCTGCAGCTGTCAGTGCGCACCTACACAACCGCCGTGCGGACGCGGACGCTGGAGGCCATCCGCCGAATCGCCAGAGGCGAGGCGATTGCGGCGGGAGCGCCGCGTGAGCCGCAGGTTGACGCACCGGCGGAGGGAAACCCTCCCGTCTACAACGACCCGGCGCTGACGACCCGGCTGGCCGCGGCGTTGAAGAAGGGGCTGGGCGAGAGCCAGGTCATCGAAATGCCGCAGAAGATGACGTCTGAGGACTTCGCCGAGTACGGCGTGGCGGGTGTGCCTTCGGTGTTGCTGCATATCGGCGCCGTCGATCCGGCGAAGCTGAATCAGGCGCGCAAGACCGGCATCCCGGTGCCGGCGCCGCATTCACCCGAGTGGGCGCCCGATCGGGAGCCGACCCTCAAAGGGGCGGTGCGAGCGGAAGTCACCGCGCTGATCGAACTGCTTCGCCTCCCGTGAGCGGCTCCACCGCCGGCGAGGCGACCGGGTGGAACCAGCGACACTCCTGCGCCGCAAGAGTGAATCCGTACGGCGCCGCGCCAACCGGCGGCAGCATCGAGCCGTCAACCGCATCCATCAGGTAAAAGCCGTTCATCGGCGAAGCGAACTCGACGACGGCGGCCTGGGAGGAGCGAGCCAGGTTGGCGACGACCACGATTGTGTCGTCGCGGTAGGTGCGCTCGAACGCGAGAACTTTCGGGTTGTCGCACCGAAGAAACGCGATTGCACCCCGGCCGAACGCCTGGTGCTGCCGCCGCGCCTGCAGCAGCGACGTGACACGCGCCAGCAACGAGGTCGATTCCCGCTCCTGCGCGGCGACACTGATCGTCGCCGACCCGTAGGTCGCGTCCTGTATCAACGGTAGCACCAGATCCGCCGGCGGCGCTGTAGAGAACCCCGCGTTCAGCCCGTCAGTCCATTGCATCGGCGTTCGAACGCCGTTTCGATCCGCGAGCGCCACGTTGTCGCCCATGCCGATCTCGTCACCGTAGTAGAGGACCGGTGAGCCGGGCAGCGACAACAGCAGCGCGTGCGCGAGCACGAGGCGATCGACATCATTGCCAAGCAGCGGCGCCAGGCGCCGGCGGATGCCGTGATTGAGCCGCATGCGAGGCTCGGGCGCGTAGACCGCGAGCAGCGGGCGCCGTTCCTGCTTCGTCAGCGCCGACAACGTCAACTCGTCGTGATTGCGGAGAAAGATCGCCCACTGCCCGCTCTCGGGCAACGGCGGCGTCTGGTTGATGATGTCGACGATCGGCGCGGCCTCCTCGGTGGCCAGCGACTGGAACAGCCGCGGCATCAGCGGAAAATGGAACGCCATCGTGCATTCGTCGCCGTCGCCGAAGTAGGCGCGCACCACCTCCGGCCGATCGTTCGCTTCGGCCAGGAGCACCCGTCCCAGATAGCGGCGATCCACGTCGGCGCGGACTTCCTTGAGGAACTGGTGCGTCTCGGGCAGGTTGTCGCATGAGGTGCCCTCGCGCTCGTAGAGGTGGGCGATCGCGTCGAGCCTGAGGCCGTCGACCCCGAGGTCGAACCAGAAGCGCACGATCTTCATCACCGCGCGCCTGACGCGCGGATTGTCGAAGTTCAAATCCGGCTGGTGGTCGAAGAACCTGTGCCAGTAGTACGCTCCCGCGACAGGGTCCCAGGCCCAGTTGGAGGTTTCGACGTCGCCGAAAATGACCCGCGCGTCCTTATATCGCTGATTGGTGTCGCTCCAGACGTAGAAGTCGCGTTTCGGCGACCCTTTCGGCGCACGCCGGGCGGCCTTGAACCATGGATGCTCGTCCGAGGTGTGATTGATCACCAGCTCGGTGATGACCCGCAGGCCGCGCGCGTGTGCGGCTTCGAGGAACCGCACGAAGTCGTCGCAGCTGCCGTAGTCGGGGTGGATGCGCTCGTAGTGGGCGACGTCGTAGCCGTCATCGCGCAGCGGCGACTCGCAGAACGGCAGCAGCCACAGGCACGTCACCCCCAGGCGCTGGAGGTAATCGAGCTTCCCGGTCAACCCGGTGAAGTCGCCGATGCCGTCGCCGTTGCCGTCGCAGAAGGTCTTGACGTGCAGCTCGTAGATGATCGCGTCCTTGTACCAGAGGGGGTCGGCACTCATCGCGCCGCCCTGAACTGCAGCAGCCGCTGAAGGAGCTGGTCGACGTCGCGCTGCGAGCGCAGCCGGTACTGTGCCCGCGTGGCGCCCCGTGCGCCAACGCGGATCGACAGCAGCCGCTCTGGAGGCGCCGACGCAAACGCATCCTCGTCGGTGTCGTCGTCGCCGACGTAAATCACGCGATCGCAGGCGAACATGCGGCGGGCCTGCTGCACCGCCACGCCCTTGTCGGCGCCGCCGCGCGGCAACAGGTTGATCGCCTGCGCACCGCCAACCGTCCGCGCGTCCGCCAGCTCGCGCACCGCATGCCCGATCGCCTCCATGACGCGGCGTTTGTTGCGGACGTGGCGGTAGTGCAGCGTCACCGAGTACTTCTTGTGTTCGATTACCAGACCCTGGTCGGTGGGCAGTCGGGCGTTCAGTCGATGCACCCACGCCTCAACCTGGGCGGCGTGCGCGTCGTTGCCGCCGTGCGGCTCGAATCCATGATTGCCGAACAGATACCACACCGGAATCCGGCTCAGACGCTTGGCCAGGTCGTCGAGCCGCCGGCCGGAAATGACGACGCACGGATAGCGGTCCGAGATGAGCGCGAGCCGTCTGCGAGTCTCGGCGCGCATCCGGGCGCTTGCCGGAGTCGGGGCGAGCGGCGCCAGCGTGCCGTCGTAGTCGAACGCGAGCAGTACGTTCGAGGCGGCGAACCCCTCGAGCGCCCGCAGATTTCGTGGGATGAGAATGTTACCGGGCATCAGACAGGAGCGTCCTCCGATCCACGAACCGAGTACTGCAGCGGTGCCGTCCAGATGCTCTCCAGGCCTTCGAGGATGTCCGAGGCCCAGCCGAACACGTTCCGCCCCGCGACGACTCGCCGCATCGCGCGCATGCGGAGCTGGCGCTCGTCGCGCGGCATGTCGACGGCTGTCGCCAGCGCGTCGGCGAATCCCTCGACGTCGTACGGGTTGATGATGAGCGCATCGCGCAGCTCGTGGGCGGCGCCGGCGAGCTCGCTCAGCACCAGCACGCCGTCCTCGTCGTCGCGCGCGGCGACGAACTCCTTCGCCACCAGGTTCATCCCGTCGTGAAGCGAGCTCACCACGCAGATGTGCGCGAGGCGATACAGCGCGACCAGGCTTGTCAGATTGAGCGCCTTGGTGTGGTAGTGCACGACCGGCGGGCCGCCGGGAACGCCGTGCCGCGCGTTGAGCGCCGCCACGCGGCGCCCGATCTCGGCTTCGATCGCGCTGTAGCTTGCGATCGCCGAGCGCGACGGCACGCCAATCTGCACGAACGTGAAACGGCCGCGCAGCTCGGGGCGGCGCGTCAGCAACCCGTCGATAGCATCGAGCCGCTCGGGAATTCCCTTTGTATAGTCGAGCCGATCGACGCCCAGCCCGATCACATCCCCGGTCAGATGGAACCGGATGGTGAGCCGCGCCTGTTCTCCAGCAAGCTCTGGATCGGCGGCGATCGACTGGATACGGTCGTAGTCGACTCCGATCGGCACCGACACGATCGTGCTCGTGCGGCCGTTGAACCTGACACGAGACGCCTCATTCTCGATTTCCGCCCCGAGCTCTTCGTCGGCGGCGAGCAGGAAGTTGCGGCGGTCGCGTTCGACCTGGAACGCGAGCAGATCGTTGGCCAGCAGCCCGGCCATCAGCTCGCGCCGCCACGGACAGATGCGCAGCCGGTCGGGGTACGGCCATGGAATGTGCCAGAACAGCGCCGTCTGGGCGTCCGCGCGGCGCGACCGCAGCGCCGGCGCCACCAGCGCGAGATGGTAGTCCTGCAGGAAAATCGGCGTCCGCGACGACGCCAGCTCGTTGTCGATCGCTGCCGCGAATCGCAGATTGACCGCCTGGTACGCCGCCCAGTCCTCCGCGCGAAACTGCGGCCGGACGTCCACCACGTGGCAGAGCGGCCACAGCCCTTCGTTGGCGAATCCCCGGTAATACGCCGAGAACGTCGGCTCCTCGATCCACAGCCGCCGCAGGGCGTAGGACGGACTGTCGGGCGGCACCATCACGGTGTCGTGGACATCGACGACCTCGCGGTCGGCATCGCCAGCGCCGTGCGCGATCCAGGTACCGCCACGCTCGCGCATCAGCGCATCCAGCGCCACCGCCACGCCACCGGTCGCCGGTCTCGCGGTGATCCCGCCGTGGCCGTTCCAGGTGTGCAGGTAGGGTTCGCGGTTCGACACCACCATCAGCGGACGCGTCGCCGTGGACTCGAGGTCACCCGCCCGCGCGAGGCCGTATCGGAAGAAGACCGGGCCGATGATCTCGTGCAGCGCGATGATGGCAACGAGCAGCGTCTGCAGCTGCGTGCCCCACCCGGGGAATTCGGCGGCGACGATCGAGGCAAAGCCAAGGGTGATGCCCGCCTGAGAGATCAGCCCTGTCCAGACGTATTTCCCGGTGACGGCATCGACGCCTGACTTCCGCAGGCCGAAGGTCAACCCGAACCTGATGGCCACGATCCTGATCGCGGCGACGGCAAGCGCCAGGATTCCGACCGTGGTCAGCGCGGCCAGCTGCAGCGACGCGCCGACCGCGACGAAGAAGATCACGAGAATGGGCGGTGCGCCCCGCTGCACCGCGGCCTTGAGCGCCTCGCCCTGTGCGACGGCGAGGTTCTCGATCACCAGGCCCGCAGTGACGGCGGCGAGCAACGGTTCGAACTGCTGCGTCGTGCCGACCTGACTGAGCAGGCCACACATCACGATCAGCGCGAGGGTGACCTCTCGGGCGATATAGCGCACGTAGAGGGCGAACAGCGCACCAACCAGCGCACCAAAGGCCACGGCGCCGCCGACCTCCCAGGCGAACCGCGCAACCACGCTGACATCGCTGATGCCGGTGTTGAATGCCGCCCGTGTCAGCTGCAGCACGAGTGAGAACAGCACCAGAAGGGCGAGATCCGCGAGGATGACCATGGCGAGGACGACCTCGCTCAACCGGCCGCGCGCGCCGGTCTCGGCCATCACCGCGGCGGTCATCGTCGGAGAAAAACTGACGACCATGAGCGCGCCGAGCGCCGCCGCCGCGAGACGCTGCAGGCCGGTGACATCGGTCGACGCGCCCAGGAACGGCCAGCCGATCCACGCCACTGCGAGCAGTACACCCATGGCCACCGCCAGCGTTGTCACGGTCATGCGCGTGATCGACGCGAAGCGCTGTCCAAGCCGTTCGAAGTTCAGCGACAGCCCGGCGATCAGGGCGATCACCGTCGTCGCGAGCCCGGTGATGACCTGCAGCTGGCCCGCCATCGATTGGTTGATGACATTGCCGAGATATGGACCGGTCACCACGCCGAACAGCAGATATCCGGACAGCCGCGGCAGGTGGAAGCGCCGGAAAACGTCTCCTGCGATTGACGCGCCGAGGAGCGTGAAGCCGAGTGCCAGCGCCGTTCCTGCGGTTCCGACGTCAACCGTCGCCCCGAGTGTTCGCACCCACGTGACCGCCAGAACCGCAAGCGCGAGCGCCGCTACGCCCCTCACTCCATCGCCTCCCGCGGTTTCAGAAGCGGCACAAGAAGCTCCGATCCGATCACGCCAATGACGATGATGCTGATGATGGTGGCGTCGGACCCGGCCGCCCTCACGGCGTTCAGGGCGAACGCCAGGCCGACAATGCCCGGTGACACAAGAGTCAAGCTGGTGTCCGTTGCTGACCAGGCCGGGACGAGGCGTCGAGCAGCCGCTGATCCGGCCGTCGTCCCGACGAGGCGGAGGACGAGGTATGGAAAACCGATAGCCAGCACCACCGGCGTCAGTTCGAGCCTGGCGCCGCTGACCGCGAGAATCATCATGATCAGCGGCCGCTGGACGTAGGTGACGTCGCGCCTGATCGCCACGCGTGTCGAACCACCCACGGCTTCCCAGAAGAAGCCGGCGACGAGCCCGGCCGTGAGCGCGGACAGCGACAGGTACTCCGACGCGCCGCCGAGCAGCAGGAGGAGCGCGATCACGAAGATGCGCTGCTCGGTGTCCGGAGCCGATCGCGAGAGCAGGATCCAGCCAGCGGCCGCGATCACGAGCGTGACGCTGGTCGCCTGCAGCATGAGCATGGCTGCCGCGGCCGGCGCGGGTTCGCGCAGGACCGCCAGCGTGGCGCCGCCAAGCAGCACGGCCAGCAGATCGTCCGCCGCACAGATAGTCAGCAATGCCCCGCTGAACCACGCCGGGGACTCGAGCGCGGTACTCCAGACCGGCAGGAGCAGCGCAACTCCAGCGCCGACGAGGCCCATGGTGATCGCCGCCTGGATGCTGATGGCCGCGAAGGCCCGCCGATCCCCGGCGCTGCGGAGATTGAGCCCGATCCCGACAAAGACACCGAGGGCCGCGAGTGCCACCGGCATCGCCGGATCCAGCGATTCGAGTACAGCCGCCGACAGAAGTCCGACACCGGACGGCCCCAGCGCGCTGCCAAGGAGAACGATCAGCGCCGCCGGCATGGCACCTGGTGCGAGGGCGAATCGCGTGTACGAGCGGAGCCCTGCCGCCTGTGGGTCCGTCATTGTGACGGCTCAGGCTTCGCCGTCGGGCGGTCCAGCGCGGTCACCTGGTGGGTCGTGCCCCTGGTAAACGCGATGAACAGCGGCCGCTCGCGTGGTGAGGCGAACGCCTGCCGGACCTGCGCGGGCGTCGGGGCGTCGGTACTGTCCACCTGCCTGATCACGTCGCCCGCAAGGAGACCGCTTCGATCGCCGGCAGAACCGGGATCAACGCGAACGACTGCGGCGCCGATTCCCGGCAGGGACCGCAGCGTCAGGCCGAGCGAGGCTGGATCGGTTGCCGGCACTGCGGATCCGACAACCGGTACGTCACGCCGCCCGCGCGAATCGCGAACACCGATGACGAGTGTCTGGTCGGCGCCGAGGCGGGCCGTCTGCACGTCCCAGTCGTCGGTGGTCGATATCGCACCGCCATTTACCGCCTCGATCACATCGCCCGGATGCAGAGCGCCGGCTGCGGGACCGCGCGGATCGACCCAGGTCACGATCAGTCCGCTCGTCGCCCCGGTCGCTTTCGAGATCGACGCCGTGAGCCGCTGAACCTCGATGCCGACGTACGCGCGCATGGTGGGCAGCCGGTCGAGCAGGCGATCGGCCTCCGCCAGCACGGTTGCGGCCGGGACGAGCACGCGCCCGTCGCCGTGGTCGACAACGAGCCCGGCCACGGCAGCATCGGCCGTGAAGAGGAACGATCCGGACGCAACGTCGGACGTGGACGGGAGCTGCCACTCCTGGCCCGGCCATCGCGGACTGTCGGCAGGGGCGAGCCAGCCGACGTAGACCGGTCGAACAGACAGTCCTGCGCGCGACACTTCCGACGCGATGAAATAGCGGGGGCCGACAGGTTCGGGCGACCAGAGCGCGGGCGTCTGCAACGGCTGGGACTCGATCTGCACGAGGGAAAGTCCTGATGCCGGGTCATGGCGAAGCAGTGAGCCGGCATTGCTCGCGGCCTCATGCTGTTTCGGATCCAGCCAGACGGCCGCGACATCCTCTCGGACACGCAGCCCCGACTTGCCGGCGGGCCCGGCCACGAGCAGGGGGGCGAGACGCGGCCGCAGCGCGGCGATCTCGGCGGCAAGATCGGCAAACGTCGGCCGGGGTGTCAGCTGCGTCAGCAGCGGCTGGACGGGATTCTGCGGAGGCGGGCGATCGGGAAAGCGGACGCGCGCGAGCACCCACAAGGCCACGATCGCGATCAGGCCGGTTGTCAGGAGCAGGCGCGTCTCGCGCGAGACGCGCGGCCGGTATGGATGAATCCGATCCATGTGCAGGGCTTCTTCTGCCATCGTAGCCAGCGCGTACGACGGCATACATCCTGTCCAGGGGGGATAGGCGACTATACAATGCGTTTCACCGACAATGTCCGGCCATCTTCATGTGTTTGCCTGCCTGGTGTGCCTCGGCGTCGGGCCGCAGGTCGCGGCGGCCCAGGCGCCCTCGACCCCCTCGCCTCCGACGGCGCCGCCCGAACAGCCGACGGCCGTCGCCCTGCGTTTGAACACCGGCGAAAGCATTGCGGTGGACGGCGTCCTGGACGAAGCCGCCTGGGAGCGGGCGACGCCGGTCGGGAACTTTACACAGTCGGAGCCACGAAACGGCAAGCGTGAAACGGAGCGCACCGAGATCCGGGTTCTCTTCAGCGAGGACAACCTCTATATCGGCGCCCAGTTCTTCGACTCGGATCCCCGCGGGATGCTCGGCAACCAGATGGTGCGGGACGGCGGGCTCGGCTCGGACGACCGGTTCATGTGGGTGCTCGATCCGCTGAACGATCGGCGCAGCGGTTATTTCTTCGAGATCAATCCCGCGGGCGCGATGGGCGACGCGCAGCTCGTGCCG
>Ga0075421_100002831_pt1 | contig 20749 bp, 18 predicted proteins | sample SoiMetdeltSBSDD5_FD_75292 | JGI IMG/M metagenome (GOLD analysis project Ga0075421, IMG submission 75292) | Bulk soil microbial communities from a Populus tree surrounding site in Tennessee, USA - Soil MetaG P. deltoides SBSDD5 | ecosystem: Environmental > Terrestrial > Soil > Tree plantation... | reverse complement strand
TTGTACTCGTACTCGATGTTGGCGGGGATGTCGTACTTCTTCTGTTTGAGGAGCTGAAGCACCTGCTTGATCGGCGTGTCGCCCTGCCCCCACGGCGTGTTCTCGCCGTCGTTCTTCTTGCGATCCTTGAGGTGGAGGTTGGCGATCTGGCCGTGGTTGGCCTGGATGTAGCCGACCGGGTCGAAATTCGCCGCGACGAAATGGCCGATGTCGAGATTGATCTTGAAGTGCTTCGACATGGCCAGAGCCTGGGTGAAACTCTCGGGCTTGGCGTACTCGTTTGGGTCCTTGAGGTTCGCGTGGTTGTGCATGGCGACGATGAGGCGATGCTTGTCGGCGAACGGCGCGACGCGCCTGGCCGCGCTCAAGGTCGAGGAGGCGGTGATGATGGGGACGCCGAGCGCCTTCGCCATCTGGAAGCCGCGGTCGATCTCTTCGTCGGTGTAATCGTCGCGGAAACTGTAATTGTAGGCCTGAAGCTTGACGCCCGCGGCGTCGAACTTTTTGCGGACCGCCGTGAAATGATCGAGCGGGGCGGTCAACCGCCACTTCCGCTGCTCCTCGCGGGCCTCGGGGCTTCGAGGGGCCGCCTGCGGCCGCGGCTCGACGTGGCCGGAGAACAGCTCACACTCGCCGATGCCGATCGCAACCATCGCCTTGAGGGCCTCGTCGAGCGGCATGGTGCGGAAGCTGTAGGACTGGACGCCGAGCCGCACGCCGCCGACTTTGGAATTGATGTCGGAGAGCGCCGCCGAGAGCGGCAGGCCGGCGAGGACGATTTTCCCGAAATCTCTTCTCGAATACATGTGTACACTCCTGGGCCATCCCGCGGCTCAATTGGAGGCGGGCCGCGGCCTCTGGGTCTTCTCGGCCGCTTCCTTATCGAGGACGTTGATGTCGACCTGGACCTTGACCATGTCCTCGATCGGGTTCATCGGCGAGTTGAAATTGATGCCGAAATCTTTCCGGTTGATCTCGAAGTTGGCGCGGAACCGGCCGCGACTATTCTCGTAGAAGACCTGGGCGAGCGGCACCTGGATCTCCTTGGTCACGCCGCGCAGCGTGAGGTCGGCCGCGACGCTGTATTTCCCGTCCCCGACTTTGGTGATCTTCTTCGAGACGAGCGTGATCTGCGGGTAGGTCGCGACGTCAAAGAAGTCTTTGCTGCGCAGGTGATCATCCCGCTTCTGGACGCGGGTGTTGATGCTCGCCGCGTCGATCGTGATCTTGAAGGATGAGTTTTCAATCTTCGCCGGGTCGAGCTGGACCTCGGCCGCCCACTTGTCGAAAAAGCCATGGGCGGAGATGAACCGCGCCTCGCCGATGAAATTGACCTGGCTGTGCGCCTGGTCGACGACGTGCGGCCGCGGCTGGGCGGACGCGACGACGCCCGCCAGGCAGAGCAAAATGGGAAGCATGATTTTCTTCATTTAATCCTCTTCGGGTCAGACTTGCGTTCGGGTTGAGAGAAGATAATAGGCGGTCAGGCGAGCCCGCTGCAAGGCGCCTTGCCGCGGTGACGAGGAAGAGCGGCTGAAAGCGCGGGTCGTCGCCGACGAGCGCCCGCCAGAAGCCGCGCGCCTGGCCCGCGCGGTCGCCGAGGGCCGCCCCGCCCCAGCGTTTGACCCCGCCGGGCGCGGCCGGGTCGAGCGCCAGCCCCCAGAGCGGGTCGAGGCTGCTCGCCTCGATCGCGAAGCGCATGTCGCCGAAGGCCGGCCCGGCGAGCGACGCGACCAGACCGTCGGCGAACCACTCGAGGACGCCGAACGCCCGCTGCACTTCGGCGCGCTCGCGCGCCCCGGGAGGCAGCTCATCGGGTGTCGCGCGCCGCAGCACGCCGCCCGCGCGCGCGCGCGGCTCGCCCCGCCACGGGACGCGGAGGCCGTCGACGTAAATCTGCCCGCCCGCGATGTAGAGTGAGCGCCAGAGCACCAGGCTGAGCGGCATGGGCATGACGCGGGCGTGTTCCGCTGCATGGCCGCGCGCTCGGGCGAGCGACTCCTGCGCGCGGGCGGCGCGCTCGTGCTGCCAGATGCCGAAGACCATGTAGAGGCTCGAGAGCAAGAGCGCCCTGACCGCCGGGGAGGCTCGGCGCGCGCGGTAGGCCCAGACCACCCCGACGATCAGCGGCAGCGTGTAAAGCGGGTCGATGATCGGGATCCAGTCCCAGGCGACGCGGCGGTCCGAGAAAGGCCAGAGGAGCATCGTCCCGTAGCTCGTGCAGGCGTCGAGCAGGCCGTGCGTGGCGTAGCCGACGAGCGCTGCCCCGAGGACGGCCCCGCGCGCCCCCCGGAACGGCTTGAACCAGAAGAACGGGAGCGCGCAGAGGAGGCCGCCCGCGGGGATGAAGGCGAGGCTGTGAGTGAAGTGGCGATGAAAAGTCCAGGCGACGGTCGGGTCGGTCGCCGAGGTGATGAAAATGTCGAGGTCCGCGGCCATCCCGGCCAGCCCGCCGACGAGCCCGGCCGCGCGCGGGAGCTTCCTGGCGAAGACGGCCTGCGCGGCCGCCGCGCCGAGCACGCCCTGGGTCACTGGGTCCATAAGGGTTTCAGACTTGAAATGTGCGATCTGAAATATTCGCGGGTATTCTAGCATGGGGCTAACATGGGGCGTACCCGCCGCGCGGTTGCGGCCGGGGGTGAAACGGGGTATAACACAACTCTGCGAAGGCGGCCGCCCTCCCTGAGCGGCCTGCCGTCGGGAGCCGGCCTGTCATTGAGTCTGCCCCTCGCGCGGACCGAAATTTCGGAGAGAAAGAAGGAAACCCGGAAAACATGAGGTGGTCACTTGAGCGGCTCGTCCCGCTCGCCTTCGCGTGTGCCCTCGCCCTGCTCGTCGGGGTCGGCATCGTCTCCTACCGGAGCACGACGGCCCTGCTCGAGGACGCGCGCCGGGTGACGCACACGCATGAGGTGCTCAGTGAGCTGGACGGAGCACTCCTCGCGCTCAAGGATGCCGAGACAGGCCAGCGCGGATTCCTGCTGACCGGCGTGGAGGACCACCTCGCCTCCTACTCGGCGGGCAACGCGGCGGTCGGGGAGCGGCTCCGGCGGTTGCGGGAGCTGACGGCGGACAACCCGGGCCAGCGGCGGCGGCTCGACGTCGTCGGGCCCTTGGTCGCGGCCCGGCTGGCCAAACTCCGGGAGTCGATCGACCGGCACCGGGCGGGCCTGCCACCCGCGGCCGAGTCACTCGCCGCGGGCAAGCGGCTCATGGACGAACTAAGCCTCCGCCTCGCCGAGATGGCGGCGGAGGAGCTGCGGCTGCTCGGCGAGCGCGAGCGGCGGTCGCAGGCGGCCGCGGGCCGCGCGCTCGCGATGGTCATGCTCGGCAGCCTCCTCGCCGCGCTGGTGACCGCGCTCGCCTACCTCGCCGTCCGGCGCGAGCTCGCGCGGCGGCGGGCCGCGGAGACCAAGCTCCAGTCCTTCAACCGCGAGCTGGAGCGCAGCAACCGCGAGTTGCAGGACTTCGCCTACGTCGCCTCGCACGACTTGCAGGAGCCGCTGCGCAAGGTTCAGGCCTTCGGCGACCGGATGCGGTCGAAGTACGGCGAGGCGCTCGGCCCCGAGGGGCGCGACTACTTGGAGCGGATGCAGAACGCGGCGCGGCGGATGGCCGTGCTCATCAACGACCTGCTTACCTTCTCGCGGGTCTCGACCACGGGGCAGCCCTTCGCCCCGGTCGACCTCAACCAGGTCGCGCGCGATGTCATGGGGGACCTCGAAGTCCGCGTCCAGCAGACCGGCGGGAGCGTCGAGCTCGGCGAGCTGCCGACCCTCGACGCCGACGCGCTGCAGATGCGCCAGCTGCTCCAGAACCTGATCGGCAACGCGCTCAAGTTCCACCGCCCCGGCGAGCCGCCGGCGGTCAAGGTCGGCGCCCGCGCAGTCGGCCCCCCCGAGGGCGGCGCGTGGCCGCCTGCGCCCGACGGCTGGCGCGAGCTGACGGTCGAGGACCGGGGGATCGGCTTCGACGAGAAGTACCTCGACCGCATTTTCACGCCGTTCCAGCGCCTCCACGCGCGCGGCGAGTACGAGGGGACGGGGATGGGCCTCGCCGTCTGCCGCCGCATCGTCGAGCGGCACGGCGGGCAGATCACCGCCCGGAGCGCGCCCGAGCGGGGGACGACTTTTGTCGTCACCCTGCCGGCGAAACAATTAGCGGAGCCGGATTCATGACACCTAATGGGAAACCGATCGTCATCCTGATGGCCGACGACGACCCGGATGACCGCCTGCTCACCCAGCAGGCGCTCGAGGAGAGCCGCGTCCTCAACGACCTCTACTTCGTCGAGGACGGCGAGCAGCTGCTCGACTTCCTCGCCCGCCGCGGCCAGTACGCGGACGCGGCGCAGGCTCCGCGGCCGGGACTCATCCTGCTCGACCTCAACATGCCGCGCAAGGACGGGCGCGAGGCGCTGCGCGAGATCAAGGCCGACCCGGATCTGCGGCGCATCCCCGTAGTCGTCATGACGACCTCACAGGCCGAGGAGGACGTCTACCGGAGCTACGACCTGGGCGCGAATTCGTTCATCACCAAGCCGGTGACCTTCGACCGGTTGGTCGAGCTCATGCGGACGCTTGGCAAGTACTGGATCGAGTTCGTCGAGCTGCCTTCCTGACTCCCGGGGGAGAGATGGACAGGGTGCGAGTGCTCCTCGTCGAGGACGACGAGGACGACTATTTGCTGACGCGCGACTTGCTCGCCGAGATCGATGGCGGCGGCCGGTACACGCTCGACTGGGCCCGGACCTACGAGGCCGCGCTCGAGATGCTCTCGCGCGGCGGCCACGACGTCTGCCTCCTCGACCACCGGCTCGGCGCGCGGACCGGGATCGAGCTGCTGCGCGAGGCGCGCGCGGACGGGCACGCCTCCCCGATGATCCTGCTCACGGGGCTCGCCGACCCGGAACTCGACCTCGAGGCCATGCGGGCCGGGGCCGCCGACTACCTGGTCAAGGGGCAGCTCAGCGCGGCGCTGCTCGAGCGCTCGATCCGCTACGCCCTGGCGCACCGGCGGAGCGAGCGGGAGCGAATCGAACTGGCGCGGGAGCAGGCGGCGCGCGCCGAGGCCGAGGCGGCCAACCGCGCCAAGGACGAGTTCCTCGCGCTCGTCTCGCACGAACTGCGCACGCCGCTCAACGCGATCCTCGGCTGGGCGCAACTCATCGCCAAAAGCGCGCGCGACCCGGAGGCGGTCTCGAAGGCCGCCGCGACGATCGAGCGCAACGCCCTCATCCAGCGGCAACTGATCGAGGATTTGCTCGACCTGGCGCGCACCACCGGGGGCAAGCTGCGGCTCGATGTCCGCCCGCTCGACATGACTGCGGTCGTCGAAGCGGCGCTCGACGTCGTCCGCCCGGCGGCCGCGGCCAAGTCGATCGAGCTGCGCGCGAGCCTCGACCCCGCGGCCGGCCAGGTGACCGGCGACCCTGGGCGGCTGCGGCAGGTGGTCTGGAACCTGGTCTCGAACGCGATCAAGTTCACGCCGGAGGGCGGGCGCGTTGAGGTTGAACTCGGGCGCGAGGGGCCGAACGTCAAGGTCGAGGTGCGCGACACGGGCCGCGGCATCAGCCCGGATTTCATGCCGTACCTCTTCGAGCGCTTCCGGCAGGCCGACACGGCGAGCGGGCGGCGCCACGGAGGGCTTGGGCTCGGGCTCGCGCTCGTGCGCCACCTAGTCGAGGCGCACGGCGGGACAGTCGGGGCCGAAAGCGCAGGCGAGGGTCGGGGCGCGACCTTCACCGTGCGGCTCTCGGTGCGCGCCGTCCGCGGGCCGGAGGCCGAGGCTCGGCCGCCGGAGGCCCCCGGGCCGGATCTCGCGGGAGTGCGCGTGCTGGTCGTCGAGGACGAGCCGGACGCCAGAGAGATGGTCGCCGTGCTGCTCCGCCACTACGGCGCCGAGGTGCGCGTCGCCGGGAGCGCGGCAGAGGCCTGGGGGCAGTTGTCGGCGGGCGAATTGCCCGACGTCCTCATCAGTGACCTGAGCATGCCCGAAGAGGACGGTTACGCGCTCATCGCCCGGGTCAGGGCTCTGCCGGCGGGAGGCCAAATTCCGGCCGTCGCCCTGACGGCCCACGCGCGAGCCGAGGACCGCCAGCGCGCGCTCGCCGCCGGGTTTCAGGAGCACCTCGCCAAGCCGGTTGACCCCGATGAGTTGATCCGCACCGTCGCCGGACTGACCGCCCGCCGGGCCTGAAAAGTCGGCCTGCAGCCGGATGCGCGACAGGTGGCTGAAATCTGCTGTAGGATACGGAGCCATGCGCACCTTCTACGACCCGATTGAGCCTTACGACGTGGGGCGGCTGCCGGTCTCGCCGCTCCACACTCTCTACTACGAGCAGAGCGGCAACCCCGGGGGGCGGCCCGTGGTCTTCCTGCACGGCGGGCCGGGGGGCGGGACGACGCCGGACTACCGACGCTTCTTCGACCCCCGGGCCTACCGGATCGTGCTCTTCGACCAACGCGGCTGCGGGCAGAGCACGCCCTACGGCAGCCTGGAGGAGAACACGACCTGGGATTTGGTGGCCGACATCGAGCGCCTGCGGGCGCACCTCGGCATCGACGGCTGGGTCGTCTTCGGCGGCTCGTGGGGGAGCACGCTGGCGCTCGCCTATGCCGAGACGCACCCCACGGCAGTGCGCGCTCTGGTCCTGCGCGGCATCTTCCTCTGCCGCCGGGAGGAGATCGACTGGTTCTACCAGGAGGGCGCCAACGCCGTCTTCCCAGACTTCTGGGAGGAGTACGTGGGCCTCATCCCGGAGGATGAGCGCAGCGACATGATGGGGGCCTACTACCGGCGCCTGACGAGCGGGGACGAGGCGGTGCGGCTCGCGGCGGCGCGGGCCTGGAGCGTCTGGGAGGGAAGCACCTCGAAGCTCTACCCCGACGCGGAGCTGATCGCCGACTTCGGCTCGCCCGAGAAGGCGGTGGCGCTGGCGCGAATCGAGTGCCACTACTTCATGAACCGCATCTTCATGGCCTCCGAGGACCAGCTCGTCGCGAACGTCGGGAAGATCCGGCACATCCCGGCGGTCATCGTCCAGGGGCGCTACGATATGGTCTGCCCGATGATGAGCGCGTGGGAGCTGCACCGCGCCTGGCCTGAGGCCGAGTTGCGCGTCATCCCCGACGCCGGCCACTCGGCGCTCGAGCCCGGAATCACCGCCGCGCTCGTCGAGGCCACCGACCGCTTCCGCACATGAGAGAACACGGATGACCATCCGTGTTCCGTTCCGGCCGATCAACTTGATCAGAGGAGGAATCTATGTCTCAGCAAACTGACTACACGCCCGATGAGTGGAAGGCGATCGCCGCCGCGCCGATGGTCGCCGGCATGCTCGTCACAATGTCGGACCTGAGCGGCCCGGTCGGGTTCGTCAAGGAAGCTTACGCCGTCGCCCAGGCCGCCGCCGAGGCGACGGGCAACACGTCGAACGAGCTGATCCGGTCGGTGGCCGAGTGGCTCAAGGCGCAGGGCGTCAAGCCCGCGCTGCCCGAGGTGCCCAAGGATCAGGCCGGGGCCCGGGGCGCGTTCGTCGAGACCGTCCGGCAAGCCGCCGCCGCGGTCGCGCAGAAGTCGCCCGCCGAGGCCGAGGAGTACAAGCGCTGGCTCCTCTCGTTCGCCAAGCGCGCGGCCGAGGCCTCCAAGGAGGGCGGCTTCCTCGGCATCGGGGGGACGCTCGTCAGCGAGCAGGAGACGGCCGCGATCAACGAGCTCGCTGCCGCCCTCGGCGTGAGCGCCAATTGAAGGGAGGGAGCCGGTGAAAAACTTGTCGCTGCTCTTCGCAGCGCTCGCCACCGCCTTCATCTCCGGCTGCTCGTCCACGCCCGAGGCCCCCGCGCCCACGCCGGCCCCGTCAACGGCCCCGGCGACCGCCACGCCCGCGCCGGCCGCCGCCGCGGACAAGCCCCGGATGCGGGGGACCTACATTTACATGGCCGACGCCGCGATCTTCACCGACTGCGCCACGGGGAAGAAGTTCCCGGTCGCCATGGAGAAGGACGGTGTCGCGCTCGAGCGCGCCTATCTCGCGGCCCGCTCCGCGCCGGGCGCGCCGCTGCTCGTGACCTTCGACGGCCAGCTCACGCGGCGGCCGAAGATGGAAGGGTCGGGCGACGAGGAGGTGGTCGTCGTGGACAAGTTCGAGAAGGCCTGGCCTGGGGAGGAGTGCGCCAAGACGCCGGGCCAGGGCGCGGCCAAGCTGGAGAACACCTACTGGAAGCTCGTCGAGCTCGGCGGCAAGCCGATCAAGGCCGGCGGCCGGCGCGAGCCGCACCTGCGCCTCAACCCCGAGGGCAAGGCGGCGCAGGGCTCCGGCGGCTGCAACACCTTCCGCGGGGACTATCAGCTCGACGGCGAGAGCCTGCGTCTGACCAGACTCATCTCGACCCGCATGGCGTGTCCGGACCTCGAGGTGGAGGGCACGTTCCTTAAGGCCCTCGAGGCGGCGACCAGCTACAAGCTCGCCGGCGAGAAGCTCGAGCTCTACGCCGACGGCAAGCTGCTCGCGCGCTTCGAGCCGCGTTAGGAAATGGCCCACGGATGACACGGATCGGACGGATTAGCACGGATCAGAGATCCGTCAACATCCGTCGCCTCCGTGTCATCCGTGGGCCATTCTTCAAGACACAAAATACAGTTTCGAACCCATGAGCCCCTTCGCCCAACTCGTGACCTTCGGCCTGCTCGCCTCGGCGGGGAATTTGCTCGGCGGCTGGCTGATCATCAGGTCGCGCTCGGCGCGGCTGGAGCTGCTCAAGTACCTCGTCGCGCTCGGCGCGGGCTTCATGCTCGCGGCGGTCTGCCTCGAGATCATCCCGGCCTCGATGCAGGAGCGCGGGGTCGGGGCGCAAGCGGCCATGTGGTGGATGCTCGCCGGCTACCTGCTGATCATGTTCATCGCGCACACCCTGGCGCCGCACGTCCACGTCGGCGAGGAGGCGCCGCGCGAGGATCTGCTCCAGCGCGGGGCGGCAGTGCGGGCCGTCGGCGCGCTCGCGGCGCACACCTTCTTCGACGGGGTGGTCGTTGCTTCGGGCGTGCTCACCAGCGTCCGGACGGGGCTGCTGCTGCTCATCGCGACGCTCCTCCACAAGGTCCCCGAAGGCTTCACCGTGGCCTCGGTCATGCTCACCGCGGGCCGCAGCCGCCGGTCCGCGCTCCGGGCGACGGTCCTGGTCGCCGCGACGACGCTCGCCGGGGTCGTCGCCGTCTCGCTGCTCAGCCCGGCGGTCATCTATACGCTCCCCTTCTCGGCCGGGGTCACGCTCTACGTCGCCGCCTCAGACCTCATCCCCGAAGTCAACCGCGAGGGCGGCGCGCGCACCTCGCTCCTGGTCTTCGCCGGCGTCGCCCTCTTTTACGCCACGCACCTCCTGCTCCATTACACGCTCGAGTAGGGGCGGGGCCCGACTTCGAGGTCCGCCAGGAGCGGGAAATGGTCCGAGGCCGGCGCGGCCGCGGCGTTCCCCCGGACGACCTCGCAGGATGTCAGCCGGCCGGCGAAGGGCTCGGGCAGGAAAACGTAATCGAGGCGGATGTGCGGGTCCCAGGTCGGGAAGGTAAAGCCCGGGTCGCCGGGGTGAAGCAGGCGGTAGCCGTCCACATAGCGGGCGTCGAGCAGCATCTGGATCGTCTGCCACCGAATCCGGCCACCGCTCAGCCAGATCAGCGGCCGGAGCCGTGCCGGCAGGCGGCGCGCGTCGAGCAGCTCGCCCGGGGCGAGCGTGTTGAAGTCTCCGACGAGTACGTGGAAGCCCTCCTGATGTCGCTCAATGCCGTCGAGCAGGGCGCGCAGCTCCCGCACGCGCCGCCGCTCGGTCCAGTTCGAGTGGACGGCGCTGAGGTGCAGCCCGAAGACGCGAAACTCGGTCCCCGCCGGGACGATCTCCAGAAACGGGTGTCTCGCCCCGGGCGGCCGGTGCCACTCGTGGTGGGCAATCTCGAGTCGGCTCAGGAAGCCGAGCGAGTGGCCCGGCCGGGCCGCCCAGACGGGCATTCCGGCCCGCTCGGCGAGCCGCTCGACGACCTGCGGCCGGGTGGCCTCCTGGAGGACGACCACGTCGGGCGCCAGCTCCCGGATATTCGCGGCCAGGCGCTCCTCGCGCCCGACGCCGCCGTAGCGGATGTTGTAGCTCAGCAGCTTCAGGCTCACGCCTCCTCGGTCCTCTCGATGAGCGTCAGGTAGGGCTGGCCGGCGAGGTCGCCGCGGAGGTACATGACGAAGTCGCGCGTGGCCTGGATGTTGACCGGCCGCCGGACCATATCTTGCAGCTTTCGGCGCAGCGGGACGAGGTCCGGCGCGATGTCCGGGTCCTTGTCGCTGAGAGGTTTGGAGTGGACCTTCGGGACGTAGAAGCCGTCCAGTCTGTAGAGGCCGATAACCTCGTCGCCGACGAGCGTCAGGTCGAGGTCGCTCGTGCCCGGCCCGTCGGCGTCGAACGGCGCGCCGTCGTCCCAGCGCACGCCCGTGACCGAGCTGCCGCGCAGAACCACCCCTGTGCCCTGGGGGATGGCCGCGTTCACCGTCTCGCAAAATTCCCGGAATCGCCGCTCGTCCCCCCCGAAGGCCAGCCGGATGACCCGCCCGCGCATCTCTTCGTCGGTCAAGTCGTCCGTTTTCTTTGTGTCTTCGCTCATGCCAGTGTGCCCCCCGATCGAACAGATTTACCCGGCTGAGCGAGCTGAAGCAAGCCCCGTACCTCCCGGTTTCGCTACACATCGCGCGGGCGCGCAGTTAGAATGCCCCGCCAGACCATGACTGAAGAGATCGGAACACCTATGAGACAGAAAACAGATCCTCCCCCGCCCCCGGTCGAGCCGCCCGGGGCCGACGCCAAGCTCGACGCCGCCGAGTGGCGGCGCGTGGCGGCGACCCCGGAGTTCAAAGCCCTGCTGGACGCCAAGCGGAGGTTTATCGTGCCGGCGACGGTCTTTTTCGTCGTCTACTATTTTGCCCTGCCGGTGCTCGTCGGTTACGCGCCGCGCCTGATGGAGCGGAAGGTGCTCGGGCCGGTCAACCTGGCTTATCTCTTCGCGCTCTCGCAGTTTTTCATGGCGTGGATCATCGCGGCGCTCTACGTGCGCGCGGCGGGGCGGTTCGACCGGATGGCGGCGGGGGTCATCGAAAGGCTGCGCGGGCGGCGGGGAGGGGCCTGAGTCATGTCAATCGCGCTGGTCATGTTTCTGGCCTTCGTCGCCGTCACGCTGGGGATCACCTACTGGGCGGCGCGGCGGTCGAGCGGGGCGAACGCCTACTTCGCGGCTGGCCGCCAGATCACGGGATGGCAGAACGGCATCGCCGTGGCGGGCGACTACATGAGCGCCGCCTCGTTCCTCGGGATCGCCGGGATCATCGCCTTCCAGGGCTACGACGGCTTCATGTATTCGGTCGGCTGGCTCGTCGCCTACCTGACCGTGCTCCTGGTCGTCGCCGAGCCGCTGCGCAACGCGGGCAAGTACACCATGGCCGACGTGCTCGCCTACCGGCTCCGGCCGCGCCCGGTGCGCGCCATGGCGAGCCTGAGCACGCTCACGGTGAGCACGTTTTACATGATCGCGCAGATGGTCGGCGCGGGGGCGCTCGTCTCGCTGCTGCTCAAGGACTCGGGGATCAGCTACCAGGCGGCGGTCATCGGCGTTGGCGTGCTCATGATCGTCTACGTGGTCTTCGGGGGGATGCTCGCGACGACCTGGGTGCAGATCATCAAGGCGATCCTGCTCATGGCCGGGACGGTGCTCTTGAGCATTTTAGTCATGGCGCGCTTCGGCTTCAGCCTGGCGAGCTTCTTCGACGCCGTGGCGCACGTCACCTACCACGAGGGCGGGGTGCTCCTCACGCGCGACTTCCTCCAGCCGGGGCTGCGCTTCAAGCCGCCCTACGGCGCGCTCGACCTGATCTCGCTCGGGCTGGCGCTGATCTTCGGCACCGCGGGGCTGCCGCACATCCTGGTCCGCTTCTACACGGTGCCCGACGCGCGGACGGCGCGCATCAGCGTCGTCTGGGCGATGGCTATCATCGGGGCCTTCTACATCCTGACGACGTTCCTCGGGTTCGGGGCGGCGACGATCATCGGCCGGGACCGGATCGCGACCGGCGGGGGCACCAACATGAGCGCCCCGCTGCTGGCGGCGGAGCTCGGGGGCGAGGTCTTTTTCGCCTTCGTCTCGGCGATCGCCTTCGCCACCATCCTGGCGGTGGTCGCGGGGCTGACGATCAGCGCCTCGACCTCCTTCGCGCACGACTTCTACACCAACGTCCTGCACCGGGGCGCGGAGCGCGGCCCGGGCGAAGAGGTCCGGGTGGCGCGCGCCACGGCCTTCGTCGTCGGCGCGGTCGCCATCGCGGCGGCGATCCTGCTCGGCCCGAACGCCAACGTCGCCTTCCTGGTCGCGCTCGCCTTCGCCGTCGCGGCCTCGGCTAATCTGCCGGTCATTGTCCTCTCGCTCTTCTGGCGCCGGTTCAACACCACGGGCGCGGTCGCCGGGTTGGCCACCGGGCTCGCGGCGTCGATCATCCTGATCCTCGTTGGCCCGAGCGTCAAACTCCTCGACCCGCCGCCCTTCCCGCTCGAGAACCCGGGGATTCTCAGCATCCCGCTCGGCTTCCTCGGGGCTGTCCTCGGCACGTTCCTCGGCCGCGAGCCGGAGGCCGAGGAGAAGTTCGACGAGCTGATCGTGCGTGCCAACACCGGGCTCGGCGCCGAGAAGGCGTCGGCACATTAGCAATGGCCCATGGATGACACGGATTTAACGGATTGACACGGATCAGAAATCAATAAAACCGGATCGTATAGGCGAACCGGACCCCGCGCCCGATCTCCGGGGCGAGCTCTTTGATGAACGAGAGGTGGTTGCGGTAGAGCTTGTCGTTGAGGTTGAACCCGTTGACGGAGAAGGTGTGCGAGGAATGTTGCCGCGGGACGGTGTAGGAGGCGCGCAGGTTGACCACGCCGTAGCCGGCCGTCCGCGTCTCGCCCGGGAAGAGCGAACGCTGGTCGCGCGCCATGACGACCTCGGGCCGGACGCTCAGCCCCTTGACCCGCGCGTCGAAGCCGACCCGGGCGCGCACCGGCGGGATGCGCGGGAGCGACAGATTGAAGTCAGTCAACTCCGCGTCGACGTAGTCGAGCCCGGCCGTCGCCCAGAAATACTTGCTCAAGCCGACCTCGACCCCGGCCTCGGCCCCGAGATAGCGGCTGTCGCCCTGCGCGTAGTCGGCCACCGGCAAATTGTCCTCGACCTCGCCGGTCGGGGCGAGGAAGATGAAGTCCCGGAGCTTGTAGTAGTAGGCGCTCGCCTCCACCCGCAGGTGCTCGGACGAGTGGCGCAAGGCAAGCTCGACCCCGTCGCCCCGCTCCCGATCGAGGCGGGCGTTGCCGACCTCGAAGGTCAGCGTCCCGATATGCGGGCCGAAGTTGTAGAGCTCTTCGAGCGCCGGGGCGCGGTAGGAGTGTGTGTAGTTGGCGACAAAGACGGCGCCTTCCCAGAGCCGGAAGCGCGCGCCGGCAGCCCCCGAAAAGCCCGTGAAGGAGCGCGCCGGCAGCCCCGAGGAGTACTCGGGCCGGTAGCGGTTGTTCTCCACCCGCCCGCCGAATTGGAACGAGAGGCGCCCGAGGTCGAGCTCCTGGAGCGTGAAGCCCGCGACCCCCTGCTGCGTCACCGGCGGGGCGAGCGCCTCCGCCCCTGTCGTCCGGTACTCGCGGTACTGGCCGTCGAACCCGAAGCTCCCCCGCAGCCGCCCCCAGCGCTGCTGGTCGAAGGTCCCCCGGTAGGTCAGCAGCTTGTTGCTGAAGAGCGTCCCCACCTCGCCGCTCTCCAGCTCCTTGTGCTCGTAGTCACTGTAGTTGAGCGCGACCCGGTAGCCCTCGATCGGCGCGGCGAGGGCGGTCGCCCCGCCCGTGAAGCGGAGGTTGTGGCGGCGCATGGCGAGGTCGATCAACTCCTCCTCGCCTCCCTCCTCGCCGCCGCCCTCGAACTGCGCGGCGAAGGGGACGCCGTAGCGCCGGTTGTCGTAACCGTAGCCGAGTGTGAAGTAGCCCCGTTCGCCGAAGCGGCCGAAGCCCCCCGACCCGTTGGAGGAGCGCGTCCCGGAGTTGAGGACTTCGCCGAGCGGAGTGTCATAGTCGCCGGTCCGCTCGCCGCCGCCGTTGACCCAGACCATCCACTTCCGCCAGCCGTACTCGAAGCCGCCGCTCGCGCCGCCCAGCCCATTGGCCGTCCCGCCGACGCCGGTCGCGAACCCGCGCAGGCCGCGGTGCGCGTAGTCGTGCCCGGTGATCGCGTTGACCACACCGCCAATCGCGTTGCTCCCGTAGAGCAGCGCCGCCGGACCCTTGACGACCTCGATCCGCTCGACGGTCAGGGGGTCGATCGGCTCGCCGTGGTCGCCCGACTGCGAACCGAGCGAGCCGACGCGCAGCCCGTCCTGCATGATCAGCACGCGGTCCCCGTCAAAGCCCCGCAGCACCGGGCGCGACGAGCCCGGGCCGAAAGACCGCTTGGCGACGCCCGGGATGTTCTCCATCGCCTCGCCGAGCGAGGCCGAGTTGTTCTCGCTGAGCTGCGTCAGATCGAAGGAGCTGACCGACTGGAAAGAGTTCGAGGCCACCTCCTCGCTGCCCCCCGTCGCCGTGACTGTCACCTGGTCCCGGATCGGCCCGAAATCGAGCGCGAAATCGAGGCCCGCCTCCTCCCCCGCCCTGACCTCGACCGCGCGCACCGCGTCAGGCACGCGGTCCAGGCGCGCGACCACATTGTAGCGGCCGGGCGGCAGGTCGGCGAAAGAATAGGTCCCGTCCTCACCCGTCAGGACCGAGCGCCGCAACCCGACGATGGTCACCGTCACATTGTGCACCGGGGCGCCGCTCCCGCCGAGCGTCACCTTGCCGCTCAGCCGGCCGCCCGACTGCCCGAAGGCCGCCCCGTGGGCGAGTCCGAAAAATATGGCCGTCCTCATGAGGGCCGGAATCCAGCGTCTCCTCGGCATCGACAGAGTCTAGGCGACGGGCGGGCGGCCCTTCACCCGATTTTCAACGGGCGGTCGGCATCGGCCCATGAGCTGTCGAGATTCCCCCGCGGACGGTCAGAGGCTGAGGGCGCAGCGGAAGCCGTAGTCGGCGTAGCGGAAGGCGGGCGGGATGCTGCTGCGCGCCGCGACGCGCGCGATCTTGATCTGGTGGCGCCACGAGCCGCCGCGCGACGCCCGGCGCTCGCCGGCAGTGGGGCCTGAGGGATTGCACCCAGGCGAGGAGGCGTAGTAGCGCGCGTCGTACCAGTCGGCACACCACTCATGGATGTTCTCGGAAATCTCGTAAAGGCCAAAGCCGTTCGGCCCGCGCCGCCCAACCCGCTCCGGCCCCGTTTGCCAGAGCCCCGCGTAGCCGGGCTGCGCCTCGGGAGGCTCGTTGCCCCAGCTGTAGCGCTGGCCCTCGAGCCCGCCCCGCGCCGCGCGCTCCCACTCGGCCTCGGTCGGCAAACGGTAGAGCCGGCCCGTGACCCCGGCGAGCCACGCGCAGTAGGCCGCGGCGTCGAACCAATTGACGCCCGTCACCGGCTGCTCCGGGTGGTTGAACCGCGCCTCCTCCCACCCGGGCGGGGCCGGATGACCGGTCTCCCCCACAAAAATCCGGTAGAGCTCGTTGGTCACGGCGCACCGCCCGAGGCCGAAAGCATCAACCCACACCCGGTGAGCCGGACCCTCATTCTCTGGGCCCTCGTCCGACCCCATGACGAACTCGCCCGCCGGGACGACCACCATCCCACTCTGATCCGTGTCGATCCTTGCTGATTGGCCGATCCGCGTCATCCGTGGGCCGTCAGCACTGCAACTGCGCGCGCTCGACCTCGAAGCCCTCCAGATCGCCGAGGACGGTCACGGCGAGCGACTCGGGGCGGAAGATTTCGTCGGCCAGCCGCCGGACGTCTTCGGCCGTCACCGCGTCAACGCGCGCGACGATCTCGTCGGGCGAGAAGAAGGCGCCGAAGACCATCTCCTGCTGCGCGAGTGAGCTCATGCGCGAAGAGGTCGACTCGAGGTTGAGCATGAGCGAGGTCTTGAGCTGGTCCTTGTTGCGGTCCAGTTCTTCGGCCCCGACCAACTCCCCCTTGAGCCGCCGGAGCTCGGCCATGGTCGCCGCGATCGTCTCGCCGAGTTGCACCGTCGAGGCCCCGGCATAAACGCTGAAGTAACCCGCGTCGCGGAAGGGGCTCGTCGAGGAAAAGACGGTGTAGGCCAGGCCCCGGTCCTCGCGGATCGCCTGGAAGAGGCGCGAGCTCATCCCGCCGCCGAGGACCGAGGTCAGGATGTGCGCCACGTACCGGTCCTCGCTGAGGAGCGACGGGCAGGGGGCGCCGATGACCAGGTGCGCCTGCTCGAGTTCGGCCTTGTGGCGCAGCGTGATGTGAGGCTGCGGGCGCGGCGCGCCCGACTCCGCGACGCCCGCGCCGGGCGTGAGGTGGCCGAAGTGCTCCTCGGCGAGCGCGAGGAGCCGCTCGTGCGTCAGGTTGCCCGCCGCCGCTATGACCAGGTTACCGGGGCGGTAGCAGCGCTCGTAGTAGTCGCGCACGCGGCGGCCCTTGAAGGTGGCGAGCGTCTCGGGCGTGCCGAGGATCGGGCGGCCGAGCGGGTGGCGCGGGTAGAAGTTCTCGGCGAAGATGTCGAAGATAATGTCGTCAGGGGTGTCCTCGACCATCTTGATCTCTTCGAGGATGACGTTGCGCTCCTTCTTCAGCTCGGCCGCGTTGAAGGCGGGGGCAGTAACCAGGTCGGCGATGAGCTCGAAGGCGCGCTCGAGGTGGACGTCGAGCACCTTGTTGTAGAAGCCGACCATCTCGCGCCCGGTGAAGGCGTCGAGGTGGCCGCCGAGCGCGTCCGACTCCTCCGCGATCCGGGAGGCCGAGCGCCGCCGCGTCCCCTTGAAGAGCGCGTGCTCGATGAAGTGGGTCAGGCCGTGCTCGTCGGGCGCCTCATGGCGCGAGCCGGTGCGCAGGAAGACGCCGAAGCTCACCGACCGGACCTGGGGCATCGGCTCGCTGAGCACCACCAGGCCGTTCCCGAGCCGCGTCTTGCGCACCTCGTACTGTTGACTCATCAATGAATAACTCCTTTCCGATAAGTCCCCCATTTTACAACACCGGCGGGCGGAAAGTTAGAGGCGCGGCGTGACCAGCCCGGTCTGGTCCTGGTATTTGCCCTGGCGGTCGGCGTAGGAGACGAGGCACTCCTCGTCGGACTGGAAAAAGGTCACCTGCGCGATCCCCTCGCCGGCGTAGATGCGCACCGGCAGGTCGGCCGAGTTCGACATCTCGAGCACCAGCCGGCCGCGCCAGCACGGCTCCAAAGGGGTCGCATTGATGATCAGCCCGCTGCGGGCGTAGGAGGACTTCCCGAGGCAGTAAGCGATGACGTTGCGCGGCATGTTGAAGGTCTCGACCGTGACGCCGAGGGCGTAGGAATGGGGCGGGAGCAGCCAGTAGCGCGAGCCGTCGGCCGCGGCGCGCAGCGGGACGTCGAAGAGCGAGTTCTGGTCGAAGTTCTTCGGGTCGATCTCGGCGCTCGCGATCGGCGAGAAGACGCGGAAGCCGTCCGCGGCGAGGCGCAGGTCGTAGCCGTAACTCGAGAGGCCCGCCGAGATGATCCGCCTCCCCTCGACCTCACGCACGAGCCCATCCTCGAACGGGGTGATCAGGCCGTGCTCCCGGCACATTTGTAGAATCCAGCGGTCCGACTTAACGCTCAATGATGGTCTCCTTCGCGGGGAATAGGGTCGCGAGTTGGGCAGTCTAGCGAATCGGCGCTCGGCCCGCAAGTGCTTGGCCCGCGGGCCGCTAGCTTGACACCCGGGGGAGGCGTCCCTATAATGCGCTCTGTTTTTCTCACGCGCAGTTCCAGACCAGTGCAGTGCTTCCGGCAGCCGGAACGGAGGAGATGTGATCAAGCTAGACATTATCAATCACGTCGCGGAGCGGACGGGTGTGCCGAAGATGAAGGCGGAGATCGCCGTGGAAGCCCTCTTTGACGCGATGAAGGAGGCCATGAAGAAGGGCGAGCGGATCGAGTTGCGCGGCTTCGGGGTCTTCGTCGTCAAGCCGCGCAAGCGCGGCATCGGCCGCAACCCGCGCACCGGGACGCAGGTCGCCATCCCCGAAGGCAAGACCATTCGCTTCAAGCCGGGCAAGGAGCTGCAGTCGTAGCGCCCTTCGCCACGCGCCAGGTTTTTCCATCGCAGGGCGGCCCGCAGTCGGGGGCCGCCCTTCGTCATTTGAGAGCCCTCAGCCCTCAGCGGTCAGCCAGAAAGGAGTCCCCGGTTTGGCTGCCCTGCTTTGGCTGATGGCCGAGAGCTGAAAGCTGACCGCTGACCGCAATGCTCACGCTCGACGGCAACACGCTGACGCTCGAGGGGCTCGCCGCCGTCGCGCGCGGGCGCGAGGGGGTCGCGCTCGGCGAGCGCGCGCGCGCGCGCATGCTCGCCTCGCGCGAGGTGGTCGAGCGCATTCTCGCCGAGGACCGGCCCGTCTACGGGGTCAACACCGGCTTCGGGAAACTCGCCGAGGTGCGCATCTCGGCGGCGCGCTTGCGGGAGCTGCAGGTCAACCTCCTGCGCTCGCATGCCTGCGGCGTGGGCGAGCCGCTCGGCGAGGCCGAGACGCGCGCCATGCTCTGCCTCCGCGCCAACGTCCTTGCCAAGGGCTGCTCCGGCGTGCGGCCCCTGGTGGTCGAGGCGCTCCTCGGCCTGCTCGAGTGCGGCGTCCGCCCGGTCATCCCGTCGCGCGGCTCGGTCGGTGCCTCGGGCGACCTGGCCCCGCTGGCGCACCTCGCCCTGGTCGCCACGGGCGAGGGCGAGGCCATCTTCGGCGGCGAGCGGATGAGCGGCGGCGAGGCGCTCGCGCGCGCCGGGCTCGCGCCGCTCGCCCTCGAGGCCAAGGAGGGCGTCGCGCTGATCAACGGGACGCAGGGGATGTGCGCCGTCGGCGCGCTTGCGCTCCTGGACGCCGAGCGGCTCAGCCGCACGGCCGACGTCGCCGGGGCGATGACGCTCGAGGCGCTGCGCGGCACGCCGGCGGCCTTCCGCGCCCCGCTGCACGAGGCGCGCCCGCACCGGGGGCAGGGGCAGGCGGCGGCGCACCTGCGCGCACTGCTGGCCGAGAGCGAGATTCGCGAGTCGCACCGCGAAGGCGATGCGCGCGTGCAGGACGCCTACAGCCTGCGCTGCATGCCGCAGGTCCACGGGGCGGCGCGTGACGCGCTCGCCGAGCTGCGGCGCATCCTCGAGGTCGAGATCAACGCGGCGACCGACAACCCGCTGGTCTTCCCCGAGACGGGCGAGGTGATCTCGGGCGGCAACTTCCACGGTGAGCCGGTGGCGCTCGCGCTCGAGTACGCCGCGCTCGGCGTCTGCGAGCTCGGGGCGATCGCCGAGCGGAGGGTCGAGCGGCTGGTCAACCCCGACCTCTCGGGCGGGCTGCCGCCCTTCCTGGCGGCGGACGCGGGGACCCACTCGGGGATGATGATGGCACAGGTCACGGCCGTCGCGCTCTGCGCCGAGAACAAAATCCTGGCGCACCCGGCCGCGGTCGACAGCCTGCCGACCTCGGGCAACCGCGAGGACCACGTCTCGATGGGCATGACCTCGGCGCTCAAGCTGCGCCGCATGGTGGAGGTTACGGGGGAGATCCTCGCCATCGAGCTCGTCTGCGCCGCGCAGGGGCTCGAGTACCGCAAGCCGCTCCGGCCGGGGCGCGGCGTGGCGCGGGCCTACGAGCGGCTCCGCCACCTGGTCGCGCCGCTCACCGGTGACCGTCCGCTCGCGCCCGACATCGCTATGACCGCGGCGGCGGTCGGCGCGGGCGCCTTCGACTTTTGAGGGCTACCTGCCGATGGAGAGTCAATCTCAAATTTCAAATTGAACATCTCAAATTATCAGGGAGGTTTTCAGTGATCAACTCGACGCTTCGCGCTTTCGTCACGCTCTGCCTCGCGGGTGGGACCGCGCTTGCCCAGGCGCCGGCGGCCCCGGCCGAGGCCCCGCTGGCGGATCTCAAGGTGCCGGAGGGCTTCAAGATTTCGGTCTTCGCCGGCGACCTGGCCGGGGCGCGGCTCATGGCGGCCAGCCCCGACGGGGTGATCTACGTCGCCCGCCAGTCGAAGGGCGAGGTCGTCGCCCTGCCCGACCGCGACCGCGACGGCCGCGCCGATAAGACGGAGGTCGTCCTCAGCGGCCTGGCGCGCCCCCACAGCGTCGCCTTCCACAGCGGCTACCTCTACATCGCGACCAACCCCGCCGTCCTCCGCGTGCGCTACGAGAAGGGCAAGCTGGCGGGCGAGCCCGAGAAGGTCGTCGACCTCCCGGTCTCGACCACGCCGCATTGGACGCGGACGATCGGCTTCGGCCGGGACGGCAAGCTCTACGTCTCGATCGGCTCCTCCTGCAACGTCTGCGTCGAGGACGATGCGCGGCGGACGACGATCATGCAATACAACGCGGACGGGACCGGGGGGCGGCCCTTCGCCAAGGGGCTGCGCAACGCGATCGGCTTCGACTGGGACCCGCAGAACGGGGCGCTCTGGGCCGACGACATGGGGCAGGACAAGCTCGGCGACGAGCTGCCGCCCGACGAGATCAACCGCCTCGAGGACGGGAAGCACTATGGCTGGCCCTACTTCATCGGTCGCAACGTGCCGAACCCGGACCTCAAGGACGCGGCGCCGACCGTGACTGCCGCCGCGGCCGTCCCGCCTGCCCTCGAA
>Ga0075421_100002826_pt1 | contig 20768 bp, 18 predicted proteins | sample SoiMetdeltSBSDD5_FD_75292 | JGI IMG/M metagenome (GOLD analysis project Ga0075421, IMG submission 75292) | Bulk soil microbial communities from a Populus tree surrounding site in Tennessee, USA - Soil MetaG P. deltoides SBSDD5 | ecosystem: Environmental > Terrestrial > Soil > Tree plantation... | reverse complement strand
CGCAGGCTCGTTCACGGTCAGGCCATCAGCCTGCGCCTTGGTGCGCGACTTGCTCGACGCGTGAAGCCCGACGCGCACGTCGACGCCGCTGTCGCGCAGGTTCAACGCATGCGCGTGTCCCTGCGAACCGTAGCCGAGAATCGCGACTTTGCGTCCGCGAATCAGCGCGAGATCAGCGTCGGCATCGTAATAAATCTTGGGCACTGGGAAGCCTCCGGGAAATCAGGAATGTTGTGGCAGTTTCAGGTTTCGGGTTCTCACTGTCGGTATTCACTGTCACGCTGCGTTCTTGTCTTAAGAGATCACCGGAGAAAGGAGAAAGGAGAATTCTACGTCTTTAGGAAACCAGATTTTTGTTCTCCCTTCTCCTTTCTCCTGTTTCTCTAGGACAGGGATGCAGCGTGACAGTGAAGGTTGTTGTCAGGAGCACTCTAGACGGAATACGACACTCCCGTCTCCGTGTCAGGAATCGTGGCCGTCGGGCCGTGACCGGCGGTTGGCGATCCGCTGCCAACGCCTCGCGACATGGCGACGCGACCAGTCCGAACCAGTTCGAGCACACCGTAAGGTCGCAGGACTTCGAGCAAGCCGTCGATCTTTGCCTCGGATCCGGCCATCTCGATCACGATTGACTGTGGCGCGACGTCGACGACGCGGGCGCCGAAGACTTCCGCCAGCTGCATGAGCGGAGGACGGTGTTCACGATCCGCGCTCACTTTAATCAATGCGAGATCGCGAACGACGGCAGGACGGTCGGTGATGTCCTCGACACGGAGCACGTTGATCAACTTGTACAGGTGCGCCGCAATGCGCTGCGCGCCGCCCGCATCAGTCTGGACGACGATGGTCATGCGGGACACGCCGGGAGTCTCGCTGTGTCCGACGGCAAGCGAAATGATGTTGAAGTTACGCCGGCGGAACAGTGACGCGACGCGGTTGAGGACGCCGGGCAGGTCCTCGACGTAGACAGTGAAAATATGCATCTTCATTGGGGCCTCGTTACACGTCCGCGCCGGTTTCGACGATCGGATTAGGTCGGCGGATCATCGCGTGCAGGTCGGCGCCGGCCGGCACCATCGGATAGACGGTATCTTCCTGTTCCACTCGGAAGTCGACGACCACGGGACCGGCGTGATTGCGCGCCTCCTCGACTGCCGGGTTGACTTCACCGCGTTTGGTGACGCCAATGCCGCGGATGCCGAAGGCTTCGGCGAGCTTGACGAAGTCGGGACCGGACAGCGGAGTGGCCGCGTAGCGACGCTCGTAAAAGAACTCCTGCCACTGCCGCACCATGCCCAGATACCCGTTGTTGATGATGCCGACTTTGACGGCAATCCCTTCTTGCACCGCCGTGGCGAGCTCGCACATCGTCATCTGGAATCCACCGTCACCGACGATGGCCCAGACCTCCGCGTCCGGCCGCGCGCGCTTGGCGCCGATCGCCGCCGGCACGGCAAATCCCATCGTCCCCAGTCCACCCGAGGTGATCAGCGATCGCGGCGCCTCGTGGTGGTAGTACTGCGCTTCCCACATCTGGTGCTGGCCGACGTCGGTGACCACGATCGTTTCCGTGCTCCGCGTCGCCCGCCAGAGGTCGTTGATCACATGCGCCGCGTAGAGGTGCCCATCATCGGGCAGCGACTGAATGTCGCGCACGGCGGAGTCCCCCTTAAGTTCGTTGATGTGCCCAATCCATTTCTCGCGATTACCCTGGGCGATAGAAGGTAAGAGGCGTTTCAGGACCGATCGGAGATCACCGATGAGTGCTGCGTCCACGGCCACGTTCTTGTTGATTTCCGACGGGTCGATCTCGATGTGAATCTTCTTGGCGTGGGGTGCGTAGGTCTTGAGGTTTCCGGTCACCCGGTCATCGAAGCGCATGCCGGCAGCGATCAGAAGATCGGCTTCCTGAATTGCGTGATTGACCCACGCTTCGCCGTGCATGCCCATCATCCCGATGTTGAGCTGATGCGACGCCGGCATGCAGCCAATCCCGAGCAGCGTCATCGCCACGGGAATCTGCGCGCGTTCGGCGAGCGCGCTCAGTTCGTCCATGGCGCCAGAGATCATCACTCCGTGACCCGCGAGAATGACCGGGCGTTCGGCCGCGTTCAGAATCGCTGCGGCATGCGCCAGGGACGTGTCGGGAGTTTCGGGGGCGGATCGCCACCCGGGCACCGAGGGCGCGGCCGCGTCCCAGTCGAACTCGCACGACGACTGCTGCGCATCCTTCGTGATGTCGATGAGGACCGGTCCCGGCCTGCCCGACTTCGCGATGACGAATGCTTCGCGCACGGCCTTGGCGACATCATCCGCGCGCGTGACCAGATAGTTGTGCTTCGTTACCGGCAGCGTGATACCGGTGATGTCGATTTCCTGGAAGGCGTCGCTGCCGATCAGACGGCTGCCAACTTGCCCGGTGATGCAGACGATGGGCGAGGAGTCCAGCATCGCGGTGGCAATCCCGGTGACCATGTTGGTCGCGCCAGGGCCTGATGTGGCAATCGCGACCCCGACGCCGCCGCTCGCGCGCGCGTAGCCGTCGGCCATGTGTGTCGCCCCTTGTTCGTGCCGCACGAGCACGTGCCGGATCGGATAGTCCAGCATCGCGTCATAGGCCGGCAGGATCGCGCCGCCCGGGTATCCAAAGATATCCGTCACGCCTTCGCGTACCAGGCATTCCCAGAGAATCTGTGCACCTGTAAGTTTCATATGTATCTCATCGCTGTTTATGCGTTCGTGACCGCGCCTTCAGCCGCCGACGACACCAACCGCGCATATTTCGCCATCACACCGCTGGTAAACCGCGGTGGTTGCGGCCGATACTCGCGCAAGCGCTCGGCCATCTCGCTATCAGAAATATCGACGTGAATCCCTCTCGCCGGCAGATCGAGCGTAATGATGTCCCCCTCGTGAACCGCCGCGATCGGTCCGCCTGCCGCGGCTTCGGGGGCAACATGGCCGGCCATCAGCCCATGCGTGGCGCCAGAGAAGCGCCCGTCGGTCACCAGCGCGACCGACTCGCCCAGGCCGGCGCCGACAATGGCCCCGGTGACGCCAAGCATTTCGCGCATCCCGGGTCCGCCTTTCGGGCCTTCATGGCGGATGACGACCACGTCGCCGGCTTTGATGCGACCAGCCTGCACGGCTGCGAAGGCGGCTTCCTCGCCTTCGAACACACGTGCCGGTCCGCGATGAATACCGAAGTCGTGTCCGGCAACCTTGACGACGCAGCCGTCGGGCGCGAGGTTGCCGCGGAGAATAACCAGACCACCTGTCGGTTTCAGCGGCGACGACACGGGGCGAACGACTTCCTGTCCCGGAGTTTCCTTTGCCTCCGCGGCCTCTTCACCGATCGTCCTGCCGGTGACGGTCATTGCGCTCGCGTGCAGCGCTCCCGCCGCCTGCAGGCGCTGCGCGACGAGACGCGTCCCGCCTGCGCGATGGAGATCGACGGCGACAAACCGTCCGCCCGGTTTGAGATCCGCCAGCAACGGCACCCGCGCGCTGATCCGATCAAAATCCTCGAGCGCCAGTTTGACGCCCGTCTCGCGCGCGATCGCCAGCAGGTGAAGAACCGCATTGGTCGAACCGCCAGTAGCCGCCACTGCCGCAATCGCGTTCTCGAGGGATTCACGGGTAACGACCTGTGATGGACGGACGCCGCGCTTCAGGACGTCCATCACCATGGCGCCGGTCCGTTCTGCGACGGAACTCTTCGAGGCATCGACGGCCGGCACATCGCCGCTGCCCATGGGTGCGAGCCCGAGGAATTCACACGCGGTGGCCATCGTATTTGCGGTGAACTGACCGCCGCATGCCCCGGCGCCAGGGCATGCGTGCGTTTCGATGTCGCGAAGATCGGCATCGGTCATGCGTCCAGCGGCGTGCGCGCCGACGGCCTCGAACACGTCCTGGATCGTGACGTCGTGACCGGCGAACCGGCCCGGCGCAATCGATCCGCCGTAGAGGATCAGACCGGGAATGTTGAGCCGGGCGAGCGCCATCGCTCCGCCGGGAATCGTCTTGTCGCAGCCAACGAGGACGACGATCGCGTCGAAGAGATTGCCGCGAGCCACCAGTTCAATCGAATCCGCGATCACTTCGCGGCTCACCAGCGACGTCCGCATGCCGGCTGAGCCCATCGTGATCCCGTCCGAAATCGAGACCGTGTTGAACTCCATCGGCGTTCCGCCCGCCGCGCGGATGCCGCTCTTCACCGACGCGGCGAGTTCTCGCAGGTGATAGTTACACGGGCCGATCTCGATCCAGGTGTTCGCAACACCGACGAGCGGACGATTGAGATCCGCGGCGGTGAATCCGGATGCGTGCAGCATGGCGCGCGCGGGGGCGCGACTGGGACCCTCAGTGATTCCGCCGCTCTGCCACTTCAATGGTCGCGCGGTGTCGTCAGCCACGGCGCGCTCCTTCCTGCGCCGGAACGTTGTCCGCGTTCGCCTCCGGCTCGCGCCATCGCGGGTAGGACCCGAGGGTACGAAGCGATGGAGCAAATTCAGCGAGGTGCACCATGGCGCGGGCACACTGTAGATCCTCTCGCGCGGCGGCGACGTCGAGATAGAACAGGTATTCCCACGGACGTCCAGGCACGGGACGGGATTCAAGCTTGGACAGATCGATGTCGCGGAGCGCAAACACGCTCAACGCTTTGAACAGCGCTCCCGGAGCACTCTTCAATGTAAAGACGAGGCTGGTCTTGTCCGGTGTGCCGAGCGGCACGCGCTGACGCGAGATGGCGAGAAAGCGTGTGATGTTGTCGTCGTAGTCCTGAATGCCGGCGCGCAGCGAGTCCAGCCCGAAGAGGGTGCCGGCACGCTCGGACGCGATCGCCGCCGTGTCGCGACGCTGTTCGTCGCGCACCATCTTTGCGCTGCCCGCGGTGTCGTAGGTCGCAATCGCCTCGACGTGTTCGAGCCCGCGCAGGAACGCCGCGCACTGGGCCAACGCTTGAGGATGCGATAGCACCCGGCGAACTTCCTCGAGGCGCACTCCTGGCAGCGCGAGCAGGTTGTGCACGACCGGCACCTGCACTTCGCCGACGATTGAGAGCTCGCGCTGCACCAGGAGGTCGTAATTGCGGTGAATCGATCCGCCGATGGAGTTTTCGATCGGCACCACACCGAGGTTGACCGACCCGTTTGACACGGCATCGAACACCTCGTCGAAGGTCGGGTATGGGCGCGGCTCAGCATCCGGCAGCAGCCGCAGCACGGCGGCTTCACTGAAAGCGCCCGGTTCCCCTTGATACGCGACTCGCACGCTGACCCTTCCTCCTCACCGCGACGGACCGTCAGGCCCGCCTAAAGAAAAGGGCCGTCGCCTCTGATTCGAGTGACGGCCCCTGGTGTCTCGCTACTGAATTGTGGCGCCGTTCACTCGCCTGGATCGATCTCCGGCCGGCCGCTAATCCGGCCTGCGACACCGACGACGGCAAGTACGCGAAAGCGCATGGGCTTATCCTGACGGGTGGCGTCAATGAAGTCAAATTTATAATGTTTTCAACATCATAAAATCAGCTAATAGTTTCACTGCGTTCACTGTCGAGCTGAGACGTACCCACGGTTTACGGCGAAGAATCGAAGAATCGAAGAACAGCTAAATGTCTGAAATAGCAAATGAAACCGGAAGGCCGGCGGCGGCGGACGCGGAACGACAACTTCGCTTCTTCGTCCCTTCGTATCTTCGACGAAGCCGTCGGCACGTTTCAGTGAGACAGTGATAGATGCTGACTTGACGGGGCGAGCTGGCGACTTCTATACTCCCTGCTTCGGCACGGTCTGAAGGTCGTGCCCTCGAGACTGCATGTTTGCGACGATCACCATCACGTGCCCGATGAGCATGCGAATTCGCATGACGCGAATGCTCCATGCCGGTGGTCTGTTGGCGAACGCAGTCTGAGTTTCAAAGGAAATCGCGCACAACCGACCCGCCGGCCTCAAACGCCGGCGGGTTTTTTTTTGAAAGAGCGCCTGCGGCCCGAGCGAGGCGCTGGAAGGAAGCGCCGCGACGCGGCGCCGCCGAGCGAGAGCGCGTGGGGGTGGGGCCCCGCGCGCAGTGAGGTTGACTTATGGCGCGCGCTGATGGACCAATTCGCGTTGCAATTGCCGGCTTCGGAACGGTCGGACGCTCCGTTGCGCGGCTGCTGCAGGAACTTGCGCATCCCGAGCTGCGCCTGACGACGATCCTGAACCGCGGGATCGAGCGCAAGCGTGTGGACTGGGTCCATCCGAGTGTTCGCTGGACCGAGTCGATCGACGATGCGCTTGCCGATGACGTCGATGTCTTCGTGGAGCTAATCGGTGGACGGTCACCGGCCGAGTGTTGGATTCGCAGGGCGCTCCAAGCGGGCAAGTCGGTGGTCACCGCAAACAAACAAGTGATCGCGCATCGTGGCCCCGAGCTCCTCGTCGAGGCATCGCAACTGGGACGGCATCTGAGATTTGAAGCGGCGGTTGCCGGTGGTGTGCCGGTGGTTCGCGCGATCGAGCATGGACTGGCGGGCGACAGCCTGACGCGCGTGGCAGGAATCCTGAACGGCACCTGCAATTACATCCTCAGCCGAATGGAACGCGAGCACCTGCCGTTCCGCGAGGCATTGGCTGACGCGCAAGCGTTGGGCCTCGCCGAGGCCGATCCGTCGCAGGATATCGACGGCATCGATGCCCAGGCCAAGCTCGCGATCCTGGCGCAGATTGCTCTCGCCGTCGACGTGACGCCGGACGCGATTCAGGCCCGCGGAATCGACGCGATTGACGCCGTGGATTTCGTGTACGCGCGTCAGATGGGGTGTACCATTCGGCAGGTTGCGTGGGTGGAGCGGACGAGCGATTCACGCCTGGTTCGCGCCGCGGTCGGACCGGCGCTCGTGCCGCTCGAGTCGCCGCTCGCGCGCGTTCGTGGAAGTGACAACATCGTGACCCTGCAGGGCCGGTTCGGCGGAGAAACGACGTTTGGTGGCCGAGGCGCAGGCGGCGAACCGACTGCCGTCGCCGTCGTCTCGGACCTGCTGGCAATCGCCAGGGATGAGGTGCCATACGGGCTCCGCGCCCCGGTTCTCCACGCGGATGTTTCGCCGGAGTTCACAAGCGCGTACTATGTACGTTTCACGGTCGCCGACCGGCCTGGGATCATCGCGTCCCTGGCGTCGGCGTTCGCTCGGCATTCGATCAACATCGACGCCATCCTGCAGGAGCCAGGCTTTCCAGTCGGCCGCCGGCCGTTTGTCGTCAGCCTCGAGCCGTCGCCCGTTTCGTCGATTGAGCGCGCGATGAAGGATCTTTCAGCGTTCGAGTTTCATGGAGAAGCGCCCGTCGCGTTGCCGGTGTTGTCGGTTGTCTCCACAGGAGTTCCCGCGTGAGCTACCGAGCTGCCTTTCGTTGTATTGCTGGATGCCCGGGGTCGTACGCGCTCGACACCATCATCTATCGCTGTCCGACGTGCGGCGGCCTGCTCGAGGTCGCACACGATCTGGAAGCCTTGCGCGATCGGAGCGCCGCGGCGTGGATGCGGTTGTTCGACGAGCGTTACAAGCGAACCACGTGGCCGTACGGGTCCAGCGTCTGGGGCAAGAAGGAATGGGTCTGCCCGCAAATCGACGACAACAACGTCGTCTCGATGGACGAGGGGGGCACGAATCTCTTTCTCGCCGAGGCTTTCGGACGCGGCATCGGAATCGAAGAAGTCTGGGTGAAGTTGTGCGGCAACTCCCATACCGGTTCCTTCAAGGACCTCGGGATGACGGTGCTCGTCTCGATGGTGCGTCAGATGATCGCGAACGGGCGTCAGATCCGCGCCGTCGGTTGTGCATCCACTGGTGACACATCGGCCTCACTCGCCGCGTACGCGGCGGCGGCAGGAATTCCAGCGATCGTAGTGCTTCCTCGAGGCAAGGTCACCGTCGCGCAACTTGTTCAACCGCTCGCCAACGGTGCGACTGTTCTGTCGATCGACACGGACTTCGATGGTTGCATGGCGATCATCAAGAAGCTGGCCGAAGAGGAAGGCCTTTACCTGGCAAACTCGATGAACAGCCTGCGGCTCGAAGGACAGAAGACCGCCTCGATCGAGATTGCGCAACAGTTCGATTGGCAAGTACCGGACGTCGTCGTGGTCCCGAGCGGTAACCTCGGAAACATCGGCGCGTTCGCCGCTGGATTCGAAATGATGCGCGACCTGGGTTTGGTCGCGCGCGTGCCACGCCTGATCGCTGCTCAGGCGGAAGCGGCGAACCCGTTGTATCTCGCCTCACGAAACGGCTGGCGATTCGAGCCGGTGGTGGCGAAACCGACCATGGCGTCGGCCATCCAGATCGGGAATCCTGTTTCAATCCAGAAAGCTATTGGGGCGCTCCAACGCTGCAACGGATTGGTGGAGCAGGCGAGCGAACAGGAGCTCGCCGACGCGGTCGCACGAGCGGACCGGACCGGGATGTTCGCGTGTCCGCACACGGGGGTCGCCCTCGCCGCGCTCATCAAACTGGCCAAGCGGGGCGAAATCAAGCGGGACGAGCGGGTCGTCGTCATTTCGACGGCGAGTGGCCTGAAATTCACCGATTTCAAGGCCGATTATCACGCCGGGAAGCTCCCCGGGATCGCCACTACGCAGGCCAATCGCCCTATTGAGCTGCCCAATGACTATGACCAGATCCGCCGCCGCCTCGATCTCGCGATCCCCGCGTGAAACGGCCATATCCGGGCGTCCGGCTTGACTTTACGGCCGAGTGAACGTTATAACTGACCGAATGTTTTCGGGGAAAACCTGCGCGTGTATTTGTTGCTGCTGTATGCAGCTCGTAGGGCTTCCCTGCCTTCGGTCCATGCGTTGATGTCCTGAAACAACATCCAGCGCAACGAGATGTAACCGAAGCCCGGGAGGCCAAAGCCTTCCGGGCTTTTTTGATTTTGGCCACGGATTAACACGGAAGACGGACGAGCGACGGATTAACACGGAAGAACACGGACCAAGTTGAGAAAAGGAGATGTCGTCATCGCATTGTTTCCCGCGTTCTTGAAGTTGCAGGGGCGTCGCGTGGTGGTGGTCGGCGGTGGGCCGGTTGCCGCCTCGAAGCTCGGCGCCCTCCAGGCGGCAGGCGCCCGCGTCGTGGTCGTCGCGCCCGACGTGTGCGATGCGATCCGAGCCGCCGGGATCGAGGTCATTCAGAGGGCCTTCGAGCCAACCGACCTCGATGGAGCATGGTTCGTCGTCGCGGCGGCTCCGCCCGACGTCAACCGATCTGTTGCGGACGAAGCGGAACGGCGTCAGGTGTTCGTCAATGCGGTCGACGATCCGTCCAACGCGACGGTCTATCTCGGTGGCGTCGTCAGACGTCCCGGTGTAACGCTGGCCATCTCCACCGACGGCGCGGCACCGGCACTCGCGGGTCTTCTTCGCGAAGCGATCGATCACATGCTCCCCGATGATCTGACGCTGAGTCAGTGGAACGCACGTGCACGCGAGATTCGCGAGTCATGGCGGGCTCGAGGTGTTCCGATGGCCGCGCGGCGTCCGCAACTGCTCGAGGCACTGAATGCGCTTTACGAGTCACGCGCATCATCGCACGATCGCGATCGAACGACGGTTCGCGATCCGGAGTTCGTGCCATGACAGGACGCGTGTCACTCGTTGGCGCCGGTCCGGGAGATCCCGAACTTCTGACGCTCAGGGCAATCAGGCGGCTCGAGGCGGCGGATCTCGTGCTCTACGACGCGTTAATCGATTCCGACACGCTGCAGTTCGCACCGCGCGCGCGGCGGTTTTTTGTCGGTAAGCGGGCCGGCCGTCCCGCGATCACGCAGGACGCGATCAACCGGCTGATGATCCGCGAAGCGCGCCGCGGTCATCAGGTCGTCCGTTTGAAATGCGGCGATCCGTTTGTGTTCGGGCGCGGCGGGGAAGAAGCACTCGCGCTGGCTGCCGCTGGGATTGAATGCGAGATCGTACCCGGGATCTCCAGCGCCATAGCGGCGCCGCTCCTCGCCGGAATCCCAGTGACACATCGCGGTCTCGCGTCGGGCTTTGTTGTCGTTTCGGGACATGCAGAGTCGGCGTATGCGCCGGTCCTGCGTTCGCTCGCGCCGGCGAGCGCGACGGTCGTCGTGTTGATGGGACTGGCAAACCGGGCGGCAATTGCGAACGAGTTGCTCGCTGCCGGCTGGGCGCCGAATACCCCGGCTGCGGTGTTGATTGGGATCTCTCACGAGGGTGAGCAGTCCTGGCACGGCACGCTCGACGCGATCCATTCGGCGGCAATCGAAGATCAGGAGAATCTGCCGGGCATCATCGTGGTGGGCGCTGTGACGGCGCTCGCCGCAATCATCGCGGCGCAGGAGCGCGAGCAGACGTCCGCTCGTACATCTGCGTTGCTGGGATAAGAGCAATGGCTGTTTTAGACGACCCCCGCACGTACGGCCGCAGTCGGCTGTCTTTCGCTGACGCGGCGGACATCGATTCGTTCGTGCAAATGCTGGACAAGTTCGAGCGCGGTGAGATCTCTCCCGAGGAGTGGCGCAAGTTCCGGCTGCTCCGCGGCACATATGGGCAGCGGCAGGACATGGACGCGCAGATGTTGCGCGTCAAGATCCCGCAAGGCGTGCTCGACGCCTCGCAGTTGGAAGCGCTCGCTGATGTGGCGGAGCGCTACTCGCGCGGATTCGGTCACATCTCCACACGGCAGAACATGCAGCTGCACTTTGTGCGCCTGCACGATGCCGAGCCGGCGATGCGCCATCTCGCCGAGACTGGCCTGACGACGCGCGAGGCGTGCGGGAATTCGGTGCGAAACATCACGGCGTGTCCACACGCTGGCGTTGCCCGCGACGAAGTGTTCGACGTCACACCTTACGCCGAGGCTATGTCGCGGTATTTACTGCGTCATCCACTCAGCTCCGTTCTGCCGCGGAAGTTCAAGATTGGATTCGAAGGCTGCGCGTCCGAGGACCATGCCGTCACCTCGATTAACGACATCGGATGGCGCGCCATGATGGCGCCGGACGGTTCCGGGCGACGTGGGTTCCGCGTACAGGTCGCGGGCGGCACCGCGATCATGTGCCGCTCAGGCGCGTCGCTGTACGAGTTCCTGCCCGCCTCCGACATCTTGATGGTTGCGGAAGCAGTGCTGCGCGTGTTCCATAAACATGGCGACTACGAGCACAAGCAACGCAACCGGCTGAAGTTCCTCGTCAAGTCGATGGGGTGGGACGCATGGCAAGCGGCGTTCCATCATGAGCTCGAGGACTTGCGCGCGAACGGCGGCGCGCGCTTGCCGTTCGATCCTGAGAATCCGCCAGTTGAGGGCGCGCCCGAGGGCGAGCGGCCGCCGCAACCTGCGATTGCTGACATCACGGCGCTCGTGACTGCTGGTCCCGTGAAAGGGCCAGGCATCGTCCCGGAAGTTCACCCGACCGATGGCAGTCCCGGACGTGAGCGGACGGAATGGCTGCAGACCAATCTGCGGCCGCAGAAGCAGGGCGAGTACTGCGAGGTGATCGTGTCGCTCGTGCTCGGCGACATCACCGCGGGGCAGATGCGCGCGCTGGCGCTGCTCTCGAGAGCGTATAGCGACGGGATGGTGCGGGTGACCGTCGATCAGAATGTGGTGATGCGCTGGGTGCGAAGCGGACAGGTGCCTGGTTTGTATCGCCGGCTTGCCGCGGCTGGCCTCGGTCTCTCGGGCGCGAGCACCATCACCGATGTGACGAGTTGCCCGGGCGCGGAATCATGCCGCCTCGCGGTCACGCAATCGCGAGGCCTCGCGCGATTGATCGGCGACAACCTGGAGAGGCAGCCGGCGAAGCTGTTGCGCGAAGCGGCGGAGGCAAAGATCAAGATCAGCGGATGTCCGAATGGGTGCGGGCAGCATCACATTGCGACGATTGGATTCCAGGGGAGCATCCGGAAACTTGGCGATCGTGTCGTGCCGCAGTACTTCGTGATGCTCGGCGGCGGCGCTGGTCAGCAGGCGGCGAGCTTTGGACGGCTGACGGCGAAGATACCTGCCCGTCGCGTCCCTGAAGCGGTCGAGCGATTGCTGCGTCTCTATCAGGACGAGCACAACACCGGTGAGACCGCCCCCGCATTCTTCCAGCGCGTCGATACGGCACGAGCCCGCGCGGCGCTTGCGGATCTCGAGCAGATGACGCCTGAGGATGCCCTGCCGGCCGACTTTATCGATCCCGGCGAGGATCATGCGTTCAACCCGGAGGTCATGGACGGGGAATGCAGCGCGTAGGGCGGGGTGCGCCTGCGCTCCGTTCTCCCCGGAGCGACGGCGCGACAGGACAGGAGATCATTGTCCCCGCGTCGATCTCCAATCTCGGCCCCGGATTCGACACGCTTGGCGTTGCCGTCAGTTTGTATCTTCGGGTGCGGGTGGCGGCGGTGATCGCTGACGGGCGCGGCCGTCTAGAGTGCCGCTTCGCGAATGGGCCCCTTGGTGGTCCGAATCGAATCGAAGAGGCGTTTCGGAACTTTCCGTCGTCGCGGACGCGGGCTCGGACTCCGTCGCTCGTCGTGGATGTAAAGAGCGAGATTCCACTTCGAAGCGGACTTGGCAGCAGCGCGGCGGCCGCCATTGCCGGTCTACGACTCGGCGAGCTGGTCAACGGACGACGGTCCGCCGATGACATACTGCGTTTGGCGAGCGAGATTGAGGGGCACCCGGATAACGCGGCGCCGGCGCTCTTCGGCGGATTTACGAGTTGTTGCGTTGCGAACGACGGGTCCATAGCCGTGACACAATGGCCATGGCCCGCGAAGTGGCGAATCGTCGTCGCGACGCCCGATGCGGAGTTGCGGACGTCAGTTTCGCGCCGAGTGTTGCCGCGGCGGCTACCGCTTCCCGATGCGGTGTTCAATCTGCAGCATCTCGCATTGCTCTTGGGGTCGCTCGGCACCGGCAACGTCGAGGGTTTTCGGGAGGCGCTCGGGGATCGAATGCATCAGCCGTATCGCGAGCGGCTTGTGCCGGGTTTGCGTCGACTGCTCAGTGTGCGGCATCCTGATGTGATCGGGTTCTGCCTGAGCGGGGCTGGGCCGTCCATTGCTGCGTTTACACCCGGCAGGACCACGGCGGCTGAACGAATGCTCCGCGACGCGTATCGAAAGGAACGGATAGCCTGCACGGTGCGAACCGTGCGAGTGCATCGGAAAGGTCACGCATGACGTTCATGACAGGGCTGCAGTGCCACTTGTGCGGGACGAAGTTCCCCGCCGCGGCACTGTGGGTCTGCGATCAGTGTCTCGGCCCGCTGGAGGTTGCCTACGATTACGACGCCGTTCGTGGTGCCGTGACGCGCGATCTCATCGAGCGGCGCGCCAGGAACGTGTGGCGCTTCAAGGAGCTGCTGCCGATCACCGGCGAGCCGCGAACCGGGTTTCATTCGGGATACACGCCGCTCATTCGCGCGGATCGGCTGGCGAAGCGGCTTGGATTGCAGGAGCTGTATATCAAAGATGATTCGGTGAATCATCCGACACTGTCCTACAAGGATCGCGTTGTGTCGATGGCCGCGACGCGCGCGGTGGAGCTCGGTTTCACCGTGTTTGGTTGCGCGTCCACTGGTAATCTCGGCAACAGCGTCTCGGCACATGCCGCCCGACTTGGTCTCGAGTGCTACGTTTTCATTCCCCACGACCTCGAACTTGGCAAGGTGCTCGGTTCTGCCGTCTTCCGGCCCCATCTCATCGGCGTGCGCGGAAACTACGACGATGTGAATCGGCTCTGTACCCAGATCGCGGACAGGTTCGGATGGGGATTTGCAAACATCAACCTGCGGAGTTACTACGCCGAAGGGGCCAAGACCGTAGGTTTCGAGGTCGCCGAACAACTAGGCTGGCGATTTCCGCAGCATCTGGTTTCGCCGGTTGCGGGAGGCACGCTGCTGCCGCGCATCGTTCGCGGCTTCCGCGAGTTGCGTGAGATCGGCCTCGTTGATGGAGAGTTGCCGAAGATTCATGCGGCTCAGGCGGCGGGATGCGCACCGGTCGTGCGCGCGCTCCAGCAGGATCTCGAATTTCCTGAACCGGTAAAACCGGCGACGATTGCGAAGTCGATTGCGATCGGAAATCCTGCTGACGGCTTCCAGGTCGTTCGGACGGTCAAATCAACCGGCGGCACTGGTGTGGCGTCGAGTGACGACGAAATTCTGCAGGCGATGGAGCTTCTGGCGGAGACCGAAGGCGTGTTCACCGAACCGGCGGGCGGTGCGACACTGGCAGGCGCGATCCAACTGGTCCGCGCGGGCGTCATACCATCGAACGAATCGGTCGTGGTGTGCATTACCGGGAACGGTTACAAGACCGCGGCGGAGACGACTGGTTCGCGCGTCGCGCCGAGGGTCGAAATCGGTCGATCGCTCGAGGATTTCGAAGCGTACATCCGATCGGGGGATCACGCGGCGGCGCTGCCACAGGTCTAATTCAACAAAAGGACATTTTTCACATGCCCCATCGCATTCTGATTCCGACGCCGCTTCGGCCGTTCGCCGGGAAGCAGGAGTTCGTCGAAGTTGAAGGCAAGACCGTCGGTGACGCGTTACAGCGTCTCGTCGGTCAATACGGTGATCTCCGACGGCACCTCTACAACGAGGACGGCCGTCTCCGCAGCTTCGTGAACATTTACGTGAACGACGAGGACATTCGTCACCTGGACCGCGAGCAGACGGCGCTTAGCGCTGGCGACACGATCAGCATCGTTCCGTCGGTCGCGGGGGGCTCCGGCGCCGCCGTCGACGCGCCCGAACTCACGCGTGAAGAGGTGCAGCGCTACAGCCGCCACTTGATCATGCCGGAAGTCGGTGTTGACGGGCAGCGCAAGTTGAAGGCCGCCCGGGTCCTGTGTGTCGGCGCGGGAGGGCTGGGTGCGCCAGCCTCGATGTATCTCGCCGCCGCCGGAGTTGGCACGCTTGGTCTCGTCGATTTCGACGCCGTCGACGCGAGCAACCTGCACCGTCAGGTGATCTACGACACGACAGACGTCGGCAAGCGGAAGCTGGAAGCGGCAGCCGATCGATTGACGGCGATGAATCCGTCGGTCAAGGTCGTGATGCACGAACTGGCGCTGACCTCGAAGAACGCGCTCGACGTGCTGAAGGACTACGACGTCATCCTCGACGGTACGGATAACTTTCAGACGCGATACCTGGTGAACGACGCGTGCGTGCTGCTCGGAAAGCCGAACGCGTACGGCAGCATCTTCCGGTTTGACGGACAGGCGTCAGTGTTCGCGGTCAAGGGTGGCCCGTGCTACCGGTGCCTTTATCCCGAGCCGCCGCCTCCAGGTCTGGTTCCGAGCTGCGCCGAAGGCGGCGTGCTCGGCGTGCTTCCCGGCGTGATTGGCGTGATTCAAGCGACCGAAGCGATCAAGCTGGTTCTCGGGAGCGGTCAGCCGCTGATCGGCCGTCTTCTGCTGTACGACGCGCTGCAGATGCGGTTCCGCGAACTGAAACTTCGGCGCGATCCCGAGTGCCCGATCTGCGGCGATCATCCCAGCATCCACGCGCTCATCGACTACGACCAGTTCTGCGGCGTCGTTCCGGCGCACGCGCAGCCGGCATCGGCTGGTGTGCCGGAGGTCACGGTCGAGGAGATGAAGGCGAAGAGGGACCGCGGAGAGGATTTCTTCCTGCTGGACGTGCGAGAGCCAAACGAATATCAGATCTGCCGCATCGAAGGCGCGAAGCTCATCCCGCTCGGCGAGCTGGCGCAGCGCACGGGTGAGCTCGATCGCAACCGAGAGATGATCGTGCATTGCAAGATGGGTGGACGAAGCGCGAAGGCCGTGTCGTTGCTCCAGGAACGCGGCTTCACCCGCGTCAGCAACCTCAAGGGTGGGATTCTTGCGTGGATCGATAAGGTCGATCCGACGCAGACGAAGTACTGAAATTGCTGATTGCTGATTGACGATTGCTGATTGGGCGGGCGCGCCTTCAATAATTCAATCAACATTCAGCAATCAGCAATCAGCAATTTCAGCTTCTATTTTCTCCTCTCCGGTAATCGCCGCTCCGACGGCCCATCATAGATGTAGTCCTTCGGATCGATCTGCCGCATCGGATGCTCGCGGTTCATCTCCTCCTGCGCCTGGGCGGCGATTCCCGGCACCCGCGAAATGATGAACAGCGCGTTGGCCACGGTCGGAGGCATGCCGAGATCGCTGCACACCGCGGCAATTGCGCCATCGATGTTGATCGGCATCGGCGGTTCATCCGGCTCGTGGTTCGTGTGAAGCCACATCTCGACCGCGCGAATCATCTGGATGTGCGTGCCTTCGACCTCGAGTTCGAGAGCCATCTGGAACAGACGAGCGGCACGCGGGTCCCGTGTGTGGAATCGGTGACCGAATCCCGGCAACGCATCGCCGGTTTGTTTCCATCGTTCGACGATCTGTGCCGCGGCGTCGGTGTAAGACGAACCGCTGCGGACCAGCGCAAGTCCGGCATCGAGGAACTCCATGCAGCTCTCGATGTCACCGCCGTGATAGCGGCCGAAGCCGAGGACCCCCGCGGCCACACAGGCTCGCAGCGAGGCTCCAGTCGTCGCCGTGTTCCGGGCGGCGAGCGTCGAAGGCGGCGTTGCCCCGTGGTCGATGAACGACACCAGGATCGCTTCCATCAGCCGGCCGATGCCCGGCGACGGACACTCGCCGAGAAGTAGCAGGTAAATCGCCTCGCCGAAGGTGAGGCGGCCCATGATCTCGTCGAGCGGATAGCCGCGCACGAGAATCTTGTTCGGCGTGATGCTGGTCAGCGCGGTTCGCCACTTGCCGTCAGCGACACGCGGCTGTGCGCGACGTTCGACGGTAACTGTCTTCCGCGTCGGTTTCATAGCGCCTCCGCGTTGCGGCGACGAGCCGTCACCCGTCGAATGTGTCCGTGTTTATCCGTGTTCATCCGTGGCCATGTTTATCGTGTGTATCCGTGTTCATCCGTGGCCGGGTCCCATCTTACTCGGTTCCGTAGAGTCGATCACCGAAATCACCGAGTCCCGGCAAGATGAACTTGTGCGCATTCAGGCCGCTGTCGACGACAGGCGTGAAGACCTGCACGTCGGGGTGATGCCGCTCGACGAGCGCCACGCCTTCAGGCGCGGCGACGATACAGATCATCCGCACGTCGTGGGCGCCGGCCGCCCTGAGTAAATCGAGCGCGGCAACGGCGCTGCCGCCGGTGGCCAGCATCGGATCGATCATCAGCACGAAACTGCGGCTGAGATCGGGCGGCAGCTTCGAATAATACTGCGAAGCCACGGCCGTGAGCTCGTCGCGCTGGAGGCCGATGTGCCCGACCCGGGCCGTCGGAATCAGTTCGAGCACCGCATCGAGCATCCCGAGCCCGGCACGAAGGACGGGAACAACCACGACATCACGTGTGATGCGACGCCCCGCGGCGGGCCCGAGTGGGGATTCGACAGTGACGTCGACTGCGGGGACGTCACGGGTCGCTTCGGCGGCGAGCAGAAGACTGATGCGCACCGCCATCCGGCGGAAGATCTCGGGCGGCGTGGATCGGTCTCGCAGCGTCGCGAGGGCGTCATGCACGAGCGGATGTGAAACGAGATGTACGGGCACGCGATTCACTATAAGAGGGACAAGGCAAAAGGGAAAGCGCAGTGAAAAAAGCTAACACGCCCTTGATACAATTCGCCTTTCATGCTGTTACGTTCATGTTCGCTGCTCTTCGCGGCTCTTTTCGTCCTTGCACACTCCCAGCGCCAGACGGTTTCACTCATCCTGACCGGCGGAATCGTCGTGACTATGGATCCGTCAGGCCGCGTCGTGTCGCCCGGGGCGGTGGCGATCGATGGACGGAACATCGCGGCTGTTGACACGCCTGAGGCGATCGCGTCCCGCTACTCCAGCCAGACAGTGATCGATACTTCGGGGCAGGTGGTCATGCCCGGCCTGATCAACACCCACACGCATGCTCCCATGGTGCTGTATCGCGGGCTGGCCGACGATCTCGCGTTGATGGACTGGTTGCAGAAGTACATTTTTCCAGCGGAAGCAAAAACCGTTACGCCTGATTTTGTACGGGCAGGCACGCGACTGGCGGCGCTCGAGATGATCGAGTCCGGGACGACAACCTACGCCGACATGTATTACTTCGAAGAAGAGATCGCGCGGGTCACCAGGGATGCCGGTCTGCGGGGCGTGCTCGGGCAGACGATCATCCAGTTTCCGGCTCCTGACGCGAAGACACCGAAGGAGGGGCTGGCGCGCACCGACGTGTTCATCCAGGAGTTTGCAAACGACGACCTGATTGTGCCCGCTGTTGCGCCTCACTCGATGTACACGCTTGACAGTGGCACGTTGAAGGCGGCGCGCTCTCTCGCCGACCGCACGCGCGTCCCTGTCCTCATTCATCTTTCCGAGACGTCCGACGAGATGAAAACGTCCGCCGAGGCGCACCAGGCGTCGCCGGCGGCGTATCTCGACGGTCTTGGATTCTGGGGCCCGCGGACGATCGCCGCCCATGGCGTCTGGTTGTCGCCGGCCGACATGACCATCCTGGCGCGGCATCACGTGTCGGTGTCGCACAATCCCGAAAGCAACATGAAGCTTGCCAGCGGCGCAGCCAGGGTGTCGGACATGCAGCGCAGCGGGCTTGTCGTGGGTTTAGGAACTGATGGAGCGGCGAGCAATAACGACCTCGACATGTTCGAGGCGATGCGTCAAGCCGCGTTCCTCGCGAAACTACAGACCAACGATCCACGCGCCGTCCCTGCGCGCAAGGCGCTGGAAATGGCAACTATCGACGGAGCTCGAGCGCTCGGACTGGAGAACCTGATCGGATCGCTCGAAGCCGGCAAACGTGCGGACGCCATTGCCGTCTCGATGACCGCCGCGCGTCAGACACCGATGTACGATCCGTTGTCACACCTTGTCTACGTGACGCGCGGCGACGATGTGAAGACGACGATCGTCAACGGCCGCATTCTGATGCGCGATCGAAAAGTGACGACACTCGACGAAACGCGCGTGTTGGCGGACGCCAGGGCTCTGGCTGAGAAAGTGAAGGCAGCAGTTCGATGAACGTTTTGCTCGATGCCTCGACCATTCAGACCCGGATTCGCGAGCTGGCCGGACAGATCGAGCGCGAGTACCCGGCGGGGGAGGAAATACATCTCGTCTGCGTGCTGAAAGGCGGCTTCATGTTCACGGCCGACCTGGTGCGCGCGATGAGCACACGCGTGACGCTCGACTTCATTGCCGTGTCGAGTTATGCCAAGAGCACGAAATCGTCAGGTGAAGTGCGGCTGCTCAAGGATCTCGACTCGGGGTTGCAGGGACGGCACATCGTCATCGTCGAAGATATTGTCGATACGGGTCTGACGCTGACCTATCTTCAGGAGATTCTGCGAGCACGGTCACCGAAAACGCTTCGTACGGCATGTTTGTTGAGCAAGCCCTCGCGACGCCAGGTCGCGGTGACCGTCGAATACATCGGATTTACGATCGAAGATCACTTTGTTGTTGGCTACGGTCTCGACTTTGCCGAGCAATTTCGCAATCTCCCGTACATCGCGGTCCTCGACGACGAAAGCTAGCTGGGATGAAAAAATTCGACATCATCACTGAAGCCGACGCGCGGACGCTCGATCTCGGCGCCACAGTCGAGCTCTCGCCGACCGGCCATGTGACGCCGCTGGCGCGCGATACGCTGGCCGCCCGTCGAGTGACGGTCGTTCGCTCCGGTTCGAGCGACGAAGGGTTGCCGGGCAATCTTGCGCCGACCAGCGACATCCGGCGTGTGGTCATCGGCAACGATCACAACGGGATTGCCATGAAACGGGCGCTCGTCGAACACCTCCGCGGCCGCGGCCTTGCCGTGATCGATGTTGGGACGAATACCGCCGAGAGCGTCGACTATCCCGATATCGCGGGCGAGGTCGCGCGCAGCGTCGCGAGAGGTGAGTCCGACGCCGGGATCGCGATCGATGGGGCAGGCATCGGGTCCGCGATCGCGGCCAACAAGGTGCGCGGCGTGCGGGCGGCGATGTGTTCGACAGAAACCATCGCCCGATATTCCCGCGAACACAACGGCGCTAACGTATTGACCCTTGGAACATCGCTCATCGATGGGCCGGATGCGGCGATGCGTATTGTCGACGTCTGGCTCGGCACGCCGATGCGCGAGGCCCGCCACATCCGGCGCTTGATAAAAATCCGGCGCCTCGAGGAACGTTTCTCCAGGGACTGATGTGTTGAACCCACAGGACCTCCAGCGGCTGATCGACATCATCACCGAAGAGGTGATCGCGGCACAGAGTTCGTCGAACGCGGGAGCCTCGCGATGCGCCTGCCACTCGGTGCTTCTCGACTGCTGCCCCGAGAGACTTCGCGGTGTCATTGATGCCGGCGCGACACGTCTCGGTGTTCACGCGGCCGGCGGCGCCGCCGGCGTCTCGGGCATGATCGACCACACGTTGTTGAAGCCCGATGCCACCCGGGCGGACATTGAGCGGTTATGCCGTGAAGCGGCGGAGTTTCACTTTGCCACCGTGTGCGTGAATCCCACCTGGGTGGCGACCGCGGCTCGGCTCCTGCGCGGCAGCGGCGTTGGCGTCTGTTCCGTTGTCGGCTTTCCGCTCGGCGCGACGCCCGCCGACGCGAAGAACTACGAAACGCGCCGCGCGATCTTCGATGGCGCCACCGAAATCGACATGGTGATCAACATTGGCGCGTTGAAATCGGGCGATCTTCGAACGGTCGAACGCGATATTGAAGCGGTCGTCGAGCCGTGCCGGCAGTGCGG
>Ga0075421_100002825_pt1 | contig 20771 bp, 18 predicted proteins | sample SoiMetdeltSBSDD5_FD_75292 | JGI IMG/M metagenome (GOLD analysis project Ga0075421, IMG submission 75292) | Bulk soil microbial communities from a Populus tree surrounding site in Tennessee, USA - Soil MetaG P. deltoides SBSDD5 | ecosystem: Environmental > Terrestrial > Soil > Tree plantation... | reverse complement strand
TCGCCAACGCGATCTATCTCAAGGCCACCTGGGTCAGCCAGTTCACTGCAGAGGCAACGAGGGACGGCAGGTTCCGGCGGGCGAGTGGCGGTCGGGTCCCGGTGCCGTTCATGCACCAGGCGTCCGCGTTCGACTTCATACGGGATGCCGATTGGTCCGCGGTGCGGTTGCCGTACCGGGGCGGCGACCTGTCGATGTGGGTGCTGTTGCCCGACCGCATCGGCGATCCGGTGCCGCTGCTCGAGCCGTCGGTGCTGGAGCGGGCCACGGCGACGGCGAGCCGGGAGGTCGTGGAGCTCTCGCTGCCGAAGTGGGACTTCCAGAGCGACGTCCCGCTGACCGAGGTGCTGCCGGCGATGGGTATGGCGAAGGCGTTCACGGAGGCCGCGGAGTTCTCGGGGATCGCCGATGCGGAGCTCATGATCGACGAGGTGATCCATCGTGCCGACGTCACCGTCGACGAGGAGGGTACGGAGGCGGCCGCCGTCACCGGCATCGCGATGCGGGCCAGCGGCCTCCCGCCGTCGCCGACGGCGAGCTTCGTGGCCGATCGGCCGTTCGCCTTCGTCGTGCTGCACGACGCGACCGGGGCGCCGCTGTTCGAGGGTGTCGTCGGCGATCCGTCGGCGACTCGTGACTAGCCGTCCTCGCCGCTGTCGCTGTCGCCCTCGGATCCGACGACCTGGAAGTTCGCGTCGAGCTGGACGTCGACCTGGCTGCCGTCGTCGAGTGTGACCTCGACCTCGTACTTGCTCTCCTCGTCGCCGACCTCGGTGCCGGTCACCTGTCCGCCGCCGGTGAACTCCAGCGCCGCGGCCGACGCCTTGTCGAGGGCGTCCCCGGTGATCGGCTGTTCGGATCCGTCGTCGTCGGCGACGCCGCTGGCGACGGCGATGCCGGTTCCGCCGGCGATGACGAGGACGCCCGCTGCGGCGCCGACGGCGATCTTCGCACGTTTCTGCATGGCATTCTCTCCTTAGGCCACGACATCAAGGCGTCAAGTCTGCAAGGCGGTCACTGAATGACGGCTGAACGCGGATCAGGCCAACACCGTGCCGCGGCGCTCGCCCCATTCGAGCGCGCTGGCGATCGCCTCCTCCAGGGTCAGCTCGGCGTGCCAGTCGAGCAGCCGCGCGGCCTTGTCGACGTTGGCGAAGGCGCCGATGGCATCGCCGGGCCGCGGCGGCGCCTCGCGAGCGGCCACCGGCCGGCCGTACACCCGCTCGAAGGCCGCCAGCAGCTCCCGTACCGTGACACCGCTTCCGGTGCCGAGGTTGATGACGGTGCTCGACGCCTGCTCGGCCTCGAGTACGGCGTCGAAGCGCTCGACCGCCGCGACGTGCGCCCGCGCGAGGTCCCAGACGTGGACGTAGTCGCGAATCCCGGTGCCGTCCGGCGTCGGATGGTCGGTGCCGGTGATGACGAACGCGTCGATGTCGCCCCGCACCGCCGCGACGAGCCGGCCCAGGACATGGCTCGGCAAGGCGTCCTGGATGCCGGAACGGAAGTCCGGATCCGATCCGATCGGGTTGAAGTAACGCAGGATGATGGCCCGTAGGTCGGTTGCCGCACAGATGTCGGCCAGCGCGAGCTCCATCATCCGCTTCGTCCGCGCGTACGGCGACGGCGGCGCCAGCGGCGACTCCTCGGTGACCTCGAAGGACTCGCTCGGCGCATAGAGCGATGCCGTCGACGAGAACACGATGCGGGGCTTGCCGAGCGCGGCCAGCTCGTCGAACAGCTCCAGCGACTTGGTGACGTTGTCCCGGTAGTACGCGTACGGCTCGGCGACGCTCTCGGGGACCACGATCCGTGCCGCGCAGTGGATCGTGCAGGCCAGGTCGGGATGCTCGTCGACGATCCGGCGCAGCGTGTCGCGGTCGGCGATGTCGGCGGGATAGAAGACCCGATCGCCGACGAACTCGCGTCGCCCGGCGCCGAGGTGGTCGAGGATCACCGGCACATGGCCGACGTCCTCGAGCGCGGTCGCGATCGTGCTGCCGATGTAGCCGGCTCCGCCGGTGATCAGAACTTTCATGCCGCGACCGTAGCCTGTGTCATCCCCTAGCGCCGAGATTGTCCCGCCGAGATTGCGCGTCTTCACCATTTCCGCGCCGAGGTTGCGTGGACTCGCCGGGTCAGTGGTGAAGACGCGCAATCTCGGCGCCAAGTGAGTGGGGCCCGGGCGTCAAGATCGCGTCAAGACGTGTCAAAGGGCCGTCAAGACCGGCCGGTGGGGCGTCGCACCGGACTTCACTGGCGGCATGACCGATCTCCTCTTCGTCGCCATCGCAGTGGCGTTCTTCGCACTCTGCGTCGGCTACGTCCGCGCGTGCGACCGGATCGTCGAGTCCGATGGCAAGCAGGCCGACGACGCGACCCCGGATCTGGACCGCGAGTTCGAGGCGAGCGAACGATGAGCGCCGATCAGATCGTCGGTCTCGTCGTCGCGGTCTTCACACCTGCGGACGTGGAGCCAGGTGCCGGTCGTCGTCTTGTCCGCGCGGCACGGGTCGGACGACAAGGTCGAGGCACTCGACGAAGGTGCCGACGACTACGTCACCAAGCCGTTCGGGATGGACGAGCTGCTCGCGCGAGTGCGAGCCGCCGTACGCCGATCCGGTGGGTCGGACGCCGACGGGGTGGTCGAGACCGAGGCGTTCAGGCTCGATCTCGGGGCGAAGCACGCGTGGCGCGACGAAAGCGAGGTGCATCTGACGCCGACCGAGTGGAGTCTGCTCGAGGCGCTCGTCCGCCGGCCCGGCCGGCTGGTGCCCCAGCGGCAGCTGCTGCGGGACGTCTGGGGACCCGCCTACGGCGCCGAGACGCACTACCTGCGGGTCTACATGGCCCAGTTGCGCCGCAAGCTTGAGCCCGACCCGGCCCGGCCGCGGCACCTGATCACCGAGCCCGGCATGGGCTACCGCTTCGTGGCCTGACGCCGGACAGATCGGACGGATCGGCGAGCCTGTCGATTCCGGGACGGCTCGTTCGTCATGGGAGTGAGGGGAGCGCCCGAGTCGAGGAGGACGAATGCAGTTCATGCTATTGCTGGTCGGCGACGAGGACGCCGAGAAGGACCTGACCGAAGCGGACATGGCGAAGATTCTCGAGGAGCATGCCGCCTTGACCGAACGCATGCACGCCGAGGGAGCACATATCTACGGAGCCGCGCTCGAGAGCGCGTCGACGGCGACCACCGTGGACGTCGCGGGCGGCGGCACCATCACGGACGGGCCGTTCGCCGAGACCGCCGAGCAGATCGGCGGCATCTACTTCATCGAGGCCGACGACCTGGACAAGGCGATCGACTGGGCCAAGCAGATACCGGTGAGCCCGAGCCTTCGCGTCGAGGTACGTCCGGTCATCGACCTGGGATGACGGGCGAGAGGAGAAGCGATGACTGAGCAGACGACGACGAACCTCGGGCCGAGCACACCGGTCGCGAACCCGTTCAGCTGGTGCGACATCGAGGTGACCGACCTGGCGCGGGCGGAGGCGTTCTACGGCGAGGTGTTCGGATGGGAGTTCGTCCCGTTCGGTGACGACTTCCGGATGGCTACCACGGACGGCGCGCTGGTCTGTGGTCTGATGAAGGCCGACGGTGCGGTCGCCGGCCGTGGACTGCGCGGCTACATCGCCACCGACGACCTCGAGGCCACGCTGCGGCGGATCGAGGCCGCTGGTGGGTCGGTGGCGCAGGCCCGACAGGAGATCGGCGGTGACTTCGGCTGGTGGGCATTGTTCCGCGACCCGAGCGGCGTCTCCCTGGGCCTGGCGACGGACCAGCCCGCGGCCTGAGTTCGGCGCATGAGGCGCTCGACGCGGCGCTGCGGGAGCACTGGGCCCGGCTGCTCGCGCTGCTGATCCGGGACTACGCCGACGTCGACGTCGCCGAGGACTGCCTGCAAGAGGCGTACGCGGCGGCCGTCGAGCACTGGGACCGCGGCGTACCGGACAATCCGGCAGGCTGGCTGCTGACCACGGCACGCCGCAAGGCCACCGACCGATTGCGCCGGGAGGCCACGCTGGCCCGCAAGCTGCCGCTGCTCGTCGTGGATTCGCCGACCGAGTCGGCCGGTGAGGTCGACGTCGACGCGATTCCTGACGAGCGGCTGCGGCTGATCTGCACCTGCTGCCACCCGGCGTTGTCGCACGAGGCGAGTGTCGCGCTCACTCTGCGCCTGGTCGCCGGGCTGCAGACGCGGGAGATCGCGCGACTGTTCCTCGTCGGCGAGGCGACGATGGCGGCCCGGATCACGCGCGCCAAGCGCAAGATCGCCGCCTCGGCGATCCCGTTCCGGGTGCCCGACCGGGCCGATCTGCCCGAGCGCCTGGCGCGGATCTGCTCAGTCTCCTATCTGCTGTTCACCGAGGGCTATGCCGCGACCGCCGGGCCCGAGCTGGTGCGGACCCGGCTGTGCGACGAGGCGATCCGGCTGCAGCGGGCGGTCGCCGAGCTGATCCCGTCGAGCTCCGAAGCCCGCGGACTGCTGGCGTTGATGGTGCTCCAGCACGCCCGTCGTGACGCCCGGGTCGACGGCGCCGAGCTCGTACGTCTGAGTGAGCAGGACCGGAGTCGCTGGCACCGCGCCGAGATCGACGAGGGGCTAGAACTGCTGCAAGAGGCGGTCACGCTCGCCAAGACACCGGGGAGCTACCTGCTGCAGGCGGCGATCGCGTCCGAGCACATGCGGGCGCCGACCGCCGCGGAGACCGACTGGACCCGGATCGCCCGGCTCTACGTACGACTCGACCGGCTGACCGGGTCTCCGGTCGTCCGGCTCAACCGGGCGGTCGCGGTGGCGGAGGCGGAGGGTCCGTCAGCCGGGCTGGCCTTGCTCGACGGGCTCGACGAAGAGCTGCCGCGGCACCATCGACTGCCGGCGACGCGGGCCGAGCTGCTGCGCCGGCTCGGCGATCGGGCCGGCGCGCTCGAGCAGTACGACCAAGCCCTCGAGCGCGTCCGTACCGACACCGAACGGGCCTATCTCGCGGCTCGGCGCGACGAGCTCATCGGCGGCGGGTGAGCGATGCCGCCACTCACCGTGGCGCGCCGCCAGGCGATCGCCTTCCGCCTGGCCGCGAACGACCTGACGACCCGGCTTCCGGCCGGCTCCCACGCCGCGGCCGCTCGCCAGGCGATCCAGGACACCTATCCGCGCTCGGCCCTGGTCTCGCTACATGCCCGGGTCGAGGACTGCGAGCCCACCGCGTGGGAGGACGAGCGGCTGATCCAGACGTACAGTCCGCGGGCGGCGGTGCATGTGCTTCCGGTGGCCGACTGGGCGGTCTTCACCGTCGGCCGGCTGCCGCTCGACCCGGACGCACGGCGGCACGTCGAGACCGAGGCGGATCGGGCCGTCGCGGCGCTGGCGGGCCAGGAGGTACGAGGCAATGCCGTGCCGGACGGCATCGACGTACGAGCCGCCTGCGCGACCGGCCGGATCGCGATCCGCTGGGATGCCCGGCTCACCTGGTATCGCGAGGTGTCGGCGCCGGAGGTCGACCTGGTCGAGACCCGGCGCGAGCTGTGCCGACGACATGTCCACGCCTCCGGACCGACGACGCCGGAGGCCTTCGCCTGGTGGGCCGGTCTCCCGGTCGGCGACGGACATCAGGTCTGGGCCACCCTGCTCCCGGAGCTGGTCGAGGTCGACCTCGAAGGTCACCGGGCGTGGATCCTCGCGGCCGATGAGGAGCGGCTCCGGTCGGCGTCCTCGGCTCCCGGCGTACGGCTGCTGCCCGCCGAGGAGCTGCGGCTGTTCGGCGTCGATCGGCACGGCCTGTTCGCCGGGCCGATGCGGAGGGTCGACTGGTCGACAGCGGACACGCACCACCCCCATCCGCTCGTGGTCGACGGGGCGCTTACCGGTGCCTGGGGGCGCCGCGGCGGTCGTGTAACCGTCAAGCCGCAAGGGCCGCTGTCCGACGAGCTGCGGACGCGGATCGAGTCCGAAGCGCTGGCGATGCCGATCCCGAACGCAGCCATGTCGGTCCGATTCGACGGACCCGGTGTCGGCGATCCTGTCGGCTAACGTTGCCGAGCCGGTCCGGGCGAGTCCGAGGGAGACGCATGCTGCGCACCCTGTCGCACCCCGCGCGTCTGGTGCCCGTGGCGTTCCTCGTCGTCGTCACCATCGGTGCTGTGCTGTTGATGCTGCCCGTCTCTCGGGCGGACGATTCCGGGCCGGTCGTCCTGCCGGCGGCGTTCACGTCGGTGGGTGCGCTGACCGGTGGCATGGTGCTCGTCGACACGGCGACCTTCTGGACCCCGTTCGGCCAGGCCGTCATCTTGGCGCTGATCCAGATCGGTGGCTTCGGGATCATGACGCTGGCGACGACGCTGGTCCTGCTCGTGAACCATCGGCTCGGGCTGCGTACCACGCTGGTCGCGCAGGCGGAGACGGCGGTGAACCTGGGGGAGGTGCGCCACATCCTGCGTCGCATCGTCGCGGTGACGGTGCTGATCGAGGCGGCGACCGCCCTGGTGTTGACCCTGCGCTACTGGATCGGCCACGACTACTCGTTCGGCACCTCCGCCTGGCACGGCGTCTTCCATTCGGTGTCGGCGTTCAACAATGCCGGATTCATGCTGGAGTCAGGCAACCTGGTCGGGTTCGTCGACGACGCCTGGGTGATCGTCCCGATGTGCTTCGCCGCGATCGCCGGTGGGATCGGCTTCCCGGTCCTGGTGGAGCTGATCCGCCGGGCCGGCCGGCCGAGCCAATGGACGGTCCACACTCGACTGACGGTGTACGGCTCGGCCGTGCTGCTCTTCATCGGTACCGCGGCGTTCCTCGCGTTCGAATGGGGCAACGACGACACGATCGGGCCGCTCGGGCCGGGCGGCAAGCTGCTCGCGGCCTTCACGGGCTCGGTGATGCCGCGGACGGCGGGGTTCAACTCGATCGACTACAGCGGTGTCGCGTCCGAGACGCTCGCGGTCACCGACGTCTTGATGTTCATCGGAGCCGGCAGTGCCGGCACCGCCGGCGGGATCAAGGTGTCGACCTTCTTCCTGCTCGCCTTCGTGATCTGGGCCGAGGTTCGAGCGGAGCAGGACGTCAACGTCGCCCATCGGCGGATCAGCAGCGCCACTCAGCGTCAGGCCCTGACTGTGGCTCTGCTGAGCGTCGGCGTCATCGCGTCCGGCACCATCGCGATGCTGACCCTCACCGACGATCCCTTCGACGGGGTGCTCTTCGAGTCGATCTCGGCCTTCTCCACGGTCGGGCTGTCGACCGGGATCACGCCGGGCCTGCCAGACTCGGCTCAGGTCGTGGTGATGGCGCTGATGTTCATCGGCCGGGTCGGACCGATCACGGCGGCCTCGGCACTCGCCTTGCGCAGCCGGCACCGGCTGTACAAGCTGCCGGAGGAACGGCCCATCGTCGGATAGGGAAGTCATGTCGAGACACGAGATGAGCGGTGTCGGCGAGCCGGTGGTGGTCATCGGGCTCGGCCGGTTCGGCAGCGCATTGGCCTTGTCGCTGGTTCGCCTGGGACACGACGTCCTTGCGATCGACAGCGACCCCGGGCTAGTACAGAAGTGGGCCAGCGAGCTGACCCACGTGGTGCAGGCCGACGGCTCCGACACGGAGGCGCTGGAGCAACTCGGCGTCGGTTCGTACTCCCGCGCGGTCGTGGGCATCGGCACGCACATCGAGGCCAGCGTGCTGACGGTGCTGTCCCTGGCCGAGGTCGGCGTCGGTGAGGTGTGGGCCAAGGCCATCACGAAGCAGCACGGCAAGATCCTGCACCGGGTCGGGGCCGCCCATGTCGTCTACGTCGAGACCGCGATGGGGGAGCGGGTCGCCCACATGGTCTCCGGATCCATGATCGACTACATCGAGTTCGACGACGGTTTCGCGATCGCGCGGACGAAGGCGCCGGACGAGTCGTTCGACCGGAACCTGGGTGAGTCCGCGTTGCGGACGAAGTACGGCATCACGGTCGTCGGCGTCAAGCGTCCGGGCCAGGACTTCACGTACGCCCGGCCGGAGACCGAGGTCCATCGCGGCGATCAGCTCATCGTGTCCGGCGCGACCAAGCGGGTCGAGCGGTTCTGTGCCCTGACGCAGTCGGCCGAGCGATAATCGGCCCGTGATCGGCGGCGACCGGTTACCCTGGAGACATGCGCCAGGCACTGCTCCTTCGAAGGCCGCACTGACAGCAGTTCAGTCAGTGCGGCGGCCCCTCCTGTGTGAGGGGCTTTGTCATGTCGGCATCATGAGCAATCTGGCGAAGAGAAATAGGAGAGGCCCGTGACCAGCGATCGAGAGCCGTCCGCGACCTATGACGTCGTGGCGTTACAGAAGAAGTGGCGCCCCGTCTGGGAGCGGCTGGACCCGTTCCGGGCCGATGCTCAGGCGACCGAGACCGGGCCAGACCCGCGGGAGCGCCGCTACGCGCTGACGATGTACACGTACCCCTCCGGCGACCTGCACATGGGCCACGCCGAGGTGTTCGCGCTGCATGACGTCATCGCCCGTTACTGGTTCCAGCGCGGATACAACGTGCTGAACCCGATCGGCTGGGACTCGTTCGGGCTGCCCGCCGAGAACGCCGCGATCCGCAGCAACGAGCACCCGGCGACCTACACGTACGCCAACATCGAGACCCAAGCCGCGTCGATGCGGCGCTACGCGCTGGCGTTCGACTGGAGCCGTCGGCTGCACACGTCCGACCCGGAGTACTACGGCTGGCAGCAGTGGCTGTTCCTGCGGTTCTACGAGCGCGGTCTGGCCTACCGACGGGCGTCGTGGGTCAACTGGTGCCCGAAGGACCAGACGGTCCTGGCCAACGAGCAGGTCGTCGGCGGCCGCTGCGAGCGATGCGGGTCGACGGTCACCAAGCGCGAGCTGACCCAGTGGTACTTCAAGATCACCGAGTACGCGCAGCGGCTGCTGGACGACATGGCGGCGCTGGAGGGGCACTGGCCGGACGCGATTCTGACCGCGCAGCGCAACTGGATCGGGCGTTCCGAGGGTGCTCACATCGACTTCGTGATCGAGGGTCCCAGTGGTGCACGGGACGAGCCGGTCCGCGTGTTCACGACCCGAGAGGACACGCTGTTCGGCGCCACGTTCTTCGTCGTGGCGGCCGACGCGCCGCTGGCCCGTGAGCTGTGCGCGCCGGAGCAGCGCGAGGAGTTCGACGCCTACCTGGAGACCGTCAAGCGCGAGACCGAGATCGACCGGTTGGCCGCCGACCGCGAGAAGACCGGCGTGTTCCTGGGCGTGCACGCGATCAATCCGGCGACCGGGCAGCCGATCCCGGTCTACGCCGCCGACTACGTCTTGGCCGACTACGGCACCGGCGCGATCATGGCGGTGCCGGGACAGGACCAGCGGGACTGGGACTTCGCCAAGGCGTTCGACCTGCCGATCGTGCGTACGGTGCAGCCGCCCGCCGACTTCGACGGCGAGGCGTACGTCGGCGAGGGTCCGGCGATCAACTCGGCCAACGACGAGATCAGCTTGGACGGCATGGGGGTCGACGAGGCGAAGGCCACCATTACGGCCTGGCTGGAGAAGCAGGGTCGCGGGCAGGGCGCGGTGACCTATCGGCTGCGGGACTGGCTGATCTCGCGGCAGCGCTACTGGGGCTGTCCGATCCCGATCATCCACTGCGAGGCCTGCGGCGAGGTCCCGGTGCCCGAGGACCAGCTGCCGCTGGAGCTGCCCGACCTGCGCGGGCACGACCTGGCACCCAAGGGGGTGTCGCCGCTAGCGGCCGCTACGGACTGGATCGAGGTCGCCTGCCCGAAGTGCGGCGGGCCGGCTCGCCGCGACAGCGACACGATGGACACGTTCGTCGACTCGTCCTGGTACTTCCTGCGCTACTGCGCCCCGCACTACGACGCGGGACCGTTCGACCTGGAGCAGGTCCGGCGCTGGATGCCGGTCGAGAACTACTTCGGCGGCGCCGAGCACGCCGTACTGCACCTGCTCTACTTCCGGTTCTTCACCAAGGTGCTGCACGACATGGGGATGCTGGACTTCGTCGAGCCGACCAAGTCGTTGATCAACCAGGGCCAGGTGATCAACCGGGGCAACCGGATGAGCAAGTCCCGCGGCAACGGCGTCGACCTGGGGGAGCAGCTCGACGACTACGGTGTCGACGCGGTCCGGCTGACCATGGTGTTCGCCGGCCCGCCGGCCGACGACATCGACTGGGCCGACGTGTCGCCGTGGGGCTCGCACCGATTCCTGCAGCGCGCCTGGCGGGTGGCGCAGGACGTGGCGTCCGATCCGGGCGCCGATCCGACGACCGGCGACATCGAGCTGCGCCGGGTGACGCATCGGGTGATCCACGAGGCAACCGAGCTGATCGAGTCGTTCCGGTTCAACGTGATGGTCGCCCGGGTCATGGAGCTGGTGAACGTCACCCGCAAGGCGATCGACTCCGGTCCGGGGCCGGCCGATCCGGCCGTACGTGAGGCGGCGGAGACGACGGCCGTCATGCTGAGCCTGGTCGCGCCGTACACCGCGGAGGACATGTGGGAGGCGCTGGGCCACGAGCCGACCGTGGCGCTGGCCGGCTGGCCGACGGCCGACCCGGAGTTGCTGGTCCAGGAGTCGGTGACGTGCGTCGTCCAGGTGCAGGGCAAGGTCCGGGCCCGGCTGCAGGTGCCGCCCGACATCGACGACGTCGAACTGGAGGAGCTGGCCCTGGCCGACCCGGCCGTCCGGCGCATCGTCGACGGCCGTGAGATCCGCAAGGTCATCGTCCGGGCTCCGACCCTGGTCAACGTCGTCGTCTGACACCGTTCCCCGGGTACGCCGCGGCCGCGTATTCCGCATGGCTCGTCGACACTCTGCACGGGTTGGACGCCGTGCAGAGTGACCACATATCACGTGAACGTGGTAACCGGGTGACGCCTGGTGCGTGCGTCGCCGCTGCCGAGGACGGCCGTGGCGTGGCACCATCGTCATGTGGCGATGACGCTGGCCGGCAGGGCCGAGACCGCGACCCAGGCGAAGATCCTGAGGCTGCTCCGTGACGAGGGACCGAAAGCCCGGGTCGAGCTGGGGGACCGCCTCGGCGTGTCCCGTACGACGATCGCGGCCGAGGTGGCCCGGCTGGTCGACCTGGGACTGGCGGCCGACGCCGGTCCGGCAGCGTCGCGGGGCGGGCGGCGGTCCACCCTCGTCGACCTCGCGCCACAGCTTCGGTTCGTCGGCATCGACACCGGCGCCACCTCCATCGACGTGGCGATCACCGACGGCCGACTCGGCGTGCTGAGCCAGCTCTCCGAGGAACACGACATCAAGGTCGGCCCGGAGAAGACCCTGGCGCGGGCACTGGAGCTCACCCGCAAGCAGCTCACCGAGCTCGGCATCGAGCGACCCAGCGGGGTCGGGATCGGCATTCCCGGTCCGGTCGACTTCCACACCGGCGTCCCGGTCTCGCCGCCGATCATGCCGGGCTGGGACGGCTATCCGGTTCGGGACGCGTTGGCTCGTGAGCTCGGCTGTCCCGTCCTGGTCGACAACGACGTCAACGTCATGGCGCTCGGCGAGCAGCATGCCGGGGTGGCGAAGCAGGCCCAGGACTTCCTGTTCGTCAAGATCGGCACCGGAATCGGCTGCGGCATCGTCGTCGACGGCCAGCTCTACCGTGGCGTCGACGGGTGCGCCGGCGACATCGGCCACATCCGGGTGGAGGAGTTCGGACCGACCTGCGCGTGCGGCAACACCGGCTGTCTCGAGGCGTTCTTCGGCGGCGCCGCCCTGTCCCGCGACGCCACGGCGGCCGCACACGGCGGACGATCGGAGATCCTCGCCGCGGTCCTGGACGAACGGTCCGCGCTCACCGCGGCCGACGTCGCCGCCGCGACGGCACAAGGCGACGCGGTCTCCGTCCAGCTCGTCCGCGACGGCGGCCGCCGGGTCGGACATGTCCTTGCCAGCCTGGTGTCGTTCTTCAACCCGGGCCTGATCGTCATCGGCGGCCGGGTGGCGCGCTTGGGCCACACGCTGCTCGCCGAGATCCGGTCAGTGGTCTATCGGCGATCGCTGCCACTGGCGACCGGAAACCTGCCCATCGTGATGACCGAGATGGGCGATAGCGCCGGAGTCGTCGGGAGTGCGCGGCTCATCAGCGACGGTGTGTACGCCGCCGACTAGGCAATCTTCTAACGATTACTTGCGAAAGTTCGTCCACAACTATTGCTACTAGTTGTAACTAGGTCGTAACTTTGTGGATCAGCGCCACGCGGAGGGGCTGATCGAATGACAAAATTCGTCATCATCCGGCAAAACCGTGGACCCCTCTCGTCGGCGCATCCTCCGCGGCAACGGCCGGTTCTCCACCGATCTGATCGTCGCCCGAGCGCGGGCAAGGTCAACCTGCAGCCGCGGCCGTCGACATCCCGAAATCTTCGTCCTTCGGGAGCTGTCGTGAGCAGCTGTCACACCCGATCCGAGGGAGGAGGAGCTCCCGACCACTGCTGAGCGTGACGGTGGGGCGGCCTGCGCACCCCCCCACCGAAGATCCCCCGAGCGCGGGTGCGGCGGCCAGCGCACCGCCCACCCCAACCCTGAGAGCGTGAGGAGACACGAGATGCGCAACAAGACCCGCATGGGAGCCGTGGCCTTGGCGGCCATGACCCTCCTCGTGCCGCCGGCCATGTCGACGGCGCAAGCACCGGAGGCCGCGGCACCACCGCCGGACTCCGAGTTCCAGAAGGTGACCCTCAACGACTTCCCCGGCGAGCCGATGGACCTCGCCGTCCTGCCCGACGGCCGGGTGCTGCACACGACGCGGCAGGGTGTTGTCTGGCTTCACGACCCTGACACCGGCCTCAATACGCGGGCCGGAACGATCCCCGTCTACCAGCACGACGAAGAGGGTCTGCAGAGCGTTGCCCTGGACCCGAACTTCGAGCAGAACCGCTGGGTCTACCTCTACTACTCGCCGCCGCTGGACACACCGGCTGACAACCCGGCGACGCCAGGGGTCAACGAAGGCGACGCCCCATTCTTCGGTACACCGGCCGACTTCGAGCCGTTCAAGGGGCTCATCCGGCTGTCGCGGTTCAAGTTCGGCGCCGACCAGATCCAGCTGGGCACCGAGCAACAGATCATCGACGTGCCGGTCGACCGCGGCGTCTGCTGCCACGTAGGCGGCGACATCGTGTTCGACTCCACCGGCAACCTCTACCTCTCGACCGGCGACGACACGAACCCCTTCGAGTCCCAGGGCTACGCTCCGATCGACGAGCAGCCCAACCGCAACCCGGCGTTCGACGCGCAGCGTACGTCGGCCAACACCAACGACCTGCGGGGCAAGGTCCTGCGGATCCGGCCCGCCGGTGGCGGCGGCTACACCATCCCGGACGGCAACATGTTCGCGCCGGGCACGCCGCAGACTCGGCCCGAGATCTACGCGATGGGATTCCGCAACCCCTTCCGCATCGAGATCGACCCGGAGAGCGACGACCTGTACGTGGGTGACTACTCGCCGGACGCCGGTGCGGCGGATCCTGCCCGAGGTCCCGCCGGACGGGGCAGGTGGATGATCGTGCGGGAGCCGGCGAACTTCGGCTGGCCCTACTGCGCGACCGCCGAGCTGCCGTACGTCGACGGCGAGTTCGTGCCGGACGGTCCCGACAGCGGCACCGACCCCGACTTCGTCTCGAACGGCGAGGAGTTCGACTGCGCCAACCCCGTGAACGAGTCGCGGAACAACACCGGGATGGGGCAGCTCCCACCGGTGACCCAGCCCGACGTGTGGTACACGTACCCGCCGTCCTTCGAGTTCCCGGACCTCGGGCCGGCAGCCCCGGGCGGCGACAACGGCATCGGTCCGATGGGCGGACCGGCGTACGACTTCGACGTCCGGGACACCAGGGGCAACGCGGCCGTCGCGTGGCCGGAGTACTACGACGGCGTGCCGCTCTTCTACGAGTGGACCCGCGACTACGTGAAGGCCTTCCACCTCAACGCCGGTGGCGACCTCGACCGGATCGAGCCGGTGCTGGCGTCGTTCCGGTTCGCCCACGTGATGGACATGGAGTTCGGGCCCGAGGGTGCGCTCTACATCCTGGAGTACGGCGACGGCTTCTTCGTGGAGAACCACCCGCTGGCGCAGCTCGCCCGGATCGATTACATCGGCCCGGGTGGCAACCACGCACCGCAGCCGATGGTGTCCTCGGACGTCACCGAGGGTGGCCTGCCGTTGACCGTGTCGTTCTCCAGCGCCGGCACGTCCGACGCCGAGGGCGACCGGCTGCGCTACGCGTGGGACTTCGACGCCGACGGCGCCGTCGACTCCACGCAGCCGAACCCGACGTTCACCTATGAGGAGCCAGGTGTCTTCCGCGCCACGTTGAAGGTGACCGATCAGGGCGGGAAGGACCGCGGCAAGTCGGCCTCGGCCGAAGTCATCATCACCGCGAGCGACAACCAGGAACCTGTCGTGGAGTTCGTCACGCCGACCGACGGTCAGCCGTTCTCCTTCGGCGACGCCGTGCCGTTCGAGGTGAGCATCACCGACGACGAGCCCGTCGACTGTTCGCGGGTGCGGGTCGACTACATCCTGGGCCATGCCGGTCACGGTCACGGGATCACGACGCAGTTCGGCTGCTCCGGGACGATCCAGACCTCGGCGGCCGGGCACACCGGTGATGACCTCACCGGCATCTTCACGGCGCAGTACACCGACACCGGTGTGCCGGAGCTGACCGGCTCCGACGTTGTCGAGTTGGTGCCGACCGACTAACCAGACTGGGGACCCCGGTGCCGGTACACCCGAGACCCGGCACCCGGGCCCTCACCCAACCGCGTCACAGATCAGGCATCACGAGTCGAAAGGACAAGACAAGCATGTGCTACGGATACGACGGCGACGCGGCGCTCAAACGGTCGCTCGCCCGGCGGGGCATCGACCGCCGCAACTTCCTTCGCGGGTCGCTGGTGGGGCTCGCAGGCGCCGGCCTCGCCGCCACCGGGCTGGCCGCCTCACCGGTAGCGGCGAAGGGCATGCGCCGAGTGCCGCGGGGACAGATCAGCATCCAGCTCTGGACCGTGCGCAACGACCTCTTCGTCAACTACGACGACACGCTCCGCTACATCGCCGACATCGGCTACTCGAAGGTCGAGCAGGCGCTCGGCTACTTCGGGCGCACGGCGGCGCAGCTGCGGGACTTCCACGACAGCCTCGGCATCCGGACGTCGTCCAGCCACGACGGCATCAGCGGCTCCCCGGCAGCCCTCGAGGAGAAGATCGAGAACGCGCTCACCCTCGGCCAGTCGGCCATCGTCGTGCCGTTCCTCGACTCCCCGAACGAGGACGACTGGAAGATGTGGGCCGAGCAGATGAACGTCGAGTCGGCGGCGGCGCGTGACGCCGGCCTGCAGTACGGCTACCACAACCACGCCCACGAGTTCAGTACCGACTTCGGCAACGGCCGGCGGCCGTGGGACGTCCTGACAGAGGATCTCGACCCACGGCGGGTCCACCTGGAGATCGACATCTACTGGGCGGTGACCGGCGGTATCCAAAGCGGTGAAGGCGTCAGCGATCCGGAGGGCTTCGCGATCGACGTCATGCGGGCGGCGCCGCAGCGGGTACGGCAGTACCACGTCAAGGACCGCGACCCCGCCACTGGCGGCTTCGCCGACCCGGGCACCGGCCACATCGACTTCGCCCGGATCTTCGCCGCGCAGACGGTCCAGCAGTACATCGTCGAGAACGACGAGCCCGACGTGACGCCTCGGCAGACCGCCGAGGTGGGCTACCGCTACCTCCGCAATCTCAGGTTCTGACCGACCCGACGACACCGGGGTCGTCCCGCTTGTCCGCAGCGGGGCGGCCCACACGGGGGCGGAGGCGGAGACCCATCAGCCCACGGAGGCCCTCATGCACCTGAAGACGCGGGCGACTCTTGCCCTCCTGCTACCTCTCGCACTGGCGGCGCCAGCGGCTGCGATCGCGGTCCCGACGGGCTCGGAGCCGTCGGCGGCGACGATGTCGACCGGCTCCGATCGGCGGGCGACGCTGCTTCGATACGCCGAGGACACCTGGTCGTCGTTCGTGGCCATGACGGACGAAGACAGCGGCCTGCCCACGGACCGGCTGCATCTCGATGGCACCCGCAGCGTGCAGACCTCGACCACCAACATCGGCTCGTACATGTGGAGCGCCGTGGTCGCGGAAGAGCTCGGCATCATCGACCACGACGAGCTCGTCGACCGGCTCTCCACGACGCTGAGCACCGTCGAGCGGCTGGAACGGCATGAGGCGAGCGGGCAGTTCTACAACTGGTACGACTATCGCACCGGCGAGAAGCTGACGGTCTGGCCACCGAGTGGAGCACCGCTCGAGCCACAGCTCTCCTCGGTCGACAACGCCTGGCTGGCTACCGGCCTGCAGGTCATCCGGGGTGCGGTGCCGGAGCTGGCCGACCGCGCCGGCGCACTGTACGACGGGATGGACTTCGGCTTCTACTACATGCCGGAGCGCAACCTCATCATGCGCGCGTACGTGCCGAGCACGGGTGCGACGCCGTGCTGCTACGACACGCTCGGCGAGGTGCGAATGGCGTCGTGGATCGGCATCGGCAAGGGCGAGATTCCGCGCCGACACTACTTCGGGCCGTTCCGAACCTTCCCGCCCTCCTGCGACTTCTCCTGGACGTTCACCAGGCCGGTCGGCGAGTGGCGGCGCTACCTGGGCGTCGATGTGTTCGAGGGTGCCTACGAATACCGCGGCATGCGGATCGTGCCCAACTGGGGCGGCAGCATGTTCGAGGCCCTGATGGTGCCGTTGTTCGTGCCGGAAGAGCAGTGGGGACCGCGTAGCTGGCGGGTGAATCACCCGCTGTTCGTCCAGGCCCAGATCGAGCACGGTCTCCACGAAGCCCAGTACGGCTACTGGGGCTTCTCACCGGCTGATGTGCCCGAGGGCGGCTATCGCACGTACGGCGTTTCGTGGCTGGGCATGGACCCCGACGGGTACCCGTCCAACAACGACGGTGTCGTGCCGCGTCCCGGTTACGAAGGCTGTCCCGGTCGCGAGCCCCAGCCGCTGCCCGGTCCGGAGGACTACACCAACGGAGTGGTCACGCCGCACGCGTCGTTCCTCGCATTGCGTTACGCGACGGACGAGGCGATGGAGAACCTCGCCAACCTCGAGAACGACTTCGACATCTACACCGACTGGGGATTCCGTGACTCGGTCAACGTCGATACCGGAACCGTCGCTCAGTGGTACCTGTCATTGGATCAGGGCATGATCATGGCGGCCATCGGTAACCAGCTCGCCGACGACGTGCTGCGTGACGCCTTCGTGACTCCCGGGTTCCTCGGGCGGCTTCGGCCGCTGATGGCGATGGAGCAGTTCGCCAACTTCGACCCGGGCCGACGGCCGTGATGGACACCGAGAAGTCCGTCCTACCCTCGGGCGAGGCACGAACCGGAGTCTGGTTCGTCGGAGCCCGTGGATCGGTCGCGGCGACCGCCGTCGCCGGAGCGCTGGCCGTACGTTCCGGCCTGGCCGGGCAGGTCGGACTGGTCAGTGAGCTGGCGCCGGTGGCCGACGCGCGGCTGCCGGAGCTGGGCAGCCTGGTGTTCGGCGGGCACGAGGTGGCCGACGTGTCGCTGCCGAAGCGGGTCGAGGAGCTGGTCGCGGCGAGGGTCGTGCCGCACGAGATCTCGACCGCGTTGGCCGCGGAGTTGGCCTCGGTGGACAACGCGATCCGGCCGGGCATCCGGCCCGATGGACGGTCCCAGCGGGAGACCGCGACCGTACTCGAAGCGGACCTGCGCGCGTTCCGCGAGGAGCACAATCTGGAGCGGGTGGTGGTGGTCGACGTCTCCAGCACCGAGCCGCCCGCGGCGGAAGCGGCGGAACTGGCGTCGTTGGCCGAGCTGGAGCGAGCCCTGGATGCCGGGGAGTCACCGCTGCCGCCGACGTCGCTCTACGCGTACGCGGCGTTTCGCGCGGGCTGCCCGGTGGTGGCGTTCACTCCGAGTCCGGGACCGCGGCTGCCCGCGCTCGAAGAGCTGGCCGCCCAGGCCGAGCTGCCCTGGGCGGGCTCGGACGGCAAGACCGGCGAGACGCTCCTGAAGACGGTGCTCGCGCCGATGTTCGCGATGCGCGCGCTGCGGGTCCGATCGTGGTCGTCGTACAACCTGCTGGGCGGCGGCGACGGTCGTACGCTCTCGGACCCGGCGAACGCCGCGAGCAAGACGGTGACGAAAGGCCAGAGCCTGGAGGCGATCCTCGGCCACGAGGTCGACGGGCCGCTGCACATCGACTACGTGCCCGATCTGGGGGACTGGAAGACCGCGTGGGACATGGTCTCGTTCGAGGGCTTCCTCGGCGCCCGGATGTCGTTGCAGTTCACCTGGACCGGTTGCGACTCGGCGTTGGCCGCTCCGCTGGTGCTGGACCTGGTCCGGCTGGTGGCGCGGGCGCACCAGGTCGGCGAGGCCGGTCCGCTCGGAGCGTTGGCCTTCTTCTTCAAGAACCCCGCGGGCAGCGACGTGCATGCCTTGGCCGAGCAGTGGGAGGCGCTGGCGCACTGGTGCCAGCAAATAGGCGCGGCGGGGGACCGGCCGTGAGGACCCGGGATCTGGTCGAGCTGGTCCGACTCCCGGCGGCATTGACCGTACCCGGGGACTCACTGGCCGGCGCTGCCGCGGCGGGCTGGCCGCACGGGCGCCGGACCTGGGCGCTGCCGGTCGCCTCCGCCTGCCTGTACTGGGCCGGGATGGCGCTCAACGACTACGCGGACCGAGAGCTCGACCGGGTCGAGCGGCCGGAGCGGCCCATTCCGTCCGGCCGGGTGCGTCCGGCCGAGGCGCTGGGAGTAGCCGCCGGGCTGACTGCAGCGGGCCTGACCGTCGCCGGGCTGGCCGGCGGCCGCCAGGCCCTGGCCGGAGCGTTCCGCGTGGCCGTGACGGCCTGGGCCTACGACCTGCTGGCCAAGCAGACACCGGCGGGCCCGGCCTGCATGGCGGCGGCGCGCGGACTGGACGTGTTGCTCGGTGCCGGGAGCCGTTGGCGTGAGGCTACGGTCGCCAGCGCGGCCGTCGCCGCCCACACCTTGGGCGTGACCGTGCTGAGCAGGGGCGAGGTACACGGCGCGAAGCCGGCGATTGCGTACGCCGCGCTGATCGCCACCACAGCGGCGGCCTCGGCCGCAGCACTGCCGCCACGGCGACCTGACCGGCTGGCACCGTCCTGGCGTGCCCGGGCGGTTCGCTGGACCGGCGCCGGACTGGCCGGAACCTACGCGGCGGTGGTGGGCCGCAGTCAGCTGCGGGCCGCGGGAAGCCCCGACGCGGGCACCGTGCGCAGCGCCACCGGATCCGGGATCCGTGGCGTCATGCTGCTGCAGTCGGCCCTGGCCGCACGGTCCGGCTCGCTCGGCGTGGCCGGCGGGCTGCTGCTCGCGGGACCAGGGGCCAGGGCGGCGTCGAAGGTGGTGTCGCCGACATGAGCCTGCGCTTCGGCTACGGGACGAACGGCTTCGGCAGTCACCGCCTGGACGACGCCCTGGAGGTGATCGCCGGGCTCGGATATGACGGCGTCGCGTTGACCGTCGACCACCCGCACCTCGACCCCTTCGCGCCGGATCTGGCCGCCCCAACCGCCGCGGTTCGTCGCCGCCTTGACCGGCTCGGCCTCTCCGTCGTGGTGGAGACCGGAGCGCGGTACGTCATGGACGCGTGGAACAAGCACGAGCCGACGCTGGTGTCGGACGATGGCCGGCACCAGCGGGTGGATCTGCTGTGCCGAGCCGTCCGGATCGCCGCCGAGCTGGGGGCGGAGGCGGTGTCGTTCTGGTCCGGCTCACTGCCCGAAGGCACCGATGTCGAGGAGGGCTGGCGTCGGCTGCTCGAAGGGGTGGACGCGGTGCTCGCGGAAGCGGAGCGGCACGACGTGGTGTGCGCGTTCGAGCCCGAACCGGGGATGTTCGTCGACACCGTCGCCGGGGTGCTGGAACTGCGCCGCCGGCTGGGCTCGCCGGAGCGGCTGCGGGTGACCGTGGACATCGGCCATTGCGTCTGCAACGAGCCGGGGACGGTGGCCGACTGTGTCCACGCGGCCGGGCCCCTGCTGGCCAACGTCCAGCTCGACGACATGGTCCCCGGGGTGCACGAGCATCTCGAGTTCGGAGCCGGAGACGTCGACCTGCCCGAGGCGCTGGGTGCGCTGCTCGACGTCGGCTACTCGGGTCTCGCGGCGGTGGAGCTGCCTCGACACGGACACGCGGCTCCCGCGGTGGCTGCTCGGTCGCTGGAGACGCTGCGTACGGCGCTTGCCCAGGCTCAGGAAGAGCGGGAAGTGGTCCGTACCTGATGACGACACCCGGCTAGCGAGGAGGGCACATGAGCACCCTGACGGATCACCTCACACCGCACCTGGATGCCGGCGCCCGGTCTCGTCTGGACGACCTGGTACACGAGCTCGACGACGATCCGGATCGGATCTCGGTGCTGTTCCCCGCGGTAGCGCGCCGGGTGGCACGCGGACCGGCTGAGTCGGACGACCCGGACGGCATCCGGCACCCGCGGCTGGAGGACGAGGCCCGCGTGGCGCTGCTGGCGACGCTGGCCGGTGTGTGGCGCGATCGGCCCGAGCGGTTCGACCGTGAGCTGGCCGACCTCTATCGGTACGGCGACGCCGACGAGAAACGCGGAGTGCTGCGGGCCCTGTCGGCGATCGACCCCGATCCCGGCCCAGCCTCGTTGCCACTGGTCGACGACGCACTGCGGACCAACGACGTACGCCTCGTCGCCGCTGCGCTCGGA
>Ga0075421_100002823_pt1 | contig 20783 bp, 14 predicted proteins | sample SoiMetdeltSBSDD5_FD_75292 | JGI IMG/M metagenome (GOLD analysis project Ga0075421, IMG submission 75292) | Bulk soil microbial communities from a Populus tree surrounding site in Tennessee, USA - Soil MetaG P. deltoides SBSDD5 | ecosystem: Environmental > Terrestrial > Soil > Tree plantation... | reverse complement strand
GTGACTGCTACGCCTATTGCATGCTCGCGGCGGGCCATGTCGATCTGGTGATCGAAACGGAGCTCAAGCCGTATGACGTGCTCCCGCTGGTACCGATCATTGCCGGCGCCGGCGGCATCATCACCACCTGGGAGGGCGGCGCCCCGCACGCGGGCGGACGCATCATCGCGGCAGGCGACAAGCGCGTGCATGCGGCGGCGTTGGAGGCGCTCAGTAAGTCGTAATCTTAAGGTGGCGTCCCTGCGCAAGCAGGGACCCATGATCACCGGCCTGAGATCATGGGTCCCCGCTTTCGCGGGGACGACAGTATATAGAGTAATGAGTCGGATCGGAACGATTGCCACCACTGACCGCTGTCACTTGAACAGCGGCGTGCCCGGGATGAAGGCGTCGAACGCGGCCAAGGCCTGGATGCGGAACCGATCCTGCTCCATCAACAGCTCGTGGCGCGCGCCCGGCACGATGAGATGTGAGCCGGAGCGCAGCCGCACCGCGAACTCGCCGATCGCAGCGGTCGATACGATCCCATCCATCCCCGCTGCAATGATCAGGATCGGTTGCCGGATGCGTCCCGCGTAGTTGGAATGCCACAACTCGGCCATCGCCCGAAACGCGGCGTCGCACCAGGCGACCGTCGGCGAACCGACCACCAGCTCCGGCTCGGCCTCGAGAACCGCGACGTTGCGGGCATAGCGCACCGGATCGGACGTGAGCAGATTGTCCTTGAAAGGACGCTGCATGATCGCCGTTGCGCTGCCGCCGGGAACGTAGAGTGAGCCGAGTCCGAACGAACGCATCGTTCTCACGATGATGCGATTGAAGGAGGACCGGCGAGGTCCCGGCAGCGCGATCATCGGCGCGAGCAGCACCATGCGATCGAACCAGCGATGTCCGGCATGGGCGGCGCGCAGCAGAATCGTTGCGCCCATCGACTGGCCAAGCGCGAACAATGGAGGCGGGCAGTCGGGAAGGACGATTTCGTTGATGAAGGTCTCGAGATCGATCTGGTATTGCGCGAAATTGCGCACGTAGCCCTTGCGCGGGTTGCGCAGCGCCCGATCCGACAGTCCTTGTCCGCGCCAGTCGAGGGTCGCGACCGCGAAGCCCCGGGCGCGCAGATCGCGCACGGTCTCGAAATACTTCTCGATGAATTCGGAGCGCCCTGGAAACAAGCACACGGTGCCCTTGCGTCCCGGCGGCGGTGCCCAGCGCGCGAAACGCAGCGAGACGCCATCGGGCGTCTTGAAGGTTCCGGCGACGACGTCCTCCGGCACCGGGTTGGCGGGAATGGAAACGAGGGTCATGACCTGGCGGGAAGCTCGCGTGCCCGCCTTATAGCAGGGCGGCGGCTCTCCTCAATCCGAGCACGGCTAGGCACGGGGGGCGCGCGACGAGGCGGCGGGAACTTCAGGGAAAACTGACATACTCCCAGGCGCTTAATCCCCTTGCGCGGACCGGGCTCGGTCCCCATATCCGCGTTGCGTAGGCCCTTCGGGCTGCGCAAAAAGCAACCGGTCCGGCCTTCTGGGCGGATCAATCGCATTTCGCTCAACAACGAGGTTATGCCATGCGAACTTTCGATCTTGCTCCCCTCTATCGTTCGACCGTCGGTTTCGACCGGCTGTTCTCCATGCTCGACGGCTTCGAGGCCGCTCCGGGTTATCCGCCCTACAACATCGAGCGGACTGGCGAGAACGCCTATCGCATCTCGGTGGCTGTCGCTGGCTTCAGCGAGAACGAGCTTTCGATCGAAGCGAAAGAAAACACGCTGACGATCAAAGGCGAGAAACAGACGAAGGACGAGAAGAACGGCGGCGAGGTGCTCTATCAGGGCATCGCGGCTCGCGCGTTCGAGCGCGTCTTCCAGCTTGCCGACTACGTCCAGGTCAAGGGCGCGACCCTCGAGAACGGACTCCTGCACGTCGATCTCGTGCGCGAGATTCCCGAGGCGAAGAAGCCGCGCCAGATCCCGATCGGCAATGGCCAGACGAAGGTGGTCGAAGCCAAGGCTGCGTAAGCCGTCAGTTCGATCGAAGGGAGCGCCCCGGTTTTCCGGGGCGCTTTCATTTTGCGGATCACTCGTAGTCGTAGGGTCCCGCCAGAGGCGGCGCGCCAGTCGTCGGCGACTCGTTCGAAGCCACTTTCGGCCGTGGCCGCGGCAGCGGCGGGCCGGCCTGAGCAGAGGGACCATGCGGTGCGCTCGCTGCAGGGCCTGCCGGCAAGGCGCCCGCCCCGCGACCTGTCGGCGCGAAATCGTCGAATTCGCCATCGGGAACCATCGCCATCGGCCGCGGCGGCCGCCCGAACGGGGGGCGCATGAGAGGCATGGCGTAGCGAGGTCCGCTCAGAGGAATGACTTTGACGATGCGGCCCATATGCGCATCCACGACCACCTGGACCTCTTCACCGGCGGGATCGACGGCGCGCAAGGCATAGGCCGGTCCCTGGCGAACGGGGCGGCCGATCGGGTCGAGCCCGGTCGAGCGCACGATGGTCACGATCTCATGGGGCGGCAACGCGCCACCGCCCGGGTATAAGGTGCCGGGGTATGGAGGCGGAACAACCTGTGTGAGCCCCGGTTGCGCCGCGAGCAGCGCGAATGCAGCCACGCTCGCGCAAAATAGAATTCGGTGTTTCACGACACGATCCCCCGATCCGGTTACCGCCGTTCGAGCCATGATCCGGCAGAGCGAGTATCCATCTGCCCTCGAGGATAGCCGGGAATAGGGCGTCGCTTGGGCGCCGGCATGGCATCAAGACGCAGATGCGATCGCCACAAAGCGGTCGACCTCATCCACGTTGGTCGCGAAGGAGGTGACGAGGCGCACGAGCCTCTCGTCGCCCTTTGCTGCAACGCCGCCCGCAAGGGAATGCGTGGTCCAGGGATAATAGATTGCGCCCGCCGACCTGAGCCGTTCGTCGGCACGCGACGGCAACGCGACGAACACCTCGTTCGCTTCCACCGACCACACCGGGACGAGGTCCGCAGCGGTAAGTCCCGCTGCAAGCCGATCGGCCATGGCATTGGCGTGGCGTGCAAGCTTGAGCCACAGATCGTCGGCGAGGTAGGCCTCGATCTGGGCGGCAAGAAAGCGATGCTTGGAGAGGAGATGGCCGCCGCGCTTGCGCCGCTCCGGCATATTTGCGCCCTGCGCGCGGTCGAAGAACAGCACGGCTTCCGCGGCCAGCGCGCCCCCCTTAGTCGCTCCGAACGAGAGTACGTCGACGCCCGCCATCCAGGTCGCCTGCGCCGGCGATGCATTCAAGCGCGCGAGCGCGTTGGCGATGCGCGCGCCGTCCATGTGCACCAACATCCCGCGTCCATGGGCGATCTCGGCAAGCTCGCGGATCTCATCCGGCCGATAGATGGTGCCGGCCTCGGTTGCCTGCGAGAGCGACAGTATCGTTGGGCTGACATGATGCGGGCCGCCCCACTGTCCTGCATCAAGCGCGCGCTGCAAGGTGGCGGGCGCGATCTTGCCGGCTTCGCCCGCAAGCCCGACGAGCTTGAGCCCGCCGCCGTAGAATTCAGGCGCGCCGCATTCATCCGTCGCAATGTGCGCCTCCGCATGGCAGAGCACGGCCCCCCAAGGCGGAGTAAGGTGGGCGAGGGCGAGCGCGTTGGCTGCTGTTCCAGTGGGCACCAGGAAAACGGCGGCCTCACGCGCGAAAAGGGCAGCGAACCGCTCCTCCACGCGCCTCGTCCAGGGGTCGCGCCCGTAGCCCAGCGCGGCACCCTCATTCGCCCGCGAGATGGCGGCGAGGATCTCCGGCGCGATCCCGGCCGCGTTGTCGCTTGCGAAGTTCATAAGTTCGCTCGGCGTGTACACCGCCCACGCAACCGGGCGGTTCGGCGTCTCGGCAGCAGGAGCTCATCCTGCGGAGCTGTGAGGCGAGCACGAAGTGGCAAGCTACTCGGCGACCGCGAGAGGGTCCGCCCCAAATCTGTTGCGGTTTTTGGCACTCGGCCGGGAAACTTTCGCACGCAAAGCGATTTTCTCGATAGGCGAACCCTTGCCTTCATGATTAGAATTTGGCAAGGTCAAGTAGGTCAGTATTGCTGTCCCAGTTGGGGCCGGTGTTCTCGGGCGGTTTTGTCACACGGCCGACATCGGACGGTGAGAAGCGGGCCATCGCGCGTTCGCGGGGCTGCCTAACACGAGCGGCCGTGCGCCTCAGCCAAGCGCGATAGCGAAAAGGCCGCCAATGACCAGCGGTGCCTTTGAGGCCGTGACGCCAATCGGCGCTGCGGAGGCGAAAGATGCGCCGAGAAGCAAACGCGTCGTTTGCGCCGGGGTGAGACGCGAGGACGACATGGGCGCGGCAGGCAAGCGCGCAAGGCAAGCAGGGACTGCGCAGCGCGAGCACGTGCTCCGCCATGGCGGGAGCGCGGCTGCCGGCCTGCCGCGGGCGCACGGCCTTTACGATCCCGCGCTCGAAAAGGATTCCTGCGGCGTCGGCTTCATTGCCGACATCAAGGGTAAGAGATCGCACAAACTCATCGAGGACGCGCTCGCCATCCTCTGCAATCTCGAGCATCGCGGCGCGGTAGGCGCCGATCCGCGCGCCGGCGACGGTGCCGGCATTCTAGTGCAGATCCCGCACAAGTTCTTCGCCAAGAAGGCGGAGCGCCTCGGATTTAGCTTGCCCAAGCCCGGCGAGTATGCGGTCGGGGCGCTGTTCATGCCGCGCGATCCGGACTGGCGGCAGGTGATCCGTGACATCTATTCCCAGATGATCAAGCGCGAGGGCATGACGCTCTTGGGCTGGCGGGAGGTGCCCACGGACAACTCCACGCTCGGCGAGTCGGTGAAGCCGACCGAGCCCGTGCATCTGCAGGTGTTCATCGGCCGCGGCAAGAAGATCAAGAACGACACGGAGTTCGAGCGGCGCCTCTACATCCTGCGCAAGTCGATCTCGCACGCGATCTATACGCGCAAGGAGCGCAGACTTTCCGGCTATTACCCGGTGTCCATCTCCTGCCGCACCGTCGTTTACAAGGGCATGTTCCTGGCCGATCAACTCTGCACCTACTATCCCGATCTTCACGACAAGCATTTCGAGAGCGCGCTCGCGCTCGTGCACCAGCGTTTCTCCACGAATACGTTCCCGACGTGGTCGCTCGCCCATCCCTACCGGATGATCGCGCACAACGGCGAGATCAACACGCTGCGCGGCAACGTCAATTGGATGGCGGCGCGGCAAGCGTCGGTGTCCTCCGAGCTGTTCGGCGAGGACATCAACAAGCTGTGGCCGATCTCCTACGAGGGCCAGTCCGATACCGCTTGCTTCGACAACGCGCTCGAATTCCTGGTCCAGGGCGGCTACCCGCTCGCCCACGCCGTGATGATGATGATCCCCGAGGCCTGGGCGGGAAATCCGCTCATGGACGAGGAACGGCGCGCCTTCTACGAGTACAACGCGGCGCTGATGGAGCCCTGGGACGGCCCCGCCGCGATCGCCTTCACCAACGGGCGCCAGATCGGCGCCACCCTCGACCGCAACGGGCTGCGTCCCGCGCGTTATTTCCTCACCCGCGACGAGCGCATCATCATGGCCTCGGAGATGGGCGTGCTGCCCATTCCGGAAAAGGACATCGTCACCAAGTGGCGCCTGCAGCCGGGCAAGATGCTGCTCGTCGATCTCGACGAAGGCCGCCTGATCCCCGACGAAGAGCTCAAGGCGACGCTCGCCAAGAGCCACCCCTACAAGGAATGGCTCGAGCGCACGCAGATCGTGCTCGAGGATCTGCCTCCCGCGCCGAGCGAGGCGGCATTGTCGAATCTCACGCTGCTCGATCGCCAACAGGCCTTCGGCTACACGCAGGAAGACTTGCGCATCCTCATGTCGCCGATGGCGATCCAGGGCGAGGAGGCGGTCGGCTCCATGGGCAACGACACGCCGATCTCGGCGCTGTCGGACAAGCCCAAGCTGCTGTTCACCTATTTCAAGCAGAACTTCGCGCAGGTGACCAACCCGCCGATCGATCCGATCCGCGAGGAATTGGTGATGAGCCTCGTTTCGATCATCGGGCCGCGGCCGAACCTGTTCGACCTCGAGGGCACCTCGCACCTCAAGCGCCTCGAGGTACGTCAGCCGATTCTGACGGACGCGGATCTGGAGAAGATCCGCGCCATCTCCGAGGTCGGCGACGGTCATTTCAAATCACGCACCCTCGACACCACCTGGCCCGCCGAACTCGGCGCCGCCGGTTTGAAGGACGCGCTCGACCGGCTGTGCGTGCGCGCCGAGGCGGCCGTGCGGGAAGGCATCAACATCATCATCCTCTCCGATCGCCGCGCGGGGCCGGAGAACGTTCCAATGCCGTCGCTGCTCGCCTGCGCGGCGGTGCATCATCACCTCATCCGCCAGGGCCTGCGCACTTCGGTCGGGCTCGTGGTCGAGTCGGGCGAGCCGCGCGAAGTGCATCACTTCTGCTGTCTGGCCGGGTATGGCGCGGAGGCGATCAATCCCTATCTCGCCTTCGAGACGCTGCGCGCCATGCGGGACAATCTGCCGCAAAAGCTCGACGATAAGGAGATCGTCAAGCGCTACATCAAGTCGATCGATAAGGGCATTCTCAAGGTGATGTCCAAGATGGGCATCTCCACGTACCAGTCCTATTGCGGCGCGCAGATTTTCGATGCCGTGGGCCTCAAGTCGGATTTCGTCGCCGAATATTTCACCGGCACCGCGACGCGGATCGAAGGCGTAGGGCTGAGCCAAATCGCCGAGGAGACGGTGCGGCGGCACCGCGAAGCCTTCAGCGATGTGCCGATCTATCGCGATGCGCTGGACGTCGGCGGTGAGTACCAGTTTCGTATACGTGGCGAAGAGCATGCCTGGACCGCAGCGACCGTCGCGGCGCTCCAGCACGCGGTGCGCGGCAATCTCCCCGAGCAGTACCTCGCCTATTCCAATATCTGCAACGAGCAATCGGAGCGGCTGCTGACGATCCGCGGCCTGTTTCGGCTCAAATCCGCGGAAGAGGACAGACGCAGGCCGGTGCCGATCCAGGAGGTCGAACCGGCCGCGCGCATCGTGCGCCGCTTCTCCACCGGCGCCATGTCGTTCGGCTCGATCTCGCGCGAAGCGCATACCACGCTCGCCATCGCCATGAACCGCATCGGCGGCAAGTCGAATACCGGCGAAGGCGGCGAGGAGGCCGATCGATTCAAGCCTCTGCCGAATGGCGATTCCATGCGCTCAGCGATCAAGCAGGTCGCCTCCGGCCGCTTCGGCGTGACGACGGAATATCTCGTCAATTCCGACATGATGCAGATCAAGATGGCGCAGGGCGCCAAGCCCGGCGAAGGCGGCCAGCTTCCCGGGCACAAGGTCGACAAGACCATCGCCAAAGTGCGCCACTCGACGCCCGGGGTCGGCTTGATCTCGCCGCCGCCGCACCACGACATCTATTCAATCGAGGATCTGGCGCAGCTGATCTTCGACCTCAAGAACGTCAATCCGGATGGGCTGGTCTCGGTGAAGCTCGTCTCCGAGGTCGGCGTCGGAACCGTCGCGGCCGGCGTCTCCAAGGCGCGCGCCGATCACGTGACCATCGCCGGCTTCGAAGGCGGCACCGGCGCCTCGCCGCTCACCTCCATCAAGCACGCCGGCTCGCCCTGGGAGATCGGGCTCGCCGAGACCCACCAGACGCTGGTCGCCAACCGGCTGCGCGGACGCATCTCGGTGCAGGTCGACGGCGGCATGCGCACGGGACGCGACGTCGTGGTCGGCGCGCTGCTCGGCGCCGACGAATTCGGCTTCTCGACCGCGCCGTTGATCGCTGCAGGCTGCATCATGATGCGCGTATGCCACCTCAACACCTGCCCGGTGGGCGTGGCGACCCAGGATCCGGTGCTGCGCAAGCGCTTCAAAGGCACGCCCGAGCACATCATCAATTATTTCTTCTTCGTCGCTGAGGAGGTGCGCGAGGTGATGGCCGAATTGGGCTATCGCACATTCAACGAAATGATCGGGCAGATGCAAATGCTCGACAAGCGCCAAGTCGTCGAGCACTGGAAAGCCAAGGGACTGGACTTCTCCAGGCTATTTTTCAAGCCCGATGCTCCGCAAGGCGTGGCGATCTACCACTGCGAGCCCCAGGACCATAAAATTCATGACATCCTCGACCGCAAGCTGATCGCCGAGGCGCAGGCCGCGCTCGATCGCGGCACGCCGGTGCGTATCGTGAGCCGCATCAAGAACACGGAACGCACGGTCGGCGCCATGCTTTCGGGCGAAATCGTCAAGCGTTATGGACACGAAGGGCTACCCGATGACACCATCAACGTGAAGTTCACCGGCACTGCCGGGCAGAGTTTCGGTGCTTGGCTTGCGCGCGGCGTGACCTTCGAGCTCGAAGGCGATGCCAACGACTACGTCGGCAAGGGCCTGTCGGGTGGCCGCATCATCGCGCACCCGACCGCCGACGCCGGCATCGTGCCGGAGGAATCGATCATCGTCGGCAACACGGTGCTCTACGGCGCGATCGAAGGCGAATGTTACTTCCGCGGCGTTGCCGGCGAGCGCTTTGCGGTGCGCAATTCCGGCGCGGTTGCCGTGATCGAGGGCGCCGGCGACCATTGCTGCGAATACATGACCGGCGGAGTCGTGGTCGTGCTCGGCCGCACGGGCCGCAACTTTGCGGCCGGCATGTCCGGCGGCATCGCTTACGTGCTGGACGAGGACGGGACGTTTGCGTCGCGCTGCAATCTCGCCATGGTAGAGCTCGAGCCGCTGCCCGAGGAAGAAGCGGCGAGCGAGCGCATCTATCACCAGGCCCATGATCTGGGCTCGCATGGCCGCGTCGACGTCATGGGCGACCTGACCCAAAATGACGTGGAGCGTCTCAACCTCCTGATCACGCGTCACGCTCGTTTCACCGGCTCGACGGTTGCGCAGAAGATCCTTGCCGAGTGGAAGAAATACTGCCCGATGTTCCGCAAGGTGATGCCGGTCGAGTACCGGCGCGCGCTCGCCGAGCTGCAACGGGAGCGGATGGTGGAAGCGGCGGAGTAGCCGGCGTCCGTCGGCCGAAAATGGGCAAGATCACCGGTTTTCTGGAATACGAGCGCGAGGACCGCCATTACGAGCCGGTCGAAGAGCGCGTCAAGCATTGGCGCGAGTTCGTACGCCCCTTGCCGGAGGCGGAGACCAAGAAGCAAGCCGCACGCTGCATGGATTGTGGCATTCCCTATTGCCACACCGGTTGTCCGGTCAACAATCAGATCCCGGACTGGAACGATCTCGTCTATCGCGACGAGTGGGAGGAGGCTGCGCGCAACCTCCATTCCACCAACAACTTCCCCGAAATCACCGGCCGGATCTGCCCGGCGCCGTGCGAAGCCGCCTGCACCCTCAACATCGACGACAACCCCGTCACCATCAAGACCATCGAGTGCGCGATCGCCGACCGCGCCTTCGAGCAGGGCTGGGTGAAGCCGGAGCCGCCGGCGACCAAAACCGGAAAGCAAGTTGCGGTCATCGGCTCGGGCCCGGCGGGCATGGCGTGCGCCCAGCAGCTGGCGCGCGTCGGGCACGACGTGCACGTGTTCGAGAAGCTCGCGAAGGCCGGCGGGTTGCTGACCTACGGCATCCCCGATTTCAAGATGGACAAGCAGATTGTGGCGCGGCGGGCGGCGCAGATGGAGGCGGAAGGCGTGACCTTCCATTACAACGTGCATGTCGGGGTGAACATGCCCGCCGCTGCCTTGGTGCGGGATTACGATGCGGTCGTGCTCGCCGGCGGAGCCGAGCAGAGCCGCGATCTGCCGATTCCGGGCCGCGAGCTCAGAGGCATCCATTTTGCGATGGACTACTTGCCGCAGCAGAACCGCCGCGTGAGCGGCGAACCGCAGGAGGACGAGCCGATCCTCGCCGACGGCAAGCATGTGGTCGTCATCGGCGGCGGCGACACCGGCTCCGACTGCATTGGCACGGCGTTCCGCCAGGGTGCGTTGTCGGTCACCAATTTCGAGATCATGCCGCAGCCGCCGCTGCGCGAGAACAAGATGCTGACCTGGCCGGATTGGCCGCTGAAGCTGCGGACGTCATCGAGTCATGAGGAGGGCGTCAACCGCGACTTCGCAGTGATGACGACGAAATTTTCCGGCGAGAACGGCGAAGTAAAGAAACTTCATTGCGTGCGCGTGGACGAGAAGATCAAGCCCATTCCTGGGACCGAGTTCGAGCTCGATGCCGATCTGGTGCTGCTCGCCATGGGCTTCGTGCATCCCGTGCACAAAGGCATGATCGAGGAGCTGGCGCTCGAACTCGATCCGCGCGGGAACGTCAAGGCCGATACCGTGGCCTACCAGAGCTCCAATGCGAAAATCTTCGCGGCCGGCGATATGCGGCGCGGCCAGTCGCTCGTGGTGTGGGCGATTCGCGAGGGCCGCCAGACGGCGCATGCCGTCGACAAGTTCTTGATGGGATCGACCGCGTTGCCGCGCTGAGCGGTCGCGAGCGGCGGCTAGCCGCGGCTCCCAACCTCGCTCAGCTTTGTCCTAGCGGAAGAAATTTGGAAAGAAGGACGGCGGACGCTGCGCGTAGGGGTTAGGTCGGCGCGGACGCCGCTGAGCGGCCGGTTTCTGCTCCGAGCTTGTGTTGGCCTGGCCGGAATCAGTGCGCGTTCCGGCGGAGGGTTGCGTCGGTTTTGCAGCAGCGTCATCGGGTCCCGGCGCAGCGGTGCCCCCCGCATCGGGAATTGCGGGCTGCACGTTGAGCGCGCCGCGTGGCCAGCTGAAATCATCTGCCCGTCCAGTGGGAGCGGCGGCCGACTCGCCCTTGTTGAGCACGCGCGAGCCGCTGGTATCGAGGGCGGAGGTGCTGGCGCGCCCGCCACCGACCAGCTCCTCCGGCGCCATCTGCATCGCCGTCAGCGGCACCACAGGCCCGGCTGCGGGGCGCTGCGCGGGACCACCGGGCTTTGCGTTCGGCGATTGCGCGCCGGGATCCACCGGCACCGGCAACGCAACCGGCGCGCCTCGGTTGGTGATGCTGCGCTGGATCTCGCGCTCCACGTAGTGAGCAAGCTTGCGGGCACCGAACTTGGTGAAATACACGCCATCGGCCGAGCGCAGTCGCCGTGTCTGCCCTTCGTAGTCCGGCCCCTGGGCCGAGTAACGGCCCGCCTCGTCGACGAAGCCGTCCCAAATGTCGACATATATGATGCCCGCCTTCTCGGCTCGGCTGCGGTAGAGCTCGTTGAGGTAAGACGAATCCGCGCTGGACTTGGTGTTGCGTTGTGACGGCAAACCAACCCAGATCACCGGAACGCCGGCGCTCTTGAGGGCAGCGATGGTGGCGTCGATGCGTCGGATATAGGCGAGCTCCCATTTTTCCGTGTGGAATTCCCACGGCCCGTAGGACGCATGGCGCGCCTGCTCGGGCGTCATGTTCGCCTGCTCGGCGGCTTGCGGCGGCTCGGCCGCCTGTTGTTCCGGGTCCGGAGGTGGCGGTGGTGTTGGCGGCGTTGCGGAGGGAGCAGCAGCTGGCGCCGCCTGGGCATTCGGCTTGGGCGCGCCCGGCCGTGGAGCAGGCGGGGCCTTTTCGCGGATCGTCTGACGATCGTTGTTTCCGATCATCATGACGATGAATTTGGGCTTCTCTGACGCAATGGTCTCGCGCGCCACTTGCGGCCATTCGAGGTCGCGGCGCTGGTCGTAGCGGATCAGACCGGAGTCGGTGCGATGCTTGCGCACGACGGCGATCTCCGGATTTTCGGAGAAAGCATCTTCGAGTCCGTAGGCCAGCCAGTCCGCGTTGCCATCGCCCATCACCACGATCGAGGTCGTGGCCTCGGGCTTCTTCTGCGAGGCTGGCGGCGCGCGCGAATAATCGACCGGCGCCTCGCGTTCCTGCCGGTAGGGATCATTGTAGCGCCGGTCATTCCAGCCGCCGCCCCACCCGCCCCAGTTGTTGTTCCAGTTGTTGTTGTATTGCTGCTGGCGCTGAGGACGGTTTCCCCAGTCCCAAAATTGCGCCTGCGCAGGCCATAACAGCGCGAGACTAATGCCCGCTGCCGCGGCGGCCACATATCCACGGGACATACCAGGTAAGCCCATAATCACCTGCCGATGGCCAAAATCGCGACGCCGCCGGCGCCGTTACTAGCCCCTAATATAGGCAAAAAACGTCAACTTGACGATGCCCTCTGGCCGCTATTATCGGCTGCGCAGCCGCTCCAGCAGCGCCGCCGAGGCAAACCCGTCGGGCACCGCCCCGACCGTCGATTGGAACTGGCGCAGGGCGCTACGGGTTTTGCCGCCGAGCCGGCCATCGGGCTCGCCCACATCGTAGCCGCGCGCAGAAAGGTGCTGCTGCAGCTCGTAGCGCTCCGCCCGCGTGAGCACGCGCTCGTGCCGTGGCCAAGGCTGCACGAACGGCTCCCCGCCGCGCAGCCGGTCGGCGAGATGGCCGATGGCGAGCGCATAAGCCTCGGCCGGATTGTATTTCATGATGACGCGGAAATTCTGCAGCATCAGGAAGCCCGGCCCCTGCGCCCCCGCCGGCACCAGCAGGTAAGCCCGATCGTCGGGCCGCGGGAAGGCTTTGCCGCCGGCGCGCCGGATGCCTAATCGCTCCCACTCGTGCACCGCCATCACGCGGGAGCGATCGGCGAGCAGGAAATTGAAGCCTTTCGGCACGACGACCTCGTAGCCCCAGCTCTGGCCGCTGACCCAGCCGTCTTTCTTGAGATTGTTGGCGGTGGAGGCGACCACATCGGGCACGGAGTCGACGACATCACGGCGACCGTCACCATCGAAGTCAACGGCGTAGCGCTTGAACGAGGTCGGCATGAACTGGGTCGGACCGAATGCGCCCGCCCACGAGCCCTTGAGATGGTCAGCCCTCACATCGCCGCGCGCCAGAATTTCCAGCGCCGAGAGAAATTCGTCGCGGAAATAGTCTTGACGGCGACCGATACAGGCCAGCGTGGCGGTCGAACGGATCACCGAGCGCTCGCCAATCTGCGTGCCATAATTGGATTCAACGCCCCAGATGGCGGCGATGACGTGGCGATCGACGCCATACGCCTTCTCGACCGCGTCGAAGGCGGCGCGGTGCTGAGCGAGAATTGCCCGACCATTCCGGACGCGATCTTCGTTCACCAAAATGTCGAGGTAATCCCAGATCGATTTGGTGAACTCGGGTTGGGAATCGAGCAGGTCCATGATCCGCAGATCGGGCGTGAGGCCTGCGACGTTGGCCTCGAACACCGCGCGCGTGACGCCGCGGCGCTGGGCCTGCGGCCAGAGTCCAGCCAAGCAGTTGCGAAAATTGGCCGCGGCGGTGCGAATCGCCTGCGCCGTCATCAGCGGATGATTGGAGGCGCCGGATTCCCCGCTCCATTCCTGAGTGCCGGCAGGCGGCGCGGCTGGAACCGAGCCGCTGCCGGGGGAGTTGAACAGCGTGCGAATATCTAATCCCTGGCCGAAGGCCGAACCTGCCCAAACGACGACCAAAACAAGCGCACTGAGCGGGCCTATCGGTGCGGCAAATCTTGCCATGGCAGTTGATCTCGGCTCGTTGTTGCGTAACAGACTTGGCAAAAATCGGATCACTGGTTTCTTAGCCGCTGGCGCGCTGCCAGTTTCGACGGCTTTTTAACCTCTTGCCGGCGCGTGGCCATTAGGACTTACTGCCACAGCATTCAACTTCGGCAATACGGAGACAAATGGACCCGAACAGGGTTCCGCCTACCATCCCGGCGATATCATGAAAGCGATCCGCAAAGCCGTCTTCCCGGTTGCAGGACTGGGCACAAGATTCCTGCCGGCCACCAAGGCCATGCCGAAGGAGATGTTGCCGGTGGTCGACCGGCCGCTGATCCAGCACGTGGTCGACGAGGCGCGCGAAGCGGGCATCGAGCATTTCATCTTCGTCACCGGCCGCAACAAGGCCGTCATCGAGGATCACTTCGACCGGCAGTTCGAGCTCGAGCACACGCTGACCGAGCGCCAAAGGCGGGCCGATCTCGAGCTGCTCATGCGCGACCTGCCCGGCCCGGGAACGGCGAGCTTCACGCGCCAGCAAGTCCCGTTGGGACTGGGCCACGCGGTGTGGTGCGCGCGCGAGCTGGTGGGGCACGAGCCTTTTGCGCTGCTGTTGCCCGACGTGCTGGTGCAGCACGACCGCAGCTGCCTCGCGCAGATGATCGATGCGGCGCGCAATCTCGCCGAGAACGCGAATATCATTGCCGTCGAACAAATGGCGGCCGAACGGCTGCACATGTATGGGGTGATCGGCATCGGCGAGCGCAGTGGTAATCTGTTCTCGGTCAACCAAATGGTGGAGAAACCTGCGCGAGAAAGCGCGCCTTCGAACCTCATCATCACCGGCCGCTATATCCTGCAGCCCGAGATCTTCGACATTCTTGCCGCCGAAAAGCGCGGCGCAGGCGACGAAATTCAGCTTACCGATGCAATGATCGAACTCGCGAGGACGCAGCCGTTCTATGCCCTGGAATTCGCGGGCCGGAGCTTTGATTGCGGGTCGAAAGTGGGATTTCTTGCGGCCAATGTCGCCTATGCGCTCGAACGCAGCGATATCGCGCCGGCGATGCGCGCCGAACTCAAGCGCCTGCTCGGCGACGGCTAGCACGGATGCGGCCGGTTATGCTTTGGTTAATCAACAGAAAGCGGATATAGTAATAACCCTCGGCTGGGCGGCGCAGGTCGCCTGACGGCCTGCTTCCATGTTGTCGGACCGTAATGCCCAAGGCGCTTAGCACCGAACGACGTACGAGCGCGCGCAACGGCGACCTGATCGCCTCGGCGGTGCGAACGCTCGAGGTCGAGGCGACGGGCATCACCATACTCTCAGCCGCCATTCACGACGGACTCGGCCGTGCCTTCATAGCCGCCGTAGAGTTGATCTCCGGCGCGCAGGGCCGGTTGATCGTGACCGGCATGGGCAAGTCGGGGCACGTCGGGCGAAAAATCGCGGCGACATTCGCGTCCACGGGCACGCCGGCCTTTTTCGTGCATCCCAGCGAAGCAAGTCACGGCGATCTCGGCATGATCACACCCGACGACGTCATCATGGCGCTGTCGTGGTCGGGAGAGACGGTCGAACTCAAGGATCTAATCGACTACTCACGCCGCTTTCGCATCGGGCTCATTGCCGTCACCGCGGTGAGCGACAGCACGCTCGGCCGAGCGGCAGACGTCGTGCTCGCGGTGCCGCAGGCCCGGGAAGCCTGCCCGCACAACCTCGCTCCCACCACTTCGACGCTCATGCAGGCCGCGCTTGGCGACGCGCTGGCCATCGCGCTGTTGGAGAGCCGAGGTTTCACCGCCGTCGACTTCAGCAGATTGCACCCGGGCGGTCGCTTGGGCGCGATGCTCAAGTTCGTGCGCGACATCATGCACACCGGCAGCGAGATCCCGCTGGCCACGGTCGGCACCCGCATGTCGGAGGCGATCGCGGAGATGACGGCCAAGACGTTCGGCTGCGTCGGCATCACTGACAGCCGCGGGCTGCTCGTGGGCATCATCACGGACGGGGACCTGCGCCGGCACATGAGTGCCAATTTGCTCGATCGCAAGGTCGAGGAAGTGATGACGTCGAAGCCAAAGACCGTGCGGCCGGATCAGCTTGTCAGCGAGGCGCTCGAGCTGCTCAACTCGATGAAGAAGACGCAACTGATCGTGGTCGATGCCCGCAGGCCGGTCGGGGTCGTGCACTTCCACGATCTGCTGCGCGCGGGAGTAGCGTGATTAGCGGCAATCACTGAAGCCCCGCATGCTGAGGAGCATCGCAGCGGCAGCGGGCGCTGCGATGCGTCTCGAAGCGTGAGGGCGGTCCTCATCCTTCGAGACGCGCGCACGCCTATTCGAATCTGCGGGACGCCGCAGCACGCGCGCTCCTCGGCATGAGGACGCTCCCACGCCCCACCAGATCGCGTCACGGCCTAGGCGCGCGCGCGGCGCTTGCGCGCTTTTGCGGACCCCTTACCCCTGCGATGTCTTCGCCCGGCGGCGCTGGCGGCCTCTGCAGTGATTCCAAAATGCGCGCCGATTTCCCGCCAGGTCGCCCCGGCGTCATAAGCTTTGGATATGGCCTGGTTGCGAGGCATGCCCTTCGCCATCGCTTTCCGCATACCTGCGATCGCCTTTCGCGCCCGCGCCAAGCGCGCCTGCGCCCGTTTTCTCATCGCCTTAGCGAAATTCTCCCGATTCCGCTCCCAACTGGCGATGAGCTTGAGCCGGGCGACGACTTGCTCGCGCCGTAAGCCGAGCGCGGTCGCGATCTCATCGGCGCCGCGGCCCGCGGCCTGCAACGCTGACAGGCGTTTCTTCCGTTGTTCCGACCAGGGTCGAGGCATCGGCACTCCCATTGCGGCGACGCTACGCCGGACGTACGAAAAATGCCATGCACGCGGCGAGAAGGTTGCCCGGCGCCGGCGCGCCAATCCAGTATCACAATATTCGTCCGGCCCTCACGCCCAGCCCTTGAGCTCCCGTAGCGCCATTTGCCAGATCACCAGCATGCCGGGCGCGCTGTCGTTAAGACAGGGTATGGCCGCGAAATTCTCACCCCCGTATTTCTTGAAGAGACGCGCGTTCTCGACGGCGATCTCCTCGAGTGTTTCCAGACAATCGGCCGAAAAGCCCGGCGTGATCACCGCAAGATTCTTGACGCCCTCTTTGGCAAGCTTCCTGACGGTGCGATTGGTCGCGGGCTCGAGCCATTTGCCACGGCCGAACCGCGACTGAAACGTCATGGTCAATTTCGACTCGTCGAGATTGAGCCGCTCGCGCAGGAGCCGCGTGGTCTCGACGCAATGGGCATAGTAGGGGTCCCCATTGTCCACGTACGCTTTCGGCACGCCGTGGAAGGAGGCGAGGACGACCTCCGGCTTGAAGCCGAGCCGGGAAAGCTCCGCCCCGGTCGAGGATCCCAGCGCCTCGATATAAACCGTGTCGTTGTAATAGGGTGGCGCGATGCGCACCGACGGCTGAAAGCGCATCCTCATGAGTGCACGAAAAACCTCGTCGCACGCGGTCGCAGTCGTTGCCGCGCAGTATTGCGGATAGAGTGGGATGACGAGAATGCGCTCGCAGCCTTGCGCCACCAGCTTCCCGACTCTCGAGGCAATCGAAGGGCTGCCGTAACGCATCGCCCAGTCGACCACGAGGTGCTTGCCCAGCGGCTCGAGCGCGCGGGCAAGCTTCTCGGCCTGCGACCGAGTGATCGTCTTGAGCGGGGACTCGTTTCTTTCGTGATTCCAGATCGCGGCATAGTCGCGCGCCTTTTTCCGCGGCCGGATCGGCAGGATGATCCCGTTGAGAACGAGCTGCCACAGCGGCCCCTGATCCTCGATGACCCGCGGATCGGTGAGAAACTCCTTGAGATAGCGGCGTACCGCGGCGGCATCGGCCGCCTCCGGCGTGCCGAGATTGACCAACAGCACGGCGATCTTGCCGCTTGCAGCCGGCGCATACTCGGCGGTGCTCGCTGCTACAGGCGCGCTGGACAAGGCTTCGTTCATCGCGACGCTGCACCCGCGGTGGCGGCATCCCGCGCCCGCGTGCTAAGCACGCGAGCCCGCCGCATCGGATTGAAAGCCTGCTTCCCCGCCATGTCCACCCTTCGCCGTTTCGCCGTCGGCCTAATCATCGTCATCCTCTGCGCCGGCTCGGCCTATGCGCAGACCGCGCACATTACGTTCCTCCTGGTCAATGACATCTATTTGATTGCAGATCAAATGATGCCCGACGGGAAACGCCGCGGCGGCTTCGCCCGACTTGCCGCCGTTGTCAAGGCCGAGCGCGCCAAGGGCGGAAACGTGATCTTCGCGCATGCCGGCGATACGCTCTCTCCGTCGCTGATGTCGGGCATCGACAGCGGGGCGCACATGATCGCCCTCACCAACCTGATTCCCCCCGATATCTTCGCACCGGGCAACCACGAGTTCGATTTCGGCAAAGCCACCTTTTTAGAGCGCATGGGAGAGGCCAAATTCCCGCTCTATGCCGCAAACCTGCGCGGCAGCGATGGGGCGCCGCTGCCGAACTTCAAGGACCGCGCCATCGTAACCATCGACGGCGTGCGCATCGGGCTCACCGGCGCGACTTATGACGACAGCGCCCGCGCGTCCGACCCAGGAGACCTGGCGTTCCTCCCGACGGTTACCACCTTGAACGAGCAGGCCGAGGCGCTACGCCGCGAAGGAGCCGACTTCGTCGTCGCCGTGGCTCACGTCACCCGCGAACAGGGTTACGAGGTCTTTCGCGGCCACGCAGTCGATCTCATTTTGACCGGCCACACCCACGATCTGTTCATCGAGTATGACGGTCGCACGGCGATGGTCGAATCGAATTACGACGCCCACTATGTCACGGCGATCGACGTCACCATCAATGTCGACCAGGAGAGCGGCCGCCGATGGACGACCTGGTGGCCACAGTTCCGCATCATCGATACGGCGACGGTCACTCCAGACCCCGAGGCCGCGGCGGCCGTGGCCAAGTACGAGGCGCAGTTGAGCGAGCAGATCGACGCGCCGATCGGCGCGACAGCCGTAGAACTTGACAGCCGTACTGCCACGGTACGCACGCGCGAAGCCGCTATCGGCGATCTCATAGCCGATGCGATGCGGTGGTCCGCGCAAACCGACGTGGCGGTGACCAACGGCGGCGGGATTCGGAGCGACAAGATCTATCCCCCGGGAACCACGATCACACGACGCGACATTCTCGCCGAGCTGCCATTTAGCAACCGTCTTGTGACCCTGGACATGAGCGGCGGCGCGCTCAGGGCAGCAATCGAGAACGGCCTTTCGAAATTGCCCAGTCCCAGCGGCCGCTTTCCCCAGGTCTCGGGCCTCGAGATCGAGGCGGATGTCAGCCGCCCGGCCGGCAACCGCATCTTATCGATCAAGGTCGGGGGCACGCCGCTCGACACGAGCAAGACTTATTCGGTCGCGACCAACGATTTCATGGCGCGCGGCGGCGATGATTACATCGCCTTCCGCGATGCCAAGCTGGTGCTGCCGCCCAACGATTCGCCGATGCTCGCCTACGAGGTGATCGATTATATCAAGAGCATCGGCACCATACTCACAGGCGTTGATGGGCGAATCGTGCTGAAGTGAGGGTTGCCTGCGCGGCTGGGCAGCCTACATCGGATCAACCCACCGGCCGCTCGTCCGCGATCACCTTGCCATCATTGGGCAGGCTGCCCGGCGCAACCAACTTCACCTCGCCGCCGAGCTTCGTCACCGCGCGCAATGTGGCGACGAGCGCCTCCTGCAAGGGCGCGGCCGGCGCGGCACATTCGGCCATCAATGTCATGGCATCCTGCTCGCCCGCGCGCGTAACCACCAGCCGCAATCGCCCGAGCCCCGGATGACGCTTGCCGATTTCCGCCACCTGAGCGGGGTGCACGAACATGCCCTTGACCTTGCTGGTCTGGTCGGCGCGGCCCATCCAGCCCGCAAGCCGCATATTGGTGCGCCCGCAAGGCGAGCGGCCGGGCAGCACCGCGGAAAGGTCGCCGGTCGCGAGCCGGATCATGGGATAGTCGGGGTTGAACGAGGTGACGACGACCTCGCCCACCTCGCCGGACTCGACCGGATCGGCGGTGCCCGGCCGCACAATCTCGACCAGCAACGTTTCGTTGACGATCATGCCTTCGCCGCCCTCGCTTTCGTACGCGATGACCCCCAGATCGGCCGTCGCGTAGCACTGGCGCACCTCGACACCGCGCCCGGCCAATTCCTGGCGCAACGAGTTTGGCAGCGCCGCGCCCGAGACGAGTGCGCGCCTGAACGAGGACGCGTCCTTGCCCGCTTTCGCCGCGGCGTCGAGCAGAACCTTCAAGTAATCCGGCGTGCCGAGATAGCTGCTCGGCTTGAAATGCGCGATCGCCTCGACCTGCTGCTCGGTATTGCCGGTGCCCGCGGGAATGACCGCGCAGCCCAGCGCGTGCGCACCGGACTCCATCATGAAGCCGCCCGGGGTGAGATGATAGGAAAAGGAGTTGTGCACGACGTCGCCCGACCTAAAGCCCGCGGCGAAAAGCGCGCGCGCCGCGCCCCAAAAATCCTTGCCTTTGCCCTGCGGCTCGAAAATCGGCCCCGGCGACATCAACAGCCGCCGCAGCTGAGCAGGCGCCGTGACGTTGAAGTCGCCGAACGGCGGGATCTCCTTCTGGCGCGTCACGAGCTCGGATTTGCGCAGCACGGGGAGCTTGGCGAGCGCCGCTCGCGAGGTCACAGCATGCGGATCGATGCCGGCGAGTTGGGTTGCCCAGCCCGGCGCACGCAAAGCAATCGCCATGAGATCGGGCAACCGGCTCGAAAATTCACGCTCGCGATCGTCGGGATCGCGGGTCTCGAGCGAATCGTAGTGCTCGTAACGCATGGTCCCGCACTCATGCCTTCATGCGTCACGCTCAAGCCTTGCCACAACGCCATCGAGCTATGCCAGCCAGCGCTTGCGCCGCCGGTAGTGCTTGCCCTCGCGGAACGATTTGCGCCGGCCTTCGGCCATGCCGAGATAGAACTCCTTGACGTCCTCGTTCTCGCCTAGCGTTTTCGCGTCACCGTCGAGCACCACGCGGCCGTTCTCCAGCACATACCCGTACCGCGCGTATTTCAATGCCATCCGGGTGTTCTGCTCCGCGAGCAGGAACGAAACACCTTCCTTGGCATTGAGGTCGCCGACGATCTTGAAAATCTCCTCGACGAGCTGCGGCGCGAGCCCCATCGAAGGCTCGTCCAGCAGAATCATCTTCGGTCGCGACATCAGCGCCCGTCCGATCGCGCA
>Ga0075421_100002822_pt1 | contig 20788 bp, 20 predicted proteins | sample SoiMetdeltSBSDD5_FD_75292 | JGI IMG/M metagenome (GOLD analysis project Ga0075421, IMG submission 75292) | Bulk soil microbial communities from a Populus tree surrounding site in Tennessee, USA - Soil MetaG P. deltoides SBSDD5 | ecosystem: Environmental > Terrestrial > Soil > Tree plantation... | reverse complement strand
TTAACCCGCCGCAAGAGGCTGGGACCCCTAGACCGCAGGCTTTATTACCGGGTGTAGACACGGAGAATCTACACTAAACTCGTCACGGAGTTGTCCCATTCCCATTGACACTTTCCGGTACTATTCTTTCGTACCACAAATAAACATATTCTGAGGAACGGAAAACTTCCTTATAAATATCGGTGATAAAAAATATGTTAAGTTTTTGCACCATTAGGATCATGCGTTTGAAAGGGAAAAGTATTTCATAAATATTAGTAAGCCCAAATACTTCATAGGCTAAGAATATAGCACTGATCCTCGGGTAGATTATTTCATCTCCATGCCAAGTGGAAAGGTTGAAAACTTCAGCTATATGACTATACCAACGATCGGGCAAAAAAATTCCTATCAAGCCAAGCATAGCCACGTAGATCAACAAATAAATATTGTTGAAGGCTGGCAATAGCTGGTTAGGATCTATAACACTTATTCGCAGTCCTCCTAAAGTATGGAGATAGGCCTGTTGATAGACACTGCCGATGACTAAATATAAGGCGCTGAAGAGGACCGCTCGTTGTATAAAAGAATCAAGCACACTTTGTGAATGATGTTTGTTGTAAGTAAGTTGAGCAGTAGCAGACATGGCGGGCATTATATAGGAAATAATAGGAGTGTCAAACTCGTTGGGTATGGAAACAAAAATATCCCCAGTGGGTACCAAATAGCGCCATATAATAGGCTAATTTGAAGAGTATACGCCATATATCCGGTAGTCTTATCACTTATTGTATATATTAACGTAAAACTTGGGAATAGCCAAATATCACCTCGTCATAGGTATTTGTACTGATTTTGGTATGACATTAAATAAACGAGCCAAACTGCTCTAAGTTACGATGAATATCCTTGCTTAAAAAACAGGCTGGGCGTATATGCCCAGCCTGTCAGGTGAAGTCAGCTTTTCGCAATTACTTAATAAGGTAGGTCACGTTCACCTGCAAGTTGATCTGAATCTGGCCTTGGGAGACGGGCACCGGGCCACCCCCACCCGCTTGGGCTAAGTCAAAACCCTTGGCCTCGAACGGGATCGGGCCGCTGGTGAATTCGCTGATGGACGTCGGCGCACCGAGCGTCACGCCGGCGGCCTTTGCCAGTTGTTCAGCCCGCGCCTTGGCATCGGCCATTGCCTTATCGCGCGCCTGAGATTCCAGCGCCGCCGGGTCATTCACGCTGAAGCTCACGCCATTGATGCTGTTCGCCCCCGCGCCCACCGCTTTGCCTAATACCTGGCCCACTTTGGTCAGGTCGCGGATGGTGACCGTCAAGGTATTGTTCACTACGTACATAAAGGTGCCCTTCGGCTGGCCGTTCTCGTCGAAATCTTGCTGCGCGTTCACCGAGAAGTTCGAGGTCTGGAGGTCCTTATCCTCAATTCCCAACTCTTTGAGCGCCGCCAGGATGGCATTCATTTTAGCCGTATTGTCGTCCACGGCTTTGGCGGGATCAACATCCCGGGTTTCCACGCCAATCAACCCCGTAGCCAGATCCGGCTGGCCATAGGCAATGCCGTTGCCCGTGACGGCAATCGTATTCGGCTGGGGCGCGGTATTGACCGTGACCGGGGTGGTGCAGGCGGAAAGCGCCATCCCCACTACCACACTGAGCAAAAGAACGGAAGTCCACCTGGTTTTGTGAGTCATTTTGTCTACTCCTTCTCCTGAAAATGGTTATGTGAATCTAAAGAGTAGACGTTTGAAATTCCGGTTTGGTTCCCCGGGGTTCTAGGAGAGTGGCTAGCTCACTCAGGAGATGGATGACCGGGCAGCCCGGCTCAGGGAAAATTTCTTTGGGATCAATGAGGACCGGCTGGAGGCCGGCGGCGCGCGCGCCAACTATGTCGGCGTAGAAGTTATCGCCGACGTAGACGGACGTCTCCGGCAGACATCCCGCCAACGCGGCGGCTTTCAGAAAGATTCCCGGATCAGGCTTATAACTTTCCGCCTGCCCCCCGGAGAGGGTGAAGTCAAACAGACCCGCTAAACCAAGTTCGGCAGCGAAGACATCTAACGGCTCAATCCGATTGGATACTAACCCAAGCCGATAACCCGCGGCGCGCAGTTGGGTGAGCGTGGGGATAACATCCTCGGGGACATGGTTGACCGGTTTGTAAGTTTCCTGAAAGAACTGGCTGACTTCCTGCGCCAGCTTGGCTACCTCGCTCTCCACCCCTAGTGCTAGTATTTGGCGTTCAGTTTGCCGGACCCAAAACGCCGCGTTCCTTTCGCCGAAGGTTTCCTGGTCAGCTTTCAATTCCGGTGATCGGGTCCAATAGTAATGCCCCCAGCATTCGGCTTGTTTAAGTTGAGCCAGCTGAAAAGTCTGACCGCGCTCTTGGAGATAGTTTACGAGTGTTTCAAAACTTCTGGGCTGATCGTGGCGGAGCGTGCCATCCAAATCAAAGAGGATGGCATTGAAGTGATTGGGTTGGATTGTCATGCGGGGAATTATACAAGGAGAAGGATGAAGGATGAAAGTGGAAAGTGGAAAGTGGCAGGCGGAAGGTTTTTTCATCCTTCATCCTTCCTACTTCATCCTTTGATTTATCCGCCTATCTCACTCATCACCCTGTTCAGTGGCACAACGTTGTGAGCCAAGCCGTGCCCCCACGGTTTGTGATAAACGGCTTTGAGGATCAAGGCTTTGAGATCATCCAGCGTCGCGCCGGCGCGCAGCGGCGTGAGCAAGTCCACTTCGTATTCGCGGAGCAGGCACATGCGCAGCTTACCGTCGGCGGTGAGGCGCGCGCGAGTGCAGGAGGCGCAGAACGGCTCAGTGACCGAGCTGATGAAGCCCAGGTTACCCAAACCCTCAGGGAGGCGGTAAAGGCGGGCTTCACCGTCCAACTTGCCGCCATCGACCGGGATAAGCGCGCCGAAGACGGCTTCGATCTTATCCCGCATTTCTTGCGCGGTGACGATTTGGGATTGCTGGAAGCCGGCCACATCGCCGAAGGGCATCATTTCAATAAAACGCACTTGCCAATTGTGATAGAGCGTCAACGCGGCTAAGTCAGGCAGGTCATCTTCGTTGTAACCCCGCACGACGACGGCGTTGAGCTTGATGGGGGTGAGGCCAGCGGCCTCGGCGGCGACGATGCCGTCCCAGACTTCTTCGACTTCACCCCAACGCGTGAGACGTTTGAATTTGTCCGGGTCGAGGGTGTCAATGGAGATGTTGACGCGCTGCAAGCCGGCCTCGGCCAGCGGCACTGCCAACTTCTTGAGCAGGAGGCCATTGGTTGTCATAGAGAATGAGCGCACGCCGGGCGTGTGCGCGATGCGGCGCACGACCTCCACAACATCGGCGCGGACGGTCGGCTCACCGCCGGTCAATCTAAATTTGTGGAAGCCAAGTTGGGTAAAGAGTTGGACCAGCAGTTGCAGTTCATCGTCCTGCATCAACTCCGGGCGGGGGCGGAAGGTCATGTCTTCCGGCATGCAGTAGACGCAGCGCAGGTTGCATCGGTCGGTCAGGCTGATGCGGAGGTAGTGAATATCGCGTCCAAAACGGTCGAAGGCCATAGTTAGACTGTGCTCTTGACCTAAACCACAGCGTGGGGATGGATCATTCTCAAAGTTTCCGACTCCGACTGTTGGGCATAATACAAATCCCAACGCAGTTGCAAGTTCATCCAGAAATCGGCAGACAGGCCAAAGAGCTTTGCTAGACGAAGGGACGTGCTAGGCGTCATTCCACGGCGGCCATTAATAATCTCATTGATGCGTTGGTAAGGCACATGAATGGCCTCCGCCAATTCGCGCTGAGTCATTCCCATAGGAGTCAGGAATTCTTCCAGGAGCATTTCACCCGGATGAGTCGGTGGGCGATGAGTGGGAATACGGATCATATGGAGATGATAGCATGGAACGGCATCGGTTGGAAACCGATGCCTTGTGTTGGGGGAAAGCCCGCTTCGCGGGCTTGGTTTACCCGCAGCCGTCGGCTTTAGCCGATGGCGACCTTTGAAATGCTACCTTGGCCTACCTCGGTAAATGAGCCAAGCCTTATTCGTTTTCCCAGGCCACCGCCCGCACCGGCGAACCGTCCAGGCCAGGAAGCAGCAGCGGTAAGAATGAAAACTGATAGAGCGTCTGTGGCTTAAGTTGATCCAGTCCCACCAGATTTTCGATGATAAGGATATCGTTGCCCAGCAGAATTTCATGGGCATGCGACGTACCTTGGACGGTTGAATCAACGCTGGGCGCATCTATACCAACTAGCCCGACACCGGCCGCGACTAGACTGTGCGCTGTCTCCGGCACAAGAAAAGGATGACGGAAGTAGCGCTCTGTTCCCCAAAAACGATCCCAGCCGGTTTGGATGAGCACGGCAGAGCCAGGGGAAAGAGAACTCGCTTCCCAGAACAGAGGCTCATCCTCCACCAAATTGAGCATAGGCATCACAATTCCTGGGAGGATGAACCGCGCGGGAGGATATTCGTCAATCGTTTTGCCGTTCGGGAAGAAATGCGAGGGAGCATCAATATGCGTGCCGGTGTGCGTTCCGAGGTGAAGTTCTGAGACTCGCCACGGCGCGGCGATGCCCGCCGTCGGTTGAAGACGCGGTTCGGGGTCTCCTGGGTAGAAGGGCATGTGATTGCGGACCGGTTGAGTCAGGTCGAAAAAACTCGCCACTTCAATACCCATAATCCCAACATCGCCATCAACTGAAAGAATGGAGTCAACATCACAATCACACCGAGGACAATCCCCAATACTGCACCGCCGATGATGTCGGAAAGATAGTGGACGCCCATTGCCACACGGGCGAGCGCGACGAGCGGCCCCCACACTAAGAGCAGGATAAAGAACCAGGCGGGAGCGAGGACGCCGCTCATGACGATGAGGATCGCCATTCGCGCCGTATGGCCGGAGGGAAAGGAGTGCGGATCGGCTTTGCGATAGACGGCGCCCCACTCCCCTTCCGGTCGCTTTCGGCGGACGATGACTTTGACGAGTTGAACCATCAATCCCACCACGCCGGCGCCGAGGGCTAATTTGACGGCAAGCACTTTCCACTCCCAGTCCGCAAACACAAAAATAGACAGGAGCGCCGGGCCGATGAACCACCCATCGCCGGAGTGCGCCAGGAAGATTGCCAGGTTGCGGAGCGGGCCGGGCTTCTCGGCCACGCGCATTTGGGCCGAGAGGCGCTCATCGGCTTGCAAGAGGGATTGAATCAAGCGCCCGGCCTCCGCGCTTCGAGGTCGCGCCGGACGATGTCGTACTGCCGCGGCTTGTCCACATCCATCCCGACCTCCGCATGCGGGCAAATCAGCGCCCGGCCGGCCAGGCCCAAACGCCGGTGAGCGATGCGTTCAGCATCGGCCACAGTCAGTTGGCGCAAAGCAAACAGGAGGAGCGTATCAAAGCCGATGAGGCTGACTTGCTTGAGGATATTCTTGCGCTCATCCACAATACCCCGCCAAGCCGGGTGATAACTAGTCATCATTCGCGTGGCGATCATGTTCATATCGCCGCCGGTAAAGGTGCCGTCTTTTAATTTGAAATAGCTACGCTTCGAGCCGGGGAAGCGTTTTTCCATGGCGGCTTGCGGGATCAACGAGTAATACAACTCATGATCGGTCTGAAGCGAAGTCTCGACATTCCAATCCACCATCGCCGCAGTAATCGTCGGAATATCCGAACTGACCAGGAGGGCATGCGTCGCCGTAGCGTCCTGGCTCACCACCCATTTCACGCCGGCTTCAACATTGGCAATCAAGCCACCGTGATTAGGCAAGAAATCGAGTGACTTCTGGCAGCGGAGCGGTGCGTCGTTTTGATTTAAGCCTACGATCAGAACACGCCGAATGGTCTGCGCGCCGCTCAAGGCATCGAGTATCCACTGAATCATCGGCTGTCCGGCGATTTCCAGCAGCGCTTTGGATTTGCCTTGCGTGTATGGATAAAGTGGCTCGTCCGGCTGAGGGACGCCGCCGGCCATGATGAGAGCGTCAATGGAAGGCATAGAGAATTCCTATAATTCTAGGAACTCAAGGAACTAAGGGAACTTGAGTTCCTTGAGTTCCCCCAAGTTCCCCTAGTTCCCGGAATTCAACGTCTGGATCGTCGGCTGGAAACCAAGTTTGTCTATCATCTCTTCCAGCTCGGCATTCGTCAGCTTACGCCCTTTGCCGCTGGCGGCGATGAGCGCGGCTTCCATCATGTTTGTGCCGAACGAGCGGCCTTCGAGAACGGGCGTGGTTGTGACCAGATGCCGGATGCCCGCTACCCGAAATTTTTCCACATCCTCGGGCGTCGTCGTGTTGGTGCAGATCGTCTTGCCCTCGAGCCGCGCCGGCATGTAGCGTTTGATGTAATGACAGTCTCCGGCGATGACCGTTCCCCAGTCATACCACTTGCCGAACTTGGGCGTGTTCTTTTCCTGCTTTTCGCCCGTGGGATAGATCCAATCGAACGGCAGCCGCCCGGCGATGGGCATGACGAGCGCCGCCAATTGTTTGACCGCGGCCTCGGAGTGGAGCGGAATGGGAATGTCGAGCGCGAACATCAAATCGCAAAACGCGCATTCGTAGCCGCCGTCTAAAAACGATTTGGTCATCCCCCACCGATCCGCGCCGCCGGTCATCGTCACGCGCTTGGGTTGAATGTCGGAACCGATGCGCTGTTCCATGAATGACACGACGCGCTTTTCCAGCGTGTTCTTTAATCCCGTGCCGTCCACAATGGGCGTCTGCTTCACAAAACGTACCATCGGCGCGACGGAGTACAGCGGATACCATTTGTCGGCCACCATCAAGCCCAAGTCTGCGCCACCGACGCCGAAAGCCTCCACCTTACCGTCCAATTCTTTATACATCTGGGCGGCCTTTTCCATATCGCCATCGGTGCCGATGCGTTCAATGTTAACTTTTTCGCCCAGCAGAGTGACTTCAACTGCTTTGTTGCGCTTGGATGACCCAAGACTAATACTAACAGCACGCCTCATAAAATGCTCCTTTGAGAATGCGATTGTGTCTTCTCTCAGTCCGTGACGAGTGACGCGTGACACGTGAACACCTGACACTTAATCACTTGTCACGCGTCACGTATCACTCGTCGCGCCTCACTCTTCAATCCCCTGCTCCTCGCGTCACCAACTTTTGATCATCCGCGTGATACGCCAACAAGGACGGCGTTTTTAGCACGACCCAGATCGTCACAATCAGACAGGCGATGCCGCCCGTGATGACCGACAGCGGCGCACCAATCCAATTCGTCAAAGCGCCGGCCTCCAACTCGCCTAACTGCGGCCCGCCCATGAAGAAGACCATATTGACGCTCGTCATCCGTCCCCGCATGTAATCGGGCGTCGTGATTTGGCGAATCAAGTTGCGCACGATCGCGCTCACCGTATCCGTCGCGCCGGTCAGCGCCAGACAGAAAAACGTCAACCAGAAGTTGCGCGAGAAGCCAAAGACAATCGTCGCCAGGCCATAGCCGATGACCGACCAGAACATCACCCACCCCTGACGCTCAAGCCGCTCCGTGATCGGAACCATGGCGGTGACGGCGATCATCGCGCCCACCGAGGGAGCCGCCGACAACCAACCATAGCCCGCCGCCCCGACGTGCAAAATATCCTGCGCGAAGATTGGCAGGAGTGCATTGGCCGAGGCGAAGAATGTGGCGAAGAAGTCCAGCAGCATCGTCGAGCGGATCATCGGGGAGGAGAAAACGAAACGGAAACCATCTAAGCCAGCCTTGAGGCTGATGTCGCGTTTGTCTTTCTCGAGGGGCGGCGGCAGATCCCGCATGAGCAGCAAGGCAAGGATGACGGACAAAAACGAAATTGTATTGAAAACGTAGGCCCAGCCGACATTCAACGAGGCGATGACCACCCCCGCCAGCGCCGGCCCGACAATGGCCGCGACCTGGAACATGAAGCTGTTGAGACTGATGGCGTTGGGCAGATGCTCACGCGGCACCAGCATGGGCATCAGCGACGAGCGCGCTGGGCTGTCGAACGATCCCGCCGCGGCGCTCAAGACCGAGAGCAGATAAATGGGCCAGACGACCTTCAAGCCGCTGAAGGTAATGAAAGCCAGCACCGCGGAAATCGCCATCACCATCGTCTGGGTGATCAACATCAGTTTGCGCCGGTCAACCGCATCCGCCACCACCCCGGCAATTAAGGAGAAGCCGACGATAGGGATTAAGCGCATCAACCCGACCAACCCCAGCGCAATTCCTTTTTGATTTTCCGGGACGAGCAGTGAGACGTGCCACAGGATGGCGGCATTCTGCATCATTGAGCCGGAGAAGGAGATCAACTGGCCCCACCAGAGCAGCCGGAAGTTGCGATAACGGAGAGCGATGAGGGGCGAGAATGGCATGGTGGGTATGAAGAGATGATAAGGTGAAGGGGTGAGTGGGTGAGGGGGTGAGTGTCTTGTAAGAGATCACCCCTTCACCCTGTCACCCTCTCACCCCGTCATGTCCCCCAGTCCCTCAGATATAAGAAGTCATAGCCGACCGTTCGATTGCTCAACTTGGCGATGATCGGCGGCATGCGCTTGAACTGATTCTGCCGGACGCGGTTCAGCACGTGCTCGACGAATTTCTTCTCGAAGCCCGCCTCCACGCACTCCTCCGGCCGGTAACGTTGATCCACGAGCAAATAGAGTAATTGATCCACGCGCTCGTAGGTAAAGCCTAATTCGTCTTCGTCCGTTTGTCCCTGCCAGAGATCAGCCGTCGGCGGTTTATCAATGAGGGGCTGCGGGACGCCGACAGTCCGCGCAAGTTGGCGCACTTGTGTTTTATAGAGATCGCCCAACGGGTTCAAGGCCGAGGCTGAATCCCCGTAGAGGGTACTGTACCCAAGCATGATCTCAGTTTTATTTCCCGTGCCGATGACCAGCGCTTGCTGTCCACCGCTGCGGTCATAGAGGACGATCATCCGCGCGCGCGCCATCACGTTACCCCGGCGCTTCGTGTCATTCGGTGGGATGCTGGCCAGCAGCAGCTCGACCATGTTGGTGATCTCAAACGTTTCACTTTGCACACCTGATTTATTAATGACCAACTGCGCGTGCGCCAGCGAATCCGCCGAGGACGTTTTATAAGGCATCCGCACCGCGAGTACATTCTGCGGCCCCAGCGCCTCGGCAGCCAGCAGACACGAGAGCGCCGAATCAATTCCACCCGACACGCCCACCACTGCCCGCGACAATCCCGTGCGCTGAACTTCCTCGCGGATAAACTTCACCAAGATGAGCCGAGCGAGGTCGGTATTAATATTTAGAGAGAGGGTATGATCAGTCATCCGTGATGCGTGAATCGTGACACGTGAACTGGAGGCTGGCGGTTGGCGGCTGGTTGCTGGTGGTTAGTTGTTGACAGTTGGTTGTTTGTCATTCTTCATTTTTCATTTGTCATTTTTTTCATTCGTCATTCGCTCATTCGTCTTCCGTCCACCGTCATCCGTCTTCCGTCATCCCTTGTCCCTCGCCCCTCTTTCACCCGCCGTAATGCGCTGCATCTCGCGCATCACCAGCGCGTAGCGTTCATCGCGTAACAGTGGGAGGCGCGCGCGTGTCCGGTGCAGTTGGCCGAGGTCGAGTCGGGCCACGGTCAGCGCTTCTTCGTGATACGGCCCATGCGCGATCATCTCGCCGTTCGGATCAAAGACCGTCGAGCCGCCCCAAAAGTTCAAGCCGTCTTCAAAACCGACGCGGTTGGCATGCGCGACGAATGCCGTGAACAAGCTGGCATACGCGCGGTTGATGTGTTCCACCCACCAAGCCGAGTCGAGTTTATCCGTTTGGTTCAGCCCGCGTCCCGGCGACGCCGAAGAGAGCAGCAGCAAATCCGCGCCATCCAGCCAAAGCAAGTAAGGCGGTGAAGCATGCCAGAAGTCCTCACAAATCAACATCCCCACCCGGCCCCAACGCGTATCAAACGCGCGGATCGCGTCGCCCCAGGCAAAGAACCGGCCTTCATCGAACAAGCCATACGTCGGCAAATAAACTTTGTGATGGACATGCAGCACGTTGCCCTGCGAGAGATACGCCGCCGAGAGAAAGAACAAATGCCGCGCGTCCTCATCCACAAAGCCGACGACGACATCCATGTTGTATTTACGCGAGGCTTCGAGCAGCGGCCCGAAGACCGGATCATCGGGCGTGGGCGAGTGCGCGACAGAAGCAACGAGGTCTTGCAGGACGTAACCGGTGAGCGAGAGTTCAGGAAACAACAGTAGCTCGACGTTCTGCTTGGCGGCGTCTTCAATGTAAGCGAGATGTTTCTGGAGATTCGCTTGAACGTCGCCGAGTTTGGTATTGATTTGCGCCAGGCCGAGGGTCAACGTCGTCATGGATTTGCGACGGGTTCTGCTGTTTGAGAGGGTGCGCGCATTCGCGCCCGCAGGATGAGCCAGCTCCAGACGCAGGTAGCTATAAGCAACACGATAGCGCTACCGATAATGTCCAAACGAAAACCGTTAAGCAGCGGCATCGGGTCGCCGCGCGTGAAGTCGAGTAGAAATGCGCCGAGCGCGACTAAGCTCAACGCATACGCACTGCTCGCGCCCACCGGCCAACGCCGATTTTGCCGAGGCACACTCCAAACGAGCACAAGCGTTAACAGACTCCATAAAATGCCGATGACTTGAGTCGGAAAACGCGGCACGACAAGGCCGTACAGATCAGGCGCGTTCAGCGCCATCCACGCGGGAAGCTGCCCGGGCGTCAACTCGAATCCATAGGCACAACTCCCCGCTAAACAACCGACCCAACTTAACAAGCCAAGCAACGTAATCGGCAGCGCGAGCGCATCAAGGATCGGCGCGAGCGGCTCGCGTTTGCGGTTACAATAGAACCACGCGCCGAGGAGTGCGCCGAACACTGCGCCCGGCCAGGCGAGGCCACCCTGCCAGATTTGAAATATTTCGCCTAAGTGCAGAAAGTAGTAATCGCCGTTGACGCTCACATAGAGCAACCGCGCGCCGATAAACCCGCCGATCGTCGCCGCGATTCCGGCATCCAGCCAACGTCCGGCGCGCTCGCGCGGCGCGCGTAGATAGAGCCAAGCCAGCGCCGCAGCGATTCCGATATCAATGAGCAGCGTATACGTGTGCAGTGTGAACGAACCGAAGCGAGCTACAACAGGGTACATGCGACGAATGATAACATAAGTCCAAAGTCCGAACTCAGGAGTCAGAATTCAGAATTCGGAGGATAGGCTTCTGGTTTCTGAATTCTGGCTCCCGACTTCTGGTTTTAACTATAGAGTCGTTGCTGTTATAGCTTTTGTTTCTGACACCGCTATAATAGAAGACATGAACACCGAGCGTGAAAACCAATTGGCCCAAGCGCTGGCGCAAATTCTGGAAATACTCACGACCCAGTACCAACCGGAGAAAGTGATTCTTTTCGGCTCAATGGCTAGCGGCACAGTGCATGAGTGGAGCGACCTTGACCTGGTCATCGTCAAGGACACTTCCAAGCCTTTCCTGCAAAGGCTCACAGAAGTCGCTTTGCTGTGTCGCCCGCGGGTTGGCGTAGATTTTCTGGTTTACACGCCGAATGAATTGGCGCAGATGGTTGCCGACAAAAACCCCTTCATTCTTGAAGAAATCATTCAACGAGGCAAAGTTCTCTATACCGCTTCGGCATCGGTTTGAAACGACGCCTTGCATAGGGGAAAGCCCGCTTCACGGGCTTAATCCACCGGAGCCGTCGGTTTTTAGCCGATGGTGATTCTGCGTTGCTAAAAGTTGCAGAGTGCATCAGAATAGGCGGCCTCCAGATAATTCATTGCTGGGTGGCGGAATGCAGGATTCACTATGACAAAATATACACGCGATGAAATTATTGAGGCCGCTAAGAAGGTTGCTGCTGAAGTCGATGAGCCGCTCTCCTTCCCTGATTTCGTGCGTCTAAGCGGAATCACTAGATATCACATTGAGCGCGCATTTCCTGAAGGTAGCTGGTCAGAAGTCAAACGTCTTGCGGAGCTAGAACGTCACCCTATGGACAAGGGCCGCCTCTCGGATGATGAACTGCTGAGGGAGTTTCATCGAGTAGTTTCAAAGTTAGGGCGGATTCCTACTTGGGTAGTATTCGCGGCGCACGCAAATGTCGCAGATAGCACTGTGAGTGTTCGCTTTGGTGGCCGACGAGGAACCTTGAAGCGCTATCAACGATGGCTGGAGGAAAACGAACCGACATCACCATTACTCAAACAACTTCTGACGAAGTCAGGACATAAGACTTTATCCCCGGCACCACGATCGGCGAAAAATTCTATATCCGCAAAACGGGTTCGAGCTAAAGGAGTTAATCTTCAAGCTGGCTCAGCGTATGTTGACTTTGTTAGATTGAGTGAACTTCGTGCAATAAAGTCTGAGAAGTTTGACCTTGCGAAACTCATTAGGCTCTGCGAGGAATTAAACAAGTGCTACGTTGACGAGTCATACTTTGCTGTAGCAATGCTTGTTCGGGCGATCTTAGATCATGTTCCACCAATATTCGAATGCGAGAGCTTCCCACAGGTCGTAAGCAGTTATAGCGAAGGCACCAAGTCGTTTAAGCAGTCGATGGAACATCTACAAAATTCGTCGCGAAAAATAGCGGATGCGCATTTACACAGTCACATTCGAAAGAAAGAAGTGTTAGCCAACAAAACCCAAGTCAATTTTGCTAGCGACCTAGATGTACTTTTAGCAGAGATAGTTAGAGCATTAAAATAGCTGAATGCTGGCTTCAATTGGCTTACATTAAAAATTCGCACCAACCCGCGCAGCGGGTTTCAGGATCACTAGCCGTCGGATTCCATCCGATGGCGTTGATGGTCATAAAACGGCATCGGTTCGAAACCTTCGCAGGTTGAATTCTCGCCAAGTATGACTTCCCCCACCACCCTCTCCTTCGTCCGGCATGGGCTCGTCCACAACCCGCAGGGTCTTTACTATGGCCGCTTGCCGGGCTTTCGGTTGAGCGACGAAGGAATCCAGCAGGCCCAACGCACAAGCGAGTTACTATCTAAAAAGCCGCTCGTGGCTATTTTCAGCAGCCCCCTGCTCCGCGCGCGACAAACGGCCAAAATCATTCTCGCCCCACACCCACATTTATCTCTGAAAATATCGCAATTCGTTCACGAGACGCATACGCCGTTTGACGGTCAGCCGGGTTCCGTCCCCGCCGCCCGGAATTGGGATGTCTATACCGGATCGCCGCCTGAATACGAACAACCGCTAAACATCCTCACCCGAACGCAAAAGTTTGTCGCCCATATTCGGCGCAAGTATGCCGGGCAGCACATCGTCATCGTCACGCACGGGGATGTCGTCGTGTTTATGGTGCTGTGGGCCAAGCAGCTGCCGATCACGATTGAACAAAAAGTGAATTTTCATCAGGCGGGCCTTTCGGATCCCTTCCCAGCCCCGGCTTCTATTTCCACGTTCACTTACCAAACAGCATTCGCCGATGAAATACCGCAACTCGACTACCTCAATCCGAGTCATTAGTCAGGGACAGTCTCAAGCCAGATTCAGAATGAGAACAATTGCAGTGGTATTTTTCTGTGCGACGGTTATGAGCACCACCCTTATAGGATGCGGCCTCAACTCTCTTTCATTACCTGTTACCAATCCCCCACAACCCCGTCTCACGCCGGCCCTTACCCAAACAACAACCCCTCTGCCAACTGCCACCGACCTCTCCCCCTCTCCGACGCCGGTTGATCCCTGCGCGCTTTCAGAAATAGCCTCATCAGAAAACATGGTGATTGCTTTTACCGGGAAGTGGAAGAACAGCGACGGTATTTTCACTGTCCATGGCGATGGCAGCCAACGCACCCTGCTCGCTCCGCAGGGCTTCGCGCCCACTTGGTCGCCGGATGGCAGCCGGATTGCTTTTCTGGTTAAGAGCGCTGCGACGCGGGAAGTGCATTTCACCAACTTGAATGGGACTGAAGAGACCCGGACTGCGCATCTCTATGAATTGCATCTCGTAAATCCTGACGCCACCGGAGAAACGGTGATCCCTTTGGGTGACGTGTCCCCGGTTCCCGCCGGCTCGTCCCTGGCGCTCGATTGGTCGCCGGACAGCCACAAAATAGTTTTGACCGGTGAAACAGAAGATGGCTCCGGCATCTACCTCCTAAATCTTGAAGATCAAACGCTGACGAATTTAGCGCCGCCACAAAAATCCAACGTGGGAGCCATGCTCGCGCGCTGGTCGCCGGATGGCCAGGCCATCGCTTTTCAAACTCCGTTCGATGGAGCGCAAGATTCATTTTTTCGCATCAGCGTGGTTGGCGCGGATAGCCGGAATTTGCGGACTCTTAACTCGGATACGCTGGCTGAGATGGAACCGCAGTGGCGTCCGAGGCATGGGACGCTTCTCTTCATCTCGCGCGCCAGAGGCGCTGCCCCTCAATTATTCAGCATGAATCCCGATGGGTCTGACCGGCGGCGGCTGACCAACACCGAAGCCGAAGAGAAAATTGCGCCCGTTTGGTCTCCCAACGGTGAAAAAATCGCCTATATTGGTTACCAGATTGCCTCGGACTCCGGCAGTAGTTCGACAAAAATTACCGAGCGGCTTTATCTCTTGGACGGTGATGGCGCGGATCAAGAAATACTTCTCCAAGACGAAGTGAATTCCTTAACCCTCCGGCCGCCCCAATGGTCGCCTGATAGCCGGTACCTGGCGTTCGCCCGAGGCAAAGCGGATCGGTTTGATTTGTACGTGGCGGATGCATGCACCTCCAAGGTGCAGCGCGTTGCTCAAAGTGTTTCGGATTATTCACCGAGTTGGAGTCCCTAAGTTATGCCTCACCCCTCCCCTCTCCACACTGCTATCGAAGCCGCTATTGCTGCCGGCGACATCATCCGCCGCAAGTTTCCGCAAACGCGCGAGATCAAATCCAAAGGCTGGCGCGACATCGTCACCGACGCCGACTTCGCCGCGCAAAAAGCCATCAGCCAGATCATCACCCGGCGCTTTCCCGATCACGCTTTTCTTTCAGAAGAGGGCCGGCATGACATTGATCTCTCTGCACCCGTGCCCACGTGGGTCGTTGATCCGCTTGACGGAACGACCAATTACTCGCACCGCTTCCCCTCGTTCTGCGTGGCGATTGCGCTCGCTCATCACGGCGAGATCCAAATCGGCGTCGTCCACGATCCAATGCGCTCTGAAACTTACTTCGCGGAAAAGGGTCACGGCGCTTTTGTGCGCGGGGTTAAGGGTCGGGCGCGCCCACTGCGCGTGAGTGGCCTGACAGACTTGGGCGAGGCGCTCATCGCCGTGGATTGGGCGCGGAAGCCGGAAGTGCGCGAACGCATCGTCGCCGCGCTCGGACGAGTTGCTGCCGAATGCCGCAGCATCCGGGCCATCGGCAGCGCGGAGTTAGGACTGGCTTACATCGCCGCCGGCCACCTCGATGGCTATTACCATCTCGCGCTGCAACCCTGGGACGTCGCCGCCGGAGCCTTGCTCGTAACGGAAGCGGGAGGCAAAATCTCAACACCCTCCGGCAGCACGTGGCACTTGGGAAATCCAGAAGCCGTCGCCAGCAATGGAAAGTTACATCCGGCGCTGTTGAAATCACTGGCGCTGGGTTAAGGGCTGAGGATTGTTGATTGATGATTTCTGATTGTTGATTAGGATTTTGCCCTTGGCCCTTCGTCCTTCGTCTTTCGTCTTTCGTCGTTTCTCATTTAGAATGCGTTATCTCAAAAAGGAGCCCTCATGCCCCGTCGCTCTTCTCGCAGCGCTGCCTCGCTTGGCGCAACTCTGGTCATCTTCATCCTACTGGGCTTGGTCTATCTCTTTCAAAAAATCACCAATCTGGATTTAGGACTGGGTGATACAACGCCTACACCGACCACGATCAGTGAAATCTCCACCCCAGGCAGCAGTTGGTATCAGCTCTACTTCACCGGCCCCACACCAGATGACCGGAGCGGCGGTATCCCCGACCTCATCGCCGCGAGTTTTGACGGCGCCCAGAAAACGCTCGATGTCGCCGTCTACGAGTTCAACCTGACCTCGCTCTCAGACGCGCTCATCCGCGCCGCCGACCGTGGCGTGCGCGTGCGGCTGGTCACCGACACCGACACCCTGGAAGAAGAAACGATTGCTGATTTGCTTAACGCCGGCATCCCGGTCGTGGACGATCAACGTTCGGCCATCATGCACGATAAATTTGTCGTGATTGACAGTTCGATCATGTGGGTTGGATCAATGAATTTCTCAATCAACGATGCCTACAAGAACGACAACAATGTTATGCAGATCACCTCGCCGCGTTTGGCGCAAAACTACGCGGTTGAATTCGAGGAGATGTTTGACCAAAACGAATTCGGGCCGCAGTCAACCGCGAACACGCCCAACCCCACGTTAAATCTCAATGGCACGCGGATTGAGAATTACTTCTCGCCGGAGGACGGCGTCGCGGCGCACATCCTGGATGTGCTCAAATCGGCCCAGCGCAGCATTTACTTCATGGCCTTCACCTTCACCCGGACGGATTTCACGGATGTGATGATTGCCAGAGCGCAAGCGGGCGTCACCGTGCAAGGCGTGTTCGAGACGCGGCAAATCGCCGCCGGTTCCGATCAGGCCTGGAACGCGCTGACCGACGCCGGGCTGGAAGTGCGTCAGGACGGCAACTCCTTCACCATGCACAACAAAGTCATTGTCGTAGATGAGCAAATTGTGGTGACCGGCTCGTACAACTTCACCAAAGCCGCCGAGGACAGTAACGACGAGAACGTGCTGATCATCTACAACCCGGAGATCGCAGCGGCTTATATGGAGGAGTGGAAAGAAATCTGGGAGGTAGCGAAACACTGAAGCACTGAAAAATGCTGAGGACACTGATTCCGGTCTCGTCCAAGAATAAGTTCGCGGGCAGACCCTAAAGGTCTCCCGCACAGTGCTTCATCCCACCCAAGCGGATTCGCGGGAGACCTTTAGGGTCTAAAACAGGAAGTTATTTTAGATGGCTCCTCAGTGCTCTCATAATTTTCAGCGTCCTCAGTGATTCAGGAGTTGGGATAATTGCTCCCAGCCCGCGTCCGCGCGGGCGGTTGCCGGGCATTCCGCCCGCGCGGACGCGGGCTGGGAGCGTGATGAATGATTTTTCAAACAGACTCTAAGTGATTCAGGAGTTAGCATATGTTTAATTTAGGAAAACTCTTCGACCCCCACAAACATGCCTTGACCGATACACCACTTCAGTATGACCCCGCCGACTTAACCACCCACGCGGTCTGCGTCGGCATGACGGGCAGTGGCAAGACCGGCCTCTGTATTGACCTGCTCGAAGAAGCCGCGCTCGCCGGACTCCCGGCCATCCTCATTGACCCCAAAGGCGACATCGCCAACCTGCTGCTTCAGTTCCCCAGCCTCGCGCCGGAAGACTTCCAGCCCTGGATCAACATAGACGACGCGCGGCGCGCCAAACTCAGCGTCGAAGAATTCGCCCAAAAGAAATCAGAAGAATGGAAAGCCGGCCTCGCGCAGTGGGGCCTGGGGCCGGAGAACATCCAAAAGCTCAAAGATTCCGTCGAATGGACGGTCTACACCCCCGGCTCGGACGCGGGCCATCCCGTCAGCATCCTCAAATCGCTCGAAGCGCCGGACATCGCGTGGGAAGAAAATCAAGAAGCGCTGCGCGAACGCATCGCCGGCATCTGTTCCGCGCTGCTCGGCCTGGTGGGCATTCAAGCCGACCCGGTCAAATCGCGCGAACACATCCTGCTCGCCAACATCTTCGAGAACGCCTGGAAATCCGGCCACAGCCTCGACCTCGCCGCGCTCATCACACAAGTGCAAACGCCGCCCTTCCCCAAACTGGGCGTCTTCGACGTCGAGCGCTTCTATCCGGAAAAAGATCGGATGGAACTCGCGCTCGCGCTCAACGCCATCGTCGCCGCACCCTCGTTTCAAAGTTGGGTCAACGGCGAACCGCTCGACATTCCCGCGCTCCTCCGCACATCGGAGGGCAAACCGCGCATCTCCATCTTCTACGTCGCGCACCTCACGGACGCCGAGCGCATGTTCTTCATCGCCTTACTGCTCGAACAAATTGGCGCGTGGCTGCGCGGCCAATCCGGCACCACCTCGCTGCGCGGCCTGCTCTACTTCGACGAAGTCTACGGCTACATCCCGCCGCATCCGTACAACCCGCCGACCAAAGCGCCGCTCCTGCGCCTGCTCAAGCAAGCGCGCGCCTTCGGCCTCGGCCTCGTCCTCGTCACACAAAATCCGGGCGACCTCGACTACAAAGGCCTCACCAACACCGGCACCTGGTTCATCGGCAAACTCCAAACCGACCGCGACAAAGCCCGCTTGCTCGAAGGCCTCGAAACCATCTCCGCCTCCGCGCGCGCCGCACTCGACATCTCCACCCTCGACACCCTCATCTCATCCCTCGCGCCGCGCACCTTCCTTCTTCATAACGTCCACTCACCCGCGCCCGTCGTCTTCCAAACGCGCTGGACCATGTCCTATCTCGCCGGCCCGCTCACGCGCGAACAGATTCGCATTCTCAGTCCAAAGTCCGAAGTCCAAAGTCCGAAGTCGCCAACCATCAACCGCCAACCGCTAACCGCTAGCCGCAAGCAGCCAACTGCCAGCCGCCAATTGCCACCCACCACCAACTACTTCCTCCCCTCCGCCCGCTCCATCGAAGACTCCGTCGCCGCCTGGCGCGAGGAGACCGGCAACAAGCGCGCGCAGTTCGGTGAAAAAATCGAACTCACCTATCACCCCGCGCTCCTCGCGCAAGCGATTGTGCGCTACACCTCCACCAAAGCCGATTTAAATACTGACAAACATTTTTCTTTTTTGGTAACCGATCCCCGAGCCGATGGTGCCCCGCACTGGCCGGAGTGCGCGACCCGACCCTTGGACCCCGCCGCCATCAGCCGAACCCCGCCCGAGGCGGGAACGTGGAACCCGAACATTCCCCCGGCCCTCACCGACTCAAAAAAACTCGCCGCCTGGCAAAAAGACCTCGTCGCCCACCTCTACCGGACGGCGGCGCTCACCCTTTACCAGCATCCCGCCCTCAAACTTTATTCGCAGCCCGATCAATCCGCTGACCAATTCCGCGCCGCCTGCCAGCAAGCCATCACCAACCGCCGGGACGCGGAACTGCAAAAAATCCGCGAAGGCTACGACAAAAAAATAGACGCGCTCGAAGCCAAGCTCGCCGCCGAAGAGCGGGAAATGGACGAAGACCAGGAACAATTCAAAGCCCGGCAAGCCGAAGAACGCTGGACCCACGCTGAAAACTTTCTCGGCCTCGCCCTCGGTCGCGGCCCGCGCCGCATCTTCTCAACCTCCACCGCCAAAAATCGCCTCACCCAAAAAGCCAAAGACAACGTCGCCGAATCCGCGCAAACCATCGCCGAGCTAGAAGCGAAGATCGCCGCGCTGAAAGAAGAAGCGCAGGCCGCCTTCAAAGCCATCGCCGACAAATGGGAGGCCGCCGCCCAAGACATCCGCGAAGTGCGCGTCACCCCCAAACGCTCGGACATCCTCATCGAACTCTTCGGCATCGGTTGGATTCCGCATTGGCAAATTGAAGTGGACGGCCAGCCGGTGGAAATACCGGCGTTTGAGGTTTGAGACGACGGCGTATGACTGAAAGGGGTTGGGTCCACTATGAATGCCCAGATTCATCCAGACCGTGAGACAAACCTGCCGAGCTTGTTTATGCGGCACAACAAATTTTCTTGGATGCCCAGATTGGCGGCTGCCTGTGTCCTACTGTATGGCTGTACGCCTGTTTCCCTAGTTTCTCAGACAGCGCCCCCGGCAACTGAGCCGCTAACCACGCCTCTACCGGAAACAACGCTAACCAACCTCGCAACTTCGACCACGGTCGCCGCGTTACCGACTCGAACCCGCCTCCCCGTGAGGACAGCCACGCCGATGCCCTTCGCTCTACTTCCTGCTCGAAGGGAGACAGCGCTCGCTTATGATCAAGCCCACGAGGCCTTAGTGCTTTTTGGTGGAATCGGTCCCTCCCCGCAAGGTCTGCTCAACGACACCTGGGTTTGGGATGGTACGAACTGGGCACTTCAGCCAACCGCTTCTGTGCCTCCAGCCCGTATCTTTGCCAGCATGGCCTATCATCCACCGACTCAAACGATTATTTTGTTCGGCGGGACTAGCGAAGAGGGGTTACCCCTGGGTGATACGTGGATTTGGGATGGACAGACCTGGGCGCAACCCCCTCTGACAACTTCGCCCCAAGCCCGGACCGGCGCCAGCTTGGTCTATGATGAGCTGCGCCAGGCAGTGATGCTGTTTGGAGGGGCGGTGGTCTATGGCCGCACATTGCAGTCTCTGAACGATACCTGGATTTGGGATGGGCATAAATGGACAGAACTCTACCCCGCGGTATCACCCCCACCTCGGTTGTCTGCGAGTATGGCCTACGATGCGGCCCACCAAACCGTTGTGCTCTTTGGTGGGGGAGATGGTATGAGGCTAATCACTGACACGTGGCTTTGGAACGGGCATACCTGGGCTGAACAACAGCCTCAGTCATCACCTTCTAAACGAGAGCAAGCCGCCATCGCCTATGATGAGGCTTCCCAGCAACTTGTTCTTTTTGGAGGAAGCAGAAAGTCAGACACCTGGAGGTGGGATGGGGTCTCGTGGGCGCAGGTTGAGGCACAGGTACCCACCAAGGACGTGGTTCTTGAAGGTCATTTAATTTATGATTCGACCAAGCGTGTATTGCTTCTGTACGCTATTAGTGGAAACCGTAGC
>Ga0075421_100002821_pt1 | contig 20788 bp, 20 predicted proteins | sample SoiMetdeltSBSDD5_FD_75292 | JGI IMG/M metagenome (GOLD analysis project Ga0075421, IMG submission 75292) | Bulk soil microbial communities from a Populus tree surrounding site in Tennessee, USA - Soil MetaG P. deltoides SBSDD5 | ecosystem: Environmental > Terrestrial > Soil > Tree plantation... | reverse complement strand
GATCCGGACGTACCCGTCGCCGTCGATCGTCGCCCGGTCCCCCGTCCGCAGCCAGCCCTCCTCGTCGACCGCCAGGTGTGTCGCGTCCGCGTTGCGGAAGTACCCGTGCATGACGTTCGAGCCGCGGACCCAGAGCTCGCCCGGGGCGCCCGGCTCGAGCGCGGCGCCGGTCGAGGGGTCGACGATCCTGACCTCCATCTCCGGGAGCACGCGGCCGACCGTCCCGGTGCGGCGCTCGAGCGGGTCGTCGCGCCGCGTCTGCGTGATGCCGGGTGAGGCCTCGGTCAGGCCGTAGACGATCGTCAGCTCGGTGAGGTGCATCTCCGCGATCACCCGCCGCATGAGCGGCTCCGGGCAGGGCGCGCCCGCCATGACCCCCGTGCGCAGCGACGAGAGGTCGAAGCGCCCGAACTCCGGGTCCTCCAGCTCGGCGAGGAACATGGTCGGCACCCCGTAGAGCGCCGTACACCGCTCCCGCTCGACCACCTCGAGCACCCGCCGCGCGTCGAAGGACTCGACCGGGCAGAGGCAGGCCCCGTGCGTGTAGGCCCCGAGGACGCCAATGACGCAGCCGAAGCAGTGGAAGAGCGGGACACAGAGGCAGAGCCGGTCGCGCGGGGTGTAGCCCATGCCCTCCCCGAGCCAGTAGCCGTTGTTGACAATGTTCCGGCTCGAGAGCATGACGCCCTTCGGGAAGCCCGTCGTCCCCGAGGTGTACTGCATGTTGATCACGTCGTCGAGCGCCACCTCGCGCTCGCGCGCGGCGAGTTCGGCGTCGGAGACCGCCGCGGCGCGGGCGCGCAGCCCGGCATACGGCGTCAGGCCGGCGGGGCAGTCCTCGCCGATGAAGACGACGCGCGCGAGGCGCGAGCCGGAGAGGGCCCCGACCTCGGCGAGCGCGGCGAGGTAATCGACGTCCTTGAAGCCGCGGACGGTGACGAGCGTCTCCGCCTCGCTCTGGCGAAGGAGATAATCGACCTCGGGGGCGCGGAGCGCAGTGTTGACCGTGACCAGGACGGCGCCGACCTTGGCGAGCGCGAACTGGAGCACGACCCACTCGGGCACGTTGGGCGCCCAGACGGCGACCCGCTCGCGGCGCGCGACGCCGCAGGCCATCAGTCCCCGCGCGATGAGCCGCGCCTCGGCTTCGAGCGCGGCGAAGGTCAGCCGCAGCCCGCGGTCCGCGTAGACCAACGCCTCCTGTTCCGGGAGCGTTTCGGCGAGGCGGGCGAGGAGCGCGCCGACGGTCAGGTCGCGGAAGGGCGGCGACGGCGGATCAGGCGCGGGCGGCGAATGTTCACTCTTCGGCGCCATCCGCTGCCCCCTTTACTCTTTCCCCTGGAGGTGGGCTTCGAGGAACCAGAGCGACTTGTCGAGCCCGCGCGAGATCTCGGTAAAAAGGTCGGCGGTGTCCTTGTCGTTCACGTCGTCGGCCGCGTCGATCGCGGCGCGGGTGGAGGCGGCGAGCGCGGCGTAGCGCCCGACCAGCGCCTCGACGCTTGCCATGCCGTTGACGAGGCTGGCCGGGTACTCGTCGAGCCGGGTCGCCGCTGACGCCATGCGCGCCGTGCCGAGCGCCGTCCCGGCGAGCGTCGTTACCCGCTCGGCGATGAGGTCGATGTAGGCCAGCACCCCGGTCGCCAGTTCGTCGAAGAACTCATGCAGCTGGATGAAGTCCGGCCCCTTGACGTTCCAGTGCGCCTGCTTGGTCTGGCTGTAAAGGTCGAAGGTGTCAGCGAGTTGCTGGTTGAGCAGCGCGATCATCTGCTCGCGAGTCTCGGCGTCGAGGTCGATCGAGGTCTTGTGCGTCTTCGGCTTGGCCATGCGGTTCTCCTTTACTAAGTTCCTAAAATTTCGAGGGGGGGATGAATGCTACCGGCGCGTCGAGCGCTCGTACTCGTCTCGGAGCCGGCCCATGAGTTCGTCGCGCCGGTCGTAGAGCCGCTTGAGCGGGCGCGGCTCGCGCCGGGCGAAGGCGTAGGCGGTGATCAGCGGGAGCGCGACCGTGGTGTCGACGTAGCAGACCACGGCGTCGGGCAGGCGGTCGGGGTCGATCTTCCCCCAGCTCACTGCCTCGCCGGGGGTTGCGCCACTTAGTCCCCCTGAGTCGGGACGCGCGTCCGTGAGTTGCAAGAAGTAGTCGTGCCCTTTCTCCTCGATGCCGAGGACTTCCTGAATCTGCGGCTCGGTCTGGAGGGCGAAGTTCTTCGGGCTCCCGCCGCCGCAGATGAAGACGGCCGACTTGCCCCCCTCGCGCTTGGCCGCGAGCACGATCGCCGCCGTCTCGTTGACGTCGGCCGACGGGTTCAAGCGCAGCCGGCTCCCCTGCAACTCTTTGGCCGCGACGTTCATCCCGATCGAGCTGTCGCCGGGCGAGGAGGTGTAGACCGGGACGCCGTGGCGGTAGGCGGTGGCGAGCAGCGACTGGCCCTCGAGACCGAGCAGGCGCTCGCGCTCGGCGAGGTACTTGCCGCAGAGGTAGTGAAACTCCGAGGTCGCCATCTCGCGCTGGAACTCCGGGGCGTCGATGATCTCGCGGAAGAAGCTGTCGGTCGAAAGCAGCACCTCGTAGTCGAAGAAGATGTCATAGATGCGGACCACGCCCTCCTCGCGCAGCACGACGTCGCTCGTCTGTGCGTTGCCGCGGTGCATGGCGAGCCCGAGCCCGTAGTGTGCATCGTGGTAGAGGTTGGCGCCGGTCGAGATGATCCAGTCGACGAACCCCGCCTCGATGAGCGGGATGAGCGCCGAGATGCTCAGGCCCGCGGGCGTCAGCGCCCCGGTCAGCGTCAGCCCGACGGTCACCTCGGCTTCGAGCATCTTGTCGGCGAAGAGCTGCGCCGCCTCGCGTAGCCGCGCCGCGTTGTATGCCTGGAAGTTGCTCTCAATCAGCTCGACGAGCGTCGTCTCGCGAGTGATCGGCCTGGGCGCAATCCGCTGCCCTTGCAGAAACCTGCTGCGGTTCATCCCCACTCCTCGGTGACTTAAAGATAGGGGAAAGTTTAAAGACTCAGGCAGGGAAATACAAATCAAATTCGCTCACCCGACCGCCGCCTCGTCCACGGTCAACACCCCCCGGTCCGCCTCGAGCGTCGCCCGGACGCCGAGCGGGAGCGTCAGGTTGCCGCGCGGGCTGTGGCCGCTCCGCAGCCCCGACATGACCGGGATGCCGAGCCCGGCGGTGCACTCGGTCAGGACCGCGCGCAGCTCGTAACCCTGATCGGCGTGCTGCGCACAGTCGGTCATCTCGCCGAAGACGACGGCGCGCGCGCCGTCAAATTTCCCGGCGAGCCGTAGCTGCCGCAGCAGGCGGTCGAGCGCGAAGGGCTTGACCGCCGTGTCCTCCAGGAAGAGGATCGCACCCCGCGTGTCGAGCGCGTCCGGCGTCCCCATGAGCGCCGCGACTATCGAGAGGCACCCGCCCAGCAGGCGCCCGGTGACGCGCCCCCCCGCCCCGCGGTGGAGCATCTCAATCCCTGCGCCCCCGATCTCACCCATCGGGGCCTCGCGCGTCAGCGCCGCGAGCAGCGTCTCGCGGTCGTAGTGCCCCTCCCCGCCCGCCAGATCCTTGGCCGCCATCGGCCCGTGAAAGGTCACCCAGCCGAAGCGCCGGTAGAAGTAGAGGTGGAGCGCCGTCATGTCGCTGTAGCCGATGAAGACCTTGGGGCGGCGGCGGAGCAGCTCGTCGTCGAGCAGGCCGAAGAGGCGCATCGCCCCGTAGCCGCCGCGCGCCGCCCAGACCGCCTTGATCTCCGGGTCGGCGAAGGCGCGCATCAATTCCCCCGCGCGCCGGTCGTCCGACCCGGCGGTGTAACGCGCCTTGTCCAGGATGCCGGGCTCGTAGCGGGCGCGGAAACCGAGGCGCCCGATCTCTGCCACGCCGCGCGCCAGGTAATCGGGCTTGAGGTTGCTCGCCGGGGCGACGACCGCGACGGTGTCGCCGGGGCGCAGCGCGGGCGGGCGGATCGGGATCTGGGTCATAGGCGTGACGATTATACCCCACCGCCCGGCCCGGCTTGCATCGCGACCGCGTTTTCTTCTATGATGCCAGCCCTTCGCGGCAATCTCTCACGAGGAGACGGGTCATGAGCGTCGAGGAGCGCGTCCGGCAGGTCGGAGTCATCCCGGTGGTCAGCATCCCGCGGCCCGAGCACGCGCTCCCGCTCGCCGAAGCGCTGCTCGAAGGTGGCCTGCCCTGCGCCGAAATTACCTTCCGTACGGCCGCCGCCGAGGCCTCGATTCGGCAGATCAAGGAGCGCTTCCCCGAGATCTTCCTCGGCGCCGGGACGGTGCTCAGCGAGGCGCAGGCGCAGACCGCGCTCGACGCCGGGGCCGAATTCATCGTTTCGCCGGGGACCAACCCGGCGGTCGTCGACTACTGCCGCGCCCGCGGGGTGACCATCTTCCCCGGAGTCTGCACGCCGACCGAGGTCGAGCAGGCCCTCGCCCGCGGCGCCGAGGTGCTCAAGTTCTTCCCCGCCGAAGCCATGGGGGGCGTCAAATTTTTGAAGGCGATCTGCGCGCCCTACGGCGGGGCGCGCTTCATCCCGACGGGCGGGATCGAGCCCGCCAACCTCGGGCACTACCTCGCCCTGCCGCAGGTCGTCGCCTGCGGCGGCAGTTGGATGGTCAAGCCGGAATGGCTCGCGGCGGGCGACTTCGCGCGCGTCCGCGAGGCGGCGCGCGAGGCGGCCGCCCTGGTCAGATCCATCCACGAAGGTAATCTCCTTTAGTGCTCCTTCGTGTCCTTCGTGGACGATTCTTTATGCTCAACATCAAGGGGCCGGATGAGTGTCGGTGGGACTTGGTAGCGCTGGGCGAGGTCATGCTGCGGCTGGACCCGGGGGAGGGGCGCATCGCGCGGACGCGCCGCTTCGAGGTCTGGGAGGGCGGCGGCGAGTATAACGTCGCGCGGGGCCTCAAGCGCTGTTTCGGGATGCGGACGGCGGTCGTCACGGCGCTCGCCGACAACCCCGTCGGCCGTCTCGTCGAAGACTTGATCTACCAGGGCGGCGTCGACCAGTCGCACCTCAAGTGGGTGCCCTACGACGGCGTCGGGCGCGCGGCGCGCAACGGGGTCAACTTCACTGAGCGGGGGTACGGCGTGCGCGCGGCACTCGGCTGCTCGGACCGGGGCCACACGGCGGCCTCGCAGCTCAAGCCTGGGGACATCGACTGGGAGCAAATTTTCGGCCGCGAAGGGGCGCGCTGGTTTCACTGCGGCGGCATCTTCTGCGCGCTCTCAGAGACGACGCCGCTCGTCGCGCGCGAGGCCATGGAGGCGGCGCGGCGGCATGGGACGGTGATCTCTTACGACTTGAATTACCGCGAATCGCTCTGGAAGTCGATCGGCGGGCCGAAGCGGGCGCGAGAGGTCAACCAGGAGCTGGCGGGGCTCGTCGACGTCATGCTCGGCAACGAGGAGGACTTCACCGCCGCGCTCGGGTTCGAGGTCGAGGGGCTCGACGAGCACCTCTCGAAGCTCGACGTGACCAATTTCCGGCGCATGATCGAGCGCGCGGCCGCGGCCTTCCCCAACTTCCAGGTCGTCGCCACCACGCTGCGCCAGGCGAGGACGGCGACGGTCAACGACTGGGGCGCGGTCTGCTACCAGGGGGGGGAACTCTACCAGGCGCCGGCGCGAGAGAACCTCGAGATTCTTGATCGCGTCGGCGGCGGCGACTCCTTCGCCTCGGGGCTGATCTATGGCTTCCTGACGGGCCAGGGACCGCAGCGCGCCGTCGAGTACGGCGCGGCCCACGGGGCGCTCGCCATGACCACGCCCGGTGACACCTCGATGGCGACCCTCGCCGAAGTCGAGAAGGTCATGAAGGGCGGCGGCGCGCGCGTCGCGCGGTGACAGCCTGCGATCCGGTGAAACCAGGTTGCCCCCGACCACGTAATTCATGATTGAGCCCCCGCAGGACCCATTCAACGACAGTTTTTTTGAGAAAGGTGTGCATGACCAAGAACCGCACGATGTTCGCCCTCGCCGCCGTCTGCCTGCTCGCCCTCGCGGCGTTCGCGGCCGAGATCCCAACGGTCGGGCAGCCCGCGCCCGAGTTCAGCCTCAAGAGCAACGAGGGCCAGACCGTCAACCTCAAGGATTACCGCGGCAAGTGGGTGGTCCTCTACTTCTACCCGAAGGACTTCACCTCGGGCTGCACGATCCAGGCTAAGAACTTCCAGCGCGACCTCGCCAAGTACGAGCAGGCGAAAGCCGTCGTCCTCGGCGTGAGCGTCGACACCGTCGAGTCGCACAAGGATTTCTGCGCCAAAGAGGGGCTCAACTTCAAGCTCCTCTCGGATACCGAAGCCAAGGTCTCCGGCGAATACGGCTCGATCATGGAGTACAACGGGAATAAGCTCTCGGCCCGGAACACCTTTCTCATCGACCCGCAGGGAAAGGTCGCCCAGGTCTTCCCGAAGGTCAAGGTGCAGCAGCACAGCGAAGAGGTGCTCGCGGCGCTGGCCGAGTTGCAAAAGAAGTAGCGGGGTCAGACGAGAGATCCCCGGCGGGCGCCCGCCGGGGATCTCTCCAAGTCAGGAGCGGCCTACTCGCTCTCGTTGAGCAGCCCGCGTTCGAGCAGGTCCTGGCAGGTGATGCAGTAGCGCGCCCAGGGGACGGCCTCGAGCCGCTTCGGCTGCACTTCCTGGCCGCAATTGACGCAGACCCCGTACTCGCCGTCCTCCATGCGTTCGAGCGCCTCGTCGATCTGGACGAGAATGATCCGGTCGTTGGTCGACTGGCTGAAGAGTAGCTCTTTAGTGTATGAGTTCGAAGCCTTGTCGGCCGGGTCCTGGGTCGCCTCGGTGTCCGCCTCGCGCCCGTAGTCCTCGTTCCGCCCGACTACCCCGAGCAGGGCGGCGCGCTCCTCGACCAGGCGGTCACGGTAAGTCTTTAGTCTCTTTTTTTCCATCCCCATCCTCCTCGAACGAAATTCAGCTCAAAACTTATGATAAGGCAGCCCCGCAAGCAGCGTGTAAGCGCGGTAGACCTGCTCGGCGAGGACCACCCGCGCCAGCTCGTGCGTCAACGTCAGGCGCGTCAGCGCGAGCCGGTAATCGGCGCGCGCCGTGACTTCCCGGCTCACCCCGGCGAAGCCGCCGATGACCAGGCCGAGGCGCTTGGTCCCGGCCTGCTGCCGCGCCCCAATCAGCCCGGCCAGCTCGGGCGAGGTCAGCTCGCGCCCCCCCTCGTCAAGCAGCACGACGTAATCGTCGCGCCCGACGGCCTCGAGCAACCGGCCGCTCTCCACCGCCCGCGCCCGCGCCTCGTCTGATGCGCCGCGCGGCTCCTTGAGTTCGCTCACCTCGCACGACGCGAACCGCCCGACCCGCCCCAGGTAGTCCTCCAGGAGCGCCGCACAGCGCCGGTCCCGGGTCTTGCCGATCCAGACGAAGTGAAGGCGCATCGCAGCCGTTAGCTCTCAGCCGTCAGCTTTCAGGCAGAGGGAAAGCTGACGGCTCACAACTCCACCTTCTCGGCGTCGCGCCACAGCCGCTCGAGGTCGTAGAAGCGGCGCGAGGTGTCGGTGAAGACATGGACGATGAACGGGCCGTAGTCGATGAGAATCCACTCCGCGTTGGCGTAGCCCTCGGTGTTGAGCGGCCGCGCGCCGCGCTTCTTGAGCTGCTCGGCCACCTCGTCAGCGATCGCCTGGACCTGGCGCGAGGAGTTGCCCGAGCAGATCAGGAAGTAGTCGGTGAAGGCGGTCAGCTCGGCGATCCTGAGGACGACCAACTCCTGCGCCTTCTTCTCCTCGGCTGCCCGCGCCGCCGCCCGGACGTGCTCGAAGATCGCCTGGTCCTCGTCGCTCATCGCCGCCGCTACCGGTTGCCCCATCGACTGATCTTCTTGCTGCGCCGTCTCTTTCATTCTTCCTTCTGGTACAAGTTGTACTTCGCGATATAGCCCGCGACCGCCTCGGGGAGGAGCCCCGCCACCGGGCGGCCCGCCGCGACCGCCGCCCGAATCTCCGTCGCCGAAACATCTTCCGCCACGTAATCGGTCAGATAGACGCGCGGCCGGGCCAGCATCTCGGGCGCGGGGCGCCGACCCCCGCGCAGATCAACGACCCGTGTTTGCAACTGTGGTGCCAGATGCCCGGCCCCGACCGCTACCCCGGGCCGCGCGGCGACGATCACGTCTGTCCCGCCGAGAATCCGCTCGTGCTCGCGCCAGGTGGTGACCTCGGCGAACGAATCGGCCCCCATGACAAAGAACAACCGCGCTTCGGGGTCTTCCGCCCCCAGGCGGTGGAGCGTCTCGATCGTGAAGGGCCGGGCCGGGGCCTCAAGCTCGATCGTCGAGCCGCAGAGCGCCGGCTCGTCCATCGTCGCCAGCGCGATCATCGCGTAGCGGTGGTAAGCGGCGCTGATCGCCTGCCGGCGCTTGTGCGGCGGCACGAAGGCGGGGACTAGCAGCAAGCGCTCGAGCCCGAACGCTTCGACCACGGCGGCCGCCACCCGCAGATGGCCGCGGTGAACCGGATCGAATGTCCCGCCGTAAACGCCGACGCGCCGCCCCACAGGCTCCCCCCGCCGGTCAACTGCTCGCCACCGAATCCAGCCGCCCCTCGGCCGAGGCCACCTCGCGCCCCGTCAACTCCTGAAGCCGCGCCTCGACGGCGCGGAGGAGCTCCGGCACCCCCGCCCCGGTCGCCGCCGAGATAGCGTGACAGGAGAGCCCCCCGCGCGCGCAGAATTCTTTCAACTCCTGCAGCCTCCCCGGGTCGTCGAGCGCGTCGATCTTGGTCGCGACGCACATCCTTGGCTTCGCGGCGACCGTCGGGCTGTAGGCCTCGAGCTCCTCCGTCACGGTGATCAAATCCGCCACCGGGTCGCGCGAGAGGCCGGAGACGTCGACGAGGTGGAGCAGGAGCTTGGTCCGCTCGACGTGACGCAGGAAGCGGTCCCCGAGCCCGGCCCCGGCGTGCGCCCCCGCGATCAGACCCGGGATGTCGGCGACGACGAAGGTCTTGAAGTCGCCCAAATCGACCACGCCGAGATGCGGTTCGAGAGTGGTGAAGGGGTAGTCAGCGATCTTCGGGCGCGCGGCAGAGATGCGTGAGATCAACGTCGACTTGCCGGCGTTTGGCAGCCCGACCAGCCCGACGTCGGCGATCAGCTTCAGCTCGAGCGCCAGCGAGCGCTCCTCGGCCAACCGGCCCGGCTCGTGGCGTCGCGGCGCGCGGTTCGTGGCCGTCGCGAATTGCGCGTTGCCGCGACCGCCGCGACCGCCCGCCGCGACACGGAGGCGCTGCCCCGGGACGGTCAAATCGCCGAGGACCTCGCCCGAGTCGGCGTCGGTGACGGTCGTGCCCACGGGCACCTGGAGTGTCAGGTCCGCGCCGTCGCGCCCATGGCGGCGGCTGCCTTCGCCGTGGCGGCCGCGCTCGGCATGGTGTTCAGGGTTGTAGCGGAAGTGGAGCAGTGTGTTGAGCCCCTCAGTCGCCTCCAGGAAGACTGAACCGCCGCGCCCACCGTCACCGCCCGAAGGCCCCCCCCGCGGCACGAACTTCTCGCGGCGGAAAGCCATGCAGCCGTTGCCGCCGTCACCGCCGCGCACGCGAATTGTCGCGCGGTCTATGAACATCGTCAGAGCTTTCAGCTGCCAGCTGTCAGCGGTCAGCCAGGGAGGAGGCCCCTGGTTTGGCCGACCGCTGGATGCTGAACGCTGACAGCTATTGGCTTAATTCCGCCGGGTAGACGCTGATGAAGCGCCCCTGCCGCCCACGGTCCTCGAACTTGACAACCCCGGTGACGGTCGCAAAGAGCGTGTCGTCCTTGCCGCGCCCGACGTTGGTCCCGGGCTTGAAGCGGGTCCCGCGCTGCCGCACGAGGATCGAGCCGCCCGTGACCAACTGGCCGCCGAAGCGCTTGACGCCGAGACGCTGCGACTGCGAGTCGCGGCCGTTGCGCGAACTGCCTACACCTTTCTTATGTGCCATGACAAAAAAACCCCGTCGTTAGGCGATGGAATCGATCTTCACCGCGGTGAAGCCCTGGCGGTGCCCCTGCTTGCGCTTGTACTGCTTGCGGCGTTTGAACTTGAAGACGATGATCTTCGGCGCGCGCCCGCTCTTGACCACCGTGCCCGTGACCCGGGCACCGTCCAGGATCGGCGCCCCGAGGCGCACGCCCCCGTCGTCGCTCGCGACGAGCACTTCGCCGAACTCCACTGTATCGCCTTCGTTCTTACCCGCCAGCGAAGGGACGCGCACCACGTCGCCGGGAGTCACGCGGAACTGCTTCCCGCCCGTGCGGATGATTGCGTATGCCACTGTCGAGATACCTCCGTAATTTCTTCGGACAGAAAGTCGAGAATTATACGTGCTGATATCAAAGAGTGTCAACCATTAGCCGACATGCCCGAAACCGCGATAGCCGGCGACAGATTTGCCGCCGTCTTGCGCCCGCCGCTATGCGCCACCCCCATCGAGGAGGCTCGATTTACCACCAAGAATAATCCTGACAACATTTATCTCGCACAACTTGAAGTCTTGCTTCAAATTTTTCTTGCTCTCATGGTCGGTTCGCGCTAGAATCCCTACCATTAAGCGAACGCTTATTCCAGTAATTAACTGAGCGAGTGGGGAGAAAGACACAGGTGAGTCGGATGAAGGCAGTCTGTCCAACCTGCGGATTTGAGAATCAGGCGGCGGCGGGCCACGCCGTCTGCGGGCGGTGCGCGACGATCATCGAAGTCCGGGCGCTGGCGCTCGCGGCGGCGGCAGGTGCCGGGGCGGTCAAGTACCCGGCGGCGGGGCCGCCAGGGAGACGGCTCGATGACGAGGTGCTCGACTTGCCGGAGGCGGCGCCGGGCTCCCCCGAGGCGAGCGACCCGGAGCCGGTCTTTGACGAGCCGATCTTTGACTTGGAGATCTTCGCCGCCGACGCGCCCGAGCCGCGAGCGACTTCGCGGGAGGAAAGTTATGTCTTCCTGCCGGCGGTCGCCCCGTCACCGCTCGGCTCCTTGGGCTCGCTCATCGGTGGCCAGAGTTTGGCGGCGCTGCTCTTCATTGCGGTGATCGTCCTCGGCGGGCTAGCCTTTCATTTCCAGGTTCGCAGCCTGATCGTCGGCCGGGGCAGCGAGGGGGACCGGCCCTCACCGCCGACGAGCCAAGCCCCAGTCGAAAAAGCCGCAGCAGCCGCAGGAGTCGAGCCGGCCAAACAAGCGGAACCGTCTCAACCCTCTCCCGCACCGATCACCCCACCGGCGCCCGCCGCCCCGGCCCCGGAGCCGCGGCGCGAGGAGGCGCCGCGGGCGACGAAACCTCGCGCGGAGCCAACCCCGTCCGATCAAGCTTTCGTCCGCGACCGGGGCAAAGGCAACCTCACGTTGCAGGTGGGCGCCTACGTGAAGTTGGCGCACGCCAGCGAGCGCGCCGCGCAGTTGCAGTCGGCGGGCGTCAGGGCGCGGGTCGTCAAAGCGGAGGTGCCCGGGCAGCGGGTGCACTACCGGATCGTCGCCGGGCGCTTCACCAGCAGCGACGAGGCCAGGCGTTACGGGCAACAGCTGCGCGCCAAAGGGGCGGTGCGAGACTTCATCGTGACCAACCTCTGATCATCTTCAACGATCTCAAAGTTGAGATTTAAGCGTCATGGTATGCGCGAGCCCAGACCTGCGGACTTGATCGTGATCTACACCAGGCTCGTCGAGCCCCGGGTGCCGCTCGCGGCGCGCTTCTGCTATCACCTCGGCCGGGGGCGCGCCTGCGTCCGGGCGGCGAAGCTCTCGGCGGTCGCGGCCGTGCTCGCCGGCTTTTACCTGCTGGTGATCTTCTCGGCCGGTCCGGTGACCGGCTACCTGGCCGACCGGTTCCGGCCGCGCCCGCGGGCGGCGCTCGTCCTGCCGGGGCGGGTCGGCGCGCCTGCCGTCGCCGGGGCGAGGTACCTGCCCAGCTACGAGCCCGCCAAGATCTGGCTCGTCGAGCAGAAGGAAGGCTACGAGAAATACAGCAACGGCGGCCGGATCGTGACGACCTACGAGACGGAGAGCCACCCGCGATCCTACTATGCCCGCGTGCGCGGGGCCGAGCCCGACGTGGCCGAAGTGCAGGAGACCCCGGTCGGGATCGTCTACCACACGTCGGAGAGCGACATCGTCCCCTTCACCGCCGACAACAACGGCCTCATGAAGACGCGGACGCAGGGGCTGCTCGAGCATGTCCAGCGGTCCAAGTGCTACAACTACGTGATCGACCGCTTCGGCGAGATTTACCGGGTGGTGCGTGACGACCACGCCGCCGCGCATGCCGGCCATTCGGTCTGGGCGGACGACGAGCGCTTCTACGTCGGGCTGAACGAGAGCTTCATCGGCATCTGCTTCGAGTCGTCGAGCGCGGCCGACGCGCTCGACGAGCAACTGACCGAGGCGCAATTGATCGCGGGGCGGGCGCTGACGGCGGTCTTGCGGAGCAAGTACGGGATCAAAGATCTCAACTGCACGACCCACGCGCTGGTCTCGGTCAATCCGCAGAACATGATGATCGCCCTCCACCGCGACTGGGTGCGTAACTTCCCGTTCGAGGCGATGGGGCTCTCGGACAAGTACCTGGTGCCGCTGGCGAGCATCACCGAGTTCGGCTTCTGGTGCGACACGGCGCTCCTCCGCCAGCTCGGCGGCGCGGTCTGGCCCGGGGCGGCCAAAGCGCAGGAGCAGTTCCGGCAGCGGGCCGGCCGCGAGCAGACGAGCGCGGGCGAGTTGCGCCGCCGGCTGCGCGAGCGTTACCTTGCGGAGTTCAACCTCGAGCGCCAGTTGCGCTTCCCGTCGCCGGTCGAGACGGCGGCAGCGGGCGCCCGCTGAAGGTTGTCAGAAACACGCGAAACACGCGAAAATAGGCGAAACACGCGCCGGCTGCTGGGTAAGGTTTAATTTCGTGTTTCGCCTCTTTTCGCGTGTTTCGCGTTTTTTCTGCTCTCCACCATGTCGCCGCTCGAGATCATCAAGCTGGTCGGCTTCGCGACGGGGGCCGCGCTCCACCTCCATATGTGCTGGCTGCTGCTCATGCGCCAGGGCATCCGCGAGGCGGAGCGCCTCTTCCTCTGGCTGGGCCTGAGCATCGGGGCGTGGCACCTCGGCAATTTTCTGGCGACGATCCACGACCTGCTCGGCATCCCCGGACTCGCGGGCTGGCTCAAGGCAGCCAACGTTGTCGGCTACGTCGGGCTCGCTTTTTTGCCGCCGCTACTCATCCACGCGCACCTCCGGCTCTGGGACTGGCTCGACGAGCGGGCCCCGCGGGGCATCTTCCGGCCGTGGATCTGGGCGGGCTACGTGCCGCTCGTCCTCCTGCCATGGGTGGTCAAGGAGCTCTGGCGCGAACCTTACGAGCCGCCGATCGACCGGCTCGCCCCGCTGCTGCTGCCCTTCATGCTCTGGTTCGTCGTCGTCTGCTGGGAGTGCGCCCTGATCGACCTCCGGCTCGCGCGGCGAGTGGAGGCGGCGCGCGAGCGGCGCTTCTTCGGGCGGCTCGGCGCGACGCTCGCCGTCATCGGCGGGCTCTTCCTGCTGACCTACGTCGTCGGGGCGCGGGGGTGGCCGGGCGTTGGCCCGTACTTCGACACCGCCGCCCGGCTCTCCTCGCTCGTGCCGACGGCGACCATCGCCTACTACATCTACCGCTACCGCTACCTCGGCCTGGTCATCCGCCAGAGCTTCATCTACGCGGCCTTTGCCGCCGCGGTCATGCTCATCTACTTTTACGTCATCCGGCGGCTGGGCCTGGTGCTCGAAGAGCGCTACCAGCTGCGGGCGGGCGCGGTCGAGGCGCTGCTCACCCTTGGGCTCATGTTCCTGGCCGAGCCGATGCGCGAGCTGGCCGAGCGGTACGTCAAGCGGCTCTTCGTCCGCGAGGTCGGGCTCTACCGCGAGCTGGTGGCGCAGGTCGGCGAGGCGGGGGCTAACAGCGGCAACCTGGCCCACTTCATCGGGTTCGTCACGCGCCGCCTCGAGGAGGCGCTCGGGCTGAGCCGCGTCGAGATCTTCGCGGCCGCCTCACCCCCCGAGCGCTGGGGCGAGGCGGCCGAGGTCTGCCGGCTGGCCGAGGAGCGACGGCTGACGCAGGTCGAGGACGAGGCGCTGCTCGTGCGGCTCGGGGCGCGCGCTTGCGACGTGCTCTGGCGCGAGGGGCGGGTCGTCGGCCTGCTAGTGGCGGGCGGGGAGCCGGGGGAGCTGACGGCGGAAAAGCGCGAGGTGCTCGCGGTCCTCGCCGGCCACATCGCGGTCGCGCTGGAGAACACGCAGCTCCTCGAGGAAAAGGTCAAGCTCGAGCGCGAGCTGGCAGCGCACGAGCGGCTGGCCGCGCTCGGCCAGATGGCGGCGACTGTGGCGCACGAGGTCAAGAACCCGCTCAGCGCGATCAAGTCGATCGCCCAGGTCATGCGAGAGGACGACGCCGTCAGCCGCGAGTACGGGCGCGACCTCGACCTGATCACGGGGGAGGTCGACCGCCTCAGCCGGAGCGTCTCGCAGCTGCTCAGCTTCTCGCGCCCGGCGGCGGTCGCCGCCTCCTCCTCGACGCTCGGCGAGGTCGTCGCCGACGTGCTCGCGCTCCTGCGACCCGACCTCGAGGCCGAGGCGCTCGAGGTCACCCTCAACCTCGGGGCCGACCCGCGGCTTGACGGCGAGGTGGCGGGGGCGGTCAAGGAGGTGCTGCTCAATCTCGCGCTCAACGCGGCGCAGGCGAGCGGGCGCGGCGGGCGCGTGCAGATCGAGAGTCGGGCCGACGCGGAGGGGCGGCTGCGCCTGGCGGTGGGCGACGACGGGCTCGGCGTCCCGCCGGGGATGCGGGAGAAGATTTTCGAGCCCTTCTTCACGACCAAGCAGCGCGGGACGGGGTTGGGGTTGGCGATCGTCGCGCGGAGGGTACGCGAGATGGGGGGGACGATCAGCGTTGAGAGCCCTGCCGAGGACGGGCGTGGCGCGCGCTTTGAGCTGGTGCTGCCTTTGGGCGTGACGGTCGCGGCGTGACTCCCGGGACCCGTGTGCCTTACAATCACGGCCATGAGAAATCGGCGGGCCAAGGCGGACCCGGAGCTCATGCGGCAGCTCGACGCCGTCGCGGCGCGGGACCAGTCAGTCGAGGCAGTCTTCACACTCCGGCCGGATGCCTCCCCCCGGGCGGACTCCGGCCCGGAGCGCACCGAAGAGATCGCGTCGCGGGTGCTCGCGCGCGTCAAAGAGCGCGTCGGGCTCGACGCCGATCAGGTCAACATCTTCCACCACTTCAGCTCCTTCGCCGTCTGCGCCCCCGCCTGCTTCGTACGTGAACTCTTGACGCAGCCCGAGATCGCCTCGGCCATGGCCAACCGCCGATCTGATCCGTGAACATCCGTCGCATCCGTCTCATCCGTATTCCTTCTTGATCGCTGCCAGCGCGCGCGGCGCGTCGGGGACGCCGCGGTTGCCGCGGTCAACGTCCATCCCCTCGGGGCGCGCGCAGGACTCGAAGATCGCGCGCTCGACGCGGGCGACGCTCGCCTCCGGGGCGGCCTCCATGAGCAGCGCCGCCAGCCCGGAGACGTGCGGCGCGGCCATTGAAGTCCCGTTCATGGCGTGGTAGCCCCTACCAGGCACGGCCGAGACGACGCCGACCCCCGGGGCGACCAGGTCGGGGACGACCGGGTCTCGCTTCCGCTTGAAGCGCTGGCTCGAGGAGCGCAGCCAGACCCTCCCCCGCTCGTCGACCGCGCCGACCGAGAGCGCTTCGGCGTAGTTCCCCGGCGACCGCGTCTGCCCCGGCCCCTCGTTGCCGGCGGCGATCACCGGCAGCACGCCCTTCGCACGCAGCGTCCGCGTCACCGGGATGAAGCCCTCCCAGTAGCCCGGAAATCCGAGCGATAAATTGAGCACGCGCACACCCTGCCCGAGCGCCCAGTCCATGCCGCCCAGGACGCGGGCGACCAGGTTGCCGCCCTCGATGACGATGGCGCACGCCAGCTCGGCCCCGGGCGCAACGCCGACGTGGCGCCCGCCGACGGGCCGCCCGGCGATCGTCGCCGCCGTGTGCGTTCCATGCCGGTGAGTGTCGAATGGCTTGGCCGAGGTCGTCACCAACCCGCCGAGCAGGTCGAACTCGGCGAAGGCGACGACCGCCTGCTTGAGCGCCGGGTGGGAGCCGTCCGCGCCTGTGTCGAGGTGGGCGACGCGCACGCCTTTACCCGTCAGCCCCTCGCGCCAGAGTTGCGGGACGCCGAGGGACTCGATCCCCCAGGTCGCCCGGCGGGTCAGCCGCGCGGCGGCGACCGGGTGTGGCCAGACGGGGCGCAGCAGCGGCGCCCCGGTCACCGACGCCACGCGGGGGTCGGCCCGCAGCGCCGCCAGCCCTTCGCGGTCGACCGTCCCGAAGAGCACGCCGAGGCGCGGGTAGAACTGCACCGGCTCGGGCGCGGGCAACTCGCGCTCGCGCCCCACGGCCCGCGTGCCGGCGAGGGTCAGGAGCACGCTGTCGAGCCCGGCCGCTGCGAGCGCGGCGTTCTGGCTCAGGTCCGAGCGGCGAAAGTGGGCCGCGAGCCCGGCCACCCCCTCCGGCCCTCCGCCCTTCGGGACTACGATCACCTGCGCGACGCCGGTGGCTTTGAGCTGCTGTGTGATTTGCGACGACATTCTCCCCCCAGGGGCGAACGGATGATAGCAGAGGCGCCGCGGTTTGTAGTAAGCTGGCGCCGATGGCCAGCCCGAAAATTCTGATCGTGGACGACGAGGAGGCGGCGCGCTACGGGATGCGGCGCGCGCTGCAGAGCTTCGATGTCGCGGAGGCGTCGGGCGTCGCCGCGGCGCGCGAGGCCCTGGCCCGGGCGCGGCCCGACCTCGTCCTGCTCGACATCAACTTGCCGGGCGAGAGCGGCCTCGACTACCTGCGCGAGTTGGCCCCGCAGGCGGACGCGCCGCCGGTCGTTATGATCACGGCGCACGGCTCGGAGCGCACGGCGGTCGAGGCGATCAAGGCCGGGGCCTACGACTACCTCGCCAAGCCGTTCGAGGTCGAGGAGCTACGGCTAGTAGTCAAGAATGCGCTCGAGGCGCGCGGCCTGCGGCGCGAGAACGAGCAATTGCGCGGGGAGCTGGCGGCGGCGCGCGGGGCGGGCGACCTGCTCGGCGCGAGCGACCTCATGCGCCGCGTCTACGAGATGATCGAGCGGGTCGCGGCGACCGACGTGACGGTTCTCATCCAGGGCGAGTCAGGGACCGGGAAAGAGCTGGTCGCGCGCGCGATCCACGAGCGGAGCGCGCACCGGCGGGCCGGGGCCTTCGTCGCCATGAACTGCGCGGCGCTGCCCTCGGAGCTCATCGAGTCGGAGCTCTTCGGCCACGAGCGCGGCGCCTTCACCGGGGCCGCGGCGCAGCGCAAAGGCAAGTTCGAGCTGGCGCAAGGCGGGACGATCTTCCTCGACGAGGTCGGCGACATGAGCCTCAACACGCAGGCCAAGCTGTTGCGCGTGCTCGAGGAGCGACGGGTCGAGCGCCTCGGCGGGACGCACACGATCCCGGTCGACGTGCGCGTCGTCAGCGCGACCAACCGGGACCTGGCCGCTGCGGTCGCGGCCGAGAAGTTCCGCGCCGACCTCTACTACCGCCTCCGGGTGGTCCAGATCGATTTGCCGCCGCTCCGCGCGCGGCGCGACGACATCCCGCTCCTGGCCGAGCACTTCCTCCGGGGCGCGGTCGCCCGATACCAGCTCAAGTGCGCTGAGATCAGCCGCGAAGCCATGGCGCGGCTCGCGGCCTACGACTGGCCGGGCAACGTCCGCGAGCTGCGCAACGCCATCGAGCGCGGCGTGGTGCTCGCCCCGGGGACGAAACTGCAGGCCGAGGATCTGCCCGAAGAGGTGCGCGCCCGGCGGGCCCCGGCGCGCGCGGCCGCGCCGGGGGACGAAGGCGAGGCCTTGCGCGTCCCTTACCTCGTTGACTTCCGCGAGGCGCGGCGCGAGTTCGAGCGCGCCTACATCGAGCGCTGCCTGGCTGAGACCGGCGGCAACGTGACGCGGGCGGCCGAGCGCGTCGGCATGCACCGCCAGAGCCTGCAGCAGAAGCTCAAGGACCTCGGCCTCACCCGCCGTTACGTCGCCGGCGACGAGACGCCGGATTCGGACGACGAGTGACGCCCCGACCCGGCGGCCGCGAGCCCGCCCGCCCGCGCTAACCCCAGCCTTTCCGCTGCCTCCCGGCTGGCACCAGATTTGCTTTGGCAATCGTCAGCATCCATTGAGGACCTGTGGACGCCTTGTGCCGGGCGACCGCGCCGCCGTCTAACGTATGGCTTCCGGCGGGCCGTCGTCCCGGCACAAGGCTATTTTTATTGTCTGGACGACCGGGTTTATTTTTTGTTTCATCGTTTCAAATATGATCACTAACATCACGCGGCGCCTGTGGCTGTCGCTCTTCTTAGTCGCCTGTTGTCTTGCCGAGCCGGCCGCCGTTCGGCCCGACGCCGAGGGGCCGCGGGCCGGGCCGGTGCCGCGCCGGCTGGTCCTCGTGCTCGACGGCGTGCCCTATCGGACCGTCAATGCGCTGCGCGCCGAAGGCCGCTTCCGCGCCTTCCGCGACCCCGCGCGGATGATCTCGACCTTCCCCTCGCTGACCAATCCGGCGATGATCGAGATTCTCGGGGCGGAGGACTCGCCGGGCTATGAGGACCATTATTTCGACCGCGAGCGCAACCGCATGGTTGGCGGCATCCCGGACCGCATGCGCGGGGACAAGTTCGTGCGGGGGACGTTCCGCGAGTCGTTCGATTACCATGGACCGGCCTTTGTCGGCTCACTCGCCTACGTCGGAGCGCCGCTCGGGGCGATGATCGTCGCCGAGGCCGACCTGGCCGGCTTCAAGCGGGCCTTCCACGCCGCGCGCGCCCCGGTCTTCGTCGGCTACATCGGCGAGACCGACTCCCTCGCGCACCTCGGTGGCGAGTGGGCGCTCAAGTCTTTCCTGCGCCGACTGGACCGCACCGTCGAAGAGTTGATCAAGGAGTCGGGCGGCGAGCTCGAGGTCGAGATGTTCTCCGACCACGGCAATCGCTTCGGCTGGCACCGCCGGGTCGACCTCGGCGGGGCGATCACGCGCGCCGGGTTGGTCACCGCCAAGAAACTGGGTGCGCCGCGCGCCGTGGTCATGCCTCAATACGGTCTGGTCGGGAGCGCGGTGCTCTTCACGGCGGAGGAGAATCGGGCGCCGCTGGCCGAGGCTTGCGCCAGGGTGGAAGGTGTCGACTTCGCCGCCTATCCGGTCGACGGCGCGGTCGAAGTCGTCAGCCGTCACGGCCGCGCGCGCATCTCGCGCTCCGGGGAGCGCTACCGGTATGAGGCGGTCAGCGGCGACCCGCTCGCGTTGAATCCGGCCGTCGAGCGGTTGCACGCCGCCGGCGCGCTCGACGAGGCGGGGTTCGCCGGCGCCGCGGATTGGCTGAAGGCGGCCGGCGACCACCACTATGCGGATCCGTTGCGGCGCATCTTCGATAGCTTTCACGCGCACGTGCGCTCGCGGGCCGACGTCATCGTCAGCCTCGAGGACGGCTACCTGACGGGGAATCCGGTCATGGGCCTCTTCGTCTGGATGCGCGCCACGCACGGCAACCTGCGGCGCGGCGAGACCGAGGGCTTCGCCATGTCAACGCGGCAGGAGCTGGGCGCGGCCGTGCGCGGCCACGAATTGCGCCGCCTCTTCAAGCTGGACGCGGCCGAGGAGGCCGAAAGCTTCTTCGGCCGGAGCGGACATTGCCGGACGGGGCCGGCGCTCGCCCGCGCGCTGACCGTCACGGGCGCGCCCTGAGGCAAGGGGGGAAGGATTTCCCCGCCCCGCTCTCGGCGCGCCTTTGACTCAGGCCAAAATCTTCGAGACGATCTCGCCGTGGACGTCGGTGAGGCGGAAGTGGCGGCCCTGGAACTTGTAGGTCAGCCGTTTGTGGTCGATCCCAAGGCACTGCAGGACCGTCGCCTGGAGGTCATGCACATGCACCGGGTCCTCGATGACGTTGTAGCTGTAGTCGTCGGTCTCGCCGAGCGAGAAGCCGCGCTTGATCCCACCCCCCGCGAGCCACATGGCGAAGCAGCGCGGGTGGTGGTCGCGCCCGTAGTTATTCTCGGTCAGCTTGCCCTGGCAGTAGACCGTCCGCCCGAACTCGCCGCCCCAGATAATTAACGTGTCGTCGAGCAGCCCGCGCTGCTTGAGGTCGAGGACGAGCGCGGCCGAAGGCTGGTCGGTCCCCCCCGCCTGGAGCGCCAGGTCGCGCGGCAAGTCGTTGTGCTGGTCCCAGCCCCGGTGGTAGAGCTGGATGAAGCGCACCCCGCGCTCCGCCAGCCGCCGCGCGAGCAAACAGTTGGCGGCGTAGGTGCCCGGCCGGCGGGCGTCCGCGCCGTACATGTCGAAGACGTGGGCCGGCTCCTTCGACAGATCCATGAGCTCGGGCACCGAGGTCTGCATGCGGTAGGCCATCTCGTACTGCCCGATGCGCGTCTCGATCTCGGGGTCGCCGTAGGCGGCGGCCTTCATTTTGTTGAGCTGCGCGACGGCGTCGAGCATCTGGCGGCGCGAGGTCCGGCCAATGCCCGGCGGGTCGGCGAGGTAGAGCACCGGGTCGCTTCCCGAACGGAAGCGGACGCCCTGGTGGCTCGAAGGCAGGAAGCCGCTGCCCCAGAGCCGCGAGAAGAGCGGCTGGTCGGTGTTGATCGCCTGCGCCTGCGAGAGCAGCACGACGAAGGCCGGCAAATTCTGGTTCTCGCTCCCCAGCCCGTAGCTCACCCACGAGCCCATCGACGGCCGCCCCGCGATCTGCGAGCCGGTCTG
>Ga0075421_100002820_pt1 | contig 20789 bp, 14 predicted proteins | sample SoiMetdeltSBSDD5_FD_75292 | JGI IMG/M metagenome (GOLD analysis project Ga0075421, IMG submission 75292) | Bulk soil microbial communities from a Populus tree surrounding site in Tennessee, USA - Soil MetaG P. deltoides SBSDD5 | ecosystem: Environmental > Terrestrial > Soil > Tree plantation... | reverse complement strand
GACGGCATGGTCACGCGTCAGGAATACTTCGAGTTCGTCCAAGACGAGGCTGTCGGAACGTCAGGGACCGCCGTTCCGCAAAACAACACGCGCGCCTACCGCGCCGGTTACGACCGAGGCGTGATCGAAGGACGCCAGGCTGGCAAGGAAGACAAGGGTGTTGACGGAGGTCGTTGGGATCTCGAGGGCCAGCGCGAGCTGGAGCAGGCCGACTCCGGTTACACGCCGGAACTCGGCGCGCGCGCGGACTACCAGGCGGGGTACCGCACCGGTTTCAGAAGCGCGTATCGCGACGGATTTGGCCCGCAGAACAACACCCGCGCCTACCGCGCCGGTTACGACCGAGGCGTGATCGAGGGACGCCAGGCCGGCAAGGAAGACAAGGGTGTTAACGGAGGTCATTGGGATCTCGAAGGGCAGCGGGAATTAGAGCAGGCCGACTCCGGTTACACCCCCGAGGTCGGCGCACGCACGGACTACCAAGAGGGATACCGCACCGGTTTCAGAAGCGGGTATCGCGAGGGATTTGGTCCACGGCGCTGAGTCGGAGCCGCACCGTCCTGCACAATGCAGGCGGCAGAGGGGCAGCGAAGCTGTCCCTCTTTTTTTGTCTGAGATCGGTCGCGGGCACTCCGCACGCTGATACAGTCTTAAGAATTTTGCCGGGGGAGGATCTCTCTTTGCGCGTTATGTCCGGGCGGCGCCTGCTGCGACGCGCTGCCATTGTTGCGGGTCTTGCGGCTTGCGTACCCGTTTCAGGCCAACAGCGTTCGCCATCCGATTCGACGATCCGCGACGCGCTCGCGAAAATCTCACCGAGTCTGGTTCGAATCCACGTCGTCACCTACGGCTACGAAGAAGGGCGCGAAGTCAAACGGGAGGCGTCCGGCAGTGGCACGATCATCTCGGCCGAAGGCCACGTCCTCACCAATCATCACGTCGCGGGACGCACGCGCACGCTCATGTGCACGCTGGCGGATCGTGAAGAGATCGCAGCCGACCTCGTTGGCACCGATCCTTTGTCCGACATCGCGATTATCAAGCTTCGTCCCGAGAGGCCGCGCACCTTCCCTGCGGCGCGTTTCGGCGACGTCTCGAAGCTGAAAGTCGGCGATCCGGTGATGGCTCTCGGCAGCCCGCTCGCGCTTTCACAGTCGGTGACGATGGGCATTGTGAGCAACACCGAAATGATCATGCCGGGAATGTTCTGGCCGTTCAATCGCATGACGCTCGAAGGAGAGGACGTCGGATCGATCGTGCGGTGGATCGGACACGATGCCGCGATCTTCGGCGGCAATTCGGGTGGGCCGCTCGTGAACCTGTCGGGGGAGATCGTCGGCGTCAATGAAATCAGCATGGGACTCGCGGGAGCCATTCCTAGCGATCTCGCCCAGGACGTGGCGACTGCGCTGATGCGGGACGGCAAAGTACGACGCGCCTGGATTGGACTCGACGTTCAGCCGCTGCTGAAGTCATCCGCCGTGCAGCGAGGCGCGCTGGTTGGCGGCTCGGTCGAAGGCTCCCCGGCCGCCGCCGCAGGGTTTACCCCCGGTGACGTCCTCGTCAAACTCGACGGCCGAGATGTCAACGTGAGGTTCGCCGAGGAAGTGCCGCTCTTCAATCAATCGGTCATGCGTCTGCCCGTCGGTAAATCCGTGACCGCCATTGTTCTCCGCGGTGGCGTCGAACGTACGCTCACGCTCGTCGCTGAAGAGCGAGAGAGTGTGGAGGCACCGGTCGAGGAGTTGCCGGGCCTGGGGATCACCGCGTCGAATCTGACGACATGGGCCGCCAAGGAGCTGCGCCGAGCGGATCGCAAGGGGGTCCGGGTGAACGGCGTCAGGCCGGGCGGACCCGCGGACGATGCGAAACCTGCCCTGGTAGAAGACGACGTAATCGTTTCGATCGAGGGGAACGCCGTTGGTGACGTCCGTGCACTTCAGCAACAAATCGATCGCGTCACTGGTGGCAGTAAACAGGCAGTCAAGGCACTCGTGACATTCGAGCGCAGAGACGAACGCCTGCTCACCGTCGTCGAGGTCGGCCGTGCTGTTCTCGAAGATCCCGGCCTCGAAGCGCGCAAGGCATGGGTACCAGTGAGCGTACAGGTTTTGACGCGTGAGCTGGCCGAGAAAGTTGGCGTCCCTGACGTCCCCGGTGTGCGTGTTACGCGTGTGTTCGGCGACGGAGCCGGCTCGGGGCTGAAAGTCGGCGACATTATCACCGCGGTCGATGGAACACCTGTTGAGGCGTCGCAGCCGTCGGATGCTGATCTCTTCGCGACGATGATCCGTCAGTATCGCATCGGCTCGACCGTCGAGCTGTCGGTCCGCCGCGGCGCGCAAGAGCAGAAACTAGCGATTAAACTGGCCGCTTCACCGCGGCTGCCGCGCGAGATGAAGAAATATGAGGATCGCGATTTCGAGTTCCGCGTTCGCGATCTCGCCGCGGCCGACCGCGCAACATCCGCGATGCCGGAGACGCAGCCGGGAGTGCTCGTCGAGGCCGTGCGAGAAGGAGGATGGGCCGCGCTCAGTCACCTTGCGGATGGCGACATCATCCTGGCAATCGACGGCGATACCGTCGCGGACGTGACGGCAGTTCAGCAGAAGATGGAGCGTGTCGCTCGCGACAAGCCGCCGTCTGTGGTGATGAAAGTGCGGCGTGGAATCAGAACGTTTTTCGTCGAACTTCAGACTGGGTGGAAACGCAATTGAGATCCAGACGTGCCGCGTCCGTACTTGCATCCGTCCTGCTCGTGTCCTTGAGCGCCAGCGCGCAAGACAGCCGAGCCGCTGCCCGTGACCTCGTGAAGAAATGGCAGGACGCCATCGTCAACGTGCGGGTCGTCGTCAAGATGCGGATGTCGATGGGCGGTCGCGAAATGCAATCGAACGACGACACGATCGAGGCGGTCGGCACGGTCATCGATCCAGGCGGCTTGACCGTCGTCTCTCTCAGCTCGATCAATCCCGGACCGATGATGACGAAGTTGATGTCGAGCAGCACCGGCGGTGGTCAAAACATCGACATCGCGAGCGAGCCAACCGATCTGAAGATCCGTCTCGCAGACGGCCGCGAGCTCCAGTCCACGATCGCGCTGCGCGACGAGGATCTGAATCTCGCCTTCATCCGGCCAATCAATCCGCCGGCGAAACCGCTGGTTGCGGTGAATCTTGCCGACGGCGGACAACCGGCGCTCCTCGATCAAGTGGTCGTATTCGGGCGGCTCGGTCGTGTCGGCGGGTGGGCTCCGTCGGCGGCACTGCGCGACATTGGTGGAATCGTCCTCAAGCCTCGGACGTTTTACGTATTGGCGGGGGAGTCGGCCGGAATTGGAACGCCCGCTTTTCTTCCCAACGGAAAGATTGTGGGTATCCTGACCGTCAGGCAGGTCGCCAACGATCGCCCCAGCGCCTTTGCAACGATGAGCGGCGCCGAAGGCCTCGGTCTCTTGCCGGTGATCCTGCCCGCTGACGACGTACTCGATATCGCGAAACAAGCGACGGAGAAACGATAATGCGCACCGGTGAAACATTCGAAGTGACCAAGACGGACGAGGAGTGGCGGAAGCAGTTGACGCCCGAGCAGTACCACATCCTTCGCGAACATGGAACCGAACGGCCGGGCACGTGTGCGCTGCTCCACGAGAAGCGGCGCGGCACGTTCACGTGTGTTGGCTGCGGCCAGGCATTGTTCAAGTCCGGGCCGAAGTTCGAAAGCGGCACTGGGTGGCCAAGCTTCTTCGAGCCACTACCGGGTTCCGTCGGCACATCGACCGATCGCAGCCATTTCATGACGCGCACTGAGGTGCACTGTGCTCGCTGCGGCGGACATCTCGGACATGTGTTCGAAGACGGTCCGCCGCCGACCGGCTTGCGCTATTGCATCAATGGCGTCGTGCTGAATTTCAGTGCCGAGGAATAGCACCAATCAACGACAGCTACTGCCAAGAGCAAACAGGAGAAGGGAGAAGCGAGGACACTCTATTCATCTTTCAGCAGCCGCCGGATTTCAAGAAGGGTATCGCTGAGCGCGGAACGGTGTTGCCATTCAGAAATATGTGAGCGCGATTCGATCTCGCTCCTCAGCTGGGCGAGCCGATGTCGCTCTTCCTCGAGATCCTCTTTCTCGCGTTGTCGCGCGCGATCGAGCCCGCCTTCCATGATGAACGTGGCAATGGCGTGGAGTTCCCCGCTGTCCAGAAAGGCTCCGTGTCCTCGGCACACATCGATGACCGTTCCAGAAACCCGTCCAAAATTCACGCGGTTCATCATCTTGCCGCAGACGACACAGGCGCGATAGCGCACCGAAGGCTGTTGCGGGGGATCTGATGTGGCAGATCTCGGCCGCGCGAGCACAGAGGCACGCGCTTCGCGATCGGCGCAAATGCGCTCAAACTCGTTCGAGCCGATCCACACACCATCGCAACGGCGACACTCGAGCAGCGCAATGTCGCCGAGCGTGATCCGCTCCAGATCGCCCCGGCATCCCGGACAGGTGCTCGACGATGCTTCATGCGACGTTTTGGCGAAACGAGTGCCGCATTTCGGGCAGAACGCAGAATCCGCGAACATCAGGGCAAAGCAGTGCGGGCAGCTGACCGTGGCCAGACGGGCGCGGCAATAGGGACACCGCGCCGCCTGGGGGTCGGCTGCAGCACCGCAGTTCGGACAGTGAAGCGATTGAACGTCCGCCATGCCGCTCATAGAATAGTACAAAGGGAAAAGGGAGTCTCCTTTGTCCCTTTTCCCTTTTTAGGAGTGTGCCGATGGGTCTGATGGATTTCATCAAGGGCGAGCTGATCGACGTCATCGAATGGACCGACGACTCGCGCGATACGCTGTCGTACCGGTTTCCCGACGAAGACAAGGCGATCAAGAACGGCGCGCAGCTGATCGTTCGCGAATCGCAGGTCGTTCAGTTCGTGTACCTCGGCGAGTTCGGCGACACATTCGGTCCGGGAAAACATACGCTCACCACCGACAACATTCCGGTGCTGACCAAACTGAAGTCGTGGAAGTACGGCTTCAATTCGCCGTTCAAAGCGGACGTCTATTACGTCACCACGCGTTTGTTTACCGGAAACAAGTGGGGAACAGCGAATCCGATCATGATGCGCGACGACGATCTGGGGATCGTCCGGGCGCGCGCGTTCGGAACCTACGACTTCAAGATCACTGAGCCCAAGCTGTTCCTCAAGGAAGTGGCCGGGTCGGATCAAAACTTCAGGCTCGACGAGTTCGCCGACACGATGCGGTCGCGGATCGTCAGCATCTTTGCCGACGCACTGGCTTCCGCCAAGGTTCCGGTCTTTGATGTGGCCAGCCGGTACAGCGAACTTGGCGAGGCGCTGCTTCCGCTCATCAACCCGGTGGTCGCGGCGAAGTACGGTTTGCAGATCACGAGCTTCATCATCGAGAACGTGTCGGTGCCGCCAGAAGTCGAGCAGGCAATCGACAAGCGTTCCAGCATGGCTGCCGTCGGCAATCTGAACGACTACGTCAAGTTCCAGATGGCGCAAGGCATGGAGAAGGGCGGCAGCTCGGGCGGGATGGCGACGGAGCTGGCAGTCGGTCTGTCGATTGCGCAACAGATCATGCAGCAGCAGGGTATGCCTGCTGTCGCCGGAGCCGGCGCGCCGCGAACCGCTGCCGCTGCGCCGGCGAATGCCGTGGCGGACCTGCTTTCGCCCGCCGACGTGGCGCAAGCGCTTGGTGTGCCCGAATCAGATGTGATGACGATCATCGAGTCCGGTGAGCTGGCGGCGAAAAAGATCGGTACGTCGTACCGGATCAAACGAAGCGCGCTCGACGAGTATCTCGCCCGATAACGTCGCGCGCGTCTGCCGATGCCAGATATTGCTGCACTCGAAAAGCATGCATGCGCCAATTGCGGCGCGCAGGCTGAGTGGAACCCTTCGAAGCAGCTGCTGGTGTGTCCATTCTGCGGCGCGGCAACGCCGTTCACTGTCGACCCCGAGTCCGGCGCGCTGGTTGAAAACGATCTCGCCAAGGCGCTGCGCGAGCTTCCGGAGGAGGCGCGCGGCTGGCAGACCGAGAAGCGGACCGTGCAGTGTCAAAGCTGCAAGGCGGTCTCGGTGTTCGATCCTGAGCGCGTCGGACAGAATTGCCAGTTCTGCGGATCACCGTCACTGGTCGACTACAAGGAGATAAAAGCTCCGATTCGGCCGCAGAGTCTGCTGCCTTTCAAGATCAGCGAGAGTCAGGTTCGCGAGCAGATCCGGCGATGGTACGCGAGCAAGTGGCTGGCGCCCGGCAAGCTGAAAGATCGAGCGCTTGTCGATCGCGTACGCGGTGTTTACATCCCATACTGGACGTTCGACGCGCAGGCGGTTTGTCCATGGCACGCCGAGGCAGGGCACTACTACTACACGACCGAGACCTATCGCGATAACCAGGGGCGAACGCAGACGCGTCAGGTGCGCCACGTGCGATGGGAACCAGCATCAGGAGTCGTCGAGCACTTTTTCGACGACGAGCCGGTGCCCGGGACTCACGGCGTCTCGCACGCACTCTTGCGACAGGTCGAGCCGTTCGCGACCAAGGAACTCGTTTCCTACGACACTGGCTTTCTGTCCGGCTTCATCGTCGAGCATTACCAGATTGTTCTGGTCGAGGCGGCTCAGGCGTCGCAAGATTCGATGGTCACGCAGTTGCGAGAGATGTGCGTGCAGCAGATTCCGGGGGACACTTATCGAGATCTCGAAATGAGCCCGACATTCTCTGCCCAGACGTTCAAGCACATTCTCGTGCCGATCTGGCTCCTGTCGTATCTCTACGGAACGCGATCGTTCCAGGTCGTGGTCAACGGTTATGACGGTCGAATGGCGGGGCAGTACCCGAAGAGCCCGTGGAAGATTGCGCTGCTTGTACTTCTTGCGATCATCGCGTTCATGATCTTTGTGATGTTGAGTCAGAATAACTAGAGACGATGAAATTGCTGATTGCTGATTGCTGAATGCTGATTGAACCGCGGGGAGACAACCGTGCTTGCCAACAAACTTAAGCTGCCATCGAAAGAAAACGCCCTGCCAGGCCGCTCTGAGAAGATGCCCGTTCCAGCGAAACATCATGTGAACGGCGCACGTCTCGAGCCGCCGTTTCCCGAAGGACTCGAGCGTGCGATGTTCGCGCTTGGATGTTTCTGGGGAGCCGAACGAAAGTTCTGGCAGACCCCGGGCGTGTACACCACCGCGGTAGGCTACGCGGCCGGCCACACACCGAACCCAACCTACCGAGAAGTTTGCAGCGGTGCGACGGGTCACGCCGAGGTCGTGCTTGTGGTGTTCGATCCGCGCAAGGTTTCGTACGCGGATCTGGTGAAGGTGTTCTGGGAGACCCACGATCCGACGCAGGGAATGCGGCAGGGGAATGATGTCGGCACGCAGTATCGATCGGGCATCTATTACTTCGACGATTCACAGCGTGACGTTGCCGAACGTTCGCGGGACGCATATCAGCAGGAACTCGTGCGAGCGGGATATGGCGCGATTACCACCGAAATCGTGCCGGCGCCCGAGTTCTACTACGCCGAGGATTATCACCAGCAGTATCTCGCGAAGAATCCGGGCGGATACTGCGGGCTTGGCGGAACCGGTGTGTCGTGTCCAGTCGGCCTGGTCACCAAGTGAGCCTGGCGCCAGGTGACCGGTCTTAGCCCGACGCAGACTAGCTCGCCACCTACGATCAACCGGAGGCTTTTCGCATGACCGAGCTGTCGTTGTTGGTGTTGCCGATCGTCCTGTCGGCCGTCTTCGTGTTCATCGCCAGCTCGATCATTCACCTGGTGTCACCTTGGCACCGGAGCGACTACCCGAAGGTGCCGAACGAGGATCGGGCGCGCGAGGTGCTGCGCGCGCTCGCGATACCTCCTGGCGATTACATGATTCCGCGCCCTTCGAGCCGCGCCGATCTTCGCACCCCGGAGTTTGCGGCAAAGATCAACGCCGGCCCGGTGATGATCTTGACCGTCATGCCCAACGGCCCGATGCCGATGCTGCGCAACATGGGTTTGTGGTTTGTCTATTGCGTCGCAGTCAGTTCGTTTGCCGCGTACATCGCTGGACGAGCTCTCGCGTCGGGTGCGGAATATCTGGAAGTGTTCCGATTTGCGGGTGCCACGGCATTCTTCGGCTACGCGGTGGCTCTGTGGCAGATGTCGATCTGGTATCGCCGATCCTGGGTGACGACGTTGAAAGCAACGGTCGATGGCCTGATCTACGCGTGCTTGACGGCGGGGACAATGGGGTGGCTGTGGCCACGGTAGTCGCGGTCTAAAGACCCCGCGCTACATCGATGATGTAGGGCGCGGTCTTCAGACCGCGCCATAACGGATTCGACCCGAATTATTCGTACCGCAACGCCTGCATCGGCTGGACCCGCGAGGCGCGATACGCTGGGATATATCCCGCGCCGAGCGCGACCAGTGTCAACAGCACCACGGAACTCGCGATCACGATCGGATCGTACGGCTGCAGCTCGAACAGGAGACTGGCGGCGGCTTTGCCTAGATAGTAGGCGCCAGTGACGCCGATAACGGCGCCGACGAGCGTCATCCATCCAACCTGCGTCAGGATCATGCGTCGTACGCGCGCGCTGTCGGCGCCAAGCGCCATGCGCAACCCAATCTCGCGCGTGCGCTGCGACACGGTGTAGGCGAGCACGCCGTAGAGTCCGACCGCCGCGAGCACCGTCGCGAGGAACGCGAACGATGCCGACAGCGTGCTGATCATGCGATCGAGAAACACATTCTCGCGGACCTGCTGCGGCAACGTCTTCAAATCTTCGATCGGTAGATTCGGGTCGAGGCGAGCGACGATCGCTGGAATGCCGCGAAGGATCTGCGCAGGATCACCAGTGCCTCGTACGTAAACATTGATCGACCCGACGCGACTGGACTGACGGTAGGGATTGAAGAAAAGCGGCGGCACCTCCTGCTTGACCTCGCTGTATTTGGCGTTCTGCACCAGTCCGACGATTTCGACGTCGAGTTTTCCCTTTCCCCGCGCCATGTGTTTGCCGACGGCGTCGCGCCCGAGATTGAACTTCTTCGCGAACGCTTCGTTGACGATCGCCACTTTTGTCGCCGTCTCGGAGTCGGCGGCGGTGAACTCACGTCCGGCAATCAGCGGAACACCCAGCGTCCGGAAATACCCCGGACCGATCTCGTTGTAATTCGCGTCGGTATCGCTGTCGGGACCGCTCGTGAACCCTTCAACCGACACGTTGGTTCCCGAGTTGTTGCCAGCCAGTAGCGCGATGCGCGCCATCGCGACGCCGGTTGCACCCGGAATGCTGCCCAGTTCCTGTTCAAGCCGTTCGTACAACGCCTTCGAGCGCTCGGGCGTATAGCCGTTCAGCCCGGGTGAAATTCCAAAAACAACGACGTTGTCCACCTTGATTCCAAGATCGACGCGACTCACGTTCGTGAGACTCTTGACGAACAAGCCGGCGCACATCAGCAACGCCATCGACAGCGCGATCTGGGCGGTGACAAGCGACGAGCGAAATCGCGCTGCCGCACGGGCGCCGGACGGCTGCCCCGCCTGCGCCTTGATTGCCGAGACGAGATCCGGCTTTGTGCTGTGCCACGCAGGAAACAAGCCAAAGACGAAGCCAGTCGCAATTGACAGCGCCGCGGCGAAGAGTACGACCCGCCCTTGCAGCTCGAACTTGAGCGTGTTTGTCGCATCCGGCGGTAGCAGCGACGCCACGAGTGCCAGCGTCCATCGCGCAACCACCAGTCCCGCAACCCCGCCGAGTACTGCGAGGACGCAGGACTCCGTCAGGAGTTGAGTGAGCAACTGCCACCGGCCTGCACCGAGTGACAACCGGATCGCCATCTCCGTCGAGCGTCCTGCACCACGAGCGAGCAGCAGGTTCGCGATGTTCGCGCAGGCGATGAGCAGGACGATGCCCGTGACTGTCATGAGAAACATCAGCGGAATCTTCGCCTCGCGGTGGACGGAGCTCTGTCCGCGAGAGCCAGCCTCGACCTCGATGACCTTTGCCTTGAATTTCGCCATCGTCTGATCGCTCATGCTCTTCTGGAGCGGCGCTTCGACGTCGGTGATGATCGGCCGGTAGACATTGTTCAAGCCGGCGCGAGCCTGCTCGAGCGTCATGCCGGGCTTGAGTCGTCCGAACACGTAGGCCCAATAGGTCTGGCGATCCTCGAACCCCTTCCAGCCCGGAATCATCAACCCTCTCATCGTCAACGGGACGAAGACCTTCGGCGCATTGCCGAGCGTTGTCCCGGAAAAGCCGCGAGGGGCGACGCCAACGATGGTGAGAGACTGGCCATTGACGACGATCGTGTCGTTCAGTGCGGCGGGACTGGACCCGAAGGTCGAAGTCCAGTAATCGTGACTGAGCACCGCGACAAAGTGGCTGGCGATGTTGACATCGTCCTCGGTCGTGAACAGACGTCCAAGGGCAGGCTGAAGCCCAAGCACCGGGAAGTACGACCCTGAAACGAGCTGTCCTTGGCCATTCAGCGTCTGTCCGCGGTAAGCGAGGTTGGCACCGAAACCAACGTGTGCCGCGACGCCCGTGAAGACCGTCTGCAGCCGCTCGATATCGCGGAACATCAAATAGCTGAAGATCTCCTGACAGCTCCCGGCCTGCCCGCAAGAGTTCGAGCCGGGCTTCGGGCCGGGCGCGGATAGATTGACCAGTTCAGATGGACGGACGACGGCGAGGGGCCGCAGGAGCGTCTGGTCGAAGAGAGAGAAAATCGCCGCGTTGGCGCCGATTCCGAGCGCAAGCGAGACGATCGCGACAAGACTGACAAAGGGCGTTTTGACGAGCCGGCGAACGGCGAGCCTCAGATTCATGACTGGTTCTGAGACGAATGCAGGGATGAGATAGTTGCCTACTTTCCGCGGACGGCACCCCACTCCGTTCGCACCGTCGGACCCACCGCCCAGAGGATGCCGTTCCTGACGAGCCGGTGGAACATCGGGTGGCCCCACACGCGTTCGTCGTGTCCATACGCCGTGTAGAAGACGCGACCTTTGCCCTGCTCGCGCACCCACGTCCATGGTTCCCGGCCGGAATCATCGACGCGCTCCATCAACACCGTCTTGTCGGGATTGATCTTGGTGTGGACGTAGGTTTCGTCCCACACCTGGAACGGCTGAATACCGTCGAGGACGGGGTGATTTGACTGAACGATTGTCGTGGTGAACTCGCCGGTCCCATGTTTCAGGAATTGCGCGCCGACCAGCGCAATGTAGGCCGGAGAGTTCTGGAAACAGAACGACGCGCAGTGGATCGGCAGGAATCCCTTGCCGGAGTTGACGAAGTCGAGGAGCGCCTTTTCCTGGTCGGGGGCGATCGTCGTGTGATTGGCGTAGATCATCAGTGCGTCGTAGCGCGCAAGGTTCGCGGCATTGAGCTCGTTCGGATCGGCGGTGTAGGTGAAGTGGAATCCCTCGGCCTCGATCGCGCTGGCGAGCATCGGCTCGAACCGCGCTGAATCGTGATGTTTGCTGTTGTGGCCAAGGAAGAGCACCTCGATCGTGCGTCCCTTCTTGGCGGCCGTCGCCTGTGTGCCCTGCGCCGTCAAAGCCGCAGCCGCCGCGATCAAGACACTAAGAATGACCGCCAGTGTCAGCACATACTTGCGATGCATGATGAATTTCCTTGTTTAAAAACGTGGAATCGCGATCTTCTCCCCACCCTTGAGCGCCGATTGATGTGCGCAGATGCCGACCAGCGTCCAGTTGACGGAGGTCTCGGCATCCGGCATGGGTGGTTTTTCACCGACGCAGGCCATCAGAAAATTGTGGACCAGGTGCGGATGCGATCCGCCATGCCCTCCACCCTGGAGGAACGACAGGTGGTCGGCGTCCTGGATCGCGGCCGGTTGCGTGAATCGACGAATCGGTTCCGGCAACAGCTGCGCATAGTCGGGAACCTTGGCCCGCTTTGGAATCTCCGTCTCCGACAGCGGATGCGTCTTCGTACTCCGCGTATGGATGACCGGATCTTCGTTTTCGACCTGCTGCCACTCGAATGACTTCTTCGATCCGTACGCGTCGAAGCTCTCGCGATATTGTCGCGCGGTTGCGAACAGGCTGCGGGTCACTTCGGCACAGACATCTGAATCACGCAGCTTGAACGTGGCGGTTTCGATGGCGAACGGGCTTCCGTACTTGGGGATGAGAGCCTCATCGATTCGTCCGGAACCGTGGCAGACCACGTGCTCCGCATGCTTACCGACAAGGGCAAGACACGGACTGACGCAGTGGGTCGCGTAATGCATCGGCGGGAACCCTTCCCAGTAGCCCGGCCATCCTTCCATGTCCTGCTGATGGCTTCCGCGAAGAAACTGAATGCGGCCGAGCTCTCCCGAATCGTAGAGCTGCTTCACAAACAAGTATTCACGGCTGTAGACCACGGTCTCCATCATCATGTAGACCTTGCCGCTCTGGCGCTGCATTTCAACAATCTGGCGGCACTCATCAACTGTCGTGGCTGCCGGAACAGTGCTGGCGACATGCTTGCCGGCTTTTAACGCCGCGATCGATTGCGGGGCGTGATCCGCGATGGGTGAGTTGATGTGAACGGCGTCGACGTTCGGGTCCGCCAGGAGTGCGTTGTAATCGGTGTAACGCGTGGTTACGCCGAATCGATCGCCGCACGCATCCAGTTCCTTTCGATCGCGCCGGCAGATCGCATACATTTCTGCATTTGGATGTCGCTGGTAAATCGGGATGAACTCTGCACCGAAGCCGAGACCGACGATCGCAACACGAATTTTCTTATCAGTCGCCATTCTTTACTCCGAGGGGCGTTGCCCCTCGGACTCCCCTACACCGTCGCTCGCGGGGCCCCGATGCCCCGCTCCGCTCCGGTGGCTCGTTCGCTTTGCTCGCTCGCTTCTTTCTTCCCGCGCCTTGCCTCGCCGTAGAACGCGTCGATCGGACAGTGCGAAGGCGCCGCTTTGTAACACGGTTCCAGACGGAGCGTCAACGAACACGGACCACGAACCACCGGCGGAAGACCACGAACACGGACCACGGATCCCGGATCCCGCACAACGGATCCCGGACCCCGCACAACGGATCCCGGACCACGCTCGCTCCGGAGTAATATTTGTTGCTCGAAAGGTGTGCCCATGAGATTGCATGGTTCCCGGCGGACGTTTGCGTGGTCGTCAATCGTCGGCGCAGCCGTTCTGGTGTTCGGCTGCCTGTCACTCGTCGCACAGTCGCGGCAGCCGTCTAGCACGGCGAAGCCCCGCCCGACCCAGGCCGCCGCAGGCCGTGCTGCTGCGCCAACGGCGCGGCCGATCCGTGTCCTGTTCATCGGTGCCGACGAAGAGACGCCGCACAATCCCACGAAAATGTTTCCGCTGCTCGCGGCGCCGCTCGCTCGGCGTGGCATCCAGATGACCTACGGCCGTACGGCACTCGAGCCGTTCGATGCGGCGAAACTCGAGTACTACGACGCCGTGATGATCTACGGCGACCAGCTTTCGTTGACGCCGGCGCAGCAGAAATCCCTGACGGCTTTTGTCGACAGTGGCCACGGCCTCGTTGCGCTGCATGCTGTCGGCGATCTGTCACTGGTTGGCGCCAGGCTGATGTCGGAGGGCGGGGCTGAATTCACCGCGGAGATCGTTCAGCCCGCGAACCCAATCGTCCAGGGCTTACAGCCATTCGCGGCGTGGGAAGAGCCGCTGGCGCCGATGACGAGTGGTCAGCGAACGGTCGTCATGGAGCGGGTAAATGGGCAGACCCGTCAACCGTGGACGTGGCTTCAGACTCAAGGCAAGGGGCGCGTCTTCTACACGGGCTATGGCCACGATGAGCGGACGTGGAGTCAACCGGGCTTCCAGAGTCTGGTTGAACGCGGGGTCGTCTGGTCGGTGGATGAAGCGCGGCGCCGGAACTGGCAGGCGCTCGAGATGCCGGGCGTCACCTACGTCGACGGCTTCAACGTTCCCAACTACGAGAACCGTCCCGACCCCCCGAAATTCCAATTGCCGTTCACACCGGAGGACGCGCAGAAGTTCATGCAGACGCCGGCGGAGTTCCGGGTCGAACTCTTCGCCAGCGAGCCACAAATCATCAAGCCCATCACCTTCACCTTCGACGAGCGCGGCCGTCTGTGGGTCGTTGAAGCGATGGACTATCCGAACGAGATGCTCAACGGCAATCCGGGTGACGATCGCATCAAGATTCTCGAGGATACAAACGGCGACGGGCGCGCGGACAAGATCACGGTATTCGCCGAACATCTGAACATTCCAACGAGCCTGACCTTCGCAAACGGTGGTGTCATCGTGGCCCAGGCTCCGCATTTTCTGTTTCTCAAAGACACCAACGGCGACGACAAGGCGGACGTCCAGCAGGTCTTGAATACCGGTTGGGGCATTCGCGACACGCACGCGGGTCCGTCGAACCTGCAATATGGACCCGACAATCACATCTGGGGCGCGGTCGGATATTCGGGATACAACGGCCAGATGAACGGCAAGCCGCTGCAGTTCACGCAGGGCGCGTATCGCTTCAAACCGGATGGCAGCGAGTTCGAATACATGACGCAGTCGACCAACAACACGTGGGGGCTCGGCTTCTCCGAGACATTCGATGTGTTCGGCTCGACGGCGAATAACGATCAGAGTTGGTACATGGCGATCCCGAACCGGTACTTTGCCGATGTACAGGGATTGCCGGGAACGGGTGGACGCGGCGTACCTTCCGGCGGCGGATATCAGAGTTCGGCGGCGTTCTACTCGGTGCACCCGACCACGCCGTATATCCGGCAGGTGGACGTGTGGGGTGGCTACACCGCAGCGGCTGGTCATTACCTCTACACCGCTCGTTCGTTCCCGAAAGAGTATTGGAATCGTGTCGCGCTGATCACTGAACCGACGGCGCATCTGATTGGTCAGGCGATCCTGGAGAAACAGGGTGCCGGATTCGTGGCGCGCGATGGATGGAACCTGATCTCCAGCGCGGAGGAGTGGTTTGCCCCGGTAGCCGCGATGGTCGGGCCCGACGGCGCCATATGGTTTGCCGATTGGTATAACTTCATCGCGCAGCACAATCCCACGCCACAGGGATACAGCACGGGCAAAGGGGCGGCATACGAAACGTCGATGCGCGATCATCTGCGCGGCCGCATCTACCGAATCGTGTATCGCGGTGCGCCTGCGGCAAAGAAACGTTCGCTGTCGAAGAACGATCCGGCAGGACTGCTGAGCGCGCTCGCGTCGGACAACATGTTCTGGCGCCTGCATGCGCAGCGTCTGCTCGTCGAACGCCGGCAGAAGGATGTCGTTCCGCAACTCGTTGCGCTCGCTCGCAATCAAGCGGTCGATGAGATTGGCACCAACGGTGGCGCATTCCACGCGCTTTGGACTCTCCACGGCCTCGGCGAACTCAATTCGACATCGAGCGACTCCTATCGCGCCGCGGTTGAAGCGCTGAAACACCCGGCGGCCGGCGTTCGCAAAGCGGCGGCGATGGTGCTGCCGCACACGGCCGAAGCGAGCCGCGCGATCATTTCGGCGGGACTCCTTCACGATCCGGATCTACACACGCGGCTGGCAGCCGCGCTTGCCTTCGCCGATATGCCGACATCAAACGAGGCCGGGCAGGCGTTGTACACAGAGAGTCAGAGGCCCGAGAACTACACAGACAAGTGGTTGAGCCGCGCTTTCTACATCGCCGCGAGCCGACATCAGAAGACCTTTACCGCTGCCTACCACGCCGATCGCAATGCGGTGCCGTATACGGCGCTGCCGATTGCCGTTCGACTCGGTGAAATAAAACCCGATTGGCGAATACCTGGCACGCAGGATCTTTCGACTGATTGGTTCGACATGCAGGTGCCGGGCAACTGGGAGTCGCGCGGGCTTCCCGATTTCGACGGCGTGGTCTGGTTCACGCGCTCCTTCGATTGGAGCGGTGCAGCGCCATCAACGCTGTCCCTCGGTACTCTTCGCAACACTGGTGAGGTGTGGATCAATGGGCAGTCGCTCACACCGGCGCCGTTTGTTCCCGGAGCGGCCCGCGGTGCCGCGCCGGCGGGTGGGGGACGTGGCAATGCTCCTCCGACCTACGCGATACCCGAAGCAGTCGTTCGCGCCGGCAAGAATACGATCACTGTTCGCATTCAAAACGGGCGCAACGAAGGAGGATTTCTCGGCCCGCCCGAGGTGATGTACGTCGAAGGGGCGGCGAACAATCGTGTACCGCTGGCCGGCCCCTGGAAGTATCGAGTCGAGCGGCAAACAAATGCTGGCGCGCTGTATACGAAACCAGGCCAGCTTGCCGCGCATGTCGCGTTTACCGCTGAAGGCGGAGCTGCGGGCGCGGCAGGTGCGTCGCTTCCAACTGTCGCGCCGCAGGCGCCCGACGTCGCAGTCCGGCTGAGCGTCATTCCGGGCCAGTTGAAATTTGACAAAGACGAGTTGAATGTAGCGCCGGGTCAGCTCATTGAAGTCGTCTTTACGAATCCGGACGTGATGCAGCACAACTTCGTGCTTGGTGCACTCGGATCGTTGAACGTGATTGGCGAAGCCGGCGATCGGCTGGCGACATCTCCGAGCGGACTGGCGCAGGCTTACGTACCTGATCTACCGCAAGTCCTCTATTCGACGAAGCTGCTCGAACCAGGACAGACGGTGACGTTTCAGTTCAGAGCCCCCTCGGCTGCGGGCAAGTACCCGTACGTTTGTACGTTCCCGGCTCACTGGCGCACGATGAACGGTGTGTTGAACGTCATCACGCCGGCAGGGCGTGGTGGACGGGGCGGAATCTGAATTGGTGAATGCGCCACGAGTGCTATGAGTGCCAAGGGTGCCACGGGTGCCACGGGTGCCACGGGTGCCAAGGGTGCCAAGGGTGCCAGGAGTGCACTCACCGCACTCTCATGAATCGCGCCTGGCACTCGTTGCACCCTAAGCACTCCGGGCACTCAAGGCACTCTTGGCACTCAAGGCACCCTTGGCACTCTTGGCACCCGACAATCATTCCGCTCGCAGTGCGATGGCGGGATCGATTGATTTGAGACGCCACGCTCCGATGAGTGCGGCGGTGATCCCCACTGCGAGGAGGAGAGCGCTCACCAACATCATCGTGAGCGGCGCAACAGGGTTTACCGCGAACAAGAGCGTGCCGAGCGCGGGAGCGCCAGCTAGTGATAGCAGAGCTCCGGCTGCCAATCCAGCAAACATCGGCTTTGCGACGTCCGCGATCACGACGCTGAAATTCTGAGCAGGCCGCGCGCCAAGGACTGCGCGGATGCCAATCTCGCGGGTGCGAATCGACACGGAGAATGCGGTGACGGCGTAGATGCCCGCGGCCGCGAGTGCCAACGCGGCGATCCCGAACACCCGAACGAGCCACAGGTTGAGGCGCCTCGGCGCCACCGCCACCTCCATCATCTCGTCCATCGTTCGCATCGACGCTGGCACGTCCGCGTCCACTGTCTTGATTTCCCGTCGCACGGCTTCCCGAACCGCCGCTGGTTCAGCGGCCGTCCGGACACCCCAGTACATGTTGTTCGCCAGCCACTGAATCGATGGTTCGGGAACCTGTGGAATGGCGACGTAGACGTCGGCCGTCGATTCGGTCTCGAGGCCAAAGTGCTTGACGTCTCCGACAACCCCGACGATTCGAGGCCGGCGAATCGTCTCACCGTCGCCAGTGTCTCGCACGAGGAGGTATTCGCCGACAGGCGATCGTCCTGTCCAGTACCGGCTTGCAATGACCTGATTGATCAAAATCACGGGTTCACTGATGGATGTGTCGTGCTCGTCGAGGGCACGTCCCTGAATGAGCGGCACGCCGAACGTGGAAAGATACGACGGCCCCACCATGCGATAGTGCGCCTCGGGGCGTTCTCCCGCGGGCGGCTCAGGGCGGTCCGCGGGCCAGAAGTCGACCGTCGCGCGATATCCGTTCAGCGGGACGACGTTGACGGCTGCAGCTTGCGCCACCCCGGGGATGCCGAGGAGTTTCGGTCGAACCAGCTCGGTGAATCGCACGACCTCTGCCCGCGTGCGGTAACGTCCCCGCGGCAGCGACATGCGAACCGTCAGCAGATGATCGGCGCGAAACCCCGGGTCGACAGATTGCAGGCGCGCGAAACTCTGAGAGAGCAGGACGGTCAGCGTGACAAGCGCTGACGCTAGCGCAATCTCGATACCGACCAACCAGCGCCGGGCCGTTCGACCGATCGAACCGGTGGTACGGGTACCTTCGCGAAGGTGAGCGCCCAAGGTTCCCGTCGCCAGCCGCCAGGCGGGAACCGCCGCGAAGGAGATGGTCGCGATCGCGGCAGCAACGATTGCAAACACAATCACACGCCGATCGAGCGCGGCACCATTCGAGATGGTCAACAGATCGCCGGGGGCGAGCGCCAGCAACGTGCGTCGCGCGATTGATCCGAGCAGCACGCCGCCGGCGCACCCGGCGAGGGCAAGCAGCCCGCTCTCGATGAGCACTTCGCGAACCAGACGCGCGCGCACTGCGCCGAGTGCGCTCCGAACCGCGAACTCGCGCTCGCGGCGAATTGCCGCGACGAGAAACAGGTTGGCCAGGTTCGCGCACGCAACCGCGAGGACGAGCACGACTGCCGCCTGCAGCAAAAGCAAAATAGGCCTCACCCGGGCGACGAGCACACTGTGCCATTCGGCGACAGTCGTGCCAGCGTGCGTGGCATTGGTGGTGGGGTAGTCAGCGCGCAAGATGGCGACGATGGCATCGAGATCCTGCGTCGCCTGTTCGATCGTCACGTTGGCGCGAAGACGGCCGATCACGCGGAGGAATCCGAGATCACGCGACGTCCGCCTCGGATCGGTCGCGGTTGGAAATGGTGCGACCAGGTCCGCGTCACGGATGGGGAAAACAAAGGCGCGCGGCAGAACGCCGACCACGCTGTAGGTATCGCCGTTCAGCACGATCGACGATCCCAGCACGTTCGGATCAGCGCCAAAACGCCGTTTCCACAGGCCATCGCTTAACACGACCACACGTCTGCCGGCGCCATGCTCATCTTCGGCCACCAGTGTCCTGCCGAGCGCAGCGGGCGCGGCGAGCGCGGTGAACAGACTGGAGGTCGCCCGCATGCCTTGCAGGCGCTCCGCCTCGCCGCCGGTCACGTTCGCGCTCCACTGAAACGCCGCAGCAAGGACCTGGAAACTCCGGTTCTGGTCGCGAAGATCGAGGTAGTCGGGGAGCGAGATCGGATCGCGGTCGACTCCGAGCCGCCGGCCGCTGACTTCGACCAGTTGTGTCGCATTCGGAAATGGCAGTGGGCTCACCAGAACGGCGTTGACCAGGCTGAAGACGGCCGTGTTCGCGCCGATTGCGAGCGCGGTGATGAGAACGGTGGTTGCCGCGAAGGGAAGATGCGCGCCAAGTGTGCGCCATGCCTGGCGAAGTTCGTCGCGAACCACGATGACCTGCCTTGCTGGTGAAGATGCCTGCGAAGGTCAGAGTAACCGGGCGAGAGTGTGGGTCACAAACTCATTCTTTTCATGAAATAAATGAGAAATATTCATGCAGTACGCCGGCCACTGTCAGGAGTTTGTGCCGGCAGCGCTCGCTCGGCGACGAGGGTGATGAAGTCGTCGAGCCACGGCGGCAGCGTGTGCGCCTTCAGCGTCGCAGCCGTCCAGTGACGGCGAATGCCGCGGCGCGTCAACGACAGCGGCACGACCGACCGCGCCGCGATCGCCTGCTGCGCAGACCACCGCGGCAGCACCGCGACGCCAAGACCGGCGCGCGCCATCTCGATCATCGCTTCGGTCAACATAATGAACGAAAGACGAGCTGGCGCGAGACGCGCCGGTCCCAGTACTCGCTTCAGGACGAAACTCTCGTCGGGTGAGCTGGAGTACAGAAGGAGGTGCTCGGCCGCGAGTTCGCGCGGCGAGATCCACGTGCGCTCCGCGAAACGATGTTCGCGCGTCACGAGCGCGATCATTTCGTCAGCGAACAATCGCCGCAGCCGAAGGCGCGAATCGGAGGGTTCATCGGTGAGAATCGCAAGATCGAGTTCTCCCTCGAGCAACGCCTGAACCGGCCGATCCGTGTTGTCCGGCCGGATGCTGATGTTCACACGAGGATGTTTGCGGCTGAATGTTGCGAGCAGCGGCGGCAGCCAGTGATATCCGGTGTTGCATTGGGTCGCGACGCGAATGATGCCTTCGCCGTTCCCGGCGATTCGGCGAACGTCTTCTTCCACGCGGCCCAGCTCCTCGAGGATGCGCGTCGCACTCTCCAGGACCCGACGGCCGGCGGCGGTCAGCACCATGCGCTTTCCGACTCTGAGAAAGAAGGGCGTGTTGAAACGCGACTCGATGTCGCGGAGCTGGTGGCTGAGGGCGGATTGGGTGAGGTGAAGGCCGTTTGCGGCCTTGGTCATGCTGCCGTCGCGCGCGATGCCGGCGACGAGCTGGAGATGTCTGACGTCGAGGTCCACGGTGATCTCCTTGATGAACGAATCTCATCGGATTGTAAGTGATGATGAGAATCGTTCGATGCCGTTCCACCCGATGTCACAAGATCTACAGACGTGGAACAGGAGAAACGGGAGAAACGAGAGAAAAATTGGCTTCGCTCCCGTTTCTGCCGTTTCTCTTGTTTGGTACTCCTAACAAATCGCCGGCTCGTAGAACCCGCAGTGGCTGCGGTACACTGGGCTTATGGTTCGGGTTCGAGCATGGCGCGCGTTTGGAGCGCTGCTGTCGGTCGTGCTGCTGGTGACGTCAGGCGGCGTTGGCCTGGCCCAGCAGGCGCA
>Ga0075421_100002819_pt1 | contig 20792 bp, 12 predicted proteins | sample SoiMetdeltSBSDD5_FD_75292 | JGI IMG/M metagenome (GOLD analysis project Ga0075421, IMG submission 75292) | Bulk soil microbial communities from a Populus tree surrounding site in Tennessee, USA - Soil MetaG P. deltoides SBSDD5 | ecosystem: Environmental > Terrestrial > Soil > Tree plantation... | reverse complement strand
GAGCTACTCTTCGGATGTTGTCCCGCCGGAGCTCACAACATCTTCTGATTCAGCTTTGTTTCGGATGATGCGGCGTCAAATGACGGCGCTCGATTATCCGTTGCCGCGCGCGATCAAGTTACCGAAGACTGACCTTCAGTGGTTAGAGCGGTTAGGGGCCGAATTGATTGTGCCGATTAGCGATTCGCAGAATCAACTGGTCGGGTTGATGATCCTCGGCGAGAAACGGTCGGAAGAACCGTACAGCCCGACTGACCGTATCCTGCTCCTGGCGATTGCGCGGCAGATGGCTACCGTTTTTGAAGTGGCCCGACTAAATGACCAGGTTGCCCGAAAAGCCAGAAGTGAATACGAAGTATTGGCGCGATTGATGGTGAACGACATCAATTTAATGCGGGAATGCCCGGAGTGCGGCTGTTGTTATGACGTTGCCGATACGCATTGCGGAAAATGCTCTGTGGAGCTGACATTGACATTACCCGTTGAGCGCACTATCGCAGATCGATATTGCTTACATCAATTAATTGGCAAAGGCGGAATGGGCGCAGTCTATCGCGCAACGGACCTCCGCTTGAAACGAGCAATAGCAATCAAGATCATCAAGGCTGATTATTTCGGCGATCGGACTGCGCTGCGACGATTCGAGCGGGAAGCGCTCGTGGTTGCGCAACTCAATCATCCAAACATCGTTGAAGTATATGATTACGGGCAAACGCCTACCGGCGGCGCATGGGTGGTAATGGAACTGGTCAAAGGCGCGACGCTGCGCGATGAATTGAACCGGCGCAAAAAACTATCGACAAAACTAGTCGCCCGACTGTTCGAGCAACTATTCGACGGTGTCGCAGCGGCGCATGATCTCCGTATCATTCACCGCGACCTGAAACCGGAAAACATCGTGCTTGTGCGTGACGACGATAAGACCGTACAGGTTAAAATTCTGGATTTCGGTCTGGCAAAATTGCTGCACGTAACTCATGACATATCGGTAAAGGTCACACAGAGCATCACAGAGGATGGGCTATTGATCGGCACACCGAGTTATATGTCGCCTGAACAGCTCTCCGGCGGGGTGGTGGGCGAAGAATCGGACATCTTCGCGCTTGGCGTAATGCTCGTCGAGGCGCTGACAGGCCAGCGCCCGTTTCAAGGCCAAAATCAAGCCGAGTTACTGCGATCAATATTAACTCAACCTCTTCGCCTGCCGGCCGAGATCAACGATCTGTCACAACTCAATCAGGCGCTGCAGAAATGTTTGGCCAAAAACGTATTAGAAAGATTTCGAACCATAGCTGAGGCGAAAGCCGAAATAATTACGGCGCTACAAGCTCTAGAGCTTTAGATTCGGCGTCTTGTTGCCAGGCACGGAATTTCATACTCTAGTAGCTACCAAAATGTCGACTGATCATATTGGTGTAGTTGTTCAGATCAAATGACGAAGCGCTGATCGATGAACTCGGCAGGGCAGGGGAGAAACCGATTTGCAATAAGTCATTTACCGGCACAATTCGGCGCCGAGGATTTTTCAGATATTTTGCCGAAGCCGCCGATTTCTCGGATATTCGGAAAGTACAATCACGTGGTCAGGACATTCGTGGCAAATACTGCCGATCACTCGTTCCGCGTAAGGATTTTGCCAGGGCGAGTGGGGAGCGGTGATCAATTCTTCGATCCTCATTCCAGTCGTTCTCGCCGTCCAATCACATCTGCCGGATTATGTTTCATCTTTCGATTGACCGACACACAGCAAATAGATCACTTCCTCATCATCGGGCAACCCAACCAACCGATTGATTTCTTCATCGAAAAAACCGCCGATGGCAACGGGGCCGAGTCCTAAAGCAGTTGCAACAAGATAAAAGTTCTGACCCAGATGTCCAGCATCGAGAAACACGTAGCGGTACCCTCGCTGTCCATATTTCCACATTGTTCGGTGAAAGATTGCGGAAATCAAGATGACCAGATTGGCGTCACGGATCATGTCCTGACCGATTGTCATATCTGCGAGAGCGGAATGAAATTGCCCTGTACACCGTAGTTCCAACTGATGAGCTCGTGCATCGTAATGATAGATAGCGTCAGTCAGGCCCTCAACCATTTGCGTCGCAATGTAAATCTCCAGCGGGTAAAGTCCACCGGCAGAAGGCGCGGGGCGGTCATACGTCCACTGCCCTTCAATCTTGCGGTAACCACGCGCGCCGTAACTGCAATACAGCAGGCGCCCCAGGGCAACGAGCGGTAAGGGGCGCAGGTGATGATCCCTGCGCGATTGGCGAAGCTTCAGCACCGTGCCAACAATGTCTGTGGTCGGGGGGCAACATCGCCGGCGCCGCCTTAAGCCTTAGACCATGGTGGACATCATTCGAAGCCATTCCTATCTTCTTGACATGACAGCCTTTCGACTGTCTTCCCCGTTTTTTTCGGTCTCCAAGAACTGCTGTGGACGGTAGTTTCACCTGGATCCGCCGCAAGCTACAGCATCGTTGCACAAACGATGCCGTGGTTACCATCCGTCTATAGAGGACGCAAGCGCGTGGCAAAATTACCATGCGAGGGAGAATTTTCTGTGCGGCTAAACTCCTCGTAGTGAGTTTAAACGAAGCCAAACGATTCACGATTCGAAAGAGCAGTCAAAGCTGGTACCTGGCCAGGTCTCACACTCTCGACTGCCCTTGGACTTCCTGTTTTATTGTTCCGCCACTCTGGCAGGCGCCGTTTACGCCTGAAAACTGCCGTGTCTGGGAAATTATTTTGTAATTACCTGTCGCCGAGTAGGCAATCGGGAATAACCCCGCTTGGCCACTCGGCGACAGGGGCTTCGACTTGCCGTTTGGGGGCGCCCTCCACCTAGTTACGAATGCTGATCACCACCTCGCCCGCTATTCCTTCAATCTCGCTGCTCCGCAACGAAGCTGGCTTACGGCTTCGGAACGGACCCGACTTGCTTCTCTGATACGAGCTTGTTGCGATCATTTTCCCGGGGTTGTTTTACTGGGGTAACCTTCCCACGAGACCAAAAGGTTTTGCTCAAGTTGCCGACGGCCATGACGGTCGCCATCACCAAACCCACTTGTTTGGCATCCCAATCCAAACCAAATCCAACAGCAAGCGCTATGCTGGCCTCAATAACGGCGGTCACGCTATTGATTACAGCAACTGGTTCGCTTTCCATAATTTTGTTTGTCAAGGTGCCGAGTGCCATGGTCACACCTCCTTTCAATATAAAGATCGTTACCTGATGCGGTTCTGTTGCAAAAAATATTTGGGCCACATTCTATGATGGGAATGGATCGGCTCCTGCCATAACATCTTGTATGGTCAGTGAATTTTTGCAACAGATCCGGGCGGAATGATGAAGAGCGAGATGAGGCCGTTCGCGACATTCATTATTTGTCATACCTCCCTCTCGAAAAGCGAGTTACGGTGGCAAACTCATCGAGTACCATCGCGACATTCTTCGTTGATGATCAGGCAGCTGAGGACGCAGCTCACCGCTGACTGCATCCTGTTCTTCACCTCCTCTACTTCTTAGGCAATCACCATTCCTTCAAAGCGACGACAGCATACTTCATAGACGTCGCCCCCTTAGTGTCATTTTTGTCGCCTGCAGCCAGGCTCAGACGATCGACGAAAGTGACACCCCGATTTTTGCGGATTGTGGTTTGATCGCGGCGGATCGCCGATTTCAGTGATCCGATACAAGAATAACTGATAGAGGTATTGAACTATGAAACCGATGAGAAGTCAGTCATTCTGGCTCTGTTGCAAAAATTCACTTACCACGCAAGATATTGCGGCAAGCGCCGATTCATTCCCACCATAGAATGTGGCCAAAATATTTTTTGCAGCGAAGCCAGAATCGTTGCCAGGTGGCGCATTCGATTGTTCGATACCTTGCTCGCAAGCCATCGGCAGCCGCTTTTATGACTTCATTGACACACTCTGATGGGGGAAGTATGAGCCGAAGAATTGATGATTATGAATATTATGATAGACCGTTCAATCATCGTGCCTCTGCGCGCCACTATTATTACTACAATAGCAGGCACACCGGTAGAGGGGCTTCGGCGGCCGTAGCGGCTTTAGTGGCTGTCGTCGTTGTCCTCATTTTGCAGGTCTGGAACCCTTTGTCTTCGCAAACGGGTAGCGCCGGTACAGCGGTGGCCGAAAGGGAACCGCTAATATCCCGAGCTCCCACTAACACTATGTATGTGACCGCGGATGATCTCAATCTGCGCGAAGATCCCAGCAATTGGTCTGTGGTCAGTTATATTCTTCCCAGAGGGACTGAGGTCACACTTCTCGGCGAGGCGCATAGAGACCTCAATAATAATGTCTGGCTCCGAGTGAGCGTCGAAACGCTCGAAGGAAAGCAGAGCGGGTGGGTGCATGAACGATACGTCTCCGGAGCGAAGCAAGATTTTCTTCAATATTAGCTTGGCAAAGCTGATCATTCGGTCGGGCGGCGCAGTCTTCGCTGCCGGTTAATGGCTCGAAAGCGCGCCGCATCCTCACCGAGTTTGGCCGGCCAGTAGGCGCGACAGCTTTCCTTTAGCTGCTGCTGATGATCATCGCCCTTATAGACGGCCTTGACAGCTCCCAGGCGCAACAGTTGCGCGAGAGTCTCGGCGACTTCGTCATCGGACTTGTTCCCGTCCTCGATCAGCTTGTTGTGACGCGGATCGCAGACAGTCACAGATGCGACCAACGGTTTAAGCAGTTTATAGAGCCAGGGGGCGTCCTTTCATATTACGTGGAGAATTCGGACCCGAATCGTTGCCATGACCCAGCATGTGGAGACCGAAAAAAAACGGGGGCGACAGTCGAAAGGCTGTCATGTCAAGAAGATAGAAATGGCTTCGAATGATGTCCCTCCTGGTCTATGGCTTAAGGCGCCGCCGGCGGTGTTGATCCCCGACCACATACATTGATCGAGTTGGTTAATCTGGCGCAAATCTCCCCCGGTTTTTTTCGGTCTCCAATATGTCTTAGTATCAATTCTGAAACACGACTCTGTGAGAGAAAATATCAGACCCCTTGCAAAAGTTTGTTATTCGATGCAAAAAGTATAGATCAGTAGGAAACCTGATGTTCCACAGAGAAACTTCCTGATGCCCCTGGCATCGGGCGCTAGATCATTCGTCGATAAAAGACGAACCCATAACATTTCGCCATCTCTATGATAGAAAGCGAATCCGATGTGCTTGCGAGTCCACATTTGTTCCTACTTTGTGTGACTCATCCTGAACGAGATAAGTATTGGGAATTGTTTGTTCGACGCTTTAATCCATTGCTGGCGCGCAGTATCGTCGTGGCTTGGAGAAAGCACGGGCAGGGCTTTTGGCCGCCCGCAGATGTCGCGGAAGACTTGCTTCAAGAGGTTTACGCGACCATGTTGAAAAACGATGCGCGGTCCCTGCGCAATTTTCGAGGCGTCACAGAGGCCGAAGCGCAGGTTTATCTGGTGAGGACGGCCATCAATGTGACCACCAGTTATTTGCGCCTCCAGGCCGCGCAGAAGCGCGCCGGCGAGGAAATTTCCCTGCAGGCGCTCCTCGATAAACAGGTGGAAGCGACGCTGCAGGGGAGCCGAAAAAACTCGTTGCGGAGCGTGACCGAATACGAGTTTCTGGAAATTCTCCGCAGCCTGTTTGAAGGCCCGAACGCCGAACGAGACATTTTGATCCTGCTGCTCTACGCCCGCGAAGGATATTCGCCTGCGGAGATCGCCCAACTGAAGATTTGCGACCTGAAAGAGAGCAGCATCGCCAACCTGCTGGCCCAGATGAAAAGCAAACTGAAAAAATATTTCTCCGGGACTCTGTGAGATTCCCGGCTTTCTTGCGTCCTCGTAAAGTGGGGCGTTTCTATGAAGGGAAATAACGTGACAGCTCAATCCCCTGAAGGAAATGGCCATCTGACATATCAGGAGATCGCCGGTTATTCTACCGGCGCGCTGGCGGCGGAACAGGAACGGCGCGTGCAGCGGCATTGCGTGGGCTGCGCCTATTGTCTTGAAGAACTGACATTGGTGATGCGCTCACTTCAACCCGACAACTCAATAGACCAACAACCGGAGTTTGCCACCCTGCTCAAAGCCGGCGCCCAATCCGCCGGGAAGGTCTTGCGTCAATACCAGATGGCGGACGCGCAACCGACCCTTCCCGAACAGCCTGCGCAAGGAGCCGAATCGGGAAATCCGGCGGAACATCGGAGACTTTGGACTTGGCTGACTGCCTGGTTCGCGACTCGGCGTCGCCCGGCCTTCGCCGCACTCGCGCTTGCCATGTTGCTTGCGCTTCCGGCCTGGTGGATATGGCAGCGAAATCAGCCGATCGAGCGCGCGATGGCCTCGCTACGCAAGAGTTGGACGGTCAAACGCCCGCTTGAACCGCGCGTCACTGGAGATTTCCCGCCGCTCCCCTTCGAGCGCGTCCGTAGCGCCGACAACCTCATGGCGCCAGCGCCGACGCCCACCAATAAAGATCAATTGCTGGCGGCGGAAGCGGAACTCAAACGCATCGTCGCCGACCATGGGACGCCCAAAGCCCGCCATGCGCTGGCCCGCCTCCATCTGCTCAAACTGGAATTGGATCAGGCCGAAGAGCAGCTCCAACAAGTGCTCAAAGCCGAGCCGAACAACGCGGCGGCCCATGTAGATATGGCCGCGCTTTATTACGAACGCGGCGCCGCGGAGCAATCCTTACCTGCCCTGATGCGCGCGGCCCAGGAATGCGAAAAAGCCGTAGCCCTCGCGCCCAAACTGCCCGAAGCCTGGTTCAACCTGGCGCTGATCCATGGACAGATGCTGCTGATGACCGAAGCGCAAAAAGATTGGGAGCGCTATCTGGAACTCGATGCGACGTCCAAATGGGCCGAAGAGGCCCGCGCCCGGTTGCAGAAGCTGCGCCAGCGTTCCGTACTGCAAGAACCCCAGCCGGACAAAATCGCCGCGGAACTGCGGTCAGCCTTCGCCGCCCGTGATGACGACGCGCTGCTTCGCCTGCTCAAAGAGCATTTCACCGAAGTGACCGACCTGACCGCGGGCCACTTCATGGACGAGTACCTGGCCGACGCGCTCGCCGGAAAATCGGCGGAAGCGGCCCAACACCATCAACTCTTGCAACGCCTGGCCACATTGACCCGCGACACGAAAGGAGATCATTACTTTGTTGACCTGCTTCGCTTCATAGACAGTTCTCCACCGGCCCGGCTGGAAAAAATCCGCGCTCTCAGAGAACAGTTGCGACAGGGCCGGGCGCATTTTCAGGCCGGGCGATACGGGCAGGCGATTCAGTTTGCGCTAGTGGCTAAAGACGCGGCGGAACGCATTGTGGATATTTGCAATAGTGAGGCCGCTTTATATGAAATTGCGCGGATTTACACCCCAGAGACAGAAAGCAAGGAAATGCCACTAATACGAAAGGGGCTGCTGTCAGTAGCTGAGCGCCACTCTCATCAACAAATGCAAGCCAAGGCTTTACTCGCTTTGGCCAATCAGTACGGAGCGGAACGCAAGTTGTCTCTTTGCTTAGAGTCAGGGCTCCAGTCGTATGAAATCGCTAGCCGGCTGGGCGATAACGATCAGGCGATCGCGGCGCTGAAATTCATCGGAGCCGTTTATTCAAATCTTGGAGAGCAAGCGCAAGGCCTTAAAACGTATTATGAGGCCACGCAGAAATTGTGGGCGAGCTCAGTTAGTTTGCTGAGAGCGTGCCAAATATACGCGGAGTTCGCAAATTCGTTGGCGAACGCCGGTTACTACAGAGAGGCGCATGATTTTCAGCGTGAAGCCCTGCCATTCTGCCAGCTTAATAACCCTGCAGTGTATTTACCCGCGGTCTGGCGCGCCGGGAAGTATGCCGCGCTGGCCGGGCAGGCGGATGAATCAATACGCCTCTTTCAACAGGCTATTTCGGAGGCGGAATTGTATAGTCGGGCCACCGGCGCCCAGCTTCTGCCGGTTGACATGTATATCTCCCTTGGCGATTCGTTAGTGAGCAGCCGACGCTTTCGAGAAGCGGAATTAGCTTATGAACAGGCCAGAGAAAAGCTGGGCAAGGTAAATAATCTAAAATACCAGTCGGATATTCAGCGAGGCTTGGCGGCCGCTTTACTACCACAGGGGAAACTTCAGGAAGCGGAAACCGCCCTGAACAAATGTTTAGAACTGACTGAATTGTCGCTCAGTAATGTTAATGCCTTAACTGGACGCAGCGCGTTCGTCGGCAGTCAACTGAATGTATATCGGTCAATGGTTAACTTTCAATACTATTACAAGCGATCGCCTGGACGCGCCTTTGATTTTTCAGAAAAATACCGTAACCGAGAGTTATTTGACTTGGTCGCTCACGCACGACACGTGCGCTGGGAGGAGAGGCAGCGGGACCTGAAATTGGCAGCCTTGGCCGAGCCACTAACGCTCAATCAAATTCAACAGAAATTGCCGGCGGGCGCGCAATTGGTCGAATACGCCTTAACAGAAAAGCGCCTGCTCATTTGGGTTATAGATCATGAGCGTTGGTTTGACGAGAGCGTAGAGGCGCCTCCCGCGCAATTGCAGGCGATGATCTCCGCGTATTTACAGGCCGTCCGAGAGCGGCGCGATCTGGCTTCGCTCAATGAACAGGCCAAGGATCTTTATAGGCTGCTGATTCAGCCAGTGGCGGCGCATCTGAAACCGCAACTCAATCTGATAATCGTACCGGATGGAATACTCAATTCGTTGCCATTTGCTTCGCTGCTCAACCCCACGTCGCAACGTTACCTGTTGGAAGATTTCACGCTGGTCATTAGTCCCAGCGCCAACATCCTGGTCGAACTGCTGGCGCGGTCGCAGGCGAACAGAGTGAAACCAATACAGTCATTACTGGCCGTAAATAATCCTGAATTTGACCGCCATCTGTTTCCCGGATTGGCCCGGTTACCAGGCGCAGGAGAAGAGACTAGAGAATTATGTTCGCTTTATCAGATTTGCGAGGAGCTTTCGCGAAAGCAGGCGACCAAGGACGCATTTCTGCGGAGGGCAAAGAATTTTGACGTGCTCCACTTAGCTACGCATAGCATAGTTAGCGCCAGCGAGCCGCTACTTTCCGCGGTAGTACTGGCAGCCGAAAGAGGTGAGCGGGCCGCTCAAGGGGAAAGTCTGCTGGCGGCGCACGAAATTTTTAGGACCCACTTGCCGCGGACTCGGTTGGTAATTCTTTCCAGTTGTAATTCCCTGGTCAATCAGCCAGCCACTCACAATGGGTTGGGCAGCCTGGCGCAAGCTTTTTTCAGCGCCGGCGTGCCGACCGTCATTGGCAGTTTGTGGGAGGTAAATGACGAAAGTACGGCCGACCTGATGACTGCCTTTCACCGCTGTTGGCGCTCGTCCCACTTGAGCGTCAGCCAGGCTTTACGGCAGGCGCAATTAACTTTCTTGCATTCCGGCAATGAAAGTTGGCGGCACCCAGTCCACTGGGCTGCTTTTCATGTTTCGGGTGATGGGATCACGATTTGAATTAAACATAACGGACCTGGCTCGCGCACGGATGCGCAAACCGGGGGCGGGTTGAGCGATGCCGATTATGCGGCGGCGCTGCAACATCTCTCGGCGGCGCGTTACCGAGGCTTGATGGATGCTGCGTGGGACGTCGGCGGCTGGTCGACGTATCGCCGAAGATAGCCGATTTTCGCGCCATCACAGGTCGCGGGAGAATCTCAAAAAAAAGCTGGGCCATCAGGCCACGCCCCCATTATAGTCCTCCGCGGACGACCTGAAATTGCAATCGGCCTCGAGTCACAGATTGAATTGACAAAGAGCGCGACCGGCAACGGCCCGAGGTCCCACCAATATAGCGGGGCTCCTCTTTCAGGGAAAAAGGCCTGACCGCAGGGTAGTGGAAGCATTTTCTCTTGACATCCCCTTTCATAGAGCTTTTTTTCGGCCTCGGAAATCTAACGCTCTCGATCCATCCCATCTGCATAGAGTTTTGCCGAAGGACAGGTGGCTGGCAATTTCGTCCAATCGATTGGAGCAATCTTGACTGGCCACACAAAGCGTCCTGCTAATCTACTTCCTCCTTCATCCTCATTCCGCTAACCCACGACGAAGCCGCAGTTCCTCTAAAATTGTGATATCCCCATTCCCATCCAGGCCTATTTTGGCTAACGGCGCATAATGATGTATCACTCCTCGTGGCGTCATCGGTCTCGAAACCATTTGTTCTTTGCCCGCGATCATCTTCCTCATCTTTGGCCATTCGACATCTCCGGTCACAGTGCGAGCCGGGATCAGCCAATAATCGCCCGTTCGGTATACGCCGTTCGGCTGAAACTGTATTTGCAAACCCCGTTCGAGCATGATCCACCCAATTTCTTCATTATCAGAGACGGTCCCATCTCCGACCAGCAAAGCATTGTCGGCTCCGAGTGTGACTCCCTTCGTCGCGGCGTGATCCCATCGGCGGAGCAGGAGATGATTCGACGGATCGCTCTGTATCTTGATGCTCGTTGCGCCCTTCAACGTCACGGACGCATCGTCGAAATTGATCGCGGAGACCTGCAAGAGGTTCTCGGCGCGATTTTCCAGCGCATAGCTATCATCCACGATCTCGACGAAATCGTTAATGCTCAAACCGAATCTGGCGTCACGCCCCAGGCTCGCCAGCGTCACAGTAGTAGTCTGGGCGTCGCCGCCGATGTCAATGATCGGAAAGACGACCGAGCCGTTCTCGCGCGACCACTTGAAGGTGGGTTTCCTGTTTTGATTCAAGGCCCCATTTTCATCGAAACTTCCTGAGTGAATCTCCACACGATAGAGCTGATTCTCGACGCCGCGATACCTTGCGTCAGGGGGAATCTCGCAAGGATCATCGGCGGTTTCAGCGGGAATGGCCCGCGCACGCAAGGTCGCATTACTGACCGTAAGCAGTTCCGCCACAATGTCATCGGGGTTACGCGGTTCCGTCTCCAGAAATCTGATTTTCTCCGTCAACTCCTCGATCAGGATTACGTCCTTAGCCCTGCGGGCTTTCCTGAGTTGTTCTCTGAGGGTGTTCAGCGATTTCGTCGCGTCGGCGGGGGCTTCCGCAAACTTCACCGCCTTGATCTGCCATACGACTTTCGCGCGGGTCGCCGTGTCAGGCCCGCCCAGCGCCACTTCGCGAATGTTCAGATCGCCATCATCTTCCAGGTAAGTGATGTGACGCTCCCAAACGTCCAGATAGACAACATAGCTTGTGTTTCTTTCGAGCTGCGAATTGTGCGGATCAAGCGTCAGGTGCGGCTGATTTACGTAAGAGGCGTAGTCGTCGTTCTCGCAAAGAATCCCATCAACATAATAATGTCCCGGGCCGATCAGGAACTTCTCTTCTCTCAGCAGCCGGTCTTTTTCCGCGTCTGTCATATCCGCCGGGAATTTAGCCTTGTCAACAATTATCTCGAAACCCGCACCTTCCCTGGGCCCCCAGTGAGGGCCGAACACATCTTTGGCCAAAGCGCGCAGCAGGTGTGACATGATGGATGTCTGCTCATTCCAGTCGGTGTCGAGTTGCGCCCGACCCTGCTGCATCAATACCCTGCTGAAGTGTTTGCCGGGATCGAAAGTGTCTCGTGTGAAATCGCCCTTCATATCTCCTCCAATTCAATTTGCGTAAATGATTCCCGCCTCCATCCCTGCCGGGGTGTATTCATCGAGGCGCGCGCGCAGATTGGCTTCGCGCTGCGGTTGATAAAGATCGTGGAAGACTCCCATCTCCGACTTGTCGTCCGCCCCGCGCTTGATCTCCTCGGCGCAGGCGGCGGCCAACTGGCCATAGGTAGGCGAGCCGTAACGCGCGCTACTGAATTGCGGCGTCACGCGCCGGCTTTCGACCTCCAGCGCCGCCTTAATTTCATCGGGGTTGACGGGCCTGTTTTCGCGCGCGGCCTGCTCTGCGATTGCGTCAGCGACCGCTTGTTTAGCCAGATCGGGCTGACAGTTGTAACGGCGAGGCGTGCGCGACCCGGGCTTGATGTAGCAGAAACGCGCGCACCCGATCTGGCTGCGCGCGACTCTGACCAGGCCTTTGAAGATACTGTTTTCGGCCAGCGTGATGGCGTGCGCCAGAACCTGCCCAATCACCGTCGATCGGACGACGCGCAATTCGGCGAAAGCCAACCGCGACGGCGAAGCGTTCGACCCGCCAATGGCGACGCCCCTCTCGTCGGTCGCATCAACGATGCTGTCGCCGATTTCGAGCTTGAACGGTTCGTTCACCACCTGATCGGCTACGATCCGGATCGATCCTACGATGCTGTGTTCGATCCTGACGCGCGCCCGCACGTTCAACATCATCAAACTCGGCTCGTCGCTCTTCGGCTCGCAATCGTGGCGCAATTCCCAGCCGGGCACGAGCGTGCAGTGTCTGATCGTCACCTCGCACAGATAGCCTTTTGTTTTATCTTCGGGGCAGGGCTGAGTCTTCCCGGCGTTCGCCTCCTCGGCAACCGGCGCGTCGCGCTGGCCGATGAGTCGAACGCCCCGCCCGGTGATCATCAACCCGTCCATCGTGAATCTGCTGCCGGCCGCGCCGGAGATGGTTACGGCGTCAGGGCCTTCGGTGTAATCGAGCACGCGGATGATCGGGCGCGCTCCGTTGGCGGCGCGAATCTGCACGCTTTCGTTTTCGCACAGCGCGATGTTGATCGCGTTCGGCTCGCGATAGACTCCACTGTCAACGATCTCGATCACCAGCGAAAGCCGTTCTGGCTCGCCTTCTTTTTTTGCGCCCGCCGCTCCCTGCTTGTAGGCGCTCCATTTTTTCAGGGCGTCGCTGATCGTTCTGAACTCGGTCGAATATTTCCCGACGCGATAGATTTCCGAAGCGCCTTCGGGCTGAGAAAGCGAGCGATGATATTCGCCGCCGCCGATGTCGGCGGCGAATGCGTAATGGTACGAGACCACAACGCCCTGTCTCGGCAATTGCATTTCAGGGAACGCGATGCGCCCCAGGACGGGGTCAACGGCGATGTGATTTTTAGGCGCGCGATAACGCCAATCGCTCAGATCGGCGACGATGATCGAACCAGGCGGGATGGGTTGATTCGGGTCGGCGTCTTTATTCGGCCATCCTTTCGCCCAGATCGCGAAGCTGCGCCCCACGCCATTCTCATCCGCGCCGTAAAAATCCTGCATGCGGTCTTTCAACGCGCGCCGCAAGATCGGCGTGGGCAGGTTGACGTCTTCGGCGATGTGCGTCGGCGCGGTTTCGGGCTGTGGGCGGTTGTAGAGTTGCATGTCGTTCCAGAGCGCGCTGAACGTGTAACAGTGCGCCCCTTCCTCCTCGAAACAATTCGCCTGAGTCTTCGTCACCGAATAACTCTTCAGCCGCCAGACGAAAACGCCCGCGCTCGGAATGTTGTAACGTCCCTGGCGGTAAGGCGAGTTGACGCGGCGGACTTCGACCGTATGAGCCACAGCGTCGAACGGGCCGTCCAAATAATCGAGCGCCCGCCCGTCGCGCAGATCGAGCGCCCTCCCACGATGAAGGCGCTGGTGATCGAGATGTTGCGTCCATCCGAGCAGTTTGTAGAACTCGACCACGCGCGCCGGCCATCCGGCGACGTCGCCCGCCAGCGATTCGAGCAGCGACAAAGTCCCTTTGCGCCGCCGCGACAGAATCGTGTTCGCCACTTCGCGGCGACGAATCAGTATTTTGTTGAGAGCCCGGCCCTGCGGACTCGATACATCGCCCTGTTCGCCTGCCTCGCGCACGGGAAGATAGCCGATCAGATCGCCGATGTAGGGCACGACCCAATCGTCGCAGGTTTCGATGAACCAGTTGTCGTAAAGCCGCTCGATGTCTTCCTCGACGACCGCGACCTGCTCGGCGATCACGCGCATCAGGTCACGCAGCGGATGGCCGACCTCGGCGTCGCGAATGCGATGGATAGCGGGCAGCAACTCGTATAAACGATCCGGGGATTGCTTCATATATTCACCGTCTCCAGGTTATTCAGGATCAACGTGTCCGGCACGCCGGGGAGCAGATAGGCCAGTTGCGCGGGCAGGATTATTCCGGCAATTCCCGGACGAGCCATTTCGGCGCGGATGAACGGCCTCGGCGCCGACGCGTCTTGAATCTCGCTGAGCTTACTTTCGAGCAGCGCGGCGTCGGTGACCTCTGTTTCTGAAATGCTTTCGAGCAGGTCAACGTCAACGTAACTCACGCCGGGCACGCGCTGGATGGCGCTGACGACCTCGCTCAAAAACACGGTCTGCCCAAGTTCGCGCCTCTCGAAGCCGAATTCGTCGAGCATCGCCGCCCGAATCTTCATCTCGACCTTCTCCCACTGGTAATCGGCGCGCACGCGCACTTTCGCGCTGATGACCAGCGCCAACAACTCCCGGGCGTTCACCATCACCGGCAATTGTGGATCGCCGAAATCGCGAAGCGCCCGCAGCAGGTTCCGACGCAGGTCTGATGTCGGATCAATCGGAATGTCGTCAACGCCGGCGATAGTGATATGCGCGATCTGGCGATGGCCGTCGGTCAATCGCCGGGCGCTAGCTTTGCCGACGCCGGCGAACGTGCGCGTGAAGTCGGCGTAATCGCGCAGCGAGACCAGCCGGTCGAGCGCCATCACGGCCAGCGGCGCGTTGCGACGGGCCTGATCGCGAGTCTCTTTGTCCGCGCCGCCCGAAGCGCGAATCGGGTTGATCACCTCTTTCACTCCCAGCGGTTTGTCAGTGGCCAGGCTGATCTGTTCCGCGCGGACGTTGCCACCCTTGCCGATGCCGTTGCGGTATTCGGCTGTGACGTTTCCGATCCCGGTCGGCAATCGCGCGCCATCTTTGCCGTTGCCGAAAACGACCGTTGTCTTAGCGTCGTCATCAGTTTTAGTGATGAAGCTGTGGTCAGTGAGGCCGACCCCGGCCAGCCAATCAACCTCATGCCATTCGACGTCGTTCACGCGAACCTTCAACGTGCTGGCGACGCCGGAAACGGTCGGGGCTGAAACATAGGTCAGCGGCGGCTGTTTGAGCGTGAACGCTTGCAGCGATTTGCTCCCGTCGCCGTTGCCTAAAATCTCCTTGCGCGTCTCACCGTGCGTGGCCTTGACGACGTTGGCGTAGATCGTGACCGTATCGCGTTTATAGGTGTAAGCGAGTTGGTTGGCGAGCACGATTGTGCTGTCGAGCGGCCTTGCGACGATTCGCCAGGCAAAGAGGTCCCACAAACGATTGATGGGAATTCTGCCTCCAGGAAATGACGCCTTGCTATCCGGGTCAATCAGCAACCCATCGAAATCGCTGAAGATTCCCACCCTCTCAGCAACCGTGGGAACGTATGCGTCCGCGAACAATCCAGGAGCCAGCTCGACCGACTGGCAATACATTTGTTTCGGCGCGTTAGGTAAAGGTACCCTTTGCAGAAATGCAGCGAAACTCACCCCTGGCGTTTTGCCGACGACCAGACGGTCTCCAGCCTCGTTCGCTCTCGTGATGTAGAAGACACTGGTGAAGGGGAAGGGGATTATCCCCTTTGGAAACTGGACGCAGAAAGGGGACACTCCCTGATCCAGGCCTGAGAGCATCACCAACTCGCTGGCCTTCACACCTTTCACGCCGGGAACGTCCGTGCGCTCGCCGGAGACGATCAGCCAGCGGCCCGACACTAAACCATCAACGAGCGAACCAAGTTGGATGCGATCGCCGCACACGTCGTTCCAGATCGGCTCTTCAGCCAGGGCGAGCGACTCGCTTTGAGCGTAAACCACCGTGCGGCGGATAAGTTGGAAGTCATCGTCAATGGGCGTCTCATTGGAGTCGTTTTGTTTCAGTCCGCTGAAATCTATCCATTTCTTTATCCCGGCAAGATCAGCCGGGTCCCTCAACTCGACCCGAGTAACCTTGCCGCTGAAGCCATACTCGGCGCGCGACAGCGAGGCTCGCGGATTTCCGGCCTTGGCAATCAAAATATTCTGCCCAGCCGGTTTTAAACGATTGACTCCAACCGCGCTGGTATCAACCACCAGCCAACTGTCCGGAAGAATTTTGTCGTGGCTCCCGTCGAGATAAATGACATTGCTACTTTCACGATACGATGTCGGGCCTGACGAGCTTTTATCAAAAAGCGGCCATTCCTCGGTCTCCGTAATTCTTCCCGTTCCCTGCTCGAGCTTTTTCACCTTTTTTGGCGCGCTGCTGCCGAAAGGCTGAGCCGTCACTCGCAGCGCGTAGACTTGAACCGCGCTCGCGGGCATGGACGCGCTGTTCTTCCAAACCTGATAACTGTCCGCGACGCCTCCGGGCAGTTTTATCCGGGTCAGCACCTGAGGCGCAATGTCGGATTTGAGCGAGTAGGTCTGCGCTCCGCTGCGAGTGAGCCGTCTGCTGTTGGCAGGTTGTAGTGATGGGGGCAGCGCGAGCGGTTTGACAAGCATGACCAAGTTGTCCGCGGTCGAAAGCGCCGCGTCCACGGGCAATGAGTCGATGAACTGATTTGATATTTTGCCGAGTAGCTTCTTCAAATCCGCCACCAATCCGCCCACCCATTTTGCCAGGCGGATATTTCCGGCTTTGTTAGCTTTAAGCTGCTTCTCCTGAAGCCGGATCAGTATCGTGGCCACGTAACTTGCGGGGTCCTCGGAAGGTTGAAGGGGTTGGCGCGCTATATCCACCGCCGATCGGCTCAGTTCGTCAGCCGGTAAACACTGGCTGGCTTCCAGGTATCGGTTCAAAATCAGTTGGAGAGATTTGGTTATCTTCGTATTGTCACTCAGGGAAACTTGCAACGTAACCTTCGTGCGATTTTCAGCGGCTTGCGCCTCGACAGATTCGATCCGGCGAAGGAACTGTTGTCCGGGGGCGGAGCCGAAGACGAACAGCAACGGGTCGTTGACCTTCAGGTTCGTCTCAGTGCCCGCCAGATGGAGCGTGTCAATCACATCGGCGAATTCAGGCGTTATGAATTGAGGCCGAGTCAGTCGCGGTTTGAGCGCGTTCAATTCCACCCGCGCGTGAAGCTTCTCCGAGGTCTCGAAGGTCTGCATCGTCTCTCCGGGTAAAGGCACGCTCTGCGCGCGCGTCCCCTCGGGGATTTCAGCGGGACCGTTCTTTTCGTCAATCGTATAGGCCAGATAGACGCTGGCCGAAACGCCCGGACGCGGTTTGTAACCGATCAGTCGCGCCAGCTCCAGAACCGAGCGGCGTTCGGCGGCCGTCCGCAGATAGCCTTCGTTGGCGATGCGCTCCTGGTAAAACGTCAGAACGTCGGCGACCGTCGCCCATGTGTCGAGCAACGCTATCGTGGGGTCGCTCGAATCACGGGTCTTCAAACCGGCGAGCGCGGGGAACTCTTTGCCTGACAAACGCGCCTTCATCGTTTCGAGGAATGTCCCATGCTCGCCGGCGCGGTAAGCGATGGCGTTCAATCCGGGGCGATTCGCAATCGGGCGCGGCGTGAGGGCCACGACGCCTTCGCAACATCCGCATGAGCAATTGGCGTCACGGCACGTTCGGCATCCGCTGACTTTGTTCATCTTCCACCTCTGAGTTTGAGTTTCAATCGTCCGTGCTCGGGGAAATTTGGATCGTTGTCGAGCCGCGCGATCTCGTTCGCTTCGAGCGGCAGGATTCCGCTTGCGATCTCGCCGTTCGGCCCCACGAACAGACGCTCCAACTTCTTCACCTCGACGCTCTCGACCCCTTCAACCGCCTGGGCTCCGGCGACCAGCTTGCTCAAATAGATTCCCTCGCCGAACGTCAGATTGTCAGGATGAAAGTAGCCGCGCTTCCCGCCGGGTAAAACGCGGTTGCTGAAGACATTGCGCAGAGCCTCCTCGACATGACCGCGCAGGAAATTCGGCTTCACGCAAATGGCTAGTTCGATGTCGAGCGGAACGTAGACGGCCTGCTTTACGACCAAGTCGTGCCCCATTCGCCGGTACCGATGCAGGAAGTCTTTAATCTCGCCGATCAATCCCTTATCGGCCTCTTCGGCGCCGAAGGGATCAACGGCGACGCAGGCTTCATACCAGCTTCCCGTCCAGCGCATGCGCCCGGCGGCGCGCTGCGCCTTTGGATTCTTTTGCGCGAGCGCGCCGTAATCGCCCGCCGTAATCGCCCGCGCCAGAGTTTTGCGGAACGAGCCGGGCGCGAAAAGCTTGACCTCGCTGATCGGCTCGGCGTCCACGCCGCCGCGCGCCGGCATCGGGTTTCGCGGTTTTAAATTGAGACCGCTCGATTTGAAACGAGTAACAAGAAGAGAGATCGCTTCAGCCCCGACGTTGCCCGTCTTGCCGTTTCCGGCGCGAAAGCGCGCAGTAAATGTCATTCCAGCCGAAGGTTGACGCCCCAACTCGCCGTCGCCGAATCGCAGATGCGCGCGCCCGTCGTTGTCAATCTCGACGACGAAATGCTGATCGGCGGCGTTGCTGCCAAGCAAGTCGCGTTGTGGCAGCCAATGCCATTGCTCCTGGGTCTCGTCGAAAGGCTCGTTCAACCGCGCCGGCTCGCCGATAAGCTTGATCCGCGGCGACGCCAGGCGCGGGTCCTGTTCGAGCAAAAGGGAAGCAGGCGATTCGAAATTGACGGGCTGGCCGAAGGTGAGCCAGGGGCTTTCGAGGACGGGCTTGAACTTCGCGGGCAGGTCAATCATTTTGACTGTGCCGTCACAGACGCATTCGCCGATTGAATCGCCCGTCTCCACCTTTCCCAAATCGTCCTTGTCGCTCCTGCCGTGATCAACCATGATCACATTTCCGAGCGCGACACTGACGTTCTCTTTCAGATCGCATTCAGGCGCGGTCAGCTTCGCTGAGACGCAGAGCGGGAAGGGCAACGCGTCTTCGGCGGCCCACTCGATTTCGAGCACCGGTTGGCCGTTGAGCGGATCCACATTGGGTTCGACCGCGGTCAACCGCACGGCATGACGTCGAGTCAGGTCGGCGTCGTCGGGGGCGCCCGTCTTCGGCCCGAGAGCTTCCTGGAAGATCAGGATGTCGCCTTTGTTCAGGCGCAGCGGTCGCGCCTGGTCGCCGGAATCCTGCTTCGGTCGCCGGGCCTGCTTTCGCTGTTCGTATGATTGGGAGGGGGCCTCGCCCGGGGATTGCGGGGGATCGCCGTCTTTCAACGTCGCCCGCGTGGCGCCGCGCGGCAAACAGCATTCCTCGTCGCCCCAGTTGTAAAAATGGATCTCGTTGTGCGCCTCGTAAAACCGAATCTCTTTTTCCGGATCGGCTACCAATGGCTCGAAGGCTTCGTACCGGCAATCCGAAAGCCTCTGCAATTCGTCCTCGTTGATGACTCCGCCGTCGAAGTCCATCAGCTCTTCGCATCGAGTGATGAAGTAAATGTCCCCGGGTTTGAGAGGCTCCGAATTCCCACTCCCGGCTCTAACGTGAACAAACGCGCGGGCGTTGCAACCTTCGCTCATCTGGTAATCCACCAAACGCGCGTGGCGGCGAACTGAAATACGCTGGCGCGCGGTGTCCAGATAAGCCTCAGTCGCCACCGCGTCCTGGAAATAGCTCAGGTGATCGCCCACGTAAGCGAGCAGTTCAACCAGAGCGATCCCGATGTCCGGGACATGCCGTTCCTTCCATTCGGGCATGAGCAACGCCATTCGGTCGAAAATCAACTGGCGGAAGCTGGCGTAATCTTTCGCCAGATAGTTGATCTCAGGCGCGGGATGCGTTTCAGGCGAACAGAGATTCTTTTCACCGCAATCGAGCGAGCTGGGGCAAGCAGTTCTGAAGCTGAATTCGGCGCAAGAGTAGCGCGGATCGAAACCCTGCAAAGGCCGATCTGTCTGACGCCCGTCTTCGACCTCGACCAGACACAAACAATAGGTCGAAAAATCTCCCTCCTTATCGAGCGTCACGCGCAGGCAATCGCCCAGCGTCTCGTCTTCGGTGTCGTGCGGAACGGCGTCTAGAACCTTGATGCCGCGAATGCGCCGCCCGCCTTCGATCCGCACGTTCGCTTTGCTGATCGTCTCCGGGACGTCTCCGAAAAGATGCGCGCAAAGCGAGACGCCGTCCGGAGAGACCTCGTTGACCTCGATGAAATCAATCCCGTTCAAATGCGCGTCGCGCGCTTTTTGCTGCCGCAGCTCGTCGCGGCAATTCATCCAATTCATCGGTGGGACGCCGGTTGTGTTCTTCATTGCGCCCTCCCGCGCACGAAAGTCTCTGCCCGGACTTCGCCCGTGCGCCGCAGCAGGTAATTCAAATTCACTTTCAGAGCCGCGTCTTCGCTGATCACTTCGAGCGACTGAACCTGGATCACATCGCCGAGCCATTGCTGCAACGCCGCCTGCATCGTGAATTGCAGCGCCGCCGCAAGCTCAGGGCTGTTCGGCGCGAAGACCATCTGCAACAGCCCGCTGCCGAAATCGGGGCGGTTGACGCGCTCGCCCGGACTGGTGAAAAGCAACTGCTCGATCATGTCGCGCACGTGATTGTCGACGCCGGTCGTGGCCGTTCGACCGCGCGCGTCGAAGTGAAATGGATAATCAACGTTCATCGCCCCTCCACTTTGTCCGAGAAACTTCTGCTTGTCGTTTGCCTGCGAAATGAACCGGTTGCCGAAGCCGGCGACAAACTTCCGTTTGTCGGACGCTGGTTTACGTGCCGGTAACTCGCGTCTGAGTCACGGTGATCTGCAACGGCGTGCCGGTCGGCGTGCAAATGGCCTGGCTGTCAAGCAGCAGCAGCGGCTGCCCGTTCGACGTGACTCGCGTCGCCGCGGTGACGAACTGCGCGGTCACGCAAGGGCCGTTGGCAGTGGGCGGCGGCGGAAACGAACAACCGGAGACCGTGTA